>Ga0310810_10008546_pt1 | contig 11787 bp, 10 predicted proteins | sample NCmetagenome_FD_207641 | JGI IMG/M metagenome (GOLD analysis project Ga0310810, IMG submission 207641) | Soil microbial communities from experimental microcosm in Duke University, North Carolina, United States - NC | ecosystem: Engineered > Artificial ecosystem > Soil microcosm > Unclassified ...
GCGGTGGGGTGCGGTGTGGGGAGGTCTTCCTCCCCGATTCCCCATTCCCGATTGCCCATTCCCACGGGCGGGGCGGTAAAGCGGGGAATGATTGCCCATTCCCACGGGCGGGGCGGTAAAGCGGGGAATGATTGCCGATTCCCAAGGGAAGGGCGGTGGAGCGGGGAGCGTTCCCCAAGGGCGCAGCGGGGGGTGGCTTACCTGTCTCTCAGCTTCCTCGACAGTTCGTCCAGCAGCCGCCGCTCCTCCCCAGTCAGACTCTCCATGCCGCGCTGGGAGATCTTGTCGAGTACGTGGTTCAGCTCCTCGGACTTCTGTTTCCCCACCTTGTTCGCCAGCGACGGCTCCGCAGCCTGCTGTTGCTGCTGCTTGGCAATCACGGCGTTGCTGCGGGCGACGATCTCGTCCACCTCGTTCACGCGCTCCCGTGTACGCGGATGCGCGCGGGGAATCGCGCGCGGCGGCTCATCGGGAATGTCCGGCGCCTGCGATACGCGACTCCTGAGCCGCTCGATCCCATGCGCCGCCGAAAACCGCAGATAGAGGTATCCCACGAACAGCCCGCCCAGATGCGCCATGTAGGCGATCCCCGAACCCGACCCCGCCGACCAGACTCCCTGCGCCAGGCTCAATCCGATGAGCAGTACCACGTACCAGCGCACCTTCATCGCGATGAACACGAACGGGAAGAACCGCACTTCGTCGTCCGGCCACTGCATGGCGTAGGCGAGCAGCACACCATAGATCGCCGCTGACGCCCCCAGGAGATAGCTCGCGTCGCCCGCGACCATCAGGTGAAAGAGCCAGCCGCCCAGCCCGCACAACACGTAGTAGAACGAAAAACTCCGCGCATTCCACATGTGCTCCACGCGCGGTCCGAACACCCACAGCATCCACATGTTCAGCGCCAGGTGCCAGAACCCCGCGTGCACGAACATGTAGGTGAAAATCGTCCACGGACGCGTGGTGAGATCCGTGAGCTGGAAGGCGAGCGCCCGCTGCATGTTCGCGGGGCCCGTCAGCGTCAGCTGCACGAAGTAGATCGCGACGTTGATCGCGATCAGCCATCGCACCGCCGGGGTAATCCGCGGATAGTCCTGCTCGTCAACGCTCGTGAACGACATGCGGGCCTGAAACAGTGAACGGTCCTTTCCTCATCCTGCATTTTACCCGCGAGCCCACACCGCTGTTTCCTCCTCCAGCCGTTGGCCCGCTCGATTATCTCGTCCCGACGCCCCCGGGGATGCGCATGAGCAGCACGGTGTCGTGGTGAATGGACATCGCCTGCTCCAGCAACGTGGCGTAGCGCGCGTCGAGCGAGCTGCGCTCGGGGCTCATCAGCGGATGGATAACAATCTTCGTGCCGGGAGCGGCGGAATGCGCCTGTTCCACGAACCGCAGCATCTGTCCATCCGTCGCACCGTCGCGTGGCGACAGCACCACGGCGTGATCCAGCCCCGCGGCCACCGCGCTGGCCAGCGTCCGCAGCGCACGCTCCGACGCCGGCCCGTCCACCACATCCGGCGTGATTTGTACCATGGAGACACTGTGTGTCACCTGGTCGATGACCTCCGGGCGCTGCCCGTCGCAGTCCAGCATGACGGGAATGGACGTCTTCCATTGTGCGAACGTCTCCACGATCAGGTCCGCGCTCGCCAGCGGGTCCCGCCCGCTCAACGAGATGGAATGCAGGGTGGACGCCACTGCCGTGCGCTCCAGATGCCGCGCGAGCATCGCCGACGTGTACAGCACCGCTGTTTCCGCCTCAGCGGCGAAGCGCACGAACAACTGCCGTCGCCCCGTCCAGATCCCGTGGCTCTGCACACCCGGCGCGATCCCCGCGATCGCCGCCGTCGGACCCATCGTCGCACGCATTATTGCCCCCCGTTCCGTTTCGACACTGCCCGCTGGACGATCCGCTCGCACAGCGTGGAGAAATCCATCCCGGCTGCGGCCGCAGCCTGCGGAAGCAGGCTGGTCGGAGTCATTCCCGGTAGCGTATTCGCCTCGAGACAGAAGAATTCTCCCGCGTTCGTCATACGGAAGTCTATTCGCGCGTACCCGTCAAGCTTGAGCGCGCGAAATGCCGCCAGAGCCTGCCGCTGCACCCGGGCAGCCTGATCCGGATGCAGCCGCGCCGGAAATTCTTCCACGGCCATCCCGGGCGTGTATTTGCATTCGTAATCGTAGATGGCATGCTTGGGGATGATCTCCCCCACCGGCAGCGCCTGATCGCCCAGGACGCTCACGGTGAGCTCCCGCCCGGGGACGAATTGCTCGAGCATGATCTCGTCGTCATAATGTGCCGCCTCGTCGATCGCGCCGCGGAGCTGCGCCGCTTCCTGCACGATCGACAGCCCCACCGTGGACCCCTGCTTGGATGGCTTCACGACCACCGGCCAGCCGAGCGCCTGTTCGACTTCCGCTTCGGACGGGATGGCTCCTCTGCACCGCGTGACCATCAGCCAGTTCGCCGTCTGCACGCCGGCCGCCCGAAAGAGCTGCTTGGAGAGATCCTTGTCCATGGCCAGCGCGCTGGCCAGATGCCCGCTCCCGGTGTAGCACACACCCACCATGTCGAGGAGCGCCTGCACCGTTCCGTCTTCTCCCTGTCCGCCATGGAGCGCCAGGACGACGACGTCCGCGGTGCGCACCGCGGGGAAAGTGCCGAGGGTCGGCGACAACGATGTGCGGGAAATATGCTGCAATTCAGCGAGCGTTGGCGGAGCGGTCTTCACCACGCCGCCCGCGCGCAGCATCTCCTCTTCCGCTTCATCAATGACGCCGCGCGCGGGGTCCACGGAGGTGACCTCGTGTCCCGACTGGCGCAGTGCCTGCGCGATGCGCAGTCCGGACGACAGCGATACGTCACGCTCGGCGGAGGTGCCGCCCATGAGTACCGTGATCTTCATGCGGGAAGGATGGACCGTGGCGAGAGCAGCGGCAAGGCGAGCCGGAAGGGGAAATGTACAAAATCGGCGTCAGACTCTGCTCGTGTGTACATTCATCACCATGCGCCCCGTGCTGATCGCACTTCTGGCCACCGTCGCGCTGGGGGCCTGCATCGACAAGGATTCCGCCCAGAAGGTCATCGAAAGTGTTCAGGCCTCGCAGGCTCCGCCGGATGACCTGCCGGTGCTGTTGAATACGCAGCCGCCGTTTCACTACCCACCCCGATTGTTCGCCAGGAAAGTCCAGGCCAATCTGCTGCTGCACATTCACATTGACAGTGCCGGAACGGTCTGGCCCGAGTCCACGAAGGTCCTGCAGAGTTCCGGCTATCCGGCGCTCGACTCGGCCGCCGTGAAGGGATCACTCCAGCTCCGCTTCCGCCCCGCGCGCACGCACGGCATCCCGGTGGGCGTGTCCATCAATCTGCCCGTCTATTTCCGCCATCCGGGCGAGCCGCCGCTCCCCGGTGACTCCATTCTGAATCGCGCGCCTCCGTCCCGGGTCACGCCATGACTGTCGTCGAACGCAACCGCCGCCCCTACAACACCGTCCTCGAGACCGTCGGCTGGACGCCGCTCATCCGGCTGCACCGCGTGACACGCGGCCTGCGCACCCCCGTGTACGGCAAAGCCGAATTCTTCAATCCGGGCGGCAGCGTGAAGGACCGAATCGGCCTCCCGATCATCGAGCGCGCCGAACGGGAGGGGCGGCTCCAGCCCGGCGGCACGATCGTGGAGGGAACGAGCGGCAACACCGGCATCGGGCTCGCCATCGCCGCGGCGCTCAAGGGCTACAAGTGCATCTTCACCATGCCGGACAAGATGTCGCAGGAGAAGGTGCGTCTGCTCAAGGCGTTTGGCGCGCAGGTGATCGTGACGCCCACCGCCGTGCCGCCGGACCATCCTGACAACTACGTGATGATGGCCAAGCGCATCGCGCACGACACGCCGAACGCCGTTCTCGCGAACCAGTTCTACAACGACGCCAATCCGCAGGCGCATTACGACACCACCGGCCCCGAGCTGTGGGAACAGACCGAAGGCCGGATCACGCACTTCGTCGCGGCGGCAGGGACGGGCGGCACCATCACGGGCGTGGGGCGCTTTCTCAAGGAGAAGAACCCCGCGATCCGCGTCATCTCGGGCGACCCCATGGGTTCCATCCTCGCCGATCACTGGCGCAGCAGAGGCACATCGCATGGCGATGGCGCACCGTACAAGGTGGAAGGCATTGGCCAGGACAAGATTCCCGGCACGCTCGACATGAGCGTGATTGACGACTACCGCACCGTGAGCGACAAGGATGCGTTTACCATGGCGCGGCGACTCACACGCGAGGAAGGGTTGTTCGTTGGTGGCTCCGCCGGCCTGATCGCGCACGTCGCCCTGCAGGTCGCGCACGAGGTGGATGATCCCGACGCGTGCGTGGTGACGTTCCTCTGCGACACCGGCGAGCGCTACCTGTCCAAGCTCTACAGCGATGAGTGGATGCGCGAGAACCAGTTGCTCGAGCCCGAGCGGCTGCGGCTCGCGGATCTCCTGGAGGAGAAGCCGGAAAGTGCGCCTGCCGTCGTGGCCATCGCGCCCAGCGCGATCGTCCGCCAGGCGCTGCGGCTCATGAATCTCCACGACGTCTCGCAATTGCCGGTCATGGATGACGGCGACTGCATTGGCTCGGTGAGCGAGGGGTCGCTCTCGGCGCGTGCGCTCGAGGACACCAAGGTGCTCGACGTCCCCGTGCGCGATGTGATGGATGCGCCCTTCCCCGTGGTGGACGGTGCGCAGCCGCTGGACGGCGCGATGAAGCTGCTCAGCAAGACGAATCCGGCGCTGCTCGTGCGCGTGCGTGGCACCGTGAGCGCCATCGTGACACGCAGCGACGTGCTGCACTTCATGATGGGGCGGTAGGCGGGATTGTGCAGCGCGAGGATCACTCGCGTTGCGGGGACAATCCGACGTCCCCCTCACGTCAGGCAAGAGCGCCCATGACCACTCGTCACGTAGACGCCATCATCATCGGCGCCGGCCAGGCCGGCGTACCGCTGGCGCGCGATCTCGCGAAGGCCGGCCGGCGCACGCTCCTCATCGAGCGCGCGCACGTGGGCGGCACGTGCATCAATGAGGGATGCACGCCCACCAAGACCATGGTGGCAAGCGCGCGTGTGGCGTACCTCGCCCGGCGCGGCGCCGACTACGGCGTGCAGCTGCACGACCTGCACGTGGACATGGCGCGCGTGCGCGAGCGCAAGCGTGCCATCGTGGAGAGCTTCCGCGCGGGAAGCGAGCGCCGGCTGATCACCGCGGGTGTCGAACTGCTCGACGCCGAAGCATGCTTCACGGGCCCGCACACGACGGTCGCGCGCCATCCTGACGGACGGGAGCAGCACTGCGAGGCTGAGCTGATCTTCATCGACACGGGCGCCCGCCCCGCCATGCCGAAGCTGCCAGGACTCGACGCGGTCTCCGCGCTCGACTCCACGAGCATCATGGAGCTGGCCGAGGTGCCTGGGCACCTCCTGGTGCTTGGCGGTGGGTATGTCGGCCTCGAGTTCGCGCAGATGTTCCGGCGCTTCGGCAGCCACGTGACCATCGTGCAGCGCGGCGCGCAGTTGCTCGAGCGTGAGGATCCGGACGTGGCCGCCGCCGTCGCCGCGATCCTTGGCGAGGATGGCGTGGACGTCCAGCTCGGCACCAGCGCGCTGCGCGCCGCCAGCGATCCGGCCGGTGTGGCGCTCACGGTGCGCGGCGCCGCGGGCGAGACCACGCTGCGTGGCACGCACCTGCTCGTGGCCGCCGGACGCGCGCCCAATGTCGAAGCCCTCGACCTCGCCGCTGCGGGCATTGCGCTCGATGCGCATGGATTCATCCCGGTCAACGAACGACTCGAGACACGCGTGCCCGGTGTGTACGCGCTGGGCGACGTCAAGGGCGGCCCCGCCTTCACGCACATCTCCTACGACGACTACCGCATCGTGCGCACGAATCTCCTCGGCGCCGGTGGCGCCACCACACGCGAGCGACTCGTGCCGTACACGGTGTTCATCGATCCGGAGCTGGGCAGCATTGGGCTCACCGAGACGCAGGCCCGTCGTGACGGTCGCGACATCCGGATCGCGTCCATGCCCATGTCACACGTCGCACGCGCGCTCGAAATGGATGAACCGCGCGGCATCATGAAGGCCGTCGTGGACGCGACAAGCGGTAAGATCCTTGGCTGTTCCATCCTCGGCGTTGGCGGGGGCGAGATCATGGCGCAGATCGAGATCGCGATGATGGGGCGCCTGCCGTATCCGATGCTGCGCGACGGCGTGTTCGCGCATCCCACGCTGGCCGAGTCGCTGAACAACCTGTTCGCCACCCTCGACTAGCGGCGCGCGTGCTGGCCACGTGCCGTCCTGGCCTCCTCCACGACCTCCGCGAGGAGCTGCAGGGCCTGCAGCGGCGTGAGGCCATTGACGTCCACCCCGCGGAGCCGGTCCAGCAGCGGATGCTCGGCGCCGGCAAAGAGCGTGAGCTGCGCCGCCGGGTCCGCGCGCTCCGGCCGCCGCGCACGGGCACCAGGCACCGGATCGGGCACCACGTGCTCGTCCTCCAGCCGCCGCAGGATCGCCCGGGCCCGCGCCAGCACCGCGTCGGGCAGCCCGGCGAGCCGCCCCACCTCGATCCCGTACGACCGGTCGGCGCCACCCGGAACCAGCAGGTGCAGGAACAGCACCTGGTCGCCCACCTCGCGCACCGCCACGTTATAGTTACGAACCGCTACTAATTCATCCGCGAGCTGGGTGAGCTCGTGATAGTGCGTGGCGAACACCGTGCGGCACCCTGCCACGGTGTGCAGATGCTCGCTCACCGCCCACGCGATCGACACGCCGTCGTACGTGGACGTGCCGCGCCCGATCTCGTCCAGCAGCACCAGGCTGCGCCGCGTGGCGGTGTGCAGGATCGCGCTGGTCTCCGTCATTTCCACCATGAAGGTGGACTGGCCGCGCACCAGGTTGTCGCTCGCCCCCACGCGCGTGAACAGCCGGTCCGCGATCCCCACCCGCGCCCGCGCTGCCGGCACGAAGCTCCCCATCTGCGCCAGCAGCACGATGAGCCCGATCTGCCGCAGGATCGTGGACTTCCCCGCCATGTTCGGACCCGTGAGGATCACCATGCGGGCGTCCTCCGTGAGCACGAGATCGTTCGGAATGAATTTCTCGCGGGGCATCATCCGCTCCACCACCGGATGACGTCCCGCCTGGATCTCCAGTCCGAAGGCATCATCCACCTCGGGCCGCACGTAGCCCTCACGCTCGGCCACCTCCGCCAGCGCCGCCAGCACGTCGAGCCGCGCCACGATCCCCGCGACCCGCTGCATCCGCTCAATGGCCGCCCCGGCCCGCGCTCGCAACGCCTCGAACAGCGCGCGCTCCCGCACCTCGATCCGCTCGCTCGCCGTGAGCACCTTCTCCTCGTACTCCTTCAGCTCCGGGGTCACGTAGCGCTCTTCCCCCGACAGCGTCTGACGCCGCTGGTAGTCGGCGGGCACGAGGTGGCGATTCGTGTTCGTGACGCCTATGTAGTAGCCGAATACCTTGTTGAATCCCACCTTGAGCGACGGAATGCCGGTGCGCGCCCGCTCCGAGGCCTGGATGCGCGCGATGGCGTCCTTTCCCCCCTTCTGCAGCGCGCGCAGTTCATCCAGTTCGGCGTCCACCCCATCGCGCACGCTCTCGTCCTCGCTGATCGCCGCGGGCGGGCGTTCCACCAGCGTCCGGGTGATGTCGTCGGCCAGCTCGGCGCACGAGTCCCACCGCCCGAGCAGCGTCGCGATGACGCCTGCCGTCCCCACCCGCCCGGCCGCGGCTTCCACCGCGGGCAGCCGTACCAGCGAGGCGCCCAGCGCCCCGAGCTCGCGCGGCGTCGCGCGCCCCGCCGCCGCCTTGCTCGCCAGCCGTTCCACATCGCGCACGCCGTCCAGCGCCGTGCGCAGTGCGCCCCGCGCCAGCGCATCCCGCGCCAGCGCGTCCACTGCGTCGAGCCGCTCCTCGATGGCCGCGCGCTGCACCAGCGGCGCCAGGATCCACTGACGCAGCAGCCGCGCGCCCATCGGCGTCACGGTGCGGTCCAGCACGTCGAGCAGCGTGCCGCCAGCCGCGCCGCCGCGCAGCGACTCCACCAGCTCCAGGTTGCGCCGCGTCATGTCATCGAGCGGCATCACGAGTCCCGGGCGCTCCACCACGGGGCGCGCCAGGTGTGGCATGCCGGCGGGCTGCAGTGCCCGCAGGTAGCGCAGCAGCGCCCCGGCCGCTCCCACCGCCGGCGCATCCTCCGCGCCGATGCCGAACCCATCGAGCGAAGCCACGGCGTACTGCCGCGCGAGCTCCCCGGCGGCCTTGGCGCCGTCGAATTCCCACGCCTCCCGTTCCGTGACCAGGGCGTTTTCGTCACGAAATGCGACTAAATCGAGACCGGCCAGCGCCGCGTCCTTCGCGACGAGCAGCTCGCTCGGCGCGAGCCGCGCCAGCACCGCACGCGCATCGTCCGGCGCCGCCACCGCCAGGCGCAGCTCGCCCGTGGACAGGTCCGCCGCCGCGATCCCCACGCGCCCACCCGTCACGTGCACCGCGCAGAGGAAGTTGTTCCGCGACCCGTCCAGCAGATCGTCGGCAAAGGCCGCGCCCGGCGTGATCGTCTCCACCACGGCGCGCCGCACGATCCCCTTCGCCTCGCGCGGGTCCTCGATCTGATCGCAGATCGCGACCCGGAACCCCTGACTCACCAGCCGCCGCAGGTAATCGTTCACCGCCTTCACCGGCACACCAGCCAGTGGCACTTCCGCCGCGCCGCCATTGTTGCGCGAGGTCAGCGTGAGCCCGAGCACGCGCGCTCCCGTTTCCGCGTCCTCGTAGAACATCTCGTAGAAGTCACCCATGCGAAACAACAGGATCGCGTCCTGATGACGCGCCTTGATCTCCCGGTACTGCTGCATGAGCGGAGTCGCCGTGGCACGGCTCACCGGGGCTCAGCCTCCGTGACGTATCCGTGGATTGCCTTCGCCACCGAATCAGCTTGCGCGCGCGTGGCGTAGCGCCCCACGCGTACCCGGAACGGCTTCTGCGCACCAACCACGCGCGCCGCGTAGCCCTGCGTGGCCAGGCGCGCGCGCATGGCGTCCGCGGCCTGCCGCGTGGTGTACGCGCCTGCCTGTATCGTGTACGCGGCGCTCGCGGAAGGCTGCACCCTGGCACGCACGGCCGGGGGTGCGGGCGTCGGCACGACCGGCGGCGACGCGCCGGCCCGGAGCGTTCCAGGCCTCGAGGCCGTCCCCGGCGTCGCCTTCGCGCCTGGCGCGGCGGGCACCGCCGGCGTGGCGGCCACCTGGCCCGTATCCACTCCTGCACACCGCTGATTCAAATAGTCCATCTGATTGCGCAGTTCGACCTGCGCGGTCGGCGTGCTGCGCAGCCCGTCCGCGAGTCGCGCGCACGCGGTCGGCGCGTTACCGGTGGCGAAGTACAGTCGCCCCAGCCAGAAGTCGGCGCGCCCGCGCGATGGACTGTCGGGGTGCTCTGTGACCACGCGCTGCAGGTGCTCCTGCGCCTGCGCGTTGTCACCACGTGCCAGTTCGAGCTGCGAGAGCCGCATGAGCGCATCGGCCGTCCACGGCGAGAGCGGATACTCGATAATGACCTTGCGCAGGTCGGGCTCGGCGTCCGCCGCGGTGGAAGCGAGCGCGGCCCGGTAGTACAGCGCTTCCACGTAGCGCAGCGATCCGGCGGGCGCCGAATCAAGCTGGGCCTGCACGATCGCCCGGCCGGCGTCACCCCGCCCGTCCGCCACCAGGTGCTGCGCATGCTCGAATATGGTGTCCGGCTGCGTGCTGGGTCCCTGCTGCGCCGCAAGTACCGCGGGAAGGAAACACCCCAGAAGGAAGAACGAAGCAAGAAGTCGTGCGGCGTATCGTGACATGATGGGAATGGAGAAGTGATACGGAGAGAATCAGGCGGCCGCGCCGCGCGCGCGTGCTACCAGGCGGGAATCAGTCGCGCAGATGGACAGGATCAGCGTCTCGAGGATGTCGGCGTCATGCTGCACGCGGGATTCCTTCAACGCGATGTCGGCCGCGAGCAGCGTCTCGAGCGAGGCGTCCAGCGCCGGCGCCTCCCACAGATCGACAACCGTGGCCCAGGCCTTCGCCGCTTCACCCCAGGGGCGCCCCGTATACGTACCGCGCGCGCCCTTGAGAAACTCGAAGTACTCGCCGGCCAGTCGTCCTGCGGGAACTCCGTGCGCGCGCCGCGCCACGCCCCACGACAGCGCGAGCGTCTGGACCGTAAGCGCCATCACGATGGTGACCGCCGATGATTTGGGCAGCTCGAGCACCGAGGGAAGTATGGCCAGCGCCTCGCGGGCGTCGCGGCGCGCGATGCTGTCCAGCAGATCCCCCAGCGTGCGGCCGCGGTGTACACCCACCACGGCCGTCACCGCATCTTCCCCGATCTCGGCTCCGTTGCCGTAGTTCGCGAGCTTGTCCAGCTCCGCCGAGAGCGCGTGCAGATCGGCGCCCGCGGCGCGCTGGAGCAGCGCGATCGCCTCCGGCGTGATATCCATGCCCAGCTCCCTGGCGTATCGCGCGATCCAGCGCGCCACATCCCGGTCGGCGAGCGCGTCGAACTGCACCCCGATTGAGCGGTCCAGAATCTTCCGATCCGGGCTCCCCTTCTCGCCGGCCGGATACACGAGTGCGAGAATGATATCAGGTGCGCCGGGATGAGAAACCGCGTGCTCGAGATATCGCATGAGCGCGGCCTGCGTGGTCTTCCGCAGGACTCCCGCATCCCGGATGACCACCACGCGTCGCTCGGACATCATCGGAGGCGTCGCGAGCAGTGAATCCAGCGCCTCGGCGTCGAGCTTCGCGCCCGCGCGCACATCGACGTTGAACTCGCGCGTCGCGGGATTCACCGCCGCTTCGATCAGCCCGCGAGTCGCCCGATCCTTCGAGTAGTCGTCCTCGCCATGGAGACAGTATGCGCGGGCGAAGGCCAGCGACTGGACGGATTTCCGGAATGCGGTGGGAGTGACGGCGGGCATGATGCAAATATACCTCGCCCGTGGTGACCTGCCCGGTGGATCGCGCCCGTGAGTGCGTGGGAGCACTCCCCCGGCGCCACGCGCTCAGCGCGTCAGGCCGACGGGCTCTATCCCGGACGAGCTGCCGACGTATTGCGCCGGCAACTGTTCACCAGCCATCTCGGCCGACCAGAGCGGAAAGCCCACGGACGCGGATGCGATGAAGCCCGAGCTCACCACCGGCGTCGGGACGATCATGGCTGGTCGCGTGGCTACCACGGGAGGCAGTGTCAGGACGAACGGATGCCGCACGCTGCTCAGCATGGACACCGCCAGAAAGCCCATCGCCATGACGCTCGCCGTCACGGTGAGAAATGACGCGAGACTCGGCCCGCGATACGTGACCATGGAGCGGCTCGCGGCACCAGCGCGCAATCTCGCGTTCAGGCGATCGCGAAATTCCGGCGACGGCTGAATCGGTGGCAGATTACGCAGAACCAGCAAGCCCCGCCTGAGCGCTGTATCGAATCGCGCACACTCCTCGCATTCGGCGAGGTGGGTCTGCATCGCCAGCAACGCCGCGTCGGACAGCGTCTGGTCGAGAAATGCGGTGTGCTGGTTTCGGAAAGCTCGGCAGTCGATATGCAGCATGAAGTCCGGGGCAAACGATTCGGGCTAGGATACCCGACGATTCATGCGGGGTTCCGTTGCTGTGAGGAAACTTAGCAGGAATACAGCCCATCCGGAGTACCCCCATCCTCCCTGGGACTGGTCCCCA
>Ga0310810_10008547_pt1 | contig 11786 bp, 13 predicted proteins | sample NCmetagenome_FD_207641 | JGI IMG/M metagenome (GOLD analysis project Ga0310810, IMG submission 207641) | Soil microbial communities from experimental microcosm in Duke University, North Carolina, United States - NC | ecosystem: Engineered > Artificial ecosystem > Soil microcosm > Unclassified ...
GAGACGCGGCGGAGCTCTCCGGCCTTCTTCTCGGCGATGACCCAGATCTTCAAAGGACCTTCGCCTCATCGCGCAGGAGCTTCGCGAGCTCGGCGGCATGCGCCTTCGTGTCGCCGTCCTTGAAGATCTTCCCGCCGCCGCGCCCGGGCGGCGGTTCGAGCTTCACGATCTCGATCCTCACCGGATCGTCCACCCCGGCGACCGGCCGCTCGGGGATCTCCTTCTTCTTCGCCTTCATGATCCCGGGGAGCGACGGGTAGCGCGGATCCTTCGCGCTCTTCTGCACCGTCAGCACCGCCGGACCGCTGGCCTTCCACACCTCGTGGCCACCCTCAGTCTCTTTCCATATCTCCACTGACTGGGGCTCGCCCGGGACCGGCGAAGCCGGGCCGGGGCGCACGTCTAGACGGGTCACGTGCGCGACATGCGGCCAGCCGAGGGCCTCGGCGAGGGCCGGACCGACGAAGCCCTGATCGTCGTCCGAGGCCTGCTTCCCGCAGAGCACCAGGTCGGGCTTCAGGTCATCGACCGCGCTCTTCAGCGCGTTCGCGATGCCGAGCGGGCCGAGCGCATCGGCCCCATCGCCGGTGACGAGCGTCGCGTCGTCGCAGCCCATCGCGAGCGCCTGGCGCAGCGCGTCCTTCGTCCGGGGACCGCCGACGCTGATGACGCTCACGACGGTGTCGGCCGCGGTGTCCTTGTGCTCGAGCGCGAGCTCGATGGCGTACTCGTCGTACGGCGAGATGGACCACGTGATCCCTTCGGTCACGACCGACGTGCCATCGGGCGCGACCTTCACGCGCGTCGTCGAGTCGGGGACCTGCTTCAGGCAGATGAGGAATTTGATCTCATTACTCCTTCACTCTGGAGGCGCGCGGCGACCAGCTCGAGGACGTCGACCGGCTTGAGCTCCTCCTGGATGCCCTTCGCACCCACGCCTTCGTCGAGCATGATCAAACAGAACGGGCAGCCGGACGCGACCTTCGCCGGCCGCTCGCCCTTCGCGTCGCCCGCGGCGAGGATCTGCTCGACCCGGCGGTGATTGACCCGCTGGCCGACCTTCTCCTCCATCCACATTCGCCCGCCACCGGCCCCACAGCAGAATCCGCGCTCGCGGTGATGCGGCTCGATCTCCATGCGCCGCACACCGTCGATCGCGTCGAGCACCGCCCGCGGGTCCTCGTAGATGCCGTTATGCCGGCCGAGATAGCACGGATCGTGATACGCGACCGACTCCACGGGGCCGGCACCGAGCGTGATCCGCCGATCGGCGATCAGATCCTGAACGAGCTGCAGGGCGTGGACGACCTCATACCTCCCGCCGAGCTGCGGGTACTCGTTCGCGATCGTGTTGAAGCAGTGCGGGCACGACGCGATGATCTTGCGCACCGTGTAGCGGCCGAAGGTGTCGATGTTCTGCTGCGCCTGCAGCTGCCAGAGATACTCGTTCCCCATCCGCCGCGCCGGATCCCCATTGCACGTTTCTTCCGTTGCGAGGATCGCGAACGACGTGCCGGCCGCCTGCAGGATCTTCGCGAGCGCCTGCGCCACGCGCTGGTTCCGGCGATCGAACGACGCCGCGCACCCGACGAAGTAGAGGTATTCGGCGTCCGGCTTCTCGGCGAGCGTCGGCACCCCGAGTCCCTGCGCCCAGTCGCCGCGCGTGCTCGCGGCCTCGCCCCATGGGTTGCCCGCCCGTTCGATGTTCGTCATCGCGCGCTGCGCCTCTGGCGGCGCGGCGGCCTCCTGCATGACCAGGTACCGGCGCATGTCGACGATCTTGTCGATGTGCTCGATCGTCACCGGGCACTGCTCGACGCACGCCGCGCAGGTCGTGCAGGCCCACAGCTCCTCGGGCTTCGACGCGAGCTGGTGGGCCGGCGGAGTGCCGGTCGCTGCGCCGTCCTTCAACAGCAGATCGCCCTCCTTCAACAGGAGATCGCGAAGGTCGAGCACGATCTTCTGCGGGTCGAGTGGCTTGCCGGTCGCGAGGGCCGGGCAGTTGTCCGAGCAGCGGCCGCACTCGGTGCAGGTGTAGCCGTCCAGGTGCTGCTTCCACGAGAGATCGCGCAGGGTCGCCGCGCCGAAGGTCTCCTGCTCCTCGATCTTGTCGACGAACCGGAGCGCCCCGCGCGGCCGTTGCGAGCGGAAGAACACGTTCGGGAGCGTCGTGACGATATGCAGGTGCTTCGACTGGGGCAGATAGGCGGCGAACCCAAGGACCGTGACGACGTGCACCCACCAGGCCGCGGCGAACACGGCTCCGGCCGCGCCGCCCCAGGCGAGCGGGACAAGCTGCGCGAGCGGCGGCGTGGCCTGATGGATCGCGAGATACCCGGCCGCCAGGCCGGCGTTCTCGAAGATCAGCAAAGAGACCATCAGCGTCGCGATGAGTCCGAGGATGATGTAGCCGTCGAGCGCGATGTGCATGCGCGGGGGCTTGAAGAAGAGCCGCCGGGCGAGCGCGAGGATGATCGCGGCAAGCACGAGGGCCGCGAAGATGTCGACCGCCCACACGAACAGCGCGCTCTCCGCGCCCGGCATCCGCAGGCCGACCAGGCCGCTGAGCAGCAGGTCGGTGGTGCCGAGCGTGATGACGATGAATCCCCAGAAGATGAATGCGTGCGCGAGCCCGCGCACGTAGTACGGCCGCTTCAGCAGCTTGCGCTGCAGGAGGTAGATGACGAGCTCGTCCTTCAACCGTTTCCCGAGCTGCTGGGTGCGGTCCTCGTTCCAGCCGAGGCGCAGGTACCGGTAGAGCTTCCACGCCCGGTAGGCGAACGCGCCGAACCCGAGAACGGCGACGAGCGCCAGGACCGCCACGCCGAAGCCCTGGGTCGGGGGGATCACGTGCGCTGGCTCATCCGAGCATGTCCTCGGCGACGATGAGCTTCATGATCTCGCTCGTGCCCTCGTAGATCTCCGTGATCTTCGCGTCGCGGTAGTGCCGCTCGGCCGGGAAGTCCTTCAGGTAGCCGTAGCCACCGAAGATCTGGACGCAGTTGCGCGCCGCTTTCACCGCGATGTCCGACGCGAACAGCTTCGCCATCGCCGCCTCGGCGGTGAAGGGTTCGCCACGGTCCTTCAGCGTCGCGGCGCGCCACACCAAGAGGCGCGCGGCGTCGACCTCGGTCGCCATGTCCGCGAGCATCCATTGGATCGCCTGGAGCTCGGCGATGGGCTTGCCGAAGGCCTGGCGCTCCTTCGCGTACGCGAGCGAGTCCTCGAGACAGGCTCGCGCGATGCCCACGGCTTGCGCGGCGATCCCGATCCGTCCGCCGTCGAGCGTCGAAAGCGCGATCTTGAAACCCTGGCCGACCTCGCCGAGACGCTGGTCGTCCTCGACGCGCACGTTCTCGAAGACGAGCTGCGCCGTGTCGGAGCCCTTGATGCCGAGCTTCTGCTCCACCCGACCGACGGTGAGGCCCGGCGAGGGCTTGCCGACGATGAACGCGGTGATCCCCTTGTGCCGCGATCCGGGCTCGGTCTGCGCGAACGCGACGATCACGTCCGCCGACACGCCGTTCGTGATGAAGTTCTTCGTCCCGTTCAGCACCCAGCGGCCGCCGTCGCGCTTCGCGGTCATCTGGAGCCCCGCGGCGTCCGACCCGGACGCCGGCTCGGAGAGCGCGAAGCATCCGAGCATGTCGCCGCGGGACATCGGGCGGAGCCACCGCTCGTGCTGCGCCGCGGTGCCGAAGTGCAGGATCGGGCTCGACGCCAGCGAGTTGTGGGCCTGCATGATCACGCCGGTCGACGCGCAGGCGCGGTTGATCTCCTCGCACGCGAGGATGTAGGACACGGTGTCCAGGCCGGATCCGCCGAGCTCCTCGGGCGCGTACACGCCCATGAACCCGAGCGACGCGAGCTCCTTCAGGATCGCCGGCGGCACCTTGCCCTGCTCGTCGATGTCGTGCGCGATCGGGAGCAGCCGCTCGGTCGCGAAGTCACGCGCGGTGCGCTGGACGAGCGCCTGCGACTCCGTGAGCGCGAGGTCGAATGCCGCGCCCGCCTCGGTGGGCTCAGTGCTCGTGGTCGTGGCCATGGCCGTGCTCCTCATTCGCGTGGATACCGACGTACCGGCCCTCGGGATCGCGCGCGTAGAAGTAGTCGCCCTGGAATTCGCCGACGACCGCCTTGGCGGCCTTCGCCTTGTCGAACGCCGCTCGGACATCGTCGACGCCGAACCAGACGACAAAGCCGGTCTGGCCGCTCACCTCGGCCGGCGTCTCGCGATCGTCGGGCGAGTGGAACACGACGTCGGCGTTCCCGGCCGTCAGCCAGCTCGAGCTCGCGTCGCTGCCGGTCCCGGACAGGAGGCCGATCACGTCGGAATAGAACCGGGCGGTCGTCCCGTGCTTCGACGTGAACGCGAACACCGGACCGACCTGCGGATCGCTCACTTCGCACCGTACGAGAAGAAGCCGCGACCCGACTTCCGCCCGAGCCACCCGGCCTGCACGTATTGGCGAAGCAGCGGCGCAGGCCGGTACTTCGGATCGCCGAGGTCGCGCTGCATGACCTCGAGGACCGCGAGACACACGTCGAGGCCGATGAGGTCCGCGAGGGCGAGCGGGCCCATCGGGAAGCTCAGGCCCTTCATCATCGTGTCGATCGCTTCGGCCGTGCCGACGTTCTCCGAGAGCGCGAACACCGCTTCGTTGATCATCGGCATGAGCACGCGGTTCGCGATGAAGCCCGGCGAATCGTTCGACTCCACGGCGGTCTTGCCGAGCGTCTTGGCCAGCTCGCGGGTGCGAGCCATCGTCGCGTCCGCTGTCTGAAGCCCTCGGATCAGCTCCACGTACGCGATCACCGGCACCGGATTCATGAAGTGCATGCCGACGACCTGCGACGGCCGCTTCGTCGCCGCGGCGAGCTTCGTGATCGAGATGCTCGACGTGTTCGACGCGAGGATCGCGGCCGGCTTGCAGGCGGCATCGAGCTTCGCGAAGAGATCCGCCTTCACCGCGGCATCCTCGAACGCGGCCTCGATCACGAAGTCGACCTTCGCGAGGTCCTTGATCGCCGTGCTCGTACGGATCCGGCCGGTGATCTCCGTCGCGGGGCGCGGCAGCGGACCCTTCGCCTCGATCCTGGCGAGCGACGCGGCGATCGCGGCCTGCCCGCGCTGGAGCTGCTCGAGACCGACGTCGACGAGCACCACCTGCAGGCCAGCCATGGCGCATACCTGCGCGATGCCGGCACCCATCGTCCCGGCGCCGACGACGCCGACCTGCTCGGGCTTCGGCGGATCCGCCTTCGCCGCGGGCTCCCCCGTGGCCGCGCCGCGGGCGTGCGAGCGGCGGTCGGGTACCGTGCGCCGCTCCACTAGACCGTCTCGACCGCGAGCGCGACCGCCTCGCCGCCGCCGAGACAGAGCGAGACCACGCCGCGCCGCTTCCCGCGAGCCCGGAGGGCGTAGAGCAACGTGACGAGCAGCCGCGCGCCGGACGCGCCGATCGGATGGCCGAGCGCGACCGCGCCGCCATTCACGTTGAAGCGGTCTTCGGCGATCCCGATCTCGCGCCGCACCGCCTCGACGCCGGAGAACGCCTCGTTCACCTCGTAGAGATCGACGTCGCCGGCGGCCCACCCGGCCTTCTCGAGAACGCGGGCGATCGCGCCCGACGGTGCGAGGAGGAACAGATCGGGTTCGCGGGCGAACTGCGCCTGCGCGACGATCCGCGCGAGCGGCGCGACGTGAAGCTCGCGCGCCCGCGTCTCGCCGGCGACGACCAGGGCGGCGGCGCCGTCGTTGAGCTTCGAGGCGTTGCCCGCGGTGACGGTGCCGTCCGGCTTGAACGCGGGCTTGAGCGCCGCGAGGGCCGCGAGGGACGTTTCGCGCGGCGTCTCGTCCCGCTCGACGCGGGTGACCGCGCCCTTGCGGCCCTTCACCTCGACCGGGACGATCTCGTCCGCGAACGCGCCGCTCCGCTGCGCGGCGAGCGCCTTCTCGTATGAGCGCAGTGCGAAGCGGTCCTGGTCCTCGCGCGAGAGCCCGCTCAGCGCGGCGGCCTTCTCGCCGCCGAGGCCCATGTGCCCTCCGCCGTACGCGTCGACGAGCCCGTCGGTCAGGTTCGCGTCGTCGATCGAGTGCTCGCCGAGTGACAGGCCCTGGCGCAGGCCGCGCAGCAGGAACGGCGCGTTGGACATGCTTTCCATCCCGCCCGCGACGATCACGCCGTATTCGCCCGCGGCGATCTGCGAGGCCGCGAGCATCACGGCCTTGAGGCCCGAGCCGCAGACCTTGTTGATCGTCGTGCACGGCACGCTGCGCGGCAGCCCCGCGCCGAGGGCCGCCTGACGCGCCGGCGCCTGGCCGACGCCGGCCTGCACGACGCTGCCCATGAACACCTCGTCGATCCGCTCGACGCCGACGCCGCTGCGCTCGACCGCGCACTTGATCGCGATCGCGCCGAGCTCGGGAGCGCGGAGCGGCGCGAGGCCGCCGAGGAAGGCGCCGATCGGCGTGCGCGCCGCCCCGAGGATCACGGTGCGCTCCATCAGCGATCCGTCCCGATCAGGCGCGTCGCGACGTGCTCGCGATAGCTCCGGATCTCGTCGCGGAGCGCATGCAGCTCGGAGATGCGCCCATCGACGGTCGCGAGGTGCGCGTCGAGCAGCTCGATGAGCCGCGGCAGCACGGTGCGGTTGCTGCGCTCGGTCTGGTAGATCCCTTCGAGCTCGCCCATCTCCTGGAGCGACAGGCCGAGCACCTTGAGCTTGCGGATGAACTTCAGTCGCCGGACGTCGTCGTCGGTGTAAACGCGCGTTCCACCATCGAGCCGCTTCACGGAATCAAGGAGCCCGAGCTCCTCGTAGTAGCGGATCGTCCGCTCGGTCATGCCGACCTTCGCGGCGAGCTCGCCGATCCGGTAGCTCGCGGTGCCGGGCTCGCCGAGCGTCGCTCGAGCCATGCGTGTCGCCTCCCCGGTACGCCAGTTGACGTGAACTGGCAGAGTCCCGATGTTAGCCCGCGAGCTCCTTGAGCGCGAGGGCGAGCGCCCTGGCGCCGAGGACCGCGTCGTCCGCCGCCGCCAGCTCGTTCGGGTTGTGGCTTCCGCCGGTCGAGCGCACGAAGAGCATCCCGGTCGGGACGCCGGCGAGCTGCGAGTTCTCGGCGTCGTGGCCGGCGCCGGAGAACAGCTCGGGCGCGTCGATCCCGACCTGCGCCGCGCAGCGCAGAAAGAGATCGCGCAGGTTCGGATCGAGTGGCACCGCCGCGACGCGGGAGAGCACGTCGACCGACGACCGCACGCCGCGGGCGTCGCCGATCCGCCGGATCGCGGCTCGCACGTCGCGTGTGAGCTGCTCGAGCGTCGCCTCGCTGCGCGCGCGCAGGTCCAGCGAGAACACGCACTCGCCGGGCACGACGTTCTTGGCACCCGGACGAACGGCGATCTCTCCGACCGTGCCGACCGCATCCGCCAACGCGCGAGCAGCCAGCTCGACCGCCAACACCATCTCGGACGCGGCGGCGAGCGCGTCCCGGCGGGCCGACATGATCGTCGCGCCGGCGTGATCCTGACGCCCGTGCACCGTCACGCGTGCGTGGAGGATCCCGACGATGTCGCTCACCACGCCGAGCGCGACCCCGCGCTCGGCGAGCCGGGGCCCCTGCTCGATGTGCAGCTCGAGGTACGCCGCGAGGCCGCTCGTCTCGCGCTTCGCCTGCACCGGGTCGCCCGATTCGCCGATCGCGCGAAGCGCGTCGCCGATCGAGAGACCGGTCTTGTCGGCGCGCGCCGCGGCGCCGCCCGGCAGCCTGCCGAACGCGGCGCTCGAGCCGAACAGGCCGATCCCGAATCGCGCGCCCTCCTCATCGCACCAGCCGACCACCTCGACCGGCCGCCGGAACCGGACTCCGTCATCGAGGAGCGCCTCGACCGCCTCGACGGCGCAGAGGACGCCGAGCGCGCCGTCGAATCGTCCGCCGTCGGGAACGGAGTCGAGATGCGAGCCGACCAGGACCGCGGGCCCGGTGCCCTCCCCGAATCGTCCATAGACGTTGGCCGCGGGGTCGCGCCGCACGGTCGCGCCGCGCGCGCTGAGCCAGCCGCCGACGAGCTCTCGCGCGCGCTGCTCCTCGGGGCTCAGCCCGAGGCGCGTGACGCTCGTGCCGCTGCCACCGATCGCGGAGAGCTCGGCCATCCGCCGCTCGAGTCGCGCGCGGTCCACCGTCACCCGAGATCCTCCGGGCGAAGAGCGATGCCGGCGAAGACCTCCGCCTCGATCGCCTTCGCCATCGCGAGGTCCGCCTCGCGGCGTCCCGCGAGCTCGGGGAACCGTGAGAGCTGCTCGTCGATGCGCTCCTCCAGGGTCACCACCTGTTGCCCGCCACGCCGGTCGGCGTAGTAGACGATCTTCTCCGCGAGCGTGCGCGGCGCGGTCGCATGATCCCGCGGCGCGTACACCGGATGTCGCCGCGAGAGCTCGACAAGCTCCGGGAAACCCTCTGCTGCGAGAACGAGCGGTCCCACGAGGTTGTGGTCGCGTCCGTCGCCGGACAGCAACGGGCTCTTCCCGATGTCGTGGAGGTACCCGCCGAGACCGACCGCCCGCAGGTCGAGCGGCGTGCCGGCGTTCGCGTGGGCCTGCGCGAGCCGGGTGGCCAGCGCGCCGACCACGAGCGAGTGAACCCGCAGCCACTGCGGGTAGCGGTAGCGCACGAAATAGCGCTCCGCGATTGTGGACAATTCTGTCACTGCGTTATTGACACCTGGTCCGGCCGTCGATAGGGTCCCGCCGGGGAGCGAAGAGTGGATCCGCAAACGAGCGATCAACGCATCATCGCGCACCTCGGATTCGCGAGAGCCGTGGCATCGCGGGCGCTCGATCCGCGCTGCCGCGGAGCGGACCGCGAGGACCTGGTGGCCTGGGGCGTCGTCGGGCTGGTCCAGGCCGCGCGTCGGTATCGCGACGACGCGGGTGCCCCGTTCGCGGCCTACGCCGCACGCCGGGTACGCGGTCAGGTGCTCGACTCGCTCCGCGAGCGAGACCCGCTCACCCGCTCCGCGCGCCGCGCGTACCGCGAAGCGCGCGAGCAGGAGCCAGACCTGCCGCCACCGGTCGTCGAGGTTTCGCTCGATCGCTGCATCGCCGCGGGCCTAGATCCCTTTGACTGGGGCTCGGCCGGGGCGGGCACAGCCCGGCCCGGCCGTACGCGCTGTAGCGACGATCTCTGGCGGCGGGTCGCGATCGCGCTGCGGAAGCTCGAGCCGATCGAGCGCAAGGTCCTGGTGCTCTCGTTCGCGCGGGAGCTCACGTTGAAGGAGATCGGGACGCAGATCGGGCTCAGCGAGTCAGGCGTCTGCCGGCTGCGTGCGCGCGCCCTCCGTCACGTCCGGGCCCGCTGCGCGTGACGGCGCCGGCTCGGTGCCCGGCGCTGCGGTCGCTCTCGATCAGGACGCGCCGGACGCGGTGTTCGGCTCGCCGAGCGCGTCGCGGAGCGCGGCCTGCACCGCCGCGAGGCTGAACGGCTTCTCGAGGAACGAATCCGCGTGCAGCTCGAGCGTGCTGCGCGCGAGCGCGGCGCGATCGCCGCTGATGATGACGATCGGCACGTCTCGCGTGCTCGGCGCATCGCGCAGCGCGCGGCCGACCGCGATGCCCGATACGTCCGGGAGCAGCAGATCGAGAAGCACCGCGTCGGGTGCACTGATGCGCGCCGAGTCGATCGCGTCCTGGCCGGCGTACGCGCGCGTCACGTCGTAGCCCTCCTCCGACAGGAAGTCGGAGAGGAGATCGCAGAGATCCCGGTCGTCATCCACGACCAGCACCCGTCTTGAGGCCATGGCGCCGGTAAAGTAGACCGAATGTCGAACCTCGAGCGCGCGCGATTCGCCCGGCTCGTCCGGCGCGCGGTCATGGATCTCCCGGCGGAATTCGGACAGCGGATGCGCAACGTCGAGATCGTCGTCGACGACGAACCCGACTCCGCGCACGTGCGCGATGGCCGCGAGCTCCTCGGTCTGTACGAGGGCGTGCCGCTCACCGAGCGCGCCTACGGCGAGCCGTACGTCCCGGACCGGATCTCCATTTATCGGCTGCCCATCCAGCGGATGTCGACCTCGCCGAAGCGTCAGGCACAGATCGTCCGGGACACGGTCATGCACGAGATCGCGCACCACTTCGGGATCAGCGACGCGCGACTGGCCGAGCTCGGCCGGGGCGACGCGGACTAGGCGATCGCCTTCCGGAACTTCGCGAGCGCGGCGCCCACACCATCGGGATCGAGGAACACGGCGGATCCGGCCACGAGCACCGAGGCCCCGGCCTCGGTCGCGGCCTTCGCGTTCTCAGGCTTGATGCCGCCGTCGACCTCGAGCTCCGCCTTGGACCCGGCCGCGTCGAGGGCCGCGCGGAGCGCTCGGACCTTGTCGAGCGTGGATGGGATGAACGACTGTCCGCCGAAGCCGGGATGAACGCTCATGACGAGTATCAGGTCGGCCCGGCCAAGGAACGGAACGATCCGCGAGACCTCCGTCTCCGGGTTGAGCGTGATACCGGGGCGGGCGCCGGCCGTCCGGATCGAATCGAGCGCGCTCGCAGGATCGCGCGCCGCCTCGACGTGCACCGTGACATAGGTGGCACCGGCCTCGACGTAGCGGACCACCCAGTCCTCAGGACGTTCGATCATGAGGTGGACGTCGAGCGGCAGCCGCGTCGCGCGACGCAGGTCCGTGACCATCTTCGGCCCGAATGTCAGATTCGGCACGAAATGCCCGTCCATGACGTCGATGTGGATCCAGTCGGCGCCGCCCGCTTCGGCCTTGGCCACGGCATCGGCCAACCGGCCGAAGTCCGCGGACAGGATGGATGGCGCGAGCTTCGGGCCGCGCGAGGGCGTTCCCTTGTCCCGAAGCATGCTGGCTGGCATCATTGATGTCGCTTCCCCCGCTTTATCCGGAGAGGATTTGTCATATGTATAGGCCGCAGAACCTGCGGATCCCTGGTCCGACCTTTGTCCCCCAGACCGTGCTGAACGCCTCCGCGCGGCCGATGATCAACCACCGCGGGCCCGAGTTCGCCGCGCTCATGGCCGGCCTGACCCGCGCGCTGCAGGAATTCCTCAACACCGAGGGCGACGTCTTCCTGCTCACCGCCTCGGGCTCCGGTGGCATGGAGGCGGCGATCGTCAACACGCTTTCGAGCGGCGACCGGGTGCTCCTGTTCGTGAACGGCGCCTTCGGCGAGCGCTTCGCCGCGGTCTGCAAGGCCTACGGCGTCGATGCACGGCGCATCGATGTCCCATGGGGTCGCGCGGTCGAGCCTGATCTCGTCCGCGAGGAGCTCGCGAAGGAGAAGGGCAAAGACGGCGCGAAGGCGGTCCTGCTCACCCACAACGAGACCTCGACCGGCATCCTGAACCCGCTCAAGGAGATCGCGGACGTCGTCCGCGAGTCGGGCAAGCTGCTCATCGTCGACAGCGTGTCCGGCGCGGGCGCGGTCGACCTCGCGGTCGATGACTGGGGCGTGGACGTGCTCATCTCGGCATCGCAGAAGGCCTGGGGCGCGCCGCCCGGGGTCGCGATGATCACGATGAGCGAGAAGGCCTGGAAGGCCTACGACCGCTCGAACCTCCCGAAGCTGTACTTCGATCTGCAGTCGTACAAGGCATCCCTCGAGAAAGGCGCGACCCCGGCCACCCCGGCCGTCACGGTGTTCATCGGGCTGCAGGAGTCGCTCCGCCTGATGGCCGAAGAGGGCCAGGCCGCGATCATCAAACGGCACCGCGACCTCGCGTACGCGACCCGTCGCGGACTTCAGGCGCTGAACCTCGG
>Ga0310810_10008548_pt1 | contig 11786 bp, 8 predicted proteins | sample NCmetagenome_FD_207641 | JGI IMG/M metagenome (GOLD analysis project Ga0310810, IMG submission 207641) | Soil microbial communities from experimental microcosm in Duke University, North Carolina, United States - NC | ecosystem: Engineered > Artificial ecosystem > Soil microcosm > Unclassified ...
ATCCCATCGGCCAGCGGATCCGGTTCGCGGGGATGGACGAGGTAAACCCCTGGCTCACAGTCGTCGGCGTGGTCGGCGACACGCGGTTCCGCGACCTCGCGACCGCAGCCGTGCCCGAAGTCTTCGTCAACTTCCGTCAGCAGCCGATGCGGACGCGCTACTTCATGACCACGGCAGCACGCCTGGCGCCGGGAGTCACCGCCGAATCCGTCGTGCCAACACTGCGCGCCGGCTGGCGCACGCTCGATCCCGACGTGCCGGTGGAGGTGTCGCGAATGACGACCCTGGTCGAACGCTCGACCGCGTCGCGCCGTTTCACACTCACCGTGATCGGCCTATTCGGGGCGATGGCGCTGGTCCTGGCCGCGATCGGCGTCTACGGCATCCTCAACCACGTCGTCGCCGACCGCACCCGAGAGATCGGCATCCGCATGGCCCTCGGCGCGTCACCCGGATCGGTGGCACGGCTCGTATTCGGCGGCGCCTCGCTGGCGGTTGCCGCTGGCGTGCTCGCCGGTGTTGCCGCGGCGCTCGGTCTGACGCGATTCCTCCGGACCTTCCTGTTCGAAATCTCGCCGCTCGATGCCCCGACCATCATCGGGGCGGTAGGGTTGCTCGTCGCGGTGTCGATGCTGGCGGGGTGGCAGCCGGTTCGACGTGCGTCGCGAATCGATCCTGTGGTGGTGATGCGCGAGAACTAGGCGATATGATTCCCGCGTGATCCCGGTCCATCGGTCGGGTGCCGCTCTCGTCGCCGCGCTGGCTGTCGTTGCCGGCGCGAGTGCTCCGGCGGCGCGTCAACCCGCTTCGCCAGGCCCTCTCTGGGTCGATGTCACCGCCGAGGCGATCGGCAAGACCGGCTTCTGGACCAACAAGGTGGAGATCGCCGACCTCAACGGCGACGGCCGGCCGGACATCCTGTTCGCCAACGGCGGCGACTACTCCACGCCCGGCAAGCCTGAGCCGAACCAGGTGTTCCTGAATACCGGACCGGGGCTGCGATTCCGCGAGGCCACTCCCGACGTTTTCGGCGCGACGCCGGATCTCGCCCGTGTGATCAAGGCCCGCGATCTGAATGGCGACGGGCTCGTGGACATCGTCGTCGGCACCACGTACCAGACCCAGAGCCGCCTCTTTCTCGGGCGCGGACAGGGTCGATTCGAAGAGGCGACGCGCACCCATCTGCCCCAGATGCCGCTCAGCGTCGGGGATCTCGAGGTCGGAGACGTGGACGGCGACGGTGACCTCGATCTCGTGCTCGCCGACTGGGGACCCGGCAACAACATGACGAATGGCGGGGGACGGACCCGCCTGTGGGTGAACGACGGCCAGGCCCGCTTCACCGATGCCACCGACAAACGCATGCCGGACATCAAGGTCCAGTTCTCGTGGGACCTCGAACTGGCCGACGTCGACAACGACGCCGACCTCGACGTGCTGGTCTCGTGCAAGCGCTGCGGCGGCAGCTACCTGTTTCGCAACGATGGCGCTGGCGTGTTCACGGACGATCCGCGCGGGCTGCCGCAATACACCAACAATTACGAGCTCGAGCCGATGGATCTCGACGGGGACGGCTTCCTCGATCTCGTGACCATCAACGACGGCGAGATCGCCAAGGAAGACTCCGGCAACCGGCGCGAGCACGTCTTCAGGAACGACGGCAAGGGCCGCTTCCTCGACGCGACCGAAGCGTGGTGGCCGCCTTCGTCGAACATCGGCGAGGACGACAACATGGTCGCGTTCCTCGACGTCGACTCCGATGGCGACGCGGACTTCGTGATCGGCTCGCTGAGCGGGCCCGATCGGCTGCTGATCAACGACGGACACGGCCACTTGACCGTGAAGCTCGATGCCTTCAGCGGCGAGGATACCCCCGGCACGCTCGGCATCGCGCTCGCCGATCTCGACGGCGACGGACGCATCGACGTCGTCCAGGGGCAGGGCGAGAACCCGAAGGCGAACGACGAGCGCGTGTTCGCGGGCCGCGCAATCGCGCCGGACTCGGCACCGCCGTCGGTGACGATGGCCGGTGTGCAGGTCGGGCCGGGCGGACGGCGCCAGGTGGTCGCGCGGGTGCACGATCGCAAGAGCCCGAGCTTCGCGTTCGAATGGAAGCGGGTCGTGGTTGAATGGACGACACCGTCCGGGCCGCGCACCGAGCCGATGCGCTGGTACGGCGAGTATCTGTGGCGCGCCGACTGGCCTTCGGACATCCCACCTTCCACGGAATTTCGTGTGTGCGCGACCGACGCGGCCGGCAACGCCGGCTGCGGCGCTGCCTCACGCTGAACCCGGGCGCCTGCCGGGGCGAAATGTCTGTCAACGGGGGCGCATTAGAGTGACGCAGGCATGCGAGCCGCACCAGTGATTGCCGTGGCGATCTGGTGGAGCCTGGCGGTTACAGTGGCTGCCCAGCAGGCGGCGCCAGTCGACCAGGGGACATCCGCCGCGCCGGCCGCTCCGGCCGTCCAGGGGCAGCCGCCGCCTGCTGTCACCCAGGCACCTCACAACCCTGGCCAGGAAGTCGCCGGCGAGCAGGCACAGGGCCCTGCCGTCGACATCGGTCCCGCGCAACTTCGCATCGGCGGTTACCTTGGGGTGACCGGGATCTACCGCTCGACCAACAGCGGCGGCGGCCCCGGCACCAACTTCGCGACCATCCCGTCCGACGGCACGCTGGCAGGGAGCGTGTCCGAGAGCCGGCTCTCGGCGCAGACCTCGCGCCTCTCCATTCGCGTGGATGCGCCGTTTCCCGAAGCCCGGTTCAGACGCCTGGCCGGCTATTTCGAGATGGACTTCGCAGGCACCACTCCCGGCAACATCGCGGTGAGCAGCAGCAGCGCCGGGTTCCGTCTCCGGCAGGCGTTTACCGAGGTCCTCTACGGCGACCACCTGGCGCTTGCCGCTGGCCAGGCGTTCTCGCTGATGACGCCGCCCAAACAGCAGCTCAGCGTCTGGCCCTCGGACTACGAGATGTCGCAGGCCGTTGACACCAACTACGTGACGGGACTGGTGTGGGACCGCTCCCCGCAGGTGCGGTTCACGTGGCGGCCGTCGCCGCGTGTGAACTGGGCGGTGTCGGTGGAGAACCCCGAGCAGCAGATCGGGAGCGACTGGGTGACGCTGCCGGTCTGTTGCGGCAACGACATTGCGGACCAATACAACACCGGCGACCAGGCGCTGGCGGTCCCGAACCTGATGCCTGACTTCGTGACCCGGGTGGCGTGGAATCCGAGCTCCGCGATCCATCTGGATGCAGGTGGCGTCCTTCGGGTCTTCAGGCATACGGTGGCGCCGTACGATCGCGATTTCAAGGAGACCGGCGGCGGGCTGAGCATCAACGGCCGCGCCAATCCTGCCAGGGGCACGCGCGTCATCGGGCAATTCGCGACCGGAAGCGGCCTCGGCCGATACGTGGGCGGGCTCGCTCCCGATGTCGCCTTCCGCGCGGACGGCTCGATTGCACCGGTGCGGACCCGGTCGTGGGTGCTCGCCGTGGAACAGACGATCTCGCGGCGGATCTCGGCTGCCGGCTACTACTCGGGCATTCACGTCAACGACACGTTTTTCGTGGACGCAGACGGCGGCTACATCGGCTATGGCTTCCCCGGGTCGTCGAACGCGGTCAACCGGCGGATCGGCGAAGCCACCGCCACCGTGTCGTACCAGATCGTCCGGACCGAGAATCGCGGGTCGGCCCAGATGAACGTGCAGACCTCGTGGCTTCGCCGGGAGCCGTGGTCGGCTGGTGCGGGCCCCGATTCCGCGCGTGCGTTCCTGTTTTTCGCGCAGTTGCGATACAACCTGCCCTGATGCGTGGGCTCCAGCGGCGACGGTGCCTACTCTCCCCGTCGGTCCGGGGGTGACTACGGCATTCCGGAAGGGGAGTGCCGTCGCGAGAGCAGCACCACGGGCACAAACTCCCGCGGCGGCGTGGTTTAGAGTCGCTTCGCCCACGCTTCGAAGGTGGCACCAATCCTGCTCGATACTGCCCGACGTGCCGCGCTGGGCGCCGCCGGCCAGCCTGTATCCCGGAGACCACATCATGTCGAAGCCTGCCGTACGGATCGAACACGACCTGCTGGGCGAGCTTGCCGTTCCGGCCGACGCGTACTACGGCGTCCAGACCGCGCGGGCGCTCGAGAACTTCAGGATCTCAGGCGTTCAGCTGCGGCTCTACGCCGATGCGATTCGCGGTCTGGCGATGGTCAAGCTCGCGGCCGCCCGCGCCAATCACGATTGCGGAGTGTTCGGGGCCGAGGTCCTCCGCGGCATCGAGGCGGCCTGCCGGGAGATCATCGACGGCAAGTGGCACGACCAGTTCCAGCTCGACGTGCTGCAAGGCGGCGCCGGCACCTCCACGAACATGAACGCGAACGAGGTGATTGCCAACCGCGCGCTGGAGCTGATGGGCCACAACCGCGGCGACTACGCGCACTGCAATCCCCACGACCACGTCAACGCGTCGCAGTCGACCAACGACGCCTACCCGACCGCGCTCCACGTCGGCCTCGCCCTCGGCAATGGCCGGCTGGTCGCGGCGACCAACGAGCTCATCGCCGCGTTCCGCGGCAAGGGCCGCGAGTTCTCGAGCATCGTGAAAATGGGCCGGACGCAGTTGCAGGATGCCGTGCCGATGACGCTGGGGCAGGAGTTCACGGCGTTTGGCGAGACGCTGGCCGGCGAGGTCCGCGCCCTCGAGGCGATGCATAACGTCCTCTGCGAGATCAACATGGGCGCCACGGCGATCGGAACCGGGCTCAACGCCCCGCCCGGCTACGCGCGGAAGTGCACCGAACATCTCGGCCGGATCACCGGGTTTCCGATTCATCTCGCTCCCGATCTGATCGAGGCGACGCAGGACACGCAAGCCTTCGTGCTCTACTCCTCGTGCATGAAGAGCCTGGCGATCAAGCTGTCGAAGGTCTGCAACGACCTGCGCCTGCTCTCGTCAGGACCGCGCACCGGCCTCCGCGAGATCAACCTGCCGCCGAAGCAGCCGGGTTCGTCGATCATGCCGGGCAAGGTCAACCCGGTGATTCCCGAAGTGGTGAACATGGTCTGCTTCCGGGTGATCGGCAGCGACCTGACCGTGTCGCTCGCCGCCGAGGCCGGCCAGCTGCAGCTGAACGTGTTCGAACCGGTCATCGCCGCCTGCCTGTTCGAGGCGCAGACGTTGTTCATCAACGCCGCCAACACGCTGCGCGTCCAGTGCGTAGACGGCATCACTGCCAACCCCGACGTGTGCCGGCACTACGTGGAATTCAGCGTCGGCACGGTGACGGCGCTCAACCCGGTGATTGGCTACGACAAGGCGACCGAGCTCGCGGCCGAGGCCATGCGGACCGGCCGCGGCATCATCGAGCTGGTGCGCGAGCGAAAGGTGCTCACCGAGGAAGAGATTGCGCGGGTGTTCGACCCGATGGCGATGACCGGGCAGGATCGCCCTTCATGAGCCGCGGCGTCACGGCGCTCGCGTCTGCAACGCTGCTTGTAGTGGTGTCGGTTGCGGGACTTGTCGGGCGCGCCGAGCAGGCCGGTGGGACCGCATTCGAGGGCACATGGTCGGCCACGGGCCGGCGCCAGACGCTGCCCACCGAAGACGGCGGGACCGCAGCGACCGTCCAGTTATCGGGCCCGGTGACGCTCTCGGTCGGCGAAGGGTTGAGCCGTGGCTTCCATGGCGAGCTGATTGGCTTCGACGATGGGCGCAGCATCAGAGCAGGAAGATGGGTGTGGACCGACACGCGCGGCGATCGCCTGTTCGGTTCGCTCGAGGGAGACGGGCTGCGCACCGGCCGCGGCTTCACCGGAACGATTACCGGCGGAACCGGGCGGTACGCTGGCATCGGCGGGCGCTTCGCGTTTACGTGGCAGTACATCGTCGACGCCGATGGCGGCGAGATTCAGGGCCGGACGTCGGATCTGAAGGGGCAGTACCAGCGGGGGCAGCAGTGACGCCTGCCCGCATCGGCACGGCGGCGCTGACGATCGGTCTCTGGCTCTGGCCGGTACCCGAGGGCCTGACTCAGCCCGCGTGGCACCTCTTCGCGTTGTTCGTCGGCGCGATCTTCGCTGTCGTCGTCGGTGCGCTGCCGATCCTGACCTCGTCGATCCTCGCCCTGGCGCTGGCCGTGCTCACCGGCACGCTCGCGCCCGCCAAGGCCTACTCGGGTTTCGCCAACGGCACCATCCTGCTCATCGTCGTCGCGTTCCTCGTCGCGCGTGCGGTTGTCGTCTCGGGGCTCGGCCAGCGGATTGGGTACACGGTCGTGAGCCTCTTCGGTCGGTCGACGCTCGGCCTGGTCTACAGCATCTTCCTCGTGGACGGCGTGATCGCACCCGCTTTCCCCAGCAACACGGCTCGATCCGGAGTGCTGTATCCGCTGGCGTTTTCACTCGCCGCGGCGGCCGGCGCGCGCCCCGGCGATCCCTCGCGGCGCAAGGTCGGCGCGCTGCTGATGTTCTCGGGGATCGCGAGTCTCTCGCTTTCGTCCGCGTTGTGGCTGACGGCGATGGCCGCGAACCCCCTCGGCGCCGAGGTGGCCAAGCCGTTCGGTGTGCAGATCTCGTTCGCCTCGTGGCTGATTGCCGCTTCGGTGCCGACGCTCACCGGAATGGTGCTGCTGCCGCTGATCCTCTACAAGGTGATCGGGCCCGAAGTGACGGCGACGCCAGACGCGCCAGCGGCGGCGCGGAAGGCGCTGGCCGCGCTTGGCAGCTTCACGAGGCAGGAACAAATCGTGTCGGCAGTGTTCGTCGGGATGGTGGCGGTGTGGGCTGTCGCTGCCGTGTGGGGAATCGACTCGACCGCGGTCGCATTCATGGGATTGGGATTGCTCCTCGCGACCGGAGTCCTGACCGCGAGCGACATTGCGAAGGAAGGCGACGTCCTCGCGACGTACTTGTGGTTCGCGGTGCTCTTCACAATCAGCGGTCAGCTCAACGAGTTGGGCTTCATGGGGTTCCTCGGCGAACGGCTGGCCGGAGCGTTGAGCGGCCTGCCTGCCGCGTGGGCTGGGTTGCTGCTGGTGGTTGCCTACGTACTGCTGCACTACCTGTTCGTCAGCCAGACGGCCCACCTGCTGGCGCTGTTCGGCGTGTTCCTGGACGTCGGCGTCAAGCTCGGCGTACCCGCGGCGCCGCTTGCGTTCCAGTTGCTCTTCGCCACCAACTACTTCTCGGCGATCACGCCGCAGGGGTCGAGCGCCAACCTGCTGTTCGCCGGCAGCGGCTACTTGTCCCAGTCGGACCTCTATCGGCTCGGCGCCCTCAGCACCGCCGTCAACCTGCTGATCTATCTCGTCATCGGCGTGCCCTGGCTTGCCGCCGTGGCTCGATGACGGTTCGACGTTCCAAGGAGGAATGTGATGTCAGGTCGAATGAATCGGTCGATCCTTATCGCGCTCTTCGCCGCACAGACGACGGCGATCGCGGCCGCTCAGACACCCTCGTTGCCGCAGGTGGTCGTGCTCGCCACTGGCGGCACCATTGCCGGAGCGGCAGCAAGCGACGTCCAGGCCGGCTACACGTCCGGCAAGGTGGGCGTGGAGCAGCTGCTGGCGGCCGTGCCCCAGGCAAAGAAGCTGGCCTCGCTGCGCGGCGAGCAGATCTCGAACATCGGCTCGCAGGACATGAACGACGAGGTCTGGCTGAAGCTCGCGAACCGGGTCAACGAGCTTGCCGCCATGCCCGACGTCGCAGGAATCGTCATCACGCACGGGACCGACACCATCGAGGAAACGGCGTACTTCCTGAATCTGGTCGTGAAGTCGCGGAAGCCGGTCGTCATGACCGCGGCGATGCGGCCGTCCACGGCGCTGTCGGCGGATGGCCCGCTGAATTTCTACAACGCCGTCGCGGTGGCAGCGAACAAGGAGTCCGCGGGCCGAGGCGTGCTGGTCGTGGTCAACGACTGGATCCACGGCGCCTCGTCGCTGACCAAGACGAGCACGACGGCGGTTCAGACGTTCCTGTCACCGCTCTGGGGACTGATTGGGACGGTGGCCTACGGCGAGATCGAGTTCTTCCGCGGCCCGGTCGGAAAGCACACCACCGAATCCGAGTTCTCGGTCTCGGGACTCACGACGCTGCCGCGCGTGGACATCGTCATGGCCTACGAGAACATGGACGGCGCGCTCATCACCGCCGCCGCGGCTGCTGGTGCGAAGGGCATCGTCATCGCTGGGGTCGGGAACGGCAACATGACTTCGTCCGCGCTCGAGGCGCTGTCGGCCCAGGCGAAGAAGGGCGTGGTGGCGGTCCGCGCGTCGCGAGTCACGACCGGCCGGGTCGGCCGCAACGTGGAGGTCGAGGACGACAAGCTCGGTCTGGTCGCGTCAATGGGACTCAACCCGCAAAAGGCGCGGGTCCTGCTCCGCCTGGCGCTGACGAAGACGACCGACCTGAAGCAGATTCAGCGCTATTTCGACGACTACTGAGCGAATGCGTGTAGGCTACGTGCCCAAACATTGGAATCATTCCAAGATTTGATCTAGCTTATCCAGGTGGTAGTTGACCCGGCGGACCTCCTTCGGCAGCGCGGCATCCAGGTGACGGCGCAGCGGCTGGCGGTGCTGCGAGCCGTTTCCGGGCAGCCCCACATCACCGCGGACGGCGTGGCCGAGATCGTCAGGGCCGAGATCGGAGCCATCTCGCTCCAGTCGGTGTACGACGCGCTCACGCTGCTTGCCGCCGAGGGCCTGATTCGGCGGATTCAGCCGGCCGGGGCGCCGGCGCGCTTCGAAGATCGCGTTGGCGACAATCACCACCATCTGATCTGCCGGATCTGCGGCCGCGTCCTCGACGTGGACTGCGCGGTCGGCGCGGCCCCGTGCCTCACCGCGGCCGACGCCAGAGGATACGAAATCGACGAAGCCGAGGTCGTGTATTGGGGACGCTGCCCCGATTGCGCGGCCGACGGCTCCAGGCCTGGTTCCCAGCACAGGAAAGGTAAACGTCAGCATGGATAACGAACAGAAGTGCCCGTTCCCGAGCAAGGCTCACACCGGCCGGTCGAACCAGGACTGGTGGCCGAACCGGTTGAACCTGAACGCGCTCCACACGAATCACCCTGCCGGCAACCCGATGGGTGAGAAGTTCGACTACGCCGAGGAGTTCAAGACGCTCGATCTCGCCGCAGTGAAGAAGGACCTCGAGGCGGTCATGACCAACTCGCAGGACTGGTGGCCGGCCGACTTCGGCCATTACGGCGGGCTGTTCATTCGCATGGCGTGGCACAGCGCCGGCACCTACCGCATTCACGACGGCCGCGGCGGCGCGGGCTCGGGGCAAATCCGCTTCGCGCCGCTCGGCAGCTGGCCCGACAACGCAAACATCGACAAGGCCCGTCGCCTGATCTGGCCGATCAAGCAGAAGTACGGTCGGAAGATCTCGTGGGCCGACCTCATCGTTCTCACCGGCAACGTCGCCCTGGAGTCGATGGGATTCAAGACGTTCGGCTTTGCCGGCGGCCGCAAGGACGCCTGGGAGCCGGAGCAGGTCAACTGGGGATCGGAAGCCACGTGGCTCGGCGACGAACGCTACAGCGGCGAGCGGCAGCTCGCGAATCCGTTCGGCGCCGTGCAGATGGGGCTCATCTACGTGAACCCGGAAGGGCCGAACGGCAACCCCGATCCCGTGAAGGCGGCGCGAGACATCCGCGAGACGTTCCGCCGCATGGCGATGAACGACGAAGAAACAGTGGCGCTCATCGCCGGCGGCCACACCTTCGGCAAGACGCACGGCGCGGGCCCGGCCACCCACGTTGGCCCGGAACCTGAGGGCGGCAACATCGAGGAGCAGGGCTTCGGCTGGAAGGGCAGCTACGAAACCGGCCGGGGCGCGCATGCCATCACCAGCGGGCTCGAGGTCACCTGGACCACGACGCCGGTCAAGTGGAGCCACGACTACTTCAAGCACCTCTTCGAGTACGAGTGGGAGCTGACCGAAAGCCCTGCCGGCGCGAAGCAGTGGAAGCCGAAGAACGGCGCTGGCGAAGGCACTGTTCCGCACGCCCACGACAAGTCGAAGAAGATCGCGCCGGGGATGCTGACGACCGATCTCGCGCTGCGCCTGGATCCGGCCTACGAGAAGATCTCGCGGCGCTTCTACGAGAACCCGCAGGAGTTTGCCGACGCCTTCGCGAAGGCATGGTTCAAGCTGACGCATCGCGACATGGGACCGCTCGCGCGCTACCTGGGGCCGGAGGTTCCGAAAGAGCCGCTGCTGTGGCAGGACCCGGTGCCGGCCGTCGATCACGACCTGATCGACGCGAAGGACATCGCCGCGCTCAAGAGCAGGATTCTGGCATCGGGGCTCACCACCGCGCAGCTGGTCTCGACCGCATGGGCGTCAGCGTCGTCGTTCCGCGGCACCGACAAGCGCGGCGGTGCCAACGGCGCGCGCATCCGCCTCGCGCCGCAGAAGGACTGGGCGGTGAACAATCCACCGGAGCTCGCCAAGGTGCTGAAGACCCTGGAGGGAATACAGCAGGAGTTCAACGCCCAGGCCGGCGGCAAGAAGAAGATCTCGCTCGCGGACCTGATCGTCCTTGGCGGGAACATCGCGATCGAGGACGCGGCGAAGAAGGCCGGCTACGACGTGAAGGTGCCCTTTACGCCCGGCCGCACCGACGCGTCGCAGGACCAGACCGACGTCGAGTCGTTTGCCGTGCTCGAGCCGGACGCGGATGGGTTCCGCAACTTCATCGGCGACGGACACGACGTGCCGGCCGAGCACCTGCTCGTCGAGCGGGCCTTCAGGCTGACGCTGAGCGCCCCTGAGATGACGGTGCTCATCGGCGGTCTGCGTGCGCTGAACGCCAACACCAACCAGTCGAACGTCGGGGTGCTCACGAAGCGGCCCGGCGCGCTGACCAACGACTTCTTCGTGAACCTGCTCGACATGGAGACGGAGTGGGTGCCGACCTCAGGAGCCGCCGAGACCTTCACCGGCCGCGGACGCTCCAAGGGTGACGCCCGCTGGACCGCGAGCCGCGTGGACCTCGTCTTCGGCTCGAACTCCGAGCTCCGCGCGCTCGCGGAGGTCTACGCCTCCAGCGATTCGAAGGAGAAGTTTGTCAACGACTTCGTCAACGCGTGGACCAAGGTGATGAACCTCGATCGCTTCGATCGGCCCGCGGTGGCCGACAAAACAGCCGGCGTCTGACGATGACCCTCGGGCCGGCCGTCGTGGCCGGCCTGAGCTCACTCGGGGAAGTGCATCCGCTCGATTCGTCCCGCCCTCCTTGCGGAGAGCCTCGAGCACCGCACGCGCCTCGTCGGGTTGGCCGAGACGGGCCAACAGATTTCCAATCTGGCCCCGACGGGTAGGGGACAGTCGGTCCGTCCCGATCGCACGTATTTCCGCGAGCCTCTTGGCCGCTGATGCGACTGCACCACGTTGCAGGTCGATGTAGAGCAGAATCAGCGACGACGACAGCATGCTCGGTTCCAGCCGCAGCGTTTCCTCGAGCAACGGCGCGGCCAGATTCGAGCTGGCTCCAGCCTCCACGTCTGTCGCCGGGAAGGCGGCGAAACCACTATCTTGCACGCGAAGGAGAATCGATGGTAGGTTCCGGCGTCGCGTCGTTCGTACAGACCAACCCCAGGTCCCCGGAGCCCCTCACTATGGACGTCCAGCCGACGATCTCACCCGAAACCCCACCGACGCTCTGGTCGGCCGCTGGTCCCAAGCCCGGTGCTGGCCCGAAGGATACGGGTGGCCCCAAACCGAAGTCACCAACGGGCGGCCCGCGGACGGGTGGCCCGAAGCCGGCGGGAGGG
>Ga0310810_10008551_pt1 | contig 11785 bp, 8 predicted proteins | sample NCmetagenome_FD_207641 | JGI IMG/M metagenome (GOLD analysis project Ga0310810, IMG submission 207641) | Soil microbial communities from experimental microcosm in Duke University, North Carolina, United States - NC | ecosystem: Engineered > Artificial ecosystem > Soil microcosm > Unclassified ...
GCTGCCGTTGTAGCCGCTCTTGAAGGCTTTGGCCTTGACGACGGTGCTGGTCGTCACTGTGAGAGCGCCACCAGTATAGGGCGTGGATGACTGTGTAGGTGTGGAACCGTTGGTTGTGTAGTAAATCGCCGCTCCGGAAGTGCTGCTGGCGATGCTCACGGTCGCCGAGTTTGTAAAGTTTCCACCGTTAGGGGTGATCGTTGGCGTGGCCACGGTCGGTAGGACTGCGGAAGTCACGCTCAGAGTAAATGCCGTCGTTCGGGTTATGCCCCCGCCCGTCGAAGTGACTGTGATCGGAAAATTACCTGTGGGTGTTGCGGTGCTGGTCCAGATCCCTAGTACGGTCGAGCAAGTCGGATTGCACATCCCGACCGAAAAACTTGCTGAAGCTCCTGTTGGAAGCGCAGACGTGGTGAAGCTGACGCTCTGACTGCCGCCGTTGACCAATGTGGCGTTGATCGTGTTGTTTACGGAATTGCCGGCGACGACTGATACGTTGCCGGAGTTCGCGAGCGAAAAATCAAACGGGTTTGATTTAGTGAAGTTAACCGTGGCAATGGCGCTCGGGTTTGCGTTGGTTTTGAAGGCTCGCGCCTTGATCGACACATTGCTCGAAACGGCGATTGGCGCTGTGTATCGTGTGGACGACTGGCTCGGGGTGGTACCGTCGGTCGTAAAGTAGATAGAGGCCCCCGACGTCGAATCGGTCATGGATACCAAGGTAGAGCCGACGAAGGCTCCTCCGTTCGGGCTGATCGTCGGTGTGGCCACGGTGGTTTTTTTTGAGTTGGTCCCACTCGTGGATGTTGTAGTGGTAGCAATCAGAGTTGGCAGCGTGTCGGTTTGAACCATGTGCAACATGGCGGGGCCGCGCAAGGGCGACTGGATAGTGATCGGGCCACCGCCGCGAATCGGATCGCCATCGATGGTCTGGCCGCTTTTAGGGTCGAACCAGGTAAGGAGAAAATCCTGCGGGTTTGCGGAGAGATCGACCGCGAGCCGGTTGCCGGAGGGCAGATAGATCAAATACTCGTTTCCTAGGTTCACCAGGCAGTAATGAGTCGAGCACGCGGTATCGCTGGGAGTGATCGGCGCCAGGTTGAGGATTTCGGAATAAGCCACGAGTTGTGCAATCGTCGTGTGCAGGCTTTCGCTTACGCTCGGCGAAGATGAATCGAATTCCTTTGCGATCACATTGAATCCACGCGTAAAGGCTTTCCAGAAACCCTGGGTCGAGGATGAGCGATTCAGCGTGCGCGGGTTCATTTCAAGGAATAAGACTTTGCCACCTTCGGCCAACGGTGGCTTCAAATCGGCTCCGTGAGCGATGACCCAGTCCGCGGGGCCGGCAAAGATCTCGTCCGCTTCCTTTCCATACGAATAGCTGACGCCCACGGGATGCTGTTTCGCTTTGGTCGCCTGATAATTCTTAAGATAGGTAATGATGTAGTTCTGCCATGCGGTATTGCCCAGCGACCCGTCGCCGCTGAGCTCGTAGAGCACATTGTCCAGGTCGTTTAACGTGTCGACAACTTTGCGGATGTAGGCTTCCTGAAGCGAAGTGACCGCTGGTAGCGTTAGGTTATAAGCTTCATCGCCCGTGCCGTTGCCATCCGGGTCCCCATTGACGCCGTTTACGTTGTTGTCGCGATTGAACGGATTCCGATACCAGGGTTTGTCCTGCTTCTTTTTCGATGCAGACTCAAGGCTTTCGAATAGGACTACAGAAACCCAAACACCTCGTTGCGCCGCCTGTATGACCCGGGCGCGCAGTTGATCGAAATGATTCTGATTGAATTGCAACAAATCGAATTTCGCACCCCCGTCGAGGGCTGGCCCCGATCCGGTTCGGAGATAAGGCAGAGTCGTGAGCGGGGATTTTGCTATATGGGGAGTCTGCTCCCACGCCCAGAGTCGAGTCAGATTGTGTTTTTCGCTCTGCAAGAAATCGAGGTAGGTCCCAAAGTCTTCCAGGCCTAACGCAATTTGCTCGTGATCAAGATAGGTTCCTGCCAGATAAACAGGGCTCCCGTCGGAATCGACAAAGTATCGTGGGTTAGACGGGTTGGCGCGCAGCGGTCCAGCGCCGTGAGCGAGCGAGATGGCTGTCAGCAGAGCCAGCGTGCACAAGATAAGACTTGTAACGCATCGCGAGATCGTCCATCGAAAAAAAACCTTTGCCATGAAAGCGCACTCCTTTTTTGGAACCCCTGCCGGAGTGGCTTTCACGCCTCTCTTCGGTAACCCGGCTATCAGGTAGAGCCTGACCCGTGGCTTTGCGTCCCAGCCTCACGACTGGTTTGCCGTTATCGGAGAGGATTCCAAACTTAAATTTCTGACATCGTGGTTGAGCAAGCCCGGTGCCATGTCACGGCGCCGTATCTTTAGGAAGCGATTATCCCTTTTTCGTAGATCATTGAATATTTCTAGCGGCGGGTTCGCAGCCGGTCCTTACAACACGTTCTTTCAATGTGTAAGGCGCGGACAGATTTGTTCGAGACGGTCTGCAATCCCAAGAAAATCTGGAAAAGTGTCCGGTTTTTCTTACACCCCCAGTCGTAAATAAGTTTGTTGCGGCCACGACATAATTTGAAGGTCACAACGCTGAGAACAAATTCACATGACCGCTATTGCCAATAGCAATCCCATTGTGTCCGTCGTGGTGCCCTGCCGGAATGAACAAGACCACATCGAATCAGTGGTCAAATCAATTTTGGCGCAAGAACCGCCGCGAGGAGGATTCGAAATCATTGTCGTCGATGGCATGTCAGACGACGGGACCCGCGCCATACTTGCCGATCTCGCCCGACGTGAGAATCGGTTACGAGTGATCGACAATGCCGGTCGCATCACAGCCTGCGGATTCAACGCCGCAATTCGTGCCGCGCGCGGTCGCTATATTGCGCTCCTGGGCGCGCATGCGACCTACGCCCCCGAGTATCTCAAAACTTGCGTCGAAGTTGCGGACGCTACGGGTGCGGACAACGTCGGCGGTGCGATGAGCTGTACTGGTGAGGCATTCTTGCAAAAGGCCATCGCATTGGCCCATCACAGCCCGTTTTCAGTCGGCGGCGCGCGTTGGCACAACGTGGGCTACGAAGGCTGGGCGGACACCGTGTTCGGTGGTTTCTATGAGCGAAGCGTGTTCGAGCGTATCGGTCTTTTCGACGAAACGCTGGTGCGAAATCAAGACGACGAACTCAATCTGCGGCTGACCCGGGCGGGCGGGAAGATCTGGCACTCGCCGCGCATTCGAAGCTGGTACCATCCACGTGCAAGCTTGGCGGCGTTGTTCCGGCAGTATCTTCAATACGGCTACTGGAAGGTGCGGGTCATTCAGAAGCACCGAAGGCCAGCGTCGTTGCGCCATCTGATTCCCGCGGTATTTGTCGTCCTCCTGGCTTTGCTACTTGCAGTGGGGCTTTTTTATGCGCCGGTGCTTTGGCTCTGGTTCGGGATGATTGGCCTTTACATCGCCAGCGACATTTTTGCTGCGGCGCTGACGGCACGGCGAAACTGGAAATTCTTTCCGCTCCTCACCGTGGTGTTTCCCATGTACCATTTCGGGTACGGTATCGGTTTTCTCGCCGGGCTGTTGGACTTCTGCATATTTCACCGCGAGCCTTCGAAAATATTTACCGGGCTCACCCGTTCGTCGACTCCGCTCGAGCGGACCTAACCATTTTGGGATTTAACTATGATTGACGAGAGTAATTTGCCAAAGGTCGCTTGTGTCGGGGCGGGTTATTGGGGTCAGAATCTTATTCGTAATTTTTACGACCTGAAGGCGCTTGGACTCATTTGCGACGCGGATCAGGCGCGGCTCAAGGAGTTCAGTGCGCTCTATCGCGACGTCGAAGCGGCCGATTCCATCGATGCGGCCCTGGAGGATGCGCGCGTGAGCGGCGTTGCGATCGCAACCCCGGCGGAAACACATGACACTCTGGTGCGGCGGGCACTTCTCGCCGGCAAGGATGTCTTTGTCGAAAAACCACTATGCCTATCGGCCGCCGAAGGCGCGAAACTGATCGAACTGGCCGCAGAGCAAAAGCGCATCCTGATGGTTGGCCACTTACTTTGGTATCATCCCGCGATCCTCAAATTGAAAGAGCTGATCGATGACGGCGCACTCGGTCGCATCCGTTACATTTACTCGAATCGACTCAACCTCGGCAAAATCCGCCGGGAAGAAAACATCCTGTGGTCATTTGCGCCGCACGACATCTCGGTGATCTTGGGACTCGTCGGTGAGATGCCGGACAAAATCGACGCCCAGGGCGGGAACTATCTACACGATCAGATCGCCGATGTGACGGTGAGCCTGCTGTCGTTTCCGAGCGGCATCAAAGCCCACGTGTTTGTCTCCTGGCTCCATCCTTATAAGGAGCAGAAGTTGATTGTTGTTGGCGAGCACCAGATGGCGGTGTTTGATGACGTACAAAGAGAAAACAAACTGACGCTCTATCCGCACGAGATTGCTTGGAAGGGCTGTATTCCTGTGCCTAATAGGGCCAACGCCAATCCCGTGCCGATCGACAACGGGGAACCGCTGCGGGCCGAGTGCCGTCATTTCCTTGACTGCATTCAAACCCGACGTAAGCCCCGCACCGATGGTAGCGAGGGGTTGCGGGTGCTCAAGGTTTTGCAGCAGTGCCAGGAAGCGCTCCGGTCGGGGAGTACGCGCGCCGCCGCGCCGGCCAGGTCGCGCGCTTACTTCGCGCACGAGTCGGCGGTTATCGACGATGGTGTCGAGATCGGCGCGGGCACCAACATCTGGCATTTTTCCCATGTGCTCAAAAATTCGCGCATCGGCAAGGACTGTCGCATCGGTCAGAACGTCGTGATTGGCCCCGATGTACGGATCGGGCGTGGCGTCAAAATTCAGAATAACGTGTCGGTCTACGAAGGCGTTACTCTTGAGGATGACGTTTTCTGCGGACCGTCGATGGTCTTCACCAATGTTTTCAATCCGCGCAGCGAGATACGGCGGATGGACGAGTTGCGCCCAACCTTAGTTCGTCGGGGTGCAACACTGGGCGCCAACTGCACAGTCGTCTGCGGCGTGACCATCGGCGAATATGCGTTCGTCGGTGCGGGCGCCGTCGTCACGAAGGACGTGCCCGATTTTGCATTGGTGGTCGGAAACCCGGCCCGGCACATCGGCTGGATGTGTGCCTGCGGCAACCGTCTCGAGGTGCACGGCGATGATGGTATGTGCCGCGCATGCGAGAAACACTACCATAAGATCGGTAAGGAGGTTCGAGCCGCGTAATGAAAGTTCCTTTACTCGATTTGCAAGCTCAATACGCCTCGATCCGCTGGGAAATTCGCACGGCGATCGACCGCGTGTGCGACTCTCAACGATTTATTCTTGGTCCCGAAGTGAGTGCTTTGGAGCGCGAAATTGCGGCGTTTTGCGGGGCAAGTTTCGCTGTCGGTGTGTCGTCGGGAACGGACGCGTTGCTGGCCGCGCTGATGGCTGTCGGTGTGGGGCCTGGCGATGAAGTGATCACGAGCGCTTTTTCATTCTTTGCAACGGCGGGGGTGATTGATCGGCTGCAGGCTCGGCCCGTTTTCGTCGATATTGACTCCCGTAGCTTCAACTTGGATCCGCACGATCTCAAAACAAAGGTAACCAGCCAGACAAAAGTAATTCTCCCGGTTCATCTCTTCGGCCGATGCGCTGAGATGGACGATGTCATGAAATTGGCCCAAGAGTGCGGCCTCCATGTCATTGAAGATGCGGCGCAGGCGATCGGGACCAGAGACGACCAACAAAGAGCGGCGGGGACTATCGGCACCGCAGGGTGTTTCTCATTTTTCCCCAGCAAGAATTTGGGCGGATTCGGAGATGGCGGAATGGTGGTGACAAACGACGCCACACTTGCGGAAACCCTTAGCATCTTGAGAGTCCATGGCGGAAAACCAAAATATCATCACCGCTTGGTGGGTGGAAATTTTCGCCTTGACGCATTGCAAGCGGCTGTCTTGCGCGTAAAGTTGAAATATTTGTCGCTCTGGACCGAGGCACGCAGGCTCAACGCGCAACGCTATCGCAATTTGTTTTCCGAGGCTGGCCTTCTCAAACACGTCACCTTGCCTCAAGATGCCTTCGGGCACATTTACAACCAATTCGTCATTCGCTGTCCGGCCCGGGACCGGCTACAGACGCACTTAGCCCGGCAAGGCATCGACACTGAGATTTATTACCCGATCCCGCTTCATCTCCAGGAGTGCTTCCTTCATCTTGGTTATCGAAGTGGGGACTTCCCCTGCGCGGAAAGAGCCGCTTGCGAAGCTTTGGCACTGCCAATCTATCCCGAGCTGACCGAGGAGCAACAACGCTACGTTGTTGAGCAAATCCGCGCTTTCTATCTTGATGCGAGCCGGCCTCTGGAGACTGAAATCACGTTGCCGTGATCTCCCTGAAGCTTCCCAACGAAAACAGAGAGGCATTTAATGAATTCCCTGGACGCCGAGGAGGCGCGTATCGATGCCGCGTATCAGCGCCGCGCGACCGCGGCCGAACGTTACTCCTCGTTTGAACAGGGTCACCTCTTTATGGTGCAGCAGCTCGAACGTCGCATGTTGGCTGCATTGCGGGTCCACGGGTTTGACCCACTGCACGACCGGCGCATTCTCGAAATCGGCTGTGGCAGCGGCTTTTGGCTCAGGCAATTCATTCAGTGGGGCGCTCGGCCGGAAAAGCTAGCCGGAGTGGATCTGATCGAGGCGCGGGTGGCCGAGGCGAAAAGTTTGTGTCCCGCGGCCGTTGAAATTCGCCAGGCGAACGCGGCGCATCTGAATTTCACTGACAAGACATTCGACCTGGTTTTTCAAGCAACGGTTTTTACCTCGATCCTTGATTATGCGCTCAAAACACAAATTGCCGCGGAGATGATCCGTGTGACCAAGGCGGATGGGATTATCCTTTGGTATGATTTTCGGATCAATAACCCATGGAACCGGGACGTTCGGGGCGTCAAGCGGGATGAAATCCGCAGCCTCTTCCCCGGTTGTAACATAAAGCTTCGTCCCGTGATCTTGGCGCCGCCCGTCGTGCGTCGATTGGCGCCGTATGCTTGGATGGGCTGCTCCCTGCTCGAGAAAGTTCCGTGGCTGTGCACCCACTATCTGGGTGTGATTCAAAAAACTTTTTCCCGGTGAACTCACCACGGCGGATTCTACACGGCCGCTGATGAATCTCAGGTTTCGATCTTATGTCTAACCTTACTGCAGCGATTCATAAGTACGACCGCACTCGCGAAAATTTTCTCCCGTTTCACTCCCCGGTGATCGGTGAAAGGGAAATTGCCGCGGTGGTCGAGGTCCTCAAATCCGGCTGGTTGACCACGGGCGCCAAGGTTCGCGAATTCGAGCGAGACTTTTGTCGGTTCATCGGCTGCAGTCACGCCGTCGCCGTCAATTCCGGAACCGCCGCGCTTCACCTGGCGCTCGCGGCCATCGGACTTCAAGCGGGTGACGAAGTGATTCTCCCGACGATGACGTTTGCCGCCACCGCGGAGGTGGTTTTGTATTTTGGCGCGAAGCCTGTGCTCGTCGATTGTGAGCCGGACACTTTGAATATGGATCCCGCCGGTCTGGCTGCTGCGCTGACCACCAAAACCCGAGCCATCATTCCAGTTCACTTCGGCGGTCAGTCCTGCGATATGGAACGCATTCTGGGATTTGCACGGGAACACGATCTGCGGGTCATCGAAGATGCGGCGCACGCGCTGCCTTCCTCGTTTCACGGCCGCCGTGTCGGCACGATTGGAGATATCACCTGTTTTTCGTTTTATGCGACGAAGACCATCACCACAGGTGAAGGCGGTATGGCTACCACTGAAAATCCTCAGTGGGCGGACAAAATGCGCATGCTCAGCCTGCACGGCATCAGTCACGATGCCTGGAATCGGTACAGCGCCGAAGGGTCGTGGTACTACGAAATTCTAAGCCCCGGCTTCAAGTACAATCTTACTGATGTCGCTGCATGCCTCGGCGTCGAACAGCTCAAGCAGTGCAATGAATTTCACTCGCGCCGGCAACGCATCGCCGCCGCTTACGACATGGGGTTTGCCGATTTGCCTGAAATCCAAACTCCGGTGTACCGTTCGGATCTGGAGCACGCTTGGCATCTCTACGTCATCCAGCTTCAGCTGGACCGTTTGCGCATCGATCGGCGTGAATTCGTCGAAGCTCTTCGGGAAAAGAACATCGGCACCTCCGTTCACTTCATTCCGCTGCACCGGCACCCTTATTATCGGAGCACCTTCGGCTACCGACCGGAAGATTTCAGCAATGCCTCCGCGGTCTTCGACCGCATCATCTCTCTGCCGATTTATCCCAAGATGTCCGATGGAGATGTCGAGGATGTAATCGCCGCGGTGCGGAGCATCGTCGAAGAATCGCGACGTCGATGAAACGTCTGTTCGACATCTTTGCGGCGGCGGTGGTTTTAATTCTGCTTTCACCGCTGCTTTTCCTTGCGGCCTTGTTGATTAGATTGGATTCCTCGGGTCCGATCTTTTTCAGGCAGGAACGCATCGGGAAAGAGTTTCGTCCCTTTTGGATTTACAAATTTCGCACGATGTCGGACGGCGCAGATAAGAAGGGTCCGCTTGTCACTGTGGGCGACGACGAGCGCATTACCCGAGTGGGCCGGATTTTGCGTAAAAGCAAAATCGACGAGCTGCCTCAGTTGATCAATATATTGAAGGGCGAAATGTCGGTGGTGGGACCGCGGCCCGAAGTGCGCAGCTACGTCGAGCTATTTCATGACGACTACCAAGAAATTCTCAAGGTGCGACCGGGCCTCACGGATTTGGCTTCATTGAAGTATCGCAATGAGGCGGAAATTCTCGGAAGGTCGATAAACCCGCGGGAAGCTTACATCTCTTTGATTTTGCCGGACAAAATTGCTCTGGGAAAAAAATACGTTCATAGCTCGTCGTTGGGTTTCGATCTCGAGCTGATTTTCAAGACGCTGATCAAGCTTGCCGCTCGTTCCTAGCATCCAATCATCCGGAGAAAGCAGTGTCTGATCTAGTCGGCTATCACACTTTGGTGGATGCGCTCTATGCGGCGCCGTCCGAGAAGTCTTTCATTACCGTCTGGCATGACGACGACGACATCGAGCAGATGACGTTCGGCGAATTTATTCAGTTGTCCAAGGCGAAGGCAGCTCAGTTCCGTGACGTAGGTTTGAGCGCCGGTGACCGAGTAGTTGTCATTCTCCCGCAAGGCGCCACTCTCATGGCCGCTTTCGCCGGCGCCATGATGCTTGGCGCGGTGCCGGCGATCCTTGCGTATCCAAATTTCAAACTGGAGCCGCAAAAGTACGCGTCGGGGCTTGCCGGAGTAACCAAGAATCTGCAAGCCCGCTTGGTAGTGGTGGACGACGAGTTTCCAAGCGCCTGGTTGGAGCATATCACCTTGGCCGATGGCGCGCGGCTTGCGCGCGTGAGTCCCGAGGCGCTTTGGTCCTCGGATGCACCGCTTCCCGGAGAATTTCAGAATCCTGCGGGCCTGGCATTCATCCAACATTCAGCCGGCACGACGGGTTTGCAAAAAGGTGTCGCTCTTTCTCATGCCGCCGTGCTGACCCAGCTGCACCACTTGGCGGCGGCTTTGAAGATCAGCGACCAAGACAGGCTTTATAGCTGGCTGCCGCTTTACCATGACATGGGGTTGATCGCCTGTTTCATGTTGCCGCTTGTGTACCATCTTCCGATCGTCATGCAGTCACCGATGGAATGGGTAGTGCACCCAAGCTCCATGATGCGGATCATTTCCGAATTTCGTTGCACCTTGGCATGGCTGCCCAATTTCGCCTATCAACTTCTCTCGCGTCGGGTGCGCACTGAAGATCGACTCGGCTACGATTTGTCTTCGCTCCGCGCTCTGGTCAATTGCTCCGAACCTGTGCGCGCCCAAAGCATGGATGAATTTGTCAACGCTTACCGGGACAGCCAACTACCGCCGGACGTGGTCAAGACTTCCTATGCCATGGCGGAGAACGTGTTCGCGGTGACTCAATCACCGGTTGACGGCACACCTCCTCGGATCCTCGTGGATAGGCCGACGCTATGGGACGAACACAAGGCCGTACCCGTGAGCGACGGGGTAGATAAAAGCGTCTGCTTTGTTTCCTCGGGCCAATGCATCGCCGGCAACCGGGTCCGAATCGCCGATACCAACGGAGTCGCGCTGGAAGAGGGAAGACTCGGAGAGATCTTGATCCAAAGCGATTGTTTATTCGGCGGCTATTTCAATCGCCCGGAACTCACGGCGCAAGCGTTTCAAGACGGCTGGTACCGATCGGGGGATCTGGGTTTCATTCACGATGGAGAGCTTTATGTCATCGGCCGAAAGAAGGATCTGATCATCGTGGCCGGAAAGAATATCTATCCGCAAGACATCGAGGAGATTGTTTGCAGTCATTCCGCCATCCACGACGGCCGGTCTGTGGCGTTTGGTTTATACAACTCGGATCTGGGCACGGACGATATCATCGTCGTCGCCGAAACCGAGAGCGAGGAAGCATTAAAGGAGGCCTATGAAATCGAACGCGCTGTGCGCAATGCGATCGTCGCTGAACTGGATGTGGCCCCCCACGCCATTTATCTCAAGCCGCCAAGGTGGATTGTCAAAAGCACAGCGGGTAAACCGGCGCGCTCGACAACTCGCGAAAAGTTGTTGATCGAGCATCCCGAACTGATTGGACCTGAGCATGAGCATCTCTTTGAACTTTTGAACGAAGGAGTCATGACACGTTCCATGACCGGTACCATCAGCTCTTGGAACCGCAGCGCCGCAGGACTCTATGGCTGGAGAAAAGAGGAAGCCATTGGCAAGGTCAGCCACGATCTTTTGCAGACCCAATTCCCGATACCTTTGGAAGAAATCGAATCCGAACTCGTTCTGAGGGGCCGATGGGAAGGCAAGCTCGTGCACTTCACCCGAGATGGCGGTCGCGTTGTGGTAAACAGTCGATGGATTCTGAATCCTAAAGGTCAGTCTAAGCCGGTCGTCGAGATTAATATTCCATCGACCGACTGCTGATTTTGATTTTCTACATCTTCAGATTTGCAATCCGAATCGCTTGCAGCAGCGTTTCCGACTGCTGAAAATCCGACGTTCGGCGGAATGCCGGCGCGCCAACCCCGTTCAATTTAAAGGGCCACATCATGCAGGATCAAAAATGGAGCGGACAGGCTCAGCAGATCATCGCCTATATCAAGCAAGAAGTAATATGCCGTCCTGACGCTCAAATAGCCGAAGACACACCGCTGGTGTCCTCAGGCCTGATCGATTCGCTGGCGTTGGTGAATATCCTTTTAAAGGTGGAGGACGTTACCGGAACCCGGATTCCGGCGGGTAAAGTCCGGCCCAAGGATATGGACAGTGTCCAACTGATGTTGGCGACGGCACAACGGTTGGGGAAGCCTCTAAAGAGGGCTCTGTAGGAATATTTTTATCGAAATCAGCGTTCTCACCATGGAAATCACAGCTCAAAACTTGGTGTTTCCGATAAGTATCTTGTTTTTCTCCTTGGGAACGAGATTCCTGCCATCTCCTAAGGCGCGGCAGTGGCTGCTTTTGCTATTGAGTTACCTTTTTTATGTATATTGGGAACCCATCTTTTTGTTGGTGCTGATCGCCAGCTCGTTGATGAACTACGGGTGGGCCGCGGTATTACGTCGTAGGCCAACGCTGCTTCGTCTTTGGATCGGCGTTGGGCTCAATCTGCTGTTCTTAGGATTTTTCAAATATCTTCCGCATA
>Ga0310810_10008552_pt1 | contig 11785 bp, 11 predicted proteins | sample NCmetagenome_FD_207641 | JGI IMG/M metagenome (GOLD analysis project Ga0310810, IMG submission 207641) | Soil microbial communities from experimental microcosm in Duke University, North Carolina, United States - NC | ecosystem: Engineered > Artificial ecosystem > Soil microcosm > Unclassified ...
GCCGCCGGCTCCAGCCACGCGAGCGCGCCGAGAAATATTCCCGCTCCCAGCCCGGCGCGCGCGTAGTCGGCGGCCATCGCGCGACCCGGATAGCCGTAGGCGCGGATCACCCGAACAGCTCGGCCGCCGTGCGAAAGCGCGCCCCCGAGTCGCGCGTGAATGCAAATAATCGTTCGAGAAATGCCCACGCCGCCTCGTCATGGCGGGCATGGTGCGTGAGCAGCCCGGTCGATTCCGCGCCATCGGCGCCGCCGCATCGTCGCGATACGAGATGGCTCACCATCATGCGCAACGCCGGTTCCTCGCCCACGAAGCCGCGGCTGGACTGCCACGCGATGATGTCGGCGTGCGTGTTCACCTGACGCACGCCGGGCGCCGATTCGGCGCGCCGACGGGGACCATACTGGCTGAGCCCTGCATAGCTGGCTGCGCCAAGATGGGTCACCAGCCGGGGCGAGATCCGGTTCCACGGCGGCGCAAGGACGGGGAAAAAGCGGGCTCCGGCCTGCGCTTGCAGACGTTTTCTCGCCGAGGCGAGGCGATTGAGCGCACCCCCCGCCTCTTCCGAATCAGGAAACTCCGATTTCTTCTCGCCTGCGGCCGCGCGGTTTACGTGATCGGTGCCGTGCTGCAGGACGCTGACCCCGGCATCGAGCCCGCCGAGCAGCGTCTCGTCGGCTTCGGCCGGTACCACCGCCAGCGCAAGCGGCACGTCGCTCGACCGGGCGAGCGCGAGCAAGCGATCGAGCGCCGGGTTCGGCTTGCCCGCGTCATCGTCGCGCCACCAAAAATCGGGCTCGCGTCCCAGGCTGCGCCAGCGACCGAGCTCTTCCTTGAGCGCGTTCCAGCTCACCGCGGGGACGCTCCCGCCCACTCGGCCATCAACTCGGCGCTGCGCACAGCGCCGTTCAGGTCGATTGCGCCCGGCTCCGGTCGTGGCTTCGCCGCCGCGCGGTCGATCGCCTGGGCAAGCCGGCTCGGATCGAGCTTGCGCTCGTCGACCCACTCGAGCAGGCCGCGCTCCGCGAAGCAGCGCGCGCGCTCGGTCTGCTCGGTCTCGGCGACCCCGGTGAAGGGCACCACCACCGCGCGCGCGCGCGCCGCGAGCGTTTCCATGAGCGTGTTATAGCCGGCCTGGCTGACCGAGAGCTCGCAATTGCCGAGCAGCGTCGTGAAGTCGGTGCGCGCGCGCTCGAGCGTGATGCCGCCGTGCGCGAGCCGCGCGAGCCTCTCATACGCCGCCGCGTTGAGATTGTGGCCGGCCAGCACGCGCCAGGGTCGTTCCTTCAAGGAGGTCAGTGCCCGGCCACGCATCGCAGCGTCCAGCAACGCCTCTCCCACGGCGCCCCCGCCCGCCGAAACGATGACCTCGCCATGGCCAGCCGCAGTTTTCCTTTCCTGCGGCGGCGCATCGACCACGTAGCCCGAATATTCGACCTTTGCCGCCAGCCGCGGCGCCAGCGGAAAGCTTCGCTCCAGCCGGACCACGCTCGGATCGGAATGCACCAGCACGCGGTCGAAGAACCGCTCGGCGAGCGCGACCGACTCCTCCTGGCGCTCGCGGCTCTTTTGCCCGCCGAGCAGGTCGCGCAGCGAGCAGACGATCGCCGGCCGCGGGCGCGCCGCGGCGGCCTCCTCCAGGAGCGGCAGCAACTCGAAGCGCATCTGCCGCCGGCCGAACGGAAAAAGCTCGACAAGAAGCGCGTGCGCCCCGGATTCGCGCCAGGCGTCGAGCAGCGCCTGCGCGCGCCGCCGCTTCCAGGCCTCGTCGATCGGGCGGCCCGATTCGTCGAGCAGCGTCTTGAACGTCATGTCCGCGCTCGAAGCCGGCGGCAATTGCACGAGGCGCGCGCCGCCGAAGGCGATGCCGGCGACCGGCGGGCCGCCGCTCGCGACCGTCACTTCCATGCCCGCGGCGACGAGTGCGCCGGCGAGCGTTGCCGCCCGCTTCAGGTGGCCGACGCCGAGCAGGTGCTGGACATAGATGAAAACGTGCCGGCGGGCGCTCAATTCAAGGCACTCGCGCGACGCAGGGGCGCAAGCAAGGCCCGCAGGCGCGCGGCGGCCGCGTCGATGCTGCGCTCCTCGGTAACGAAAGCCTGTGCCGCGGCACCCAGCCGTTGGCGACGGCCCGAGTCGGTCAGAAGCTGGCGCGCGAGCGCGGCGAGTTTCGCCTCGTCGCCGGCCGGTGCGAGCAGACCGGTGCGGCCGTCCATCACGACGTCGGGTACGCCGCGCACGGCGCTGGCGACGACCGGAAGTCCTGCAGCCTGCGCCTCGAGGAGCGCCATGCCGTAGGCCTCGTTCACCGCCGGCCAGACGCACAGGTCAGCAGCGGCGTAGAGCCCGGCGATTTCGCCGAGCGCCAGCGCGCCGGGCAGCACTGCACGCCCCGGAATACGGGTGGCAAATGCCGCCTCGACCTCGGCGCGCGCGTCGCCATCGCCCGCGACCACGAGGCGCCAGGGCAGATCGTCGAGCCGCGCGAGCGCACCCGCGAGCTGGCGAAGCGAGGCAAGCTTGTCGCCCGGGCGCATCATCGCCGCCACCGCGATCCACGGGACCGAAGGATCAAGGCCATGCAGGCCCGCGAGGCGTGCCCGATGCGCCGCTCGTTCGCCGGACGCCGCGCGAAACGGTGCCGGATCGAGAAAAGGCGCTAGCGTGTGAACGCGCTCGCGCGCGGCACCAAGCTGGAGCAGCCCCTCGACATCGTCCGCGATCGGGCAAAGAAGCAGCGCCGCCTGGCGGATTGCGGCGGCGGCGCCCTCGTGTCCGAGTGCCCAAGGACCCTGGGCGCGCTTGCCCGCGTGCGAGGGCTCGGCGACGACGTACGGAATTCCCAGCGCCGAGCTTGCCACAGGGCCGAGCCAGTCGGGCGCCTTGTAGTACAGGTGATAGGTGAACCAGAGCTCGGGCCGCGTTTCGGCGCTCGAGCCCAGCCACTGCTCGGCGAGACGCCGCCCGAGCGCAGTCCCCTGATCGCGAAGCGCCGCCTGGCGGCCGGCGTCGCCCTCGCTGTCATAGCTGCGGAAGGTGGAGACGAGCTCGACCCGATGGCCCGCGCGCGCGAGGGCGTCCATCAGCAGGCCGGCGACGCGCCGGTCTCCCGAAGGGGTGGCGTGGGTGGGCGACTTGAGCGGCGCGTAGAAGGCGATGCGCAGGGGCTGCTCCCGGGGACGGCCGATTCTAGGCCGCGAGGCCGAAGCGGCGCGAGAGCCTCTGCAGGTTCGCTTCCAGCCCGAAGCGGCTGTTCACCCGCAGCCGCCCCGCGTCGCCCAGCCGCTGGCGCAGCGCCGGGTCGCGGATAAGCGCTTCGAGCGAGCGCGCGAGCGCCTGCGGCGACTCGGGTGGCACGAGCAGGCCCGTTTTTCCGTCCTCGATCAGCTCGGGAATCGCGGAGACCGACGTCGCGACGCACGCGAGCCCCTGGCTCTGCGCCTCGGCCAGCACGTTGGGAAGCCCGTCGCGATCGCCATCGCTCGCCACGCGCGAAGCGAGCGCGAACAGGTCCGCGCTCCGATAGAGGGCAAGGATGTCGCCCTGCGCGAGCGCGCCGCGCCACTCGATGCGATCGACGAGGCCGAGCGCGCGCGCGCGCCGCTCGAGGCGAGATTTCAGCGGCCCGCCGCCCGCGTGCAAAAGCCGCCAGTGCAGCTCGCGCGGCAGGAGCGCGAGCGCATCGAGCAGCAGATCGGTGCCTTTTTTCTCGACCAGGCGGCCGATGGAGAGAATGTTGACGGGCTGTGCCGGATTCTCGCCTTTGTTCTCGATCTTGTTTTTTTCAACAAAGGAAAATCTCGAGAGATCCAGCCCGTGATAAACCAGCTCTACTCTGCCGGCCGGCGCCAGGGCCGACAGGTGCGCCTCGTTCGCGGCGGTGCAGGTGACGAGCCACTCGCAGGAAGCGAGCTTCTCGCGCTTTTCCCATTCGGGCGTCGTCCAGATGTCCTTCGCGTGCGCCGATCCCGTCCACGCGAGCCCTTTCAGCATCGCCGCGTAGCGCGTGACGGAGGCCGGCGTGTGCAGGAAATGCGCGTGCAGGTGGCGCACGTCCGCCGGCAGCTCGGCGCCGAGGACGAGCGCCTGCCCGAAGCGGCGGATGCGGTTCGGCGTCGGATCGCGGGCGAGGTCGCGCAGCCACAGGTTCCGGGCGCTTTTATAGCGGGGTGTTTTCCTCTGGCGCAGCCAGGCGCGCAGAACCCGAAGGGGCTCGCGCAGGAGATATTCGGGCAAGTACAGGACCTCGGCGCGGATCTCGTCGTGCACCGGGTGGCGCCGCGGGTCGGTCGGATGGCGCAAGGAGACGATGAGAATCTCGAGGCCGCGGCGCTCGAGCGCCGCGATCTCCTGCGCGATGAAGGTCTCAGAGAGGCGCGGATAGCCCTTCAGGACGAAGGCGACGCGGCCGCTGCCTGCCGGACTCATTGCGCGGAGCCTACAGGAAGCTAGGCGCTGCGCGGGAGCGAGTGCGGCTGCTCCGCCGCGACGGACTGCTCGATCCACGGGGCGACGAGCCGCCCGACGTTATCCAGCCCCTCGAGCAGGCCCGGCACCACGATTTCCGAGGGCCGGTTCTGGCGCGGCAGGAGCCGCAGGGCGGAGGCCATCACCGCCGGATCGTAGCGGCCGTCATCGGCGAGCATCGAGACGAGCCCGAGCTTGGCCGCGCGCGAGATGCGGATGTACTGCTCCAGGCGCGGCTCGGTGCGCGGCACGATGAGGGCGCGCTTGTCCAGGGAGAGCACTTCGCAGAAGGTGTTGTAGCCGCCCATGGCGACCACGCCCGCGGCGCGGGCGACCAGCGATTCGAGGTGGTTGTGGAAGGTGATCGCGTCGACGCGCTTCAGGCGCGCGGCGCGGTCCATGAACTCGGCCTGGCGCTCGGGTTGCATGAAGGGCCCAAGCACGAGCAGCGCCGGATACGGCAGCAGCGGATCGTGCTCGTAGGCGCGCAGCACCCACTCGATCAGCGCCTCCCCATCGCCGCCGCCGCCGGTCGTGACGAGCAGGTACGGCCGGTTCGCGATCTCTGGGAGGCGCGGCGGGGCGCCGTGCGTGGGCACCTCGCGATGCAGGTACCCGGTATAGACCATCTTCTGGCGCACGCGGATCGGCAGCGACACGCCCTCGAGCGGGTCGCAGATCTGCGGCAGGCCGTAGACCCAGATCTCGTCATAGAGGTCGCGCAGCGCCGGCAGGACGTTCTTCCTCTGCCACTCGGGCTCGAGCAGCCGCGGCTCATCGAGCACGTCGCGCAGGCCGAGCACGAGGCGGGTGCCGCGCGGCTTTAGGAACTCGAGCGTCTCCAGCACCTCGCCCCTCAGGCCCATCGGCTCCTTGTCGACGATGAACAGGTCGGGCTCGAACATCTCGGCCGTGTGCCGGATGATCGAGCCGCGCATCCGGAGCGTCTGCTCGATGTCGAGGTGGAGATTGAGCGAGGTGTACTCGCCGCTGCGCAGCTTGATGACGCCCGGGATGCGCACGAAATCGACGCGCGCGCGGAAGTCGAACGAGCCGATGATGGGCGAGCCCGACAGGATCAGCACCGAGACGTGCTTGAAGCGCTCGACCAGCCAGTGCGCGATGGCGCGGCAGCGGCGCAGGTGCCCCAGCCCCATCGTGTCGTGGCTGTAGATGAGAATCCGGCCGTCGTTGCGCTTGCCGTTCATGCGCCCTCCCCGGGACGGCGGCTGCGGCGAAAAGCGGGCATTCTACCCGAGCCCGTGGCCCGGGGTTTCTTCAGTGGAACGCGGGCCGAAGATCGTCGGACTCGCGCGGCCTGTACTTGACGTCGCGCACGCCGGGCACGGCGATCGCGATCTCGATGATCTTGAGCATCTCCTCGGTGCTGCAGCCCGATACCGCGACGACCCCGGCGCTCGCGCTTACCGTGGCGCGCGTGTCGCGCGTCTCGGCCGAGCGGCGCAGCGCCGCCCACACGTGCGCGGAGAGCGCGAGATCCTCGAGCTTCGCGCGCGAGGCCTCGGTCTCGGCGAACTTGGGCGAGCGCACGATGCCGAGCACCTCGTCGACGCATTCGTCCACGCTCACGCGCTCGGTATTGAGCACCACGTCGTAATGCTCGGCGTCGGTCCACTGCAGGCCGTAGTGGCGCTTGACGATCGCGGTGTGCGCTTCGTCGTTGCGGTGGATCTCCTCGGCCACCAGCGCGACGTCGCCGGTGCCGAGGCGCTCGCACATGCGCTTGCGGCGCGTTTCGACGGGCGCGCACACCCGCACCGTGACGACGTGAGGAATGTCGCGCATCAAGTGGGTGGCGCCCCAGCCGCGGATCACTGCCCCCTGTCCTTCGAGCGCCTTGGCGATGATCTCGTCGGCCGAATGAATGAACAGGCTCGTCTGGTCGGCGGTCAGACGCTGCAGCAGGCCGGCCTTGCCGTCGAGCAGGTTCACCACGTGGCTGCGCCGCACGCGCATGCGGTCGGCCAGGTGGTCGATGACTTCGTGATAGATGACCGGCAACGCCAGCGCCTCACCCAGGCCCGACGCGACGTCCTTGCCCAGCGAACCCATCTCGCGCGTGATCGCGATGACCGGCATGTCCGCCTCCCCTTTCCAGCCTCCGGCCAGCAGTTTACGCCAGCGGCGTCGGGCACGGGCGACAGTTCTTCCGGACCGGCCTGCTTGACGCGCGCAAAGCGCGAGGACTAGATTGCCTCGGTCCCGCTCCAAAACCAAGAACCGGGGCGGGCCCCCAAACCTCTTCCAACCATTTCAACGCGAAAGGCATCCCCCATGAGATCGTCGTTCGTTCGTCTTGTCTGCCGCCTCCTGGTTGCCTGCATGATCGGCCTGCCGTTCCAGGTCCATGCGGGATTGATCGGCACCGACCAGGTCGTTACCGCCGAGCAGGCCCTCGCCGCCCGCGGCATGGTGTCCAGCGTCGTCAGTCGCGCCGACGTCGCGAGGCAGCTGCAGTCGCTCGGCCTCTCGCCCGAGGCAGCCAAGGATCGCGTCGCCGCGCTCACGGATTCCGAGGTCACGAAGCTCGCCGGCCAGATCCAGAACCTGCCCGCCGGGGCCGACGCCACCGGTCTCGTGGTGCTCATCCTGATCGGCGTGCTCATCTGGTACCTCGTCAAGAATTAGCGCCGGCGGCGGTTCGCCGCGCGGCAATCCCGGCCCGCGTACGCGCGGGCCTTTTTTTGTGCGCGGCGCTCGTCACGCTCTCGGGCTGCATCTCGCTGCCCCAGACCGTGGCGCTCTCCGGCCACGCGCCGCCCGGGCTCCCGCCCAAGGTCGAGCTCGAGAACGTGCCCTTCGTCCCACAGGATGACTTCATGTGCGGTCCGGCGTCGCTCGCCATGGTGATGAATGCCGCGGGCCGGCCGGTGACCATGGAGGCGCTCGAGCCCCAGGTCTACCTGCCCGGCCGCAAGGGAAGCCTGCAAACCGAGATGATGGGCGCCACCCGGCGCGCCGGGCTCGTCGCCTACGTTATCGAGCCGAAGATGGAAGCGCTCATGCGCGAGATCGCGGCCGGGCGGCCCGCGATCGTGCTGCTCGACCTCGCGTTCCGGATCGCCCCGATCTGGCACTACGCCGTGGTGATCGGCTACGACACCGAGAACGAAAAGTTCATCGTGCGCTCGGGCCGCAAGGCGCGCGACGAATGGAGCTACCCTTTCCTGGAATATCTGTGGAAGGACAGCGGCTACTGGGCGATGCTCGCCCTGCCGCCGGGCGTGCTGCCGGCCAGCGCCCGCGAGGACGAGTTCGCCGCCGCGGTCGCCGCGCTCGAGCAGGCGGGCGGCAAGCGCGAGGCGCGCGAATCGTACCGGGCGCTGCTCGGGCGCTGGCCGGAGAACCTGGTGGGCCTTTTCGGCCTGGGCAATACGGAGTACGCGCTCGGCGACCTCGCCGCCTCCGAGGACGCATTCCGCCGCGCGACGCGGGCCCATCCCGACTCGGCACCCGCTTTCAACAATCTCGCGCAGGTGCTGGCGGAGCGGGGGCGCCTTGCCGACGCGGAGGTGGCGGCGCGCCGGGCAGTGGAGCTGGGCGGACCGGCGAAGGCCGAAGCCAGCAAGACCCTCGAAGCAATCCTCGCCCGCAAAACCGCGCGTTGATCGCGCGGTCCCCATGCTCACGCGTGCGCTATTTGCGCGCGCCGATCTCGTCCAGGCGGCGCTTGGCCGCCACGCGTACCGCTTCCTTCAGGTCCGGATGCGCCGCCATGAAGCTCTCGAAGTCATCCTTGTGCAGGACGAGCAGCTTGCACGGAATGAGCGCGTTGATGGTGGCCGTGCGCGGCAGGTCGGCGATGAGCGCGATCTCGCCGAAAAAATCGCCCGCGCCCAGGCGCCCCCGCGGCGCGCCGCTCTCGGTGTCGACCTCGACTTCGCCCGAGACGATGAAATACATCGAGTCGGCCTGGTCGCCCTTGCGGATCAGGCGCTCGCCGCGCTCGGCGCGCCGCGCGCGCAGCACGCTCGCCACCGCCGCGATGCGCGCCGCATCGAGCGTCCTGAAGAGCGGAACCTTGGCGACGAGGTTCCAGGTGTCGACGAACTCGCGCCGCCGCACCGCCTCGATGAAGGCCGAGGCGATGATGCCGACCGGGATCGCGAACATGCAAAGGCCGATCACGGCGGTGAGGCCGCCCGCCATTCGTCCCCACAGCGTCACCGGCGTCACGTCGCCATAGCCGACCGTGGTGAGCGTGACGATGCCCCACCACATCGCCGCAGGGATGCTGCCGAACTTCTCGGGCTGCGCGTCGCGCTCGAAGTAGTAGACCAGGCTCGACTGGAACACGAGCAGCGCGAGCATCAGCACCGCGGCGCTCCAGAGCACGCGCCGCTCGCTGTACACCGCCTCCGCGAGGAACTGAAATGCCGCGGTGTGGCGCAGCAGCTTGAAGATCGGCACGATGTCGAGCCAGTCGAGATTGAGCCCGACATGCGGGGCGAGCGCGAACGGGATGCCGGCGACGAGGTCGACGATGCCCGGCAGGGACAAGACATAGCGCAACCGCTCGCCCGTCGCGGTCTCGGCGCCCACGTTCTCGGGCGCGATCCAGATGCGCAGCAGGTATTCGATCGCGAAGCCGAGCGTGGTGAGCAGCAGGACCGCGTCGAGCAGGTCGCCGTGCACGCGGCCGATCTCCGGGACCGACTTCAGCACCGCGGTGCTCACGCTCACCACGATGAGAACGACGAGGCCGACGCGCAGCGCGTCGCCGAAAACGCCGCCGCCCTCCTCGCGCGTGAAGAGGTGGTGCACTTTCGCGCGCAGCGATTCCCCCGCCTTCGCCTCGCTCACTCGGCCTTCCCGTCTCCCGGCGGCTTGTCCCGGCGTTTCGGCCAGGTCCACCACACGATTAGAATCGCGAGCGCGAGCGCGACACCCATCTCAAGATAAATGACCCACATCCTTCGCGCTCTTGCCCTCCTCGTTCCCGCGATTCTAGTCCTCGGCGGATGCAGTGCGCCGGCGGTCTGCCCGAAGTGCCCTGAAGCCGGGCCGGCGGCGAGCGCCCCGGTCCGCTACGAGCCTGCGCCTTTTGCCACGCTCCCCGGCTGGGCCGGCGCCGAGCTCGCGCCCGGCCTGCGCGCCTTCGTGGCCGGCTGTCCACGCATCGCGGCGGCAAGCGCGCTTGGCCGCGCCTGCGCCGCCGCGCGCGAGCTGCCGGCGGCGGACGAGGCCGCTGCGCGCCGCTTCGTCGAGGAGACTTTCTCGGCCTGGGCGGTGCTGACCCCCGAAGGCAGCGCGGAGGGGCTCGTCACCGGCTACTACGAGCCCGTTCTGCCGGGCAGCCGCGAGCGCAGCGCGCGCTTTCGCTACCCCGTCTACGGACCGCCGCCCGATCTCGTGACCGTCGATCTGGAGGCGCAGCACCCCGAGCTGCGCAACCTGCGCCTGCGCGGGCGCCTGGAAGGCACGCGCCTGGTTCCCTACTGGACGCGCGGCGAAATTGAAGCCATGGACCTTCGCGCGCCCGTGCTGGCGTGGGTCGAGGATCCGGTCGAGCTGCTCTTTCTCCAGATCCAGGGCTCGGGCCAAATCACGCTCGAATCGGGCGAGCGGCTGCGCCTGGGCTACGCCGACCAGAACGGCCATCCCTACCGCTCGATCGGGAGATTTCTGGTCGAGCGCGGCGAGCTCAAGCTCGAGCGCGCCTCGATGCAGGGGATCAAGGCATGGGCCGCGGCGAACCCCGCGAAGCTGCGCGAGGCGCTCGACGCCAATCCGAGCTACGTGTTCTTTCGCGAGCTCCCGGCGAGCAGCGACGGTCCGCCGGGCACGCTCGGCGTGCCGCTCAGCGCGGGCTATAGCCTCGCCGTCGACCCGCGCGCGGTGCCGCTCGGCGCACCCGTGTACCTCGCCACGAGCTGGCCCCTGTCGGCCAAGCCGCTCGAGCGCCTGATGGCGGCGCAGGACACGGGCGGGGCGATCCGCGGCGCCGCACGCGCTGATTTCTTCTGGGGAACGGGAGCGGAGGCCGGCAGCCTCGCCGGCCAGATGCGCCAGCGCGGACGGCAGTGGATCTTGTGGCCTCGAGGCGAGCCGCTGCCGCTACTTTAGGCGCGCGAGCTCGTCCAGCTTCTTGCGCAGCGCGCCGATCTCCATGCCACCGCTCGCCTTTTCGCCGTTGGCGAAGTAAAGCGTCGGCGTGCCGTTCACGCGCAGCGACCGTCCGAGCTCGAGCACCTTGTCCACGGGATTGGCGCAGCTCGCGCTGGCGGTCGGGACTTTCGGCTTTTCGTTCGCCGCGAGCTCGATCCACGCCTTCGCGCGGTCCTTCGAGCACCACACCGCGCGCGAATGGTCGGCGAGATCGGGCCGGATCACCGGGTACATGAAGACGTAGACCGTCAGGTCGTCAATCTGCAGGAGCGTCTGCTCGAGGCGCCGGCAGTACGGGCAGTATGGGTCGCTGAACATCGCGAGCACGCGCTTGCCGTTGCCGCGCTGCACCTTCACCGCCAGGTCGAGCGGCAGCTGGCTGAACTCGATCGTGCTGAGCTTCTGCAGCCGCTCCTCGGTGAGGTCGCGCTCGGCCTTCACGTCGATCAGGCGGCCGGTAAAGACATAGCTGCCCTTTTCGTCGCTGTAGACGATCTTCGGCCCGTCGAGCGTCTGCAGGCGCACTTCGTAGATGCCCGGCAGCGGCGAGGGCTGGACGCCTTCCACCTTGACCCCGAGCCTGGGCTCGAGCGCTTCGCGGATTTTCTGCTCCTGCGCGAGCGCGGGCAGCGCGACGAGGAAAAGCAGGGCGGGCAGGCAAAAGAGTCTCATGTGAGGTTCAACCCATCGCGTGGCGGATCAGGGCATTCTTTAGGACCGGCAACCGGTCGACGAGTTTCAGGCCGGCGTTGCGCAGGCGCGCGACGGGCGCGCTGCGCGCGCCAAAAAGCCGGTAAAGGCCGTGCACCGTGGCTCGCATCGCCAGTATATCCTCGGCGCGCGCGCGCTCGTAGCGGCGCAGCAAGCGCAGCTCGCCCGGATCGCTGCCGGGAACGCGTGCCGCGATCACCCCGGCGAGGGCGCGCGCGTCCTGCAAGCCGAGGTTCGCGCCCTGCCCTGCGAGCGGATGAACGACGTGCGCGCTGTCGCCCGCGAGCGCGACGCGCGGCACGACGAGCTGCCCGGCGGCAAGGCGCTGCAGCGCAAACGCCCGCGGCGCGGTCACGAGCGCGAGCTCGCCAAGCACGCCGTACGAGGCGAGCGCGACTTCGCGGCAGAGCGCGTCGGCATCGAGACCGAGCAGGCGCTCGGCCTCGGCGGCCGCGGCCGACCACACCATCGACACGTG
>Ga0310810_10008553_pt1 | contig 11784 bp, 10 predicted proteins | sample NCmetagenome_FD_207641 | JGI IMG/M metagenome (GOLD analysis project Ga0310810, IMG submission 207641) | Soil microbial communities from experimental microcosm in Duke University, North Carolina, United States - NC | ecosystem: Engineered > Artificial ecosystem > Soil microcosm > Unclassified ...
AAGTCCTTGAACAGCATCCGGGCGAAGATTGATGCGTCCTGCGGTCCCAGCGCTGGGTCTTCGGGATGCTTCCGGTCCGGTTCGAAGAACGGACTCACGATCACCGCGCGGCGCAGCACGCGGTGGGGCATTCGCTTGAGAAGCTGAGCCCAGATCGGCTCGGCGTAGTTGTGCAGCAGCACGTGCGAGGCGGCGGCAGGCGGGGCCTTGTACTTCTTCACGACCTCGCGCAGAGCGCCGGTCACCTCGGCCAGGTCCCGAGCGGGATAGCCGCCGACCTCCGTTGACACGCCGCTGTCGAGGTATTCGACGAGGCTCCTGAACACGCTGTGGTCTGCAAGGTCCGATGGCCCGAGATCGAAGACACGCCCCAGCTCACGCTGGCGCTCGAAGCCTCCTCGCGTCAGGTTCGCGCTGCCAATCACGGCGCGAGCCCTGTCCTCGGTGACGAGCAGCGCGAGCTTCGGATGAAACACAGCGCTCGCGCAGGCGTTCGCCTTCCGGTAGCGGACGCTCGCGGCTTCGGACGTGATAGCGTTCCGGTCGCGCACCACCAGCATCGTCGCGATCGAGCGTTCGCAAAGGTCCGGCACGAGCGCTTCTTCAAACCATCGTCCATCGAAGGAGTAAGTCAGGAAGAGGGCCGCTCGCAACGGTTCCCGTGCGGCGAAGGTGACCAGCGCGTCTCTGACCGGGAGCCGCTCAGCCATTGTGAAGATCCTCCTCGCGGAGCTCGACGTCGTGCGCGAGCGACCCGAGCTGCGGGAAGCGCAGTGCGTGCAACCCCAACCCCATGGCCTGAGGGTCGTCCCGGACGAGAGCGTTGCCCTCGACGAAGAGCCAACGCTGGCGGTTCTTCCGCTGCGATACGAGCTCGTGGCGCTCCACCATGGCGAGCATCAAGTTCGGCAGCGCCTCGGCGAGCGACCGGTCCATTCTCTGGCGCAGGCAGCGGTCGAGCAGCTCGACCGGCTCTCGGGCCATCTGGAGGAGCGAGTCCCAGACCGCGGGGAGGAGCGGGTCGCGAATGAGCTGGAGGAGGAGCGCGCCACCAACGGACGCAGCCTTGACTGCGTCGTCGCTCTCCAGCAGCTCCGCCGCGAGTTTCCTCACCGTCTTCGGCTTCGCGTCCCTCATCGGCGTCTTCCACAGCGCCGCCAGTTCACCCGCCGAACTGATCGAGCGTGTCAGGCCGGTGATCTCGGCCTTCCCAGCCTCTGTGATGCTGGCGACCGCCGCGTGGAAGATCGCGGAGAGTCCAAGCGAAAGGAACTCGAACACAGATAAGGCCTGGAGCGGTCGCAGGACCTCCCGCGGTGAACAACCGTAGAAGTGGAACACGACGTCAAGATTCGAGAGGCCGGAACCCTGGACATCTTCCTCCAGAATCGCGGCGTCTTCTTCGTTGAGGCTATCGTGCGCAACCGCGTCGGCGACCTCCGCATCGAACAAGCCCTCCGCGAAGAGGTGAGCGACCGTCCTGTATCGCTTCTCGGCGTCCCGGCTGTTTCCGAGCAAAAGCCCTCGGAGGAGAGGCTCTCGGTAGCGCGACTGCCGAGCGATGGACGAGAAGCAGAGTTCCCGTCCCCAGCTACGAAGCGTGTCGCGAGTCTGCGTGCGCGCGCCCATGGCAAACGGGACGAACGACGAGTAGACGCGACGGTGGAACGCGTTCGCGATCGTATCTCCGAGAGAGGTAATTCGGAACGGCAAGAAGCCGTCGGCGGCCAACTCCTCGGCCTCCTCCGCAAGCCCGAGACTCACCAGGGACGTCGCGAAGAGGCGAAAGCTGCCGGCGCTGTTTTGATTCTTGAGGATGCTGTCGGGCACGCGATATCGATCGCCGTCGTTGCCGGAAAGCACGCGCAGCTTGCTGCGCTGTCCGATCAGGCTACACGAGTCATTGTCCTTGCCGTGGTGTACGAACTCGCAAAGCGCCAGAGCGCGCTCAAAGGCGTTGAGCACCTCGCGCCGGGGTGTGCGCCGAGGGAGGGCGTCGCGTGCGAGCCCGTTCACCGACCGGATCGCCCAAGTCAGGAAGCCGTAGTAGCCGGCGCGGAACGTGAACACGGTAAGTCCCGGCAGGACTTCGTTCACGAGCCTCTCGGCAGGTGCCTGCAACCCAAGCGGATCGCGCGAACCGGATGGCAGGACGAAGGGCTCGATCCACTGCGGCAGAAGACCGGCGAGCACGGGATCGGCCCCATTGCGCTCGACGAAGCTTCCGTCGCGCCAGAGCTGTATCCGAGTGTCCGCGGTCGGCCATTCCTCCGGCGAAAAGGAGATACCGCCCTTTCGGAGAGCCCGCTTCATCTCGCGGAAACGGTGCTCTCGCAGTCGCTCGAACTCGCGCCCGTAGAAGAAGGCAGTCAGCTGGGATCGTGTCCGGGAGAACGTGCGCTCTCGCTGCCCGAGGAACGCGTCCATCGCCTCGACCTCCGTGCGGGGCACTTTTATCGGAGCGGACTTGTGGAAGAATGCTAACTCGATCCATTCTGTTCGAACACGCCGGACCCGCGCGAAATACCATCGAGTAGCCGTCTCGAAATAGCGCACGAGCTGACCGGAAATCAGAGATTCATCGGCGGTCATTATCACGTCCTATCCTTTTCTTCATACCTGGACCGCGCGTCTGGCAATGTCGCCCTATAGAGTGTCCCCTTAATGGATGAACTGTGGTGAGAGGTGACATGCGCTGGATCGTTGAATTACCCGTGTTGTCGCCGCGCCCAAGAGTTAGTTAGCAGTGGGCATATTCGATAGGTTTAAATCGAGCAATGGATAATCCGAAATAACAGCAGGCGTCAAGGGGCTTACAATGAACAACGTATTTGCCCTTGGGACTTTCGCTATGGTACGTCTTGACCATTCGAACAAACTAAAAAACGCGGAGAAAATATGGACAATTTCGACGACGTGCTAGTGATTGATGCCGACGGCCACGTCTACGAAGGCAACGTCGATCTCGCGCCGCGCATGCCGGCGAAATGGCGCTCCCAGGCGCCGATCCGTCTAAAAGATAACGAAGGCAACTCGCGCATTCTTCTTGAAGGAAGGCTCTGGTCCGCCTCGCAGGGTCTGGCTCCCGGCGTGTCGGGTCCGATGACTGAGAAAGCGAGAGGCTACCGCGACGGCATGGTCGATCCGCGGGCGCGGCTCAAAGATATGGACGAAGAAGGCATCGACGTGGCGATTCTCTTCGGCACCCAGATCGCGCTCACCGTCAACGGCCTCATGAACAAGGAACTCGCGGCCGTGCTCTGCCGAGCTTGCAACGAGTGGCTGATGGAATACTGCGCCACCGATCCCCAGCGCTTGCTCGCCGTCGGATTAATTCCGTGTCAGGACCCATCCGCTGCAGTAAAAGAACTCGAGTATCTGAAAAAAGCCGGCGCGGTGACGGCGATGCTGCCGACCAACGTTTACGGGCTTAACAACATGGGCGATCGCATGTTCGATCCGATCTACGATTGTGCCCAGTCGCTCGAGATGCCACTCAGCGTCCATCCTCAAACCGGACACGATGGCGTGCTCGGGGTTTCCGGCGTGATGGGTGCCGGCAGCGAACGCTTGCGCAAATACGCCTACGTGCACATGACCGCGTTTCCGTTCGAATTGATGATCGCGATGATGCACATGATCGGCGAGGGCGTCTTCGATCGCTATCCCGGGTTGCGCGTCGGCTTCATGGAAGGCGGCGCGGGCTGGCTGCCGTTTTGGGCCGAGCGCTTCGATGAGCACATCGAAAAGCTCGCGCCGCAGATGCCCGATCTGAAGCGCCGGCCAAGCGACATCATCCGCGGCGAGCAGATCACACTCACCTGTGAGTCCGAGGAAACCGGCCTCGACCGCGTCTTTGCCGCCAACGGCGAGAGCACGGTCATGTACGCGTCCGACTACTGCCACTGGGATTGTCATTTTCCTTACTCGGTAAAGGACGTCGTCGAAGGGCGGGATCTTTCGTTCGCACAAAAGGAAAAGCTCCTCAACAAGACGGCGATCGAATTCTTCAAGCTCAAGAATTTGCCGCAGCCCAACGCTCTGCGGATGGCGCGCCGCGCCTGGCAGAATGGCGGTGCTGTGGCGGTCAACAGTTAGGAAACCATGCGATGAAAAGAATATTGTTTATCCTCGCGCTGCTCGCTCTTTGTATCCCGCGCACCGGGCAATCGGCGGAGAATAATTATAAAATTAGAATCGGCTTTCCTTCCCTGGCATTTTCCTACATGCCTTTTTACGTTGCCCAGGAAAAAGGCATCTATAAGAAATACGGCATCGAGTCCGAGTATATTCAGATGGGCACCAACATCCAGCCGCAAGCGGTGGTGAACGGCAACATCAATTATTTCACTTCGGTGTCGACGGGAATTTCCGCGGCGGTGGCGGGACTGCCGCTGGCGATCGTGATCAGCTTCTGCGACAGCTCGCCCTGGGTGCTGGTGACCCACAAAGACGTCAACAGACCGCAGGACCTGATCGGAAAAACCGTCGCGCTTTCGGGCGTGCGCACCTCGCCATATTATTTTTTCCAGGCGTTTTTGAAAAAGTTCGAGATCAACGACAAGGAAATCAACACGATCAGCACCGGCGGCACGGCGGACAGCTTCCGCGCTCTGACTTCGAACCGGGTCGCCGCCACGGTCCTGACCCCGCCCTTCGACGACAAAGCGGTCTCCCTCGGGTACAAAAAATTCATGCAGTTGGGAGAGCTGGCGGATATTCCTTACGTGGGCCTGATTACTTCCCAGGCTGAGGTAAAAAACAATCGGGAGTCCGTGCGGCGCACCGTGGCCGCGGTGATGGATTCGCTCACGTGGCTGCGCGCCAATCGCCCCGAGAGCGTCAAGATGATCGTCGACAAGTTCAAAGTGAATCCGCAGGAGGCTGAGAATACCTACACGACGTTGATTCGCCTGCTGAACAAGGACGGCAAGCTCAACCCCAAAGTCGCGCGCGGCTACCTCGATATTCTGCGCCAGGAGCGGCCGGTGCCGGCGGATTTCGATCTTCAGAAGATTGTCGATTTTTCCATGTTGCCGGCCGGTCGTTAGCATGAGCGCTGGGGCGCGTTGGAAAGTTTTTTTCTCCGCGCTGGTGACGCTCGCGATCCTTCTCGCGATTGGCACCAGGGAGAAAACGCGGTCCCAAGCGCGCCGCAACATCAAAGTCGCCCTTGAATCCAAACAGAACGAAGCAGTGAATCGCGAGGACGTGCAAGGCTCCGGCAGCGTGATTATCCGCAAGGGCTCCCTCTATCCGTCGGGACGTATCGCGGGCGGCGAGCGGCAAACCACGGTGCAGCGCTCGAGCGGTATTTTCACTCTGGTGGCGGACGGCGGCGAATCCATCCTCACGGTCGCGACCCGAGTGACACAGAGCGAAGTCACCTACTATCACGACTACGCGCTCGGGGTAGGCGCCGTCGAGCGGCGAATCGTGTTCAACGACGTCGGCACTTCGCCCCGAGTCCGTGCCGCGACTTTACGTGATGGGCAAATCCAACTGCGCCTGACGCCGCGCATCAGCTATTTTTCCGCGGAGTATCCCGGCGCCATCGACTTCACCGAAGCGGACGACCGAACTGGTCGTGCCCAACAGCCAAACAGTGTCGCTGGGAGGCTCCACGACGAATCTCCACGAGATCACGCGCCGGATCCTCGGCTACCATAGCCGGCAGAGCAGCGGGGAAATCAGTCTGGCGGTGACAGCAACCTTGCAGTGAGCGGTCGCGCGATCTCATGCATCCACTATGAAAAAACTTTTGATCGTTTCGGTGCTCCTGTGCATCGTCCCTCCCGCCTTCGGCCAACCCAAGGAGGAAAAGCTTCGGGTCGCGACCCGTTTGGTGCGTCCTTTCGTCTATGAGCAGCAGGGGCAGCTCACCGGCTTCAGCGTCGAACTCTGGCAGGAGATCGCGCGCCAGATGAACACGCGCTATGAATTCGTCGTCAAGCCGACCGTGCGGGAATTATTGGATGCGGTGAAATCCAAGGATGCGGCCCTCGGCATCGCGGCAATCTCGATTACCGCCGAGCGCGAAGTCGACTTTGATTTCTCCCAGCCCATGTTCGATGCCGGCCTGCAAATCTTGATTCCGGCTCAGGGAAGCCGCGGTGGCCTCGTCGATACGATCATCACCAACCTGCTTTCAACCACGGTGCTGCTCTACATCCTCGGCGTCGCGCTGATTCTTTTGCTGATGGCGCATCTGGTCTGGCTTTTCGAGCGGCGCAATCCGACCGGCATGCTCACTCATCGCGAATACTTTTCCGGCATCTTCGAAGCTTGTTGGTGGGCGGCGTCGACCCTGGCGACCCAGGCCGATCAGATGCCGCGCGCCGCGATGGCGCGCATCATCGCCGTTGCGTGGATGTTCATGAGCGTCGTCTTCATCGCCTACTTCACCGCTGCTGTGACTTCATCGTTGACCGTGCAGCAGTTGAAAAGCGACATCAACGGTCCCGACGATCTCCCCGGCAAACGAGTCGCCAGCATCAGGGCCAGCACCTCGGCAGAATACCTGCGCCAGCACAACGTGGAGCCGGTGGAGTTCACCAAGATGGAAGACGCGTACCAGGCGCTTCAGGATCGAAGCATCGACGCGGTTGTCTACGACGCGCCGGTTTTGCTTTTTTACGCGGCCCATGAAGGCAAGGGCAAGGTACAAACCGCGGGCGCCGTTTTTCGCAGAGAAAACTACGGCATCGTCTTCCCATCCAACAGCGTGCACCGCAAACCGGTCAACGAAGCACTGCTGAAACTTAAGGAAAGCGGCATTTATGACCAGCTTTACACCAAGTGGTTCGGCGGCAATGGGTCATAATTTCTAATTCCAAGTTCCTAGTTTCCAGTTAACCAGAAACCAGAAACCTAAAGCTAGAAACTCTTGACAAAGACCCGGCTCCTTGATGACCTAAGCGCAAGCAAGGAGGGCGTGTTTATGTCATTCAACGGCCAAACGATTATCGACGGCGACGGTCACGTCATCGAAGATTGCCAGGCGATCATCAACTACATGCCTCAACCCTATCGCGACAAGTACGAAACCCACAGCTTTTTCAATCCGTTTCCGCCGCTCGATCATCTGCACTCGTCCAATCTGCACGATTTTCAGCCCGGCGCTTTTAATAAAGTCGGCCCCGACGGCTGGGTCGATTTTCTCGAGGACGTGGGCATCGAAACCACCGTGCTCTACACGACTCTCGGCCTGGCGTTTGGCAAGATCGTCAGCCGCGACTGGGCCATCGACGTGGCGCGCGCGTACAACGATTGGCTCTATAACACCTATATGAAGCGGAGCGCGCGCTTCAAAGGCATGGGCCTGATTCCACTCCAGGAGCCGAGCGCCGCGGCCGAAGAATTGCGCAGAATCGTAAAAGATTTTGGCATGCGCGGCGCCATGCTGCCGTCCACAGGCATTCAGGCCAATCTCGGCGATCAACGCTACTGGCCGATCTACGAGGAAGCGAATCGACTCGGCTGCGCTATCGGCGTTCACGGCGGCGCGCATGAGAACATGGGACTAGACGATCTGACCCCGTACGCGCCGGTGCACTCGCTCGGCCATCCCTTCGGCCAGATGATTTCTTTCGGCGGCATGGTCTTTAATGGCGTCTTTGACAAATATCCCAACGTGAAATTCGGCTTTCTCGAGGGCGGCGTCGCCTGGATGCTGGTTTGCCTGGAACGCTTCGACCGTTCCTGGGAAACTCACATCCAGCACGATCCGCGCCAGCGCTTTCTGGATCTCAAGCCCAAGGAAAAAGTCAGCGAATACATCGCCCGCCACATCGACGCGGGACGTATTTTCGTCGGCTGCGAAGGCGAAGAGCCGGACATCGCCCACGCGATCAAACGCATCGGCAACAAGCCGTGGGTTTTCTCCAGTGACTATCCGCACGAAGTCAACAATGAGTTCTGCAAGCACGAGATCAACGAGTTTCTCCAGAACGAAGAGATCAGCGCTGCCGACAAAGCCGCCTTTCTGCATGGCAACGCGCGTCGTTTTTACAGCCTCGGCGCACCAGGTCTATGAGCCATCCGACAAGCATCGGCTTGATCATCCCGTCGAGCAATCGACTGACCGAGCCTCAATTCAACGCCTACGCGCCGTCCGGCGTCGGCATTCACGTCACACGGCTCCGCATGACCGGAAAATTCCGCAAGCCGCTGGGTGAGCTCAAGCGGCCGCTGACTGAAGCCGCCCAAGCGCTCTCCGACGTGAAACCCGGCGTAATCGTGTTTCACTGCACGGCAAACTCCATGGAGAGCGGCCTCGCGCACGAGAAAGCGATCGTGGACATCGTCGAGAGCGCCAGCGGCTGCCCGACGATCACCACGGCGCAGGCGATCACCCAGGCCTTCGATCACTTCGACGTACAAAAATTGGTGCTGATCAGCCCCTACGTGAAAGCGACCAACCAGCTCGAAGTGAACTATCTCAGCGAAAGCGGTTACACCGTCCTGCACGAGCTCGGTCTCGGTCTGGAAACCCACGCCTACTCGGCGGTCACACCGCAGGAGTGGAAGACTATCGTTCAGGAAAACACGCGGCCTGATGCCGACGGTTATTTCCTGAGCTGCACCAACACGCGGATGATCGAAGCCATCGCCGATCTGGAGCGCGATCTCGACAAGCCGGTCATCAACAGCAACCAGGCGACGCTATGGGCCTGCCTGAATAGGCTTGGCATCGCGCACAGCGACCCAAAGCTCGGCCGGCTGTTTCAATGATTTCGGCGCTGTCTGTCTGAAACGCTGCCCCGCGAGCCCAAAGGAGAATTGAACCGATGTCATCGAATTTTTTACAATCCATGGCGGTCTTGGAAGGCGCGCGCGCGGCTTTAAAAGTTGGTGCCGTCGCCAAAGGCGAGCGGGTCGGCTTTATCTGCGATCTGCGCGTCGAGCCCGACGTCATTTACGCGTTTTTTACCGCCGCCGGTGAGATCGGCGCCACAGCTTTTCTGTGCATGGTCGACCGCGGCCGCGGCTACGGCCCGCCCGACGAATTTATCGAGACCATAAAAACCGCCAACGTGCTCTATTTTTCCTGGGAGATGGCGAATTCGCTGGTGATCAAAGCGCTGCGCCAGGAGCGCGGCATTCGCTGTGTCGGTTTTCCGCATTGCCGGACGACGGCGCTCCTCGCCGACGATGCGGTGCGCTTCCCCCTCGATGTGCTTTCGGCTCTGTATCCCAAAACCTGGGACGTGTTTCGCTGCGGCAAAGATGTCGATGTGCACATCACCGATACAAAGGGCACCGACTTTCGTGTCACTCTCACCAAGGAAAACATAGAAGAAAAATTTGCCCAGGACCCGCGCTACTCGGGTCAGATCGTCGCCAACAAACCGGGCTTCGTGAGCCATCTGCCGGTGGGCCACGGGCCGAATGTTTTGAGCCCGTCCGAGCCGCACAATGCAACCAGCGAGGGCACGATTCGTCTCGATGCTTTGACCCTGGCGCCAGGCGTTTACCGCGGCTGGGCCGGCGATTCGGCCTATCAGCAACCGGTGACCTGCCGCATGAAACAGGGCCGCATCGTGTCCATCGAAGGCGGCAAGGAAGCCGACATGTTTCGCCGCGTGATCGAAGAAGATCTCGACAACGTCTGCCAGCTCCGCGAAATTGGTGTCGGCCACAACCCCAAAGTCCCAACCTTTCGTGGCGAGCGCGGCTATCACGGCGCCAATCATGCCGGCGCAGTGCATTGGGGTTTCGGGGGCGGACACCAGAAAAAGCGCATTCACGTGGACGCGATTATTTTTCAAACGACTGTGAGCGCTAACGGTACCGTGGTCATCGATCGCGGACGCCTCAAGGCTCTCGATGATCCGGAAATTCGTCAGTTGGCGAGCAAATACGGTGACCCGGATCGCGTGCTGGCGGAAGCGTTATAACAGAAACGCGTGCGCAACATGCGTGCCGCGATACCGGAGGATTTGACCATGAGTAAAGCGACCATCGAATTGCAGCCGGAGTCTACGGGCTTGGTAATCGTTGATATGCAGGCCGAAGGCTGCGAGCGCCACGGCCCCGGCATGAAGCCGGTGATCGCCAACATCCGCCGCCTGCTCGATCGCTTTCGCGCGGTAAACGGAAAAATTATTCACGTGCAATCCGTGCGCACCAAAGATCATCCGGAGTTCACCGTCTTCGGCCGGCCCTACGGTTTGCTGCTCGGCACGCCGGCGGTGGAATTTGTCGAAGAGCTTCGTCCACTCCCGGGCGAAGACATCGTGCAAAAGACTTCGCATGACTGTTTCTACAACACTTCGATGGAAGCGGTGCTGGAAAAGCATGACCTGCGACCGTGCCGCGACAGGATCGTCGTCACCGGCATCGGTTCGAGCAACTGCGTTTATCATGCGGTGATCGGCTTTCACATTCGTAACTTCTACAGCATTGTGCCTGAAGACTGCATCCACGGGGTGCATCCGCAATCGCAACCTTTTGCGCTGCATCAATTCCGCTCCGGCGCCTATAATTTTAACGTGACGGTGTCCCACTCCGATGCGCTTCATCTGGTCTCCGAGAATATTCCGCTCCAGCGCGCGTCCGGTGGCTAAACCGCGCACGGCGCAGAGTCGCGGAATTTCGCCGGTCGCCGCAGCCTTGGCGCTTGCCGCGTTTTTCTGCGCCGCGAGCGGCGCGGTCGCCCAGAGCCTCAAAGTCCCGTTCGCGGCACTCTCGCCCAATTACGCGCCGCTGTGGATCGCCGCGCAATCGGGTCTTTTCAAAAAATATGGCCTGGACGTGCAGCCGATTTATATTTCCGCCGGCTCGGTGATCGTGCCGGCGCTTTTGTCGGGCCAGGTCGAGATTGCCAACATGAGCTCGGCGCCCGCCCTTACCGCCTGGGCGCGCGGCGCTGAGCTGAGCGCGGTCGGTGTCACGTCGAATCGATTACTGCACGTCATCATGACCCGGAGCTCGATTCGAAAGCCCGAGGAGCTGAAGAACAAAAAAATCGGCGGCGACCGCTACGGTTCGCTGTCCGATCTGGTCCTGCGCGAGGCGCTACGCTATTACAATCTCGCGCCCGACCGCGACGTTGCGGTCATTCAAACCGGCGGCTTGCCTGAACGCTTGGGCGCGCTCAAAGCCGGCGCCGTGGACGGCGCGATTATCACCGGTGACACCGCGCTCGAAGCAGAGAAACTCGGCTTTCACAAACTGATCGATCTCAGCCAGCTGCCGATCCAATATCCCAGCAGCACAATCATCGTCGGCAAATCATTTCTCGCGGCCAAGCGCGACACGGTCAAGCGCTTTCTGCGCGGCTGGATCGAAGGCATCAAGATCGCCAAGACCGACAAGGAGCGCACGGTCGCGGTGATGCAGCAGTTTCTCAAGACCAGCGATCGAGCCGTGCTCGAAAAGATTTTCGAGACCTACAAAACCGTCCACGAGCGCGTGCCGATTCCCGATCCCAAATTGATGAGCGTCGCGCTCAAGCAACTCGCCGCCACCGTGCCCCAGACCCATCAGCTCAAGATCGACGACTTCACCGACCGCAGCTTGATTAGCGAGCTCGAAGCCGAAGGTTTCATCGCCAAAGTTTACGACGCCCGCTAGCCCAAAGAATCTGTTTTCATCGAGCTCGTCATGCGAATCTGATCCATGATTCGTCCCTGGCAGAGGATCTTCAAACTGCGCTAAGGTCGGGGTGATGTATTTGCCAGGCGATCCGACCCCTTCTGCTCAAGAGGACAAGCTTATGACAAGACTGTGGCGCATCGCGGCGAGTTCTCGTTGCTTCCTTGTTGCGGTCCTTCTCATAAA
>Ga0310810_10008554_pt1 | contig 11783 bp, 5 predicted proteins | sample NCmetagenome_FD_207641 | JGI IMG/M metagenome (GOLD analysis project Ga0310810, IMG submission 207641) | Soil microbial communities from experimental microcosm in Duke University, North Carolina, United States - NC | ecosystem: Engineered > Artificial ecosystem > Soil microcosm > Unclassified ...
GGTCCTCAACAACCTCAAGCTCGATCCGGCGACGCGTCACATTCCAGTGCAGATGCTGTCGGTCGAGGAAGAGCGGCAGCACGGGCTGTCGCACGGTGCGTTCTCGTACCTGGTCAAGCCTGGCACGACACAGGACCTCGAGAACGCGTTCGATCGGATCAAGGATTACGTCGTGCCGCACAAGAAGCGGCTGCTGGTGGTCGAGGACAACGAAATCGAGCGCCGGAGCATCGTCGATCTGCTGCTGCACGACGACATCGAGATCGCGGCGGTCGGGACCGGCGCCGAGGCGCTCGAGGTGATGCAGGAATCACCCGTCGAGTGCTGCGTCATGGACCTGCGCCTGCCCGACATGTCCGGCTTCGATCTGCTCGAGCGGATGCAGACGGACCGCGCGCTCTCCGACCTGCCGGTCGTGGTGTTCACCGGCAAGGAGCTGACCGACGAAGAGGACGCGCAGCTCAAGACCATGGCCAAGAGCGTCGTCCTCAAGGACGTCCAGTCTCCCGAGCGCCTGTTCGACGAGACCGCGCTGTTCCTGCACCGTGTCGTCGCCGAGCTGCCGGTCGAGAAGCAGAAGCTCCTCGACCTTCTGCACGGAAACAACGAAGTCCTCCGCGGCCGGAAAGTGCTGGTGGTGGATGACGACGCCCGAAACATCTTCGCCTTGACGACGGTGCTCGAGAACCACGAGATGGAGGTGGTGACCGCCACCAACGGCCGCCAGGCGATCGAGCTGATCACGTCGTCGACCGATCTCAGCGTCGTGCTGATGGACATCATGATGCCGGGCATGGACGGCTACGAGACGATGCGGCAGATCCGCAAGAGCCCCGAGCTTCGAACGCTGCCGATCCTCGCCCTGACCGCCAAGGCGATGAAAGGCGATCGCGAGAAGTGCCTCGAGGCCGGCGCGTCGGACTACATCGCCAAGCCGGTCAACACCGAGCAACTGCTCTCGCTGCTGCGGGTCTGGCTGTATCGTTGACGACCATGGCGCCGGAGCCGGTCAAGCTGCTCATCGTCGACGACGAGCCCCGGAACCTCGATGCGCTCGAGGTGATGCTGGCGTCGAGCGGCTGCACGTTCATTCGCGCCTCGTCGCCCGACGACGCGCTGCTGGCGATGCTGCAGCACGATTTCGCGGCGATGGTGCTCGACATCAGGATGCCGGGGATGAGCGGCATCGAGCTGGCCCGCCTGATCAAGCAGCGGAAGCGGACCCGCGACGTGCCGATCCTCTTCCTGACCGCCCACATGATGGACGACGACGACGTCCTCAGTGGCTACGGCGCCGGAGCGGTGGACTACCTCAGCAAACCGGTCAACGCCGACATCCTGCGATCGAAAATCGCGGTGTTCGTCGATCTCTACCGGAAGACGCGCGAGCTGGCGATCCTGAACGACGCCCTCAACGAAGAGGTCGCCCAGCGCCGCCAGGTGCAGGAGGCGCTCGAGCAGGCCAATCGCGATCTGGAGTGGCGCGTCCGCGAACGGACCGCGGCGCTCACCGTCGCCCACGGCCTCGCGCGAGAGAGCGAGGAGCGGCTTCGCCTGGCGATCGAGATCGCGCGCAGTGCCGTCTGGGAGTGGAACCTGGCGTCGGGCCAGGTCACATGGTCCACGGATCCCGAGGCGCTCTTCGGCTTCCCGCCAGGGACCCTCGACGCCGGCAAGCGCCTGACTCCGGTGGCTCATCCCGACGATCGGCCGGCAGTGCTCGATGCCATCGACCGCGCGATCGCCGGTCACGTCTACGAGTGCGAGTACCGAGCCATTCGGCCGAATGGCTCGATTGTCTGGATCACCGAACGCGGCCGCGTCATCCAGGACGACGAAGGCGTCAACGTCAAGATGGTCGGGATCAGCCGCGACGTGAGTAGCGAACGCGAGGCCCAGATGGATCGCGAGCGGCTGTTCGAAAGCGAACGCGAGGCGCGGCAGGAAGCCGAGCAACAGAGCCGGATCAAGGACGAGTTCCTCGCCACTCTATCCCACGAGCTGCGGACACCCATGAACGCGATCCTCGGGTGGCTCAGCCTGGTGGTCGAGGGCAAGGTGGAAGATCCCGCGAGAGCCCTGACGATCATCGAGCGCAACGCCAAGGCGCAGGCGCACCTGATCGAAGACCTGCTGCTCATGAACAAGCTGTCTTCGGGCACCGCCCGGCTCGAGCTCGGCCGCGTCAACATGGCGGTGGCAATCGAATCGGCCGTGCAGAACCTGCTGCCGGCGGCGCGGGGCAAGGGCGTGACCATCGACGTCTGGCTCGACAGCCGCATCCCAATCATCCGGGCCGACCCCGATCGGGTTCAGCAGATCCTGTGGAACCTGCTGCACAACGGTGTCAAGTTCACGCCTGCCGGCGGATGCGTGTGGGTGCGGGCGGAGCCGGGTGCAAACGCGGTCCGCGTGGAGGTGAGCGACAACGGCCAGGGCATCGCGCCCGAGTTCCTGCCTCACGTCTTCGAGCGTTTCCGACAAGCCGATGCCTCGACGACCCGGCGTGCGTGGGGCCTCGGGCTCGGGCTGTCGATCGCCAAGCACCTCGTTGAGCTGCACGGCGGGACGATTGCCGGCTTCAGCGACGGGCCGGGTCGCGGCGCGCGGTTTACGGTGGATTTGCCGATTGCGGTGGAAGACCCGCTCTCGACTGCGCCACGTGAAGAGCCGCAGACCGAAGCGCTCGCGTCAGACACGCCAGAACCTCGCGAGGTCGCGCAAGACGGCACGGCGATCGCCGATCGCGCGTAACGCCAGCTTCCGCCCGCCCGGTCAGGCCCCGGGGGGCGGGGGCGACCGGCGGACGATGCGGCGCGTCAGGAACAGCAGGGCGAGGACCGCCACGCCGAGCGTCGTCCACAGCACCACGCGCGGTGGCGCGTCCTTGACGTAGTCCGCCAGATCCCGCTGGTAAGCCGGATTGATCTCCTCGCCTTTCGAATCGCCCAGGTTGAGAGGAACCGCAGCGTAGGCCAGGACCTCCTGGCGCAGGACACCCAACTCGTACGACGGCGCCGCAGCCTCCGTGTTTCCCAGCAGGAGCCGATAAGTGCCAGGCGCTGCCTTGAAGGTCACGCGGGGAACGGGGACCACGGCCTGCGCCTCGAGAAGCGTCAGCGGCGCGTTATCGCCGTCGGCGATCTCCAGCCACCACTCGGACGAAAGCGGAGCGCCGACCTGGAGCTGCACCGACGCAGGCTCGGTACGATCGCCATGGCGTCCCGACGCCAGCGTGGCGGTGGCGATCGTCACCGCGCCAAGCGGCGCGTCGCCGCGTGGCTGGAGAATGGTGACGCGGCGCTCGAAGAAGGGCTCGCGGATGCGGAGACGGACCGCCGTGACGAGCGGCAGCGCACGCCCATCCGGCGTCGCCGGCGCAACCAGCTTGAACGCGGAGGTCTGCCGCTTGTTGCCGCGCGGGGTGGCGGCGGCAACGGTCAGCGGCACCGTCGCCGTCGAGGAGTCGCGCTCCAGCACGTACGGCACCTGGCGATCGGCGTCGTCGACGATCCGCAGGTCGCCGAGATCGGCGCGGAGCCGGGCGAGGTCCAGCGCGGGCACGGTCAGGGTGTAGAGGTCTTCGTTCCCGGTGATGGCGAGAGACCGGCTGAATCGCCAGTCGGCCGTGGGCACTGTCGCGCCGCGCGCGGCGACGAACGCGAGCGGGGCCGGCTGGCGGAACGCGGGATTCTCGTTCTCCGGGCCGACGCTCGCTTCGGGGAACTCGGGGACGATGGCGAGCGCCAGTCGGAACTGCTCGAGGTCGTAGACCGGCGCCCGTGTGACACCGTTGCCGTAGTAGAGCGTCAGCGCCGACGCCGTTGGCGTGGTCAGTAGCACCGTGCGGGGGCCCCACACCCGCAAGCGCGGGTTCTGGAGGGGCGGGCTGTCGGCGTTCTCCATCTCGAGGAGGAGCGCGCCATTGCCTTGCCTGGTCACGTCGATTTCCCGAGACTCGAGGGCCGTCTCGGTCCCGGGAAGACGGACGCGGTAGATCTGCCCGCCGCCAATCCGGATTGAATCGTCCCGGCCCTGTTCGAGCACCGTCGCGTTGCGGGCGAACGTGGGATCGTCGGCATCTATCGCCAGCCGGCGGACCGGCAACCCCTCTGAATCGGTCAGGCGATAGCGCGAGCGGCCGCCGTCGCTCGACACCAGCTCGAGGCCGACATCGCGCGTCCAGCTCGCTCCGGCAAGATCGTCGGTGCGGAGCGCCATCACCCCACGGATCTCCATCGGCGCCGACGTCCCGTCGTCGGTCTGCAACCGGGCAAAGCGCGCCTCGGTTGCTGGCAGGTGAAGCGTCGTGTCGTGAAGACGAGTCGATTGCCAGACGCGATCGAACACCCAGTAGTCGCGCCCGAGCTCGCGCCAGGATGCGCCGTCCACCGAGATGTCGATCGAGAGCCGCTTCGAGAAATCGAGCCCGGGCAGGTCGAGCTGCAGCCGATCGAAAACGATGACCTCGCCGAAATCCACGGTCCACGTCGAGAAGGCGCGGCGCTCCCGCTGCGACTCGGTGAGGTAGCCGGACCAGCGCCGCTCGACGCGGCGGGCCGTATCCTCCTGAATCAGATACGGCACCTCGCGGCCGGTCGCGTCGATCAGCCGCAAATCGCGCAACGCCGGCTGGCTGCGGGCGTGGACCTCGGGTGGCAGCGTGACGGCGACCAGCGTGTTGTCCGCGCCCTGGGGCGGCGTGACCGCACGGCGATACCGCCACGCCGAGCGGGCCTGGTCGTTCGACGGCTGGGCGCCGAGGACGGCCACCGTGCACAGAACGATTAGCGCGACCCACCGCCCTCGGCTCATGTCGCCACCTCGGTGTGGCGCACGAAGCGCTGGTAGAGCAGCGACACGATGATCAACGAGAGACCCAGGGCGAGGAACGACATGATGCGATAGAGGCCCGTGAGCTGGCCGAGATCGTAGAGGAACACCTTGCCGACGGTCAGCAGCAGGAAACCCAGCGCGACGAGACGCAGGCCGCGGGCACCGCGCCACAATCCGACGCCGAGCAGGACGAGCGCATACAGCCCCCACGCGCACGATCGCGTGAGATCGCGGGCCAGGTGGCGCGAAAGGTCCAGCTCCACATATCGCCCCGGCGAGTAATAGTCGGCGATCTCGAGATTGATCAGCCAGAACCCGAGCAGCACGGCAATGAAGGCGACCGCCGGCCCCGGAACCTCGCGGTCGCGGGCCAGTACATCGTAGTCGGGTGCCGGGCCCCGGCGCTGCTCGGCGATTCGAATCAGGTACGCGCCCGCCAGGCAACACAGGGCCGGCACGCCATAGGTGTAGAGCAGCCAGTTCAGGATCGGCACGCCGCGCGGCTGGTAGCGCAGCACCTCAGGATTTGCGAGCAGGCGGGCCGCGACGGCCAGAAAAAGGGCCAACCCGAAGTACTTGAGGCCGGGGTGGGGAAGCAGCCCGAACAGCCACCACACGGCCGCGGCTTCGATAGCCCAGCCAATCGTGATCCACTGGCGATCGAGCTGCAGCGGCACCGCCGTCGCGACGAAGCCCAGCGCGATCGCGGCGAACAGCGCCAGGTAGTTCAGGCGGCGCTTCGCGTCGGCGCCCTCGACGGAAGGAGAAAACTCGCGCGCGACGCCGTAGAGCGCCGCCACGCTCATCGCCGCCATCGTCACCGGCACGATGCCGACGAGCGCGGGGCCGAGGAGGTCGCGCCACGCGTCGTAGTAGAGCGGGAACGTCGCGGGCCCGACGAGCGCTGAGGCGAGCCACGGGGCGGGTCGCGATTTCCACCACGGCGCGAGCCACCGCACCGCGGCGAACGGCCAGGTGAGAAACAGCAGATACGTCGCGGTGTAGGCGGCGAGGCCGACGGACGCAGTGGCGGCCTCGAAATGGTTGACGTGCCAGATCGCGTTGAACACCAACGACCCGGCCGCTGCGGCCGGCACCAGCGCCGACCAACCGGCCTGGACGGCGACAGCGAGCAGGAGGACGACGTCCAGCCCGACGAGCAGGAAGAACGGGAGCGGCGTCGCCCCCGCGCCTGCGTCGAGCCCGTTGAGCGCAGCCAGGAATGCGATCGCCGTCGCCGCGACCGTGCCGGCATGATCGGTTTGCCACCACTCGACCGGACCGTCGTCCTGAATTCGGTTGCGGCGCCACGCCGCGACGATCGCGACGGCCGTGGCAAACAGATGCGGCACGGTCAGCTGGTCCGGGTACGTGGCCGTCGTGGACATGACGACCACCCAGTGCGCGGTGACCCAGGCAGTGAAGAACACTGCTATGGGAAGCGCGCCGGGCCATTTGCGCGCACCGGTGCGATCGACGATGAGCGCGAACATTGCGTCAACCAGCGCCGCGAACACTCGCGCCGGGATGCGGGATTCAGTCGCCCAGTCGATGCTCCACCGATCGGCAATGCGCGGGATCAGACTGAAGCCGGCCGCGATCGCAATCACCGCGATCGACAGAAGGGGGGCACCGCCTTCGATGCCGGGCAGCGCGTTGCCGACAAGCCACGCAACGACGGCCGTAATAGAGGCCGACACGACGATCAGGATCGGGAATTGCCAAACCAGGGCGGCAGCGACGAGGCCGGCATCCACTACGGCGAGATATCCGAGTACACCGGCCCACTGGTCATCGAACTTGCCGAGGCCGGCAAGCAGCATCGCGAGCAGGAGCGGCACCATCGCCCCTGCGAGCGCGGCCTGATGGAGCGCGGGCGCATCCAGTGCTCGTGTCCGAATCGCATGCCACAAATAGGCGGCGCCGATTGCCGCGAACGAGACTGTGGCGACGAGAAGTTCGCCGCGGTTCAGCGAGGTCGCGAACCACACCAGCTGCAGGATGGTCGTACCGGCGAGCGCCAGCGCCGTCACCGATAGCCACTTGCGCCGCTCGGCGACGTACAGGAACCCGGCAGCGAGCAGCGTCAGATACGAGAAGAACGCCACCGGCCGATCCACGCCGGTTGACAGGAGTACAGGGGTTGCGAGCCCGCCTACCAGGCCAATCAGCGCGGTGAACTGCGCTTCGAACCGGACGGCAATCAGCCCGGCGACAACCGTCACCATCGTCATGCCGGTGAAGGCGATCGGTAGAGAAAACAGCTGGTAAAGGACGTGACCGGCGAAGAACGCGCCATAGAGCACGACGACACCGGCGCCGGAGAGCGCGTTGGCGGTGGTCTGGTATCCCTCCCGCAGCCTCAACTCGGCCCAGAGCAGCGCGCCAGTCCCGGCGACCAGCATGATGGCGATTCGGATGACGGGCGTGAAAAAGCCCTGCTCGATGCTCCAGCGGGCGAAGAAGAGCGCGGCGATGACCAGCGTGATCCCGCCCAGCCACGCGGCGCCGCGTACGCCGAGCAGGCTCTCCCAATCCCACACGGGGAGAGCCGGTGCGACGGGTGCGACTGGTGCGACTGGTGCGACTGGTGCCTCGAAGGCCGGTGCGACGGGTGCGACGGGTGCGACGGGTGCGCCGCGCCGAAGCTCGTCGGCGTCCTCGCGAGCGGAGGCGGGGATGGGCGGCGGAACGATCGGCGGCGGAGGAACAGGTGCAGCCGGCGCCGGCGTTGGGGCAGTGGCGGGCGGTTCGGCGGCTGCGGTGGCAGTTGCTGGCGCTGGCGCCGCCGCGCCGCGACGCTCGCCGTCGACGCGTGCCGAGAGCGCCCACAGGCGCGCCTGCAGCGTCTCGACGTCAGCAGCCAGCCGATCGACCTGTCGGCGCATTGCGCGGGCGCGCAGGAAGCCGATGATCGAGAGGATCGGTGACGCGACGACGACCAGACCCAGCAGGCTGACGACGAGGACGACGAGTGATTCCAGGCAGGCCCCCGGTTTCTATCGGCGCCGGGGGCAGGCTGCCGTAGGGAACTTACACCACTCGATACACCTCGCGCTTCCCGCTCTGATACATGTCGACGTAGCCCTTCATCTTGTCGCGCACGTCCTGGCGGGAGGTGTACTCCGCCATCATCTTCTCGAACGCGCCGAGATCGTCGACCTCGGTCTCCATGACGACGGTGTTGAAGGTCGCGATGTAATCGGTGAGGATGCGCGTCTTGAACTGGGTCAGATCCCCCATGGTCTGCTTGAACATCTTTGCGAGCGACGACGCTTGACCAGGGCGGGCCGTGAAGGTTTCGCGGATGACGTACATAGTGCCTCCTGAGGGGCGGGCGAGGGCCTGCGAAGGAGCGGATGATATCAGAGCTGCTCAGAACGTGGCGCGGATGCCCACATGGAGCACGCGCGGCGGCTGCACCGCGGTGATCGTCCGAAACGCAGGGCCGGTGACGACGTCTTCCTCGACTTCGTTGGCCATGTTCAGCAGGTTGAACGCCTCGAACACGAGGCCGGCCGCGCGGCGGCCGCCGCCGAAGCGCCAATCCGCTGCGACCCGGGCGTCGAGCGTCACCGTATAGGTGAAGCGCTGGCCGCCGCGCCCATATGCCTGCACCATGTCGCGCCCCTGCGTCAGGCCGTCGGCGAGCACCAGGCGGGAGAACGGCTGCCCGTCCTGATAGCGCGCGACGAACGCGCCACTCACGATACGGGCGGTGTAACCGCCCATCACCTTCATGATGAACGCGCGGTCGTAGAAGAGCCGGCCTCGCGCGTAGGTCTGCGCATTCGGCGTGACGAACGCCTCGCCGAGGAATCCCTGATCGTTCTCGTCCGAGCGGTATCCCCGGCTGGCGCCGACGCCTTCGCTGCGATACGCGGTGCCGCCGAAGCGGACGAACCAGCGGTTGGAGAACTCGTTCTCCAAGACGATGTCGACGCTCTGAAACCGCGACGGCGGGGCCGGCGTGTTCGAGAGCAGGTAGCGATCGTGGAGCGCGCTCTCCGGGCGGCGGTTGTAAATGGGCAGGGGCGCGGAGCCTTGCAGGCCCGCGATGTCCACGCCCGGATCATCGACGTAGCTGACGGTGTAGTCGGCAGGCGTGACGCCGGTGTTCACGAGGGTGACGAGCTGATCCTCGCGCCGATCGAGTCCAGTGATGCCGATGCGCCAGCGAGCGATGGTGTGCTCACCGCCGATCCGGAACTCGCGGGTCACGGGGCGGCGAAGGCCGTCGTCGATCCGCGACGCGTCGCCGCCGGCACAGCAGAAGCCCACCGCCGCCACGGGCGTCAGCTCGCTGCTGTTCCAGGCGCGATCGCCATTGCGATCGTCCCATCGGTACATCGTTCCCGATGCTGCGGCGGGATCGCCGACCGCGAGGTAGCCGAGCGGGAGCCGATGCGCATACCAGCCGTACCCGCCGGTGATCGAGAACGCGCCATTGCGCGGGCGCCAGCGCGCGTGAGCGCGAGGCAGCAGGGTGGCCCAGGTGATCCTGTCAGCGGCGCGATCCGCGGAGCCGTGGTCGAAATCGAGGCGCAGCGCCGCGGTCAGCGTCACGGCATTGCCAAGCGCCATTCGATCGGTGACGAACGCGCCGAGAGTCGTCGAGTTGCGTTGAGACTCCTGGCCGGCACTCGACACGTCCCACACCCGCGCCGGGACATCGTTGACCAGCTCACCGAAGGCGGGTTCGGCCCCGGCGGTGGCGTTGGAACCAGCCCCGCTGATTGAGGCTCCCGTGTCGATCAGGTGTTCGACGCCCAGCCAGCGGCGGTCGCCGCGGGTCATCCGTGCGGACAGCGACCAGCGCTGACGGGTGGTGGACGCGGCGCCGAGTAGCGACATCGGCGCTCCATCCTTGAGCCGTTCCATCACGCCGCCGGGTTCCGCCGCCGTGACGTCGGCGTCCAGCGCGGCACGCTGGAACGCGGCTCCAAACGACCATTGAGCGTTCCCACGTGCGCGGTCCCAGGACGCATGGACGAGCAGCGAATCATCGGACTGCGTCAGGTCGCGATCGGCAAACCTCGCCCGCGCGGCCAGCGGAGAGTCGGCGGTGCTGAACGCGCCGAGCAGGTTCACTGCCTGGCCCTCGCCCGGCGCCGTCCACCGCGCGGTGAACGCCCGCGCGCTTCCATGCACCGTATCCGGGGACTCGCGCTCGTACCGATCGACGCTCGCCGCCCTTGCGGACAAGAACAGCCTCGATCTCGACGCGATGGCTCCGCCGGCGCTGAACCCGCCGTCCACCCACGTCTTCAGCCGTTCGATGGGAGCGATGTCACCGGCTGCCGCCTGCATTCCCTCGGGGGCGGCCGTCAACTCGGCGGCGCCGCTCCACGCATCAGTGGCCCGGCTCAGGAGCATGTCCACCGTGGGCGCGGGACCCGCTGACGAGGCATCGAGACTGGCAGACGTGACCGTGAGCGACTGCAAGGTGCGCAGGTCGGCAAAGAACAGCGACTGTCCGGTCGCGTCAGGATCGGTCACGTCCACGCCGTTGAGCCGATAGCTGGTTTGTGTCGCCGAACTGCCCTGCCCGCCGAGGCGCTGTGGCGTTCCGGCCGTCAGGCCGCCGCCGTCGATGCGATCGCCGACCAGAAAGGGGTGGGCGGTCTCGAGCAGCGACCCCGCGGTTCTCGAGTGAGGAAGAGCGTCGAGGAGGCGCTGGTCGAAACGCGTCTGGTAGGCGAGCGGCCAGCGATCCGTCTCGGTCGCCTGCGACGTCGCCGGCTCGCCGGCGCTGGCGAATCGAACCTCCACCTCGATCACCTCGCCGCCGTTCACCACCACCGGCGCGGTCACCGTCGTCAGATCCGGCCCGCCGGCCTGGATGAGATATGCGCCCGGCGGAGCAATCAGAGTAGCTGTTCCATCAGGCCCTACCTTGGCGGGTGCGATCCCCGAAGCGGGCTCGTTCCCGCCGGGCGTCAGCAGCGTGACCTCAGCGGCGGTGAGCGGCACGCCGTCGGAGCGGGACGCCGAAATCACCAGGACTCCTGAGGGGCTTTGTGCCGAAGCGGCACGCGAGAGGAGCAGGAACAGCAGGAGAGGCGCGATCGCGCGCCGGATCGTCATGCGTCGAGATTGTCTTAGCGCAGCGGCGTGCATGTCCAGCGCCGCAGAAAAAGCTGTGGGTCCGGCCGGCCCGTACGTATACTCCACCTCATGCGACGCTGGCGCATCGGCGCATGGGCCCTCGCCGCCCACCTGGTGCTCGCGCCGTGCGCTTTTGCGCAGGAGACGCCGGCAGCAGGGGCAGGCCACGAGGGCGAGTCCGGTGACGCGTCAGCGCAGCCGCAGCCGCCTGTCGTCACGCCGCCAGTTCCGGTCGATCAGCCGTTCAAGCGGCTGTTTCCGAATTTCTGGCACGACCTCACGCACTTCCCCTCGGTGGACACCGCGGTCGTGCTCGGCATCGGCGGCGTGCTGAGCGCCGCCGCCTCTCAATACGACGAGAAATGGACCACGCACGCCTCGGCCGGCGGGGAAGATCCCGCCTACACCGTCGGCGGCGCGTTCGGCTCGGGCTTCGTGCAGTTCGGCATCGCGGTAGGCGCGTATGCGGGCGGGCGTCTCGCGCATCATGACAAGACCGCGCACATCGGTGCCGATCTCATCCGCGCCCAGCTTCTCTCCGGCGCGCTCACCCAGAGCATCAAGCTGGTTGCACAACGCGAGCGACCCACCGAGGGGAGCGCGACACACTCGAATGCCAACTCGTTCCCTTCAGGGCACGCTTCGGCGACCTGGACGACCGCCACCGTGTTGTGGCGGCATCTCGGCTGGAAGGTGGGCGCGCCGGCGTCGCTGCTGGCCGCGTTCACCTCTGCGTCGCGGCTGCAACAGAACGACCACTACATGAGCGACGTCTTATTTGGCGCGGCGATTGGGATCGCCAGCGGGCGGACGATCACCGTCGGCCACGGCGAACGCCA
>Ga0310810_10008555_pt1 | contig 11782 bp, 6 predicted proteins | sample NCmetagenome_FD_207641 | JGI IMG/M metagenome (GOLD analysis project Ga0310810, IMG submission 207641) | Soil microbial communities from experimental microcosm in Duke University, North Carolina, United States - NC | ecosystem: Engineered > Artificial ecosystem > Soil microcosm > Unclassified ...
AAGTGATCACGGTCAGTGGCAACGAGCTCGTCGTGAAATTGCCGGAGGGCACGAAACAGCTCACCGTTCCCGACGACTACCGCTTCGAGGTCGACGGCAAACAGGTGTCCGTCCACGACCTGAAGCCGGGCATGAAGGGCACGGCGAACATCACGACGAAGACGACCGTGACGCCGGTGACGGTCACGGAGATCAAGAACGGAACGGTGATGCAGGCGTCCGGCTCGAGCCTCATCGTGAAGACCGACGACGGTATCAAGATGTTCTCGCCGGGCGACGTCGAGAAGCGCAACGTGAAGCTCACGCAGGGTGGGCAGCCGATCGATTTCTCGAGTCTCCATTCAGGCGACAAGCTGACGGCGACGGTCGTGACCACGCACCCGCCGAAGGTCGTCACTGAAAAGCAGGTGCAGGCCTCCCTCGCGCACGAAGCCGGAGCACCTGCGGGAGCCGGAAATGCCGCGGCGAAGGCGGCGACCGGAGGCACCGCGCCGGCGGCCGGCGCGGGAGCTGCGGCGCCTGTAGCGAAAAAGCTGCCCAAGACGGCCAGTCAGCAGCCGCTCCTCGGACTGATCGGACTGATGTCGCTGCTGTCGGCGGTCGCGCTGACCGCGCGACGGCGCTGGCAGGTGCGGTAGTCAGCTCAACCGGACGAGGCCGCGCCCAGCCGCAGGGCGCGGCCTACCCTGGCGCTGCACGGCTCGCGAATTCGTGTCAATGGCGCCATGCATCACCACTCGGTGCATAACAGGGTGCGAACGCGATTCTTTGGAGCCGACGGATGGGCTCCCACGGGATTCCGGAGTCGGTCCGGTACGCCGGAGTAACCAGCGAGGGAACCATCGCGTTTCCATAGGGATACGCCCGCTGCTGTCAAAAATTTCGTGGCATCGGAGTTGCGCTACCCGCCCCGCCTTCTGCGATAGGCCAGGCTCAAGGAGGAGACATGTTTCAGAGACTGCTATGCAGCGCTGCCGCTTTGCTCGCCGTGACCGCAACGTCAGCTGCGGCACAGACCAAAACACTCACGGGCGAGATGAAGACAGTGACAGCGACAGTGGAAGCCGTCGAGCAGTCCACGCGTCAAGTGACTGTGAAGAAACCTGATGGAACCGATGTGACGTTCTATGCTCCCACGGCGATGAAGGGTTTCGACAAGCTCAAGATCGGTGACAAGATCACCGCCAAGTATTACGACAACGTGGTGCTGCAGTTGAAGCAGCCGGGTTCTGCCCCCGTTGACACCGAAGCCGGCAAGCTCGTGCCGGTCGAGGGAGCGCCTGCAGGCACGATGTCCTACCAGCGCGTGATTACGGCAACGATCACCGCCATCGATCCAAAAGCTCCGTCCATTACATTCAGTGGTCCGAACGGCTGGAAGTACAGCAGCCGTGTACACGATCGGGCAGCGTTGGCGAAAGTGAAAGTTGGAGATAAGGTGGACATCACCTGGACCATGGCCCTGTTGATGTCGGTTGAAGGCTCTCCTAAGTAGCGCCGTCTGGATCGAGCGTGGTGGGGTCCGTTTCCTTTCGATTCGCGCCGGTGAAGGTGCACCGAATGCGGCGCGACCGAGTCGTTCGATTGGCGGCGGTCATCGCCACCGCTCTTTTGTTCTCGGTGCCGGGGGCCATGGCGCAGACCCCGGCACAGACATTTCAACCACCGCCGGACTCAACCGTCTGCTGCTGGTCAAGCCTGATTCGGGACGGTACACCCATCACTTCTTGACCGGTCTCTCATTTGATTCGATCGGTCCCTTGGACTTCGACATCTCGTTCGTGTGGGACCGTGTGCAGGAGCCGCGGCCGGAGTCATCAGGAGCCATCCCGAAAAAGGACGACTACCGGCTGATCCTGGGACTGAAATTCGATTTCTAGAACCGGCGATGGTGTCGCTTTCACGGTCGGAATCGGCGACCGCGAGCATTATCTCTTGGGAAGGACGCTCCATGAATGGCCTCGCGGACCCGCGAATGCTGGTCAGCGCCGTGGCGATCGCGACGATGCTGGCAACGTCAATCTCCGGGCAGCAGTCGCCGCCGCAGTTTGGCGGGTCGTACGCCTCACTGGACTCGCGGCGGCAGCACTACGTTGATGATTGGGTGTCCCGATTCACCGCCGTGACCGGCAAGAAGATCGCGCCGGCCGAGTTCTACGACGGCATCATCCGCTTCTCCGCAAAAACGACGTTCGAGGCCATCACGAATGCGCTGATGACAACGGCGCTGACCGATGCATCAGGGAAGGACCTCGGCGATGCGCTTGCGCTGGTCGAGCAAGTGGATGGGGTGAGAGGGAAAGTCCTCGGCGCATCAGGGGACCGTCAGTTCCGCATGTACGTGCGGTTGAAGCCCGGCGCACTCGACACGCTCGGCCGTTCGCAGCAGTTCAAGCGACGCGCGGACAACACGGTCTATCACAAGGGCTATCCGATCAACTTTCGCGGACAGGGCGGTCCGCCGTCGATCCAGGTGTCGGCCGCTCTCGACAGCCTTCACGCGGACATCGATGTGGACTATCGCTCATCCAGCTTCCCTGTGGCGCTCTTCAACGGCCATTTGTCATCATCCAACTCGGATGTCCGCGCTGGTAACAATTACGACCGCCACACCAATCGCTGGACGGGGCTGCAGAACTGGTGGCGGAGCTTCTTCGGGATCAATCTGCCCGGCGGCAACGAGAATGAGCAGCAGAGCGACTCGAGCGAGGGTGTTGTGCCACGTATCGGCAAGCAGCCCATTGAGGCCATGACGGCGGACTTCCTCAAAGCGTGGCTGGTCGAAGCGGACATCAAGAGTGCGATGAGCTATATCTCTCCGCGGGCGCTGGCATGCCTGACAGACGACAGCGACGATCGATCGTCATTCGATCGAGGGATGGCCCCATTCATTTTGGCGCATCGGCTCAAGGCTGCTCACGATGCACTGGGATCACATCAATCGCTCGAAGGCCTCGTCGTTGCAGTGCCGCTCAAGACTCCCGGGCTGAAGGCGGTCGCTCAGCCCAAACAGACGCAGTTTGCCGTCTACTCGGTTCCCGATGATGTGGCTGAGACTTTTGACTGTGAAAGCCGGCGTGCGGTGGGTTTAGCGAAAGCGGTCAAGCGAACGTACGGGAACCACATGGGCACCACGTTCTACATCAAGGGGCCTGAGGCGCCGACGACCGTCGCGCTATTGTGGAAGCGAGAAGAGGGATACTGGCGAATCGTTTCGTGGCAGACCGAACCTGACGAGGACAGTACCCCGGCTCCCGACGCCCCGGCTACGGCCGCGCCGTCGCACGTGGCGGCGGACCTGACCCTGGTTGACGCCGCGCGCCGTTTTCTCGAGAGCTGGCTGGTCCGGAAAGACTATGAGACGGCCTTCAGGTATATCTCTCCGAAGGCGTACGCATGTTATGACCTCGGTCGGCCGCCGGATCAACCGGCGTCGACGTCCCCGGAGGATGCCGCAAGAAAGATTCTCGCTGCGCTTGCCCAGTCAGGCGGCGAGGTGGGAAAGGTCTCTTCGCTCGACGCGGTGATCGCCGCCGAAGCACCGACACATCCGGCGGTGCGCGTGATGGATCATCGGTACTCAGACACGTTTACCGTGTTGAGCGTGCCGAACGGGCTGGCTGATGCCGTCGACTGCACGGCCCGGCTGCGTGGCGAATCATTCAGCGGTCAGGTTTCGCCCGACTACGGGAAAGCATTCGCCGTGATTATGCGGTTCCGAACCGCCGGTGAGCCGGCCGTCTTCCGTACTCTGTGGGCCAGGGAAAACAACGCGTGGCGGATCACTGCCTACGACGTCGAAGTCCCCTGAGCACGGCATGGAATCGGGTGCTCGCGAGCGCTGCATGATTTGTGACATCATCCGCTGTTATGCCATCGCGAACACTCGAAATCAGAGGAAACCTCCAGACCAGCTATCCTGACGTCTTTACGCCTGAGGTGCTCTCCGCGCTCGCGGCACTTGCGCCGCTCGACGCCGACCGCAAGGCGGTGATGAAAGCGCGGATCGCCCGGCGCGCCGCGCGCGCGCGTGATCGACGACGACTGGCGTTCCTCGATCCGCAGTCGGTCATCCCGCGCACGCAAATTACGGTGCAGGACGCGAGAGACGGCAGGTTCGTCGGCAGCGAGATTCCCAGCGACCTTCGCCGGCAGTGGATCCAGGGCACCGGTCCGGCAGCCCGCCCCGGCGCGCCGGTCGAAACGGCCCTGCGCAACATCGCCTATGCGTTGCTCTCAGGCGCCGACGGCTGGATGTTCGACGGCGAGGATGCGCTCGGCCAGGTGTCGACGATGTCGCTCGACAACCAGCGCAACCTGAAGCTGGCGATCCATCGCGATCCGGTCTTCCTCAAAGTCGCCGAGCAGGTCGCCGGAGAGATGAACACCTGGGCGACAGGATTCTTCGGCCACGACACGATCGCCGACTGGCGGAAGCAGCTCGACTTCACGACGAAGATCTTCCGCGCGCGCGGACTGCATCTCGACGACCGGCACGTCCGCCACGGCAACGGCGAGAGTTTCTCCGCGTCCATCGTCGATCTCGCACTGTACGTGGTCAACAACCATCAACAACTGCAACGGGCAGGATCGTCGGTCGTACTCTACCTGCCGAAGATTCAGACGGCGGAAGAAGCCGCGCTCTGGAACGACCTGCTTTCGGCGCTCGAGCACCACCTCGGCCTGGCGCTCGGCACGATCAAGGTCTACGTGCTCGTGGAACAGATCGAAGCCTGTTTTCAGTTGATGGAGATTCGCGCCGCACTCGGCTTGCACTTCGTCGGCTTCAACACCGGCCGCTGGGACTACATCAACAGCGTGTCGGATGCGATGGCCTGGGACCCGACGTTCGTCAATCCGAACATCGACGCGATCACGATGACCTACGGCTACATGCGAATCTACGAGGACCGCGTCCGCCGCGCCGTGAACACGCCAGACGCGAAGGGGCAATACGCACTATGGCAGGGCGGGATGGAGCCGAACATCCCGGTCGGCTCGGAAGCCGGCGTCACGGCGGCGATGAAGCGCGCCGTCGCCGGCGGCGAGCGCGAACAGCGCGAAGGCGCGAGCGGCAAGTGGGTCGCCCACTGGAAAATGGTCCACATCGTCAGGCCCGTGTGGGAGAAGGTTGGCGAGGCGAATCAGCTCGGTCGGACGTTCCCGCCGCTGGCCTACGACCGCGCCGATGCTGACGCTCTGATCCTGCTCGAGAATGCGCCGCGCACGATCCGCGGCGCACGCGATCTGCTGAGCGTCGGACTTCAGTACGGCAACGCGTTCCTGCAGGGGCTGCAGGCTGCCGCGCTGAAGCCGGCCGACTTCTTCGGCAACGACGATGTGCTGTATCTGATGGAAGACATGGCCACCGGGGAAATCCGCTTGAGCATTCTGTGGGAGTGGCTGCACAAGGGGGCGTCACTGACCGCGGATGATGAAATCGGGGTGAAAGCGGGCGACACATTCACGCGCCATTTGTTCGAACAGCTGCTCACACAGGAGTACGACAAGCTGCAGCGCGCCAGCAACCGCGACGTGCACGACAACTCGAAGCGCACGACGCTGCCGATCGCCCGCGAGATCGTACAGGCCTATGTCATGGACGAAGTGAAGCTGCCCTGGTACATCGACCTGCTGAACATCAATCTGAACAACACTGATCTGAACGAGTCGAGGCGGCGGATCAAAATGCTCGCAGATGCGTTCCGTAAGGACGGTACGCGCATCACCGAGAACCTGGATTTCAGCGAGGTATCAGCGTAGACGCCGCGTCAAGTGCGCCCGCGATCAGCCGCTCCCGCTCAACCAGACTGACGGGGCGAGCTCTAGACTTGCAGGCGGACGTCCTGAAGGCTGAGTAGAGTCCACCACTCGCGAGATTCGATCGCCATCAGAGCAGTTGCGTCGTCGATCAGCCGCTCGAGGTCTTTCACGCAAAAACCGCCGACGAGACCGAGGGGCGCGTGCGCCGACGAATCCGGAAGAACGCTGCGTGGCTGGCGCGATGAACACTGGACGGGAGAAGGTGCAGCGCCTTCTCCCGCCCAGTTGGCGTCACTGCTGGCCGAGCACTCCGCTTGGCGCTCCGTTGATGATGTTACCTACGACACGGTTCGTGCCGTACGAGAGGATGCTCGATCCCGCCCCCGCGGACAGGCCCGTGCTGTTGGCCGTGACCGACGTATTGGAGAACCGAATCGTACCACCCGTGAGGGTCATGAGTCCGTTACCGACGTTGCCGGAAGCCACGCTGTCGTGCAGATCGAGAGCTGCATTGGTGTCAGCGTAGAAGCCGTGGGCGTTTGACGTGGACGACGACTGGACCACGGACGCGCGCACGCTCCCGGAGATCGCGAACCCGGCATTGCCGTTGCTGTGCATCTGAACGTTCTTGAGAGTGACTAACAACGTGCTGGCGCCGGCACCGGCCAGGATTCCGGTCTGATCGTTGTTGCTCACGACGGTGTTCAAGACGGCCAGGGCTCCAGCCGTGCGATGATCGTCGATCCCGCGATTCATAAAGCCATAGATTTTGCAGTTCTCGATCCGTACGTCCCCTCCTCCGAGAACCAGGATGCCAGTCAGTCCGGATCCGACTCCGTTGATATCGAGGTTTCGCAAGATCACCACGTCAGTGCTGGCGGCATTCACGACAATTCCGTTGGTCCCCGAAACGAGGACTCCCGCGAGAGTGCTGTTCCCATCGAGGACGATCGACTTGGTGATGGTGACGGCGCCGAACCCACCGGAGTCCAATGCGTCGATTTCCCCGTTCGCGGCGGTTTTGGAAATGGCTCCAGCGAAAGTCTTGCACGGAGCGGTGCGGCTGCACGGGTTGGCATCGTCGCCAACGCCAGAGACCCAGGTCCGCGTGGCCTGGGCGCGCGCGACTGACGGAAACACGCAGAGGGCAGTAATCATCGAGGCGAACGCTGCAATCCGGGCCCTACGCATCATCTACTCCTTTTTGTTGTCCACCGTGACATCTGCTGTGCCGCCGATTCGGGTGGCGGCGATCCCAATTCCGTGGGTGGTGAACACGCACCTACGGTCCCGAAACACATTTGTAGCGGCGCCAACGATTCCGTGATGGCCAGCCGGCCAACCTTGGCTCGCCGCCACGCCGGATCGATGAGCTGTGGTATCGGCTTTCCTTACAGCTCAACGACTTGCGACATGAACCAGATCAGCTGATGACTGGAATATGGGCGTGGGCGATGGTTGCTCGTGTCGGAATCCCGACCTTCGAGCAAGAGTCAGTCCTGACGGGCAGATGGCGAGTGCGAGGACTCGCGGGATTCGGGATTCTCGAGCATCACATGGCGATCCGCTGCCGTGGTATACCGATCGTTATGACAATCACGCGCAGTCAACGACTGGCAATTCATTTCTTCGCTCTGGCAGCGGTCTGCGCGATCGTCTTGACACCATCGCTCGCCGGCTCCCAAAGATCACCCGCCACCGCACCGCCCGAACATGTAGACGAAACACTGCAGAACCAGATGAACACCTATGCCCGTCATCATCGTGGAAAGGTTTCGCTGTTCGCGAAGCAGCTGCGAACGGGCAGGACGGTGGCGCTGAACCCGGATGTGCCGGTGAATACCGCGTCGGTGATCAAGCTTCCGATCATGCTCGAAGCGATGCACCAGGTGAAAGAAGGGCGCGTCTCATTCAACGACATGCTGCCGCTTCGCAAAGAAGATCAGGTGTCGGGGTCTGGCGTGCTGCTTCTATTTCATACGCCGGCAGAGATCAATTTCGAGACCGCGATCGTGTTGATGATCACGCAGAGCGACAACACCGCCGCCAATCTCGTTCTTGCCCACGTCGGGCGAGAGAACGTCAATCGGCGATTGCAGACGATGGGGCTCCAATCGACGGTGAGTATCCGACCGATCAGCCGGCCAAAGGAAGGCGATCAATCTCCGGAGCTGAAACCGTTCGGCATCGGACGCACGACGGCGCGCGAGATGGCGGCGGTCCTGGAATCAATCGAGCGCTGCGATCTGGCCGATCAGAAGCTCTGTGCGAGGATGGTCGACATCCTGCAGCACCAGTTCTGGCGCAACTGCATTCCGCATTATCTGGAGGACGCGGACACGACCGAAGTGGCAAGCCACGTCGCGAACAAGACCGGCAGCCTCGATCATGTCCGGAACGATGTCGGAATCGTCTACACGAAGAACGGACCAATCGTGATTTCTGCGTTCACCTACGAGAACGTCGACACGAGCTGGACCCCAGAAAACGAGGGCGAATTGCTGATTGCGAGAATGGCAAAGACGATCGTCGACGGGTGGGCGCCCGATGGGCTCGGCTCAGAGAAATAGATCGTCGGCGAGCACGGTGGACGCCACGGGAGAACACAGCCGACGAGCCACGGAAGAACACAGAACAACACGGATCCGATTTCAAGAAGGCTCCCGTGCTTTTCCGTGTTTTTCCGTGGCTTGGTTTCCGCGGCGTCAGGTCGTCCTGAGAATGCTCGTCGGGTCGGCCTTCGATGCACGTAGGGCTGGGGGAACGCAGGCAAGTGTCGCAACGGCCCCGAGCGTCACAACGGCCGCGACAAGCGTGGTCACATCGTACGGGGTGACGCCAAAGATGAACGACCGCAGGACCCCGACCGTGGAGAGCGCGATCAGCACGCCAACCGCGAGTCCGGCAATGGCAATGCCGACGCCATCGCCGACGACCTTCCTGATCAATTGACGTCGTTCGGCTCCCAGAGCAACGCGAATCGCCATCTCACGCAACCGTTGGTTGACTTCGAACGCCATCAGTCCATACACGCCAACGGCAGCAAGCAGCAGGGCAATCGCACCGAAGAACGTCGCAAACATCGCCACCAGCCGGTCCTGCAGCAGCACGCGATCAACGATGTTATCCAGCGACTGAGCTCTCGAGACGGTCTCGTGGCCAAACGGCGAGAGCGCGGCGTCGAGGGCCTGAAGCGACACCCCGGTGCCGCGAATCACGAGACACTTTCCGTCAACGAGCTCCGGCTCCTGCAACGATGCCACGTAGATGCTGGCGAGGTTTGGATCCTTCAGACTGTAGATGTGCGCATCGCGGACAACCCCGACGATCTCGATATCCTGACGACCAGGATGGACGCCGATTCGCACCCGCTGCCCCACGGCAGGCTGGCCATTGAAGAGCCGCTGCGCGAGAGTCTGACTGACGACGGCGACTCGACGCGAGCGGGACTGATCGCTCCAGCTGAAGTCACGACCTTCTTGCATCCGCATACCCAGCACGTCGAACAGTTGCGGTGAGACCGACATGAACGTCGCACGGACGCCTTCCGTGCCCGCAGCACGTTCGGCCCTCGCGACGATCTCGCCACCATCGACGACTCCGCCAGCTGGCTTGAAGTTCGAGATCGCCGCGCGCTGTACGCCCGGGATCTGCTCGAGGCGCGCGACAAGATCTCGAACGTAGCGGTCGTTGTCGACGTTCCGGTATCCGCCGGGGCGTTCGATCGGGTAAGCGACAACCACGCCGGCCGCGTCCATCCCGGGAGGGACCTCGCGCACCTTCTGAAGGCTGCGAATCAGAAGCCCTCCGTGGACCAGCAGGATCAACGACACACCAACTTGCGCCGTCACCAGCCATCGTCCTGCATGGCGGCGGCTTGTCGCCGTGCGCGTACCCTGGCGCAGTGAAAGCATGATGTCCTGACGACCGGCGCGCCACGCCGCGATGAGGCTGCACGATACTCCACCCGCCAACGTGAGGACGGTGGTGAACGCGATCACGCGCGCGTCGGGCCCCACATCGAGCCTGGCAGGCACGGTGACGTCTTGAAGAATCAGCCTGACGACTGCATCGCTGATCCACGTTGCGGCCAGTACACCTGCGAGTCCGCCGCCGATCGCGAGCAGCACGCCCTCGACCAGCACGGCGCGCATGACTCGCGAGCGCGCCGCGCCGAGCGCCATCCGCACGCCAACGTCATGACTACCGGCAACGCCCCGAGCCACCATCAGGCTCGCGAGGTTGAGAGAAGCAATCGCCAGGACGAGCAGCCCGATCGCGAGCAACACGTAGAGAGGCTGCGTGAAACGAGCACGCATGCCCGGGCCTGTCTCGATCCCTTTGGCGGCCGATCTAACCGACACGCGTGCCGCGAGAAATGCGTCGCGCAGGGGGCCTCGCAGCGACGGCGGTGCGTTCGCGGCTTTCAGTCCGGGCCAGAGCGACTCGAGAGCCGCGCGCGCCTGATCGATCGATACGCCTGACTTGAGGCGTCCGGTCACACGGACCCACGTCGATGGGTTTGTCAGCAGCGAGCCAGGCGTGTGGTCTGCGATCTTGGGAAACGCGGTCAGCGGCACGGTGATGTCGGGCTCGATGTACATTCCGAGCCCGATGAAATCCGTCGGGGCGACGCCGATGACGGTAAACGCGACCCCCTCGATAGCCACGCTGCGGCCGATTGCCGCTGGGTCGGACGCGAACGCACGCCGCCAGAATGCGTGCCCGAGCACGGCGACCATCGAGGGGTCGGCGGATGGCTCGTTGACGTCAGAGATCGAGAGCAGTCGTCCCGCCACTGCATGGCCGCCCAGCTCGTCAAAGAAATTGCCGCTGACCGCCGCGAGGAGGCCGCGCGAGTGTTGAGCCTCGACATCAATGTTGTAGATGCCGTTGGCTCGCCAGCCGATCACGCTCGAGAACACCTGCTGTCGGCGCTTGACCTCGTCGTACATGGCATAGGTGAGGCCGCTCTCGAGATTCTCAGGCGGCGTGACGCTGGACACCTGCACCAGCGATCGCGGGTCGCGGACGTTGGCATCGCGCAACACGAGCGCGTTGAGCAGGCTGAACACGGTCGTGTTCGCCCCAATTGCGAGCGTCAGCGTGATGAGGGCGGTGAACGCGAATCCGGGCGACTGACGAAACCCTCTGAGCGCGATGCGGATGTCCTGCCACATAGTCGGCCTCGATCCTCCTGCGAGTGTCCCAAGATCGGTCACTGTGCCGTGACGCTCGCGATTGGCATCCAGCGGCGCGAGCGAGCCACGCGCCCGGAGCGAGCCGTCGAAACGGCGAGCGAGGGCGCGTGTCGGGGAGTCCGAGGGGCGCCCCTCGGTTAAGAACTAGACGGCGCCCGAGCACCACCGGTTGTGTCTGGTGACAACCAGGCTCCCACGCCGGCCACCTCAGCCGGGAGCCGGACAAAAAGTTAAAAGTTCAAAGTGAAGAGTTAGAAGTAATCTGTGATGTAACGTTGACAGATATAACGTAAGTCGTTATAGTTCTCGCGAGTGACCCCAGCGTCTGATCCGAGCGACCTGCTGCCATTGCCAGTCGCCACCTTTCACATCCTCGTTGCCGTCGCTGATCAGGATCGTCATGGCTACGCGATCATGCAGGATGTCGCCGCTCGAACCGACGGCGCGCTCAAGCTGAGTCCAGGCACGCTGTACGGATCGATCCGACGGATGCTCGAAGAGGGCCTCATCGACGAACTCAGCGATCGTCAGCGCCCCGACGACGACGATGAACGACGGCGGTATTACCGGATCACGGCGTTCGGGCGATCCGTTGCGCAAGCAGAGGCGGCTCGGCTCACGACCCTCCTCAGACAAGCGAGAGCGGTGGGCTTGACGCCAGGCCGCGCCTAGTTCGTCAAGGCGAGAGTCGATGGGCAAAGCCACCCTCGGTGAACGTATTTATCGGCGGCTGCTGCGCCTGTACCCTCGGGACTTCTCTGACGATTACGCCGACGAAATGGCGCGCCTGTATCGGGACCGCGTCCGCGGTGAACGGG
>Ga0310810_10008556_pt1 | contig 11782 bp, 8 predicted proteins | sample NCmetagenome_FD_207641 | JGI IMG/M metagenome (GOLD analysis project Ga0310810, IMG submission 207641) | Soil microbial communities from experimental microcosm in Duke University, North Carolina, United States - NC | ecosystem: Engineered > Artificial ecosystem > Soil microcosm > Unclassified ...
ATCGACGAAGACGCGTACCGTGCTCGCAGGGTCGGACGACGGTACGCGTGAACCCTCTCGATCCGCGGAATTGGCGCGCTTTGTCAAACGATCGGCGCGTGCGGTCATGGTGGGTGGGGGTCCTCCGCAGCGACGATTGTGCCACGCCGTTACGGCGTGCTCAACCGCGAATGATTCCGGTTTCAGAAGTGTCAGGAGGCTGCCATGCAGAAGACGATGGTGATGATATTTGCGCTCAGAGCTCTATTCGGCCCGGCGTTCCCCGCGATTGAGGCACCGAATCCGCCGACGCCACAGCCGGAAGTCGTGAAAGTCGCCAATGCCTACGTCAGAGCCATGCTGGCCTCAGACGCGGCGATGGCAGCCGCGCTGTATCAAGAGGACGCCGTTGAAATGCCCAACTGCCGCCCTCTGGTCACGGGTCGAGCAGCAATCGAGGAGTACTATCGTGGCCTCATGAAGGAGGTGAAGATAATCACCTTCGTGCTCACGCACATGGAATCCACCATCTCGGGCGACACGGCGTACGACGTCGGCACTTACACACAGCGTCTGTCGACTCGTGACGGGACGGTTGACGACACGGGCAAGTACATCGTGATGCTCAAGCGGACGGGCGGAGACTGGAAGATCGCATACGCGATCCACGCCAGCGACCGGCCGTCGACGATGCCGCCGGGAACTGGAACGAGTCGATAGCCTGACGTTTACCAATGGAGCAGATGCTCAATCGGCGTTATCACCCGAGCCTTGAACAGTGGATGGCCGCTTTCGCGATCTCGGCCGTCGCCGCGGCCATCACGACGCCCGTCGTCGTCAGTGTGAACGTGTGGGCCGGAGGATCGACGGCCGTCCTGTGTTTCGTCTCGATGCGCTGGATCGCCTGGCGGATGCCCGAGATGCTGAGCGGTGCGCGTCAGCGGCGTCCTGTGCTCTCAGTGGCGTGGCTCGTTCTCGTCATGCTCGCCGTCGTCCAGATGACGCGGCTGTCAGCCTTCATGGCCGATTCGTCGCGTCTCTGGGGCTCGACGATTCCGGATCAGGCCGGTGCAAATCATCAGTGCCTCGCAGCTTATGTGCATGCGGCGGATCTGTGTCGGCGCGGTGAGCGCAACGTCTACGACGAACGGTGGTATCCAGCGTTCACGACGCCGCTCTATGCAGAACCTCAGGGCGTCAGCTCGCCCGTTGCGGGGCTGGGTCGCTGGGTCCTGGACCCGTACGAGTACCCTCCGCCGTTCCTGTTGCTCCCGCGCGCGGCGCTGGCGCTCACGAACTCATTCGAACACATTCGGACAGCGTGGTTTGAGATCCAGGCCCTGTGTCTCGTCGTGGGTGGATTGCTGCTGGTGCGCTGGATTGGCAGCCGAGAAGGGATCGTCACCGGCCTGCTGCTCCCGGCGATTCTCGCATCAATCCCGACGATGCTGAACTTCCAGTTCGGTCAGTTCCACGCGATGGCCGTCATGCTCGCCCTTGCCGCGATGGTCGCGTTCGATCGGCGTCGGCTTGCCGTGGGAGGCGCGTTACTCTCGTTCGCCATCCTCTCGAAAATCTTTCCAGGATTGTTGCTGGTCATGCTCGCAGGTCAGAGGAGGTGGCGCGAGATCGGTTGGACGCTGGGGTTCGGCATCGGGTTCGTAATGGTCGCACTGCTGATCCTCGGGACGGATCCCTTCGTCGCGTTCGTCTCGTATCAATTGCCGCGCATCATGAGCGGCGAGGCGTTCGCATTCATCGAGCGCGCGGACGTTCCCGCGTTCATAGTTTCCCGGAACTTCTCCGTCTACGGAATCGGCGCAAAGTTGCACCTCGTCGGATTGACGTCCGAGGGACCGACGACGGCGCATGCCCTCACATGGGGCTACACCATGTTGCTCCTGTGGCTGGCTTGGAGGGCGAGGATGGCATCGCCCAACCGGCGCTTCCAGGTGATGACCTGGCTCGCACTACTGAATCTTGCCGCCTTGCGGAGTCCGGTCGCTCCGTCAGCATACGTGACCGCCCCCATGCTTTGGTCATTGGCGTTGCTCGCCGCCGAAGTCAGAGGCAGGTATTCGGTCGCGATCGCACTCGGAGCGGCGTGGGTTGTGATCATGGGCCCGCCGCCGCTCCCCCTGAAACTGGACCTCGTCTTCGGGTTGCTTGGCCAAGGACTCGCGCTCGCGCTTGGTATCTGGGTGTTAATGCGCTCCCGAGCGACGACGTCGGAGTTGCCGACCGTAACCGTAAATAAACCATAAGAAGCGACACCAAGTTGTCCCCACGATTGTCCCTAAGACCACGGAAACGCGCCGCAGGAACTTGACGTGTTATCGGCCCAGATTCAGCCTCACGCCGAGCATCGCGCGACGCGGATCCACAAAGCTGACCGGCTGACCGAACGTCGGACTGAACACCGTCTCCGTCATTTGCGTCTCGGTCGCGAGGCTCTCCTCAGCTGTGTCGTTGAGCAGATTGAGCACGTCCAGGAGCAGATCCACTCGTCCGAGCTTGCCCAACGTGAACGCCCGCGACAGCCGCAGGTCGAACAGGGTTTGTGACGACAGCCGTCGCGATCCGCGCGGCTCGAGCAGGACGCGCTGCGGCCCCTGTGGCAACGTGATCTGCGCCGCGGCGGTCCATGGCTTGCCGCTGAACTGCTGAAGGTTGGCCGCGAGCACGAGCCCTGTTCGCGGCACGTCCACGCTGCCCATCAGCCGCACGATGTGCGGGCGATCGTTGGGCAACCGGCCGCGCGCGTTCGTCAGATCATTGGGATCGCGCCCGAACGTCGAGGGTTGCGGTGGCGAGACCGTACTGGTCTGCATGCCCGCAGCGGACGCGTTACTGGAGGGCAGCAGTCCATACGCCCTCGACCACGTATACGAAGCCAACGCCTGCCAGCCATTCGCCCGGCGTCTTTCCGTTGTCATGACGAGCCCGTCGTAGGTCATCGAATATCCGTCGGGATTGGTCAACAGAAAGCGGCGCGCCGACGTTGGGGTGACGGCCGTGTCCAGCCGGTACACCGTCACGCTGCTTCCGTCGGCCAGCCCCTGAGTGCCTTCAACATACCTTCCCGCGACCTCCATCCAGCTGATGAAGTGGCTGCCATCCTTGTGGACGTACGCGATCGACGCAGTCAGCCGGCCGCCGACCGCGCGATCGATGCCGATGGAGTACTCGTCGGTCCGCGGTGCTTGCATCTCGCGAGCGAACTGCAAGTTGACCGCGGGATCGACCGTGATGGATGCGCCCGAGTAGTCACCGGTGATGGAATTGAAGGCGGTCGTCGTCACCGCCATCGCGCCCGAGTGAAACGGCTCCAACTCTCCTGTCAAGACGCCCTGAAAGAACCGACCGTAACTCGCCCTCAGGATCGCGCGGCCGTCGGCGCTCAGCTTTGTCGTCACGCCGACCCGTGGCGACCACAGGTTCCACGTGTACATCGTTCCGAGGCCAGGGATGACGGAGTCAGTCTCGTGCGCGTGCGTGTCGACCGCGGGCAGATCCTGACTGATGGCACGACTATGGTCGTACCGGACGCCTCCTGTAATCGTCACGCGATCGCCGAGCGTGATGGTATCGGTCGCGAACATCGAGTACGTAAGGGACAGGCCTCCGATGTTCGAGGGAAGGCTCGAGATTTTCTGAAACGGCACGCCCGCCCTGTCCTCGTACCTATCGTTTGTTGGAATGAAGTTGATCGCGTGGTGCTCGCCGCGTTCGAATTGTCCGCCGATCTTCCACTCGTGTTCGGTGTGGAGCGCGCGCCGATAGTGCGTCAGCGTGGCCTTGGCAGTCGTCCGGAAGAGATCGACGGCTGCCCCGCTCTGTCGCGCGCCAGTAGTGACGCCGGTGACGCGGTCGAACAGGCTTGGTGTCGCCGGGCTGATGGCGTTCAGATCCCCGCTGCGGCTGGAGACGAACCGGCCGATGCGAACATCCCACAGTGTGTTGGCCGACACCACGTGGGTGAGATTGCCGAAGTTCATCGTTGGCGTCGAGATGTGCGTCCGTGCCGTCGCTTCGAACGGGGTGACGATGGTCGGACGCTCGGGGTCGATCCCGATCTCGTCGTGAAAGCTTTGAACCAGCTGCCAGGCCGGACCAAGCCGCCACGTGAGCTTCGCGAAGAGCTTTTGCATTTCGTACTTGCGCGGGAGTGCGGGATCGGTGCCCGGCTGGCTGTCAAAATCACGCAGCCACTGATATCCGCCAAAGAACCACAGCCGATCTTTGATGGCTGGCCCGCCGAGGTTGTTCGTGAAGTCCTGATACTTCGCGCGTCCGTAACCGCTTTGCTGTTCGCCTGAGCCCAGATACCTGACGCTGACGGGCTGGCTGGTGAGAGCAGACGACTGTCCGTAATACGACGCATCGTACGAGAACCGCTCGGCGCCTTGTTTGGTGACGACGTTGATCACGGCGCCCTGCATGTTGCCGAACTCAGCGGACGCCCCGACAGCTTGTACCTGAACTTCGTGGATGAAATCGACACCTGCCTCCGTTCGCGCGACACCACTGCACGGGCAAGTCGTGTTCATGCCGTCGATCAGATACTGGTTTTCGTTGGTGCCTGAGCCGAACGCAGAAATGGTCGTCTGGATGCCGCTGGATGGCGAGGTCGGCGAGACGCCAGGAGTGGCCCTGATGAAGTCGAACATGCTCGCCCGTCGCGTTGGAATCCCGTCGATGTCCTCGGAGCCGAAGCGCGTTCCGAACCCCGGATTCCTGGCTTCGATGCGCGAGCCCGTTCCCTCCACCACCATCGACACACCGACACCCGCAGGCTTCAGTATCGCCGTTCTCTCAATCGTCGCGCCGGCGGCGATCAAGATGTCCCTGTCGTGCAAGGTCTCAAAACCCTCCATCTCGATCTCGAGGGCGTAAAAACCTGGAGGGAGCGCGGGAAACCGCAGCTGGCCATTCTTATCGGTGATCACCGTGGCTGGACCACCCATCAGTGCCGGAGAGCTGATGCTGACCCGCGCACCCGCGACGACGAGGCCCTGTTCGTCCTTGACCGTGCCTATGAGCGTCCCGGTCAGCCCCTGCGCCGCGGCGACTCGCAGCATCAGGACGCAGCCGGCGGCGACAAATGGCAATAGGGTCCGCCCGACTCTCAGGGCGGATTGCCGTCGCTTTTGAATCCTCATGCACACCGTCTTAAAAACCAAGAGTCACCAAGAAGGCGACGCGGTGACCAGCGTCGCGTGATGGGAGTCCTTCCTGTTGATCGATCGTGTGGAACGGTAACAACGTCACCGCCGGTTTGATAGCCAATTCGAGAGCAAGGAACGAGCTGACACTTCTTGAAGCGCGAATCCGGGATGAAAAGGAGCATGACGCCCTCGGGCACCGTTTCGCGGCCCGTTCCCGCTTTACCCGGTAGGAGGTGTGCTATGCGTCTCGGCCGTGGTTTCGCATCTGGGATTTCGTTGGCTCCTGCGATCGGTCTCATGGGGGTGCTCGGCGGTCTCATGCTGGCGCTGGGCGCCTGTAACGGTTCGGGCTCCGTCCCTCCGCCGACGGCGCCGTCGACGCCGGTACCCGTCCCCCGGACTCAACCTCCTGCCGCCACCTTTTCGAACGTGACTCTTTCCGGGTTCGTGTTCGAACAGACGGTGAACGGTCGCGAGCCTGTCGAAGCTGTGGAAGTGTACTGCGAGCCATGTGGGGCTGAGACTCACACGTGGGCGGAGACCGATTCAAACGGTTTCTACAGCTTCAACGGCTTCTGGGGCGATGGCACGCAGTTCCCCACTCCCATCTGGGTTCTCAAAGAAGGCTACGCAGATCCCGCAGGACTTCCACAGACCACTCCTCCTAACCCGTCGGGTCCGGGCTGGCGAGAAGTGGTCGTTAACGGTGATACCCGGTTCGATATCGAGCTCGTTCGGAAATGATCGATCACGCATGATCAGCGTTTGACCTTTGAGGCTGGCAGATCGATCAGGACGATATCCGAGTTCTCACGCAAACGGTCGAAGACGATTTCCTTGCCATCAGGGGTGATGTCGAACGCGCTGACCACACCGTGATCGCTCAGGCGGGCGAGCCGCTGAGCCTTGTTGGTCGCGAGATCGAGCAGCCAGAAATCCCGTGACTGAGTGCGGGGCATGTACACGAGGCCGGTTCCATTGGGCAGGAAGCGATGCCCACTCAGGCCGGTCCGTACGTCTGGCAATTTGACCCGGGTACTATCCGGTCTCACTCCAAGGAGTGGGACTATGCCGCCAACCGCCGGGCCGCTGTACACAATCAGGGCGCCATTCGGCGACCACACGGGATTGCTCACCTTATCTGATACGAGGCGCACAGGCGCACCGCCGTCGACCGGTATCTTGAACAGCCCTCGCCCTTGCACGTCACTGCCGGCTGCCACGATCCAGGCGCCATCAGGCGACCAGTCGGTGCTGCTGCCATAACCTCCCGAACTCTCTATGGTGATCGACGGGGCCAAGGTTCGTGCATTCGTCCCATCCGCCGACATCATCAGCAACCGAAGCTTGCCCTCTTGCCGGACGATGATGGCCACGCGCGTTCCATCGGGCGACACCGCCGGGGGCTCCGACAACGACTCGCCGTCGCCGTTCCAGACTTCGGATGAATTCACCCCCTGGGCCCGCCAGAGACCGTCGCCAGCATCGTGACCAGACAAGTAGAACAGCGATGTCCGGCAGAAGCGCGGCGAGCGCGCCCGAGCGCTCGGCAGCACATACGGTTGAACGTCGGAATCCTCGGCTTCGCGATTGAGCAGGGGCACACGCCACAGGTTGGCTATGGGACTCGACACGGTCACGGTCGCCACCACGTGCCGGCCATCGCGACTCGCTGAGACCGAAGAGTAATGCTCGAGGCCGGAGACCACTCGCCGCGTGCCTTTGGTCTCCACGTCGAGCGACCACAGCCACGGTCCCGACCCGTCCTCCGCGAGCGCGACATAGAGAATCGTATGCGCGTCGATTGGCGCGAGATGATTTGCCGGCGCCCGCAACGCAGTCAGTTGTTCCGGCGTGCCGCCAGAGGGTCGAACGCGCCAGACGTTCATCTCCTGTTCAAAATCCGGGCCGTGCGCGAAGTAGATCCACTGGTTGTCCGGTGACCAGACCGGATTGTGGTTGTGCATGGTGCCTGCGAAAAAGCCGGCTTTGTCGACACCAAGTAGTCGCGGGTCCGCGCTTGTGCGATCCGCGATCGAGATCGGATCGCCATTGCCATTGGTGAAGTATGCGAGCCGGGTGTCGTCGGGCGACCAGGCCAATGCCGCGGGGCCCTGGTCCATGAACGGACGGGGCGGGCCCCCGGTCACAGGCACGAACGACTTTCGCGCAGCCGAGTCGCCTCCTCCAGCGAACCAGATCTCACTGCTGTCACCCGAAAAGCCGAAGGTCCTCACGACTCCAGGAAGGCTCAGCGGCGGGATGTCCCGGGTGAGATTGAGAAAACTCCCGGTACCCACCTGCTTGACCCAGATATCGATCTGCCCGTCACGGTCGGATTTGAACGCCACGAATTTCCCGTCCGGTGAGATTTCCGCGCCCGCTTCAGTACCCTCCCAACTGGTGAAGCGGGAGAAGTGCGCGCCGGTCAGTGGATTCTCCTGGATAATCGGCGGCCGCCGGACCTCCCAGACCACCACAGCCGCGAGAAGAGCGGCAGCCGCGAGCCATGGTTGCCACGTCGGGGCCGTCTTTGCGACCCCATGTCCAAACCGACCTTTTACTGGAAACCAACTTGAACCACCACCTGCCGAACCGCGACCCGACGCCATCGTCGCGTCGGACACACTTGGGAGCGCATCGTCGGCCGAGTCCATCTCGAGCCTGACGTCACCGATGTCTCTCAGGCGCTGTCTCTGATCCTTTGCCAGGCAGCGGCGCAACAGCAGCTGAATCCGCGCCGGAGTCACGGCGGGAAGTGCAGCCCAGTCGGGGTCGCGCTCGAGGATTTTCGCGATCGTGTCCGAAGCGGTCTCACCGGCAAACGCGACACGCCCGGTCAACATCTCGAAGAGCACGCAGCCGAAGGCCCAGATATCAGCACGCTTGTCGACGTTGTGACCGCGGGCCTGTTCAGGACTCATGTAGGCGGCCGTGCCGAAGATCGCTCCGGCGCGCGATTGACTCAGATGGGCGCCCGAACTGTCGGGATCTGTCACCTTCGCCAGACCGAAGTCGAGCACCTTGACGACGCCGTCTGGGTTGATCTTGATGTTCGCGGGTTTCAAGTCCCGGTGGACGATTCCCTTTTCGTGTGCGGCCTCGAGTGCGTCGACGATTTGCCGCGCGATCGTCAGCGCTTCGGTCATGGCCAGGCCGGGTGGGCGGGAGCCGGCAGTGCGCGCGGAGGCTTCGATTCGCTCGGCGAGCGTCGCGCCTTCGACCAGTTCCAATATGAGACCGCGGACGCCGTTCGCCTCTTCGACGCCGTAGATGGCGCCGATATGCGGGTGATTCAACGTCGCGAGCATCCGCGCTTCGCGCTCGAAGCGGGCGCGCCGTTCCGGCTCCGCCGTGAACGCTGGCGCCAGGAGTTTGATCGCTACCTCGCGCCCAAGCGTGTCGTCATGCGCGCGGTAGACCTCGCCCATCCCTCCAACGCCGAGCAAGGAGCGAATCGTGTACGATCCAAAGCGGGCGCCAACGAGGGCGGCTCGCGGTTGATCGAGCCCGGCTGACGCCGCCAGCGCCAGTGCCGGCAGGGTCATGAACGCTTCGGCGCTGGATTCCTGTGCGAGTAGCGATTCGACTTCGCGCAGCAGTGCTTCGTCACCCTCACAGGCCTTCACGAGAAATGGCCGACGTTCTTCGGCACGGCGCGCGAGCGCCGCGTGACAGAGATCCTCAACCTGCCGCCAGCGATCAGACGACATCGGGCTTGCCACCCCGCAATTCGCGCACCAGCCACAGCTTCGCCATTTTCCAGTCGCGTTTCACCGTGTCTCGCGAGACCTGCAGCGCCTCGGCGGTCTCTTCGAGCGTGAGCCCGCCGAAGAAGCGCATCTCCACGACCTGACTCTTTCGCGCATCGACCCGCGCCAGGGCCGTCAGCGCCTCGTCGAGTGCCACGAAATCCTGATCCGGCTCGTTGGCAACCACGAGCGCTTCGTCGAGCGTGACGCGTGCCGCGGCGCCGCCACGCTTCTGATACTGGCGTGCGCGTGCGTGGTCCACGAGAATGCGCCGCATGACGCGAGCGGCAACGGCGAGGAAATGCGCGCGGTCCTTCCACGGCACATCGTTGGCGTTGACCAGTCGCAGGTAGGCTTCGTTGACGAGCGCCGTCGCCTGAAGGCTGTGCCCGGGGCGCTCTCCAGCCATACAACGTCTCGCGATCTGGTGAAGCTCCCGTTGTACGAGCGGAATCAATTGGTCGAGGGCGGTCGCGTCGCCCTGACCCCATTTCAGAAGCAGTGCGGTGGCCTGCGTGGGGTTGTCAGGAATGTTCGCAATTCTATGCCCTTTTCGTTTGGAGCACCTTTTCGCGGCAGCTTCCCGCTTTACAGGCAGGAGGTGGGTATGGGTCGCGAGCGTGGATTCGCAGCTGGGATTCCGTTGGCGTGCGTAATTGGCCTGATCGGGGTGATCTCAGGATGTTCGCAGTCATCCGCAACGCCAGGCTCACCGTCGGTCATCGCGACCACCTTCCGAGGCGCGGCGCCCGCCGTCACCGATATCCTTCCATCGGTTGGATCGGTGGCCGGCGGCGCGACGATCAAGATCGTCGGCACGGGGTTCGTGCCGGGGATGATCGCGATCTTCGACGGCATCAAGGTCACAGGCACATTCGATTCCCGGGATAGGTCGTTCACGACGTTCTATTCAGAAACCCCGGCGCACGCGGCCGGCGCCGTCGATCTGACCGTGACCAATCCGGACGGACAGTCGCAACGAGTCGCGGCCGGGTATACGTACGCTCCGCCGGAGTCGTTCGATCCGAATGGCGACTGGGGCGGCTTTTCCCTCAACGGGACGGACACCTGGGTGGAGTTCGTCATTCGGGACAAAAGGCTCGTCAGTGCGTCGTGCTCATACGACGCTCGGGTCGACTTGACGTTTGCAGGATTGTCGAACGTTGAGAGCGGCGAATTCTCCGTGAGAGCTGACGGCGGAGCGACGATCTCAGGACGAATCGTGTCGACGTCGGAAATAGCGGGGACGATCAGCGTCCCGTCGTGCACCACCACGCCCCTGATGTGGCGGGCAAGTCGCAAGAGCGACTGAGCGCGGCCGAAATCTTTCGAATCGCACACAGCACGCGTCCCAGGCACAACGTGCTCGCAGCGCGTCACGGTTCTCTTTCTGGTTTGTCTTTCGAAATGAGGTGACCCATGAACGGTCTCAGAGCCATGTCCCGGCTGGTCGGTCTCGTCCTCGTCGTCGGTTTCTCGGTGGCGGCGCCCGTACGCGCCGATGTCATAACCCAGTGGAACGAGCAGGTAGTTGCGCTGGGAGGTGCGTCACGGACGCTCGCGATGGTGCAGGTCGCGATGTTCGATGCGATCAACGCCATTCAGCCGCGGTACCGGTCGTACCTTGATCTCCCCGTCGCGCCCGCGGGCGCGCTACCCGAGGCCGCGGCCGCCGCCGCCGCATACGGCGTTCTCGTGCGACTGATGCCCGCGCAAGTGGCCGCGCTGAACGCAACACTCGCGTCATCTCTGGCGCCGCTGCCAGACGGCGCGGGCAAGACGAGCGGCGTTCAGTATGGCGACCTCGTCGCCTTCCTGATGTATCAGAACAGACTCAATGACAATATCCTCACGCCTGGGCCGATCTATGTTTCCAGTGGCGTTCCAGGGGCCTACCAAATCACGACGCCCGGGCCTGCGCAGCCGGTCAACACGAACGCGCCGAACTGGATTCCGTTCGCGCTCACGTCGGCGTCGCAGTTCCGACCGTCCGCTCCGCCGGCGCTCACATCCCGGCGATACGCTGACGACCTGAACGAAACCCGCGCCCTCGGTGAGCTGACCAGCCCCTATCGGTCAGCCAACGATGATGAGACTGCGCGTTGGCATACCGAACTCGCCCAGTTTCAGCTGAATCGAATCGCCCGGGCGGAGGTCGCGGGAGACGGCCGAGACCTGCTCGAGCACGCACGCCTGTTCGCGTTGTTGAACCTGGCGCTGGCCGACGCGGCGACGAGCGTTTTCGACGCCAAGTACACGTATCTCTTCTGGCGGCCTGTCACCGCGATTCGCAATGCTGATCTCGACGACAATGCGCGCACCGACGTTGATCCTGGGTGGTCTCCATTTCTGACAACCCCTCAACACCCGGAGTACCCCGCAGCGCACGGCGTCATCCAGACGGCTGGTACACGAGTGCTGGAACATTACTTCGGCCAACACTACGGCTTTGACACGTCGTCCCCGACGGTTCCGGGCGTCATGCGCCACTACGATGACTTCGATGCGTTCGCTGAAGAGGGAGGACTCGCTCGGATTCTCGGCGGCATGCACTTTCGCAACTCCGTCGAAGTTGGTCATCGCGAGGGGAAGAGCGTCGCGAATTGGATTCTGGAGCACTACCTCACACCGCTGGACGATGGCGGCGAGCGCTGACTAGTCAACTGGCGGAACGACGCTGTCACTACGATTGTCCCTGAGGGCTGCCAAAACAGCGTCGCTAGTGCCAGTGGCCACCAACTCGCCGAATCGGAAGAGTCGAAAGAAGTAAAGAAATTACTAGGAAAGCCGACAATTTCCGAGAGGCTGATCGACGGTTAGCGAACCGCCGCGTTCAGCCTCTCGGCCACCTCACTATCGCCTTTTTTCAAATGAGGCGATGGG
>Ga0310810_10008558_pt1 | contig 11781 bp, 8 predicted proteins | sample NCmetagenome_FD_207641 | JGI IMG/M metagenome (GOLD analysis project Ga0310810, IMG submission 207641) | Soil microbial communities from experimental microcosm in Duke University, North Carolina, United States - NC | ecosystem: Engineered > Artificial ecosystem > Soil microcosm > Unclassified ...
CATCGGCTGCCGGACTGGTCGCCAGAGGGCCTTGCCGCCGCCGTCGAGGAGATGCGCGAGTTGGAGGCAGGACGACAGTCCTGCGCCACGTCGGTCTCCCTTGTGGCGCAGGACGCCACGGAAGTGGCGCAAGACTTCAGTCCTGCGGATCGCGATCTCGCGAGCGCCTTTCTCGACATCCAGATCGCCGAGCACGAGAGCCTCCATTTTCAGCGCGGCAATCCGTCGCTCGCGATAGGCGAGGTGGCGTTCGGCGTCATCTCGCTGATGACGCGGCCGTTCGCCCCCGTGGACGTGCGCGCGAGCGCGGCGGCGGCGCGGCTGGCTGCAGCGTCAGCCTTCCTTGCCGGCGCCTGCCGTTCGATGGCCGGGGGCGTTCCGGACATCTGGCGCGCGAAGGCGCTCCGCGAATGCGACGGCGTAGAGCGTCTGCTGCGAGGCGGCGTCGCGCGCTGGATTCAGGAAGAGTCTGTCGTGTCGGCGGCAGCAGCCGATCTCGCGCGGGCGGCCGAGTCGGCCGGCGCGGCGCTCGACACGTTTCGAGCGTGGCTGCGGCAGGCGCCTTCAGCCTCGGAGGATCGGTTGGCCTGCGGCTCCGACTTCTTCGACATGCTGCTCGCACGCGGCCACTGGTGCGACCGGACGCGGCGCGATCTCGCCAGCGAGGCGAAGACCGCGCTCGAAGATGCGCTCGCTCGCCTCGACGCGCAGGCCCGCGCGGTGACATCCGGCGGATGGCCAGAGATCCAGCAGCGGCTCGCGGCTGATGTGCCCGCGCCCGACGCGTATCTGCCCGCCTACGAGCGCACCTGGGAGGCGTGTCGACACCTGTCGGATCGCCGGCAGCTCGTTACCTGGCCCGATTTTCCGATCCGCTACGTGCATCTGCCTGTGCCGACGCGCGACGCCGCGCCGTTTCTGTACTACCTGCACTACCGATCGCCGGCGCCGTTCGATCGCCTGGCGGTTCACGATTACGTCGTGCCGGCGACGGCGACTACCAGCGCGATCAAGCTCAATCACGTCGTGCACCACGGCGCGATCGGCCATCACGTCCAGAACTTCTATGCGTATCGGGGCGCGTCCGAGATCGGGCGCGTCGCCGCGGTCGACTGCGCGAGCCGCATCGGCATGTTCTGCGGCGGCACGATGGCCGAGGGTTGGGCGTGCTATGCGACGGATCTCATGGACGAGTTCGGATTCCTGACCGCCGACGAATCGGTGTCGCAACAGCATACACGCGCGCGGCTGCTCGCGCGGGCGGTCGTCGATATCGGCCTGCACGACCGATCGCTGACGTGTGACGAGGCCGTCGCCGTCTATCGCGATCGGATCGGCATGTCGCCGGAGGCCGCGCAGGCGGAGGCGTGCAAGAATTCGATGTTTCCGGGTGCGGCGATCATGTACTGGCTCGGCACCAACGGCATCCACCAGGTCCGCCGCGCGCGTGCGCGTATCGACGGCGCCGCATTTTCGTTGCGCGCATTCCACGATCGGCTCCTGTCGTTCGGCGCCATTCCGGTGCCGCTCATCGCGCGGGTCTGGACCTGATGCGTCGCGCCGCGGCGGCGACCGTCCTGCTCGCGACGGCGCTTGCGGGCTGCGCGCGACGGTCCGCCGGCGTGCCGCCGTCGAACGACCTCCTCATCGTCGGCTACGACCGCGAGCCGGACACCCTGAACCGCTTCAGCACCCACATCCTCGAGGACATCCAGACGTGCGTCGTCGAAGGGCTGACGACGACCGACGAGAAGATGAACGTCGTGCCGCTCGTTGCCGAACGCGTGCCGACGCTCGAGAACGGCGGCGTCGTGCTGCGCGCCGACGGGGGAATGGACGTCGCGTGGAAGCTGCGCTCCGGCGTGACGTGGCACGACGGCACGCCGTTCACGTCCGCCGACGTGAAGTTCACGGTCGACGCGATCAACAGCCCGAGCTACAACCCCGAGAGCACCGACGGCTTCGATCGCATTTCGGCGGTCGATACGCCGGATCCGCTGACGGCGATCGTGCACTACAGGGAAATCTACGCGCCGTACGACATCCAGTTCATTCGCGGGGCGCTGCCGCGGCACGTGCTCGAGGGGCGCGACGTCGACCGGGCGCAGGACTACAACCGCAATCCGCTCGGCACCGGACCGTACCGCGTCGCCGAGTGGAAGGCCGGCGAGTACATCCGCCTCGAACGCGTCGCCCATTACTGGCGCGGCGACCCAATGCCGGCGGTCAAACAAATCCTGTTCATGTTCGTGCCGAACACGAATACGCGCATCAACCAGTTGAAAAGCGGCGAAGTCCACATCGTGGCGCAGGTGCCGTGGGACAAATACAAGGAAGTGGTCGGCCTGCCGGGCCTGGCCATTCGTCGCACGCCGGGAAACGCGTACGAGCACGTCACGCTGAACGAGCGCCAGTTCCCGCCGTTCGCCGATGTGCGTGTCCGCCGCGCGCTCACCCACGCGCTCGATCGCGAGCTGTACGTGAAGACGATCCTCGACGGGCTGGCGCCCGTTGCGCACGGGCCGATTCAGCCGGTCTCGTGGGCTTACACCGACAAGATTGTGCGCTATCCGTTCGATCCGGCGCGGGCGCGGACGCTTCTGGACGAGGCCGGATGGCGCGTCGGCGCGAACGGAATCCGCGAGCGCGACGGCCGGGCACTCGCCTTCACGCTGATCACGCAGGCGGGCTATGCGATCCGCGAGAGCGTCGCGCAGGCGATCGCCCGTCAGCTGCGCGACGTCGGTGTCGACGTGAAAGTCGAGCTGCACGACGGGACGGCGATCAGCGCGCTGTGGTTCGAAGGGAAGTTCGAGGCCATGCTGCACTGGTGGCAGATGCCGTCCGACCCGGAATTGACGACGTTCTTCGCGGCCGATCGGACGCCGCCGTCGGGACGGAACATCAACTACTTCTCGAGCGCCGAGCTCACGACGCTGCTCTACGAGTCGGACCGCACCATCGATCGCGAGGCGCGCAAGCGCCTGCTGGCGCGCGCACAGGCGATCATCGCGGACCAGGCTGTGGAAATCCCTCTCTACAATGTCGTGAAGCTCGACGCCATCCCGGCGTCGCTGCAACATTTCACCGGCAACCCCACCAACACGGGGATTTTCTGGAACGTGCACGAGTGGGAGATCAAGTGACCCTTTGACGCGTTTCCTCTTCCGCCGCACGGCGCAGGCTGTTCCGCTGCTGCTGCTCATCTCCGCGCTCGTGTTCGCGCTGCTGCACGCGGCGCCAGGCGGACCGCTCGCGATTTATCTTTCGAACCCGAATGTCCGGCCGCAGGACATCGAGCGCTTGCGTCACGCGCTCGGACTCGATCGGCCGCTCGCGGAGCAGTACTGGGCGTGGCTCGGCGCGTTCGTACGCGGCGATTGGGGATACAGCTACAGCGACGGGCGCGCGGTGGCGGCGCGGGTTTGGGAGCGCCTGCCGGCGACACTGGAGCTCGTCGGCGTTGCGATCGTGGCGGCGGTGGTGCTGGCGCTCCCGGCGGGCGTCGCGTCCGCGGTGAAGCGCGGCAGCCGCCTCGATCGCCTCGTGGCGGCGCTCGCCATGACGGGGATTTCGCTGCCCGCGTTCTGGTTCGGTCTGCTGCTGCAGATGATTTTCGCCGTGCTGCTCGGATGGCTGCCCTCGTCCGGGAGGACGGTGCCGGGCGGCGGCGATCTGATCGATCACTTGCGCCATCTGGTGATGCCGGCGGCAGTGCTCGCGTTCGTGCAGGCGGCCGGCTGGTCGCGATACCTGCGCGGATCGATGATAGCCACGCTTCGGCAGCCGTTCGTCACCGCGGCGGCGGCGCGCGGTGTTCCACGACGGCGCGTGCTGTTGCGGCATGCGCTGCGGCCGGCGCTCGGCCCGGTGCTCGCCATCGTGATGGTCGACGCGGCGCTGCTCGTCTCGGGCGCGGTGGTGACGGAAAGCGTTTTCGCGTGGCCCGGGCTCGGCAGCCTGTTCACGGAATCGCTCGCCCGCCGCGACTACACGGTCCTGATGGCGCTCTTGATGCTCGCATCCTTCGCGATCGTCGCGTTGAACGTGGTTGCCGACGCGGCGCACACGCTGCTCGACGCGCGCGTCGCCCTCACGTGATGCGCGCGCCGCTCTGGCTGCTCGCGTGCCTGGTGGTCGCGGCGATCGCGGCGCCCGTCGTGGCCCCATACGGACCGGACGACATCGATCTGGCGCATCGCCGCGCGGCGCCGTCGCCGGCGCACTGGTTCGGCAGCGACGATCTCGGCCGCGATGTCCTGGCGCGCGTGCTGCACGGTGCGCGCGTGTCGCTGTCGATCGGGCTGCTCGCCGCGGCGGTCGCGGGCGCCTCGGGAATCGCCATCGGCGGCGCCGCAGGCTATGCCGGCGGATGGATTGATACGTTGCTCATGCGCGCGACCGACGCGATGCTCGCCGTCCCGCGGCTGCCGCTGCTGATGATTGCATCGGCGCTCCTGCGTCCCTCCGTGGCGATGCTGGTCGCGCTCATCGGACTGGCCGGCTGGATGGAGACCGCGCGGCTGGTGCGCGCGGAGTTCCTCGCGCTGCGCGGGCGCGACTTCGTCGAAGGCGCCCGTGCCGCGGGTGCGGGCCACACGCGGGTCATGCTGGTCCACCTGCTGCCCAACGCCGCGCACACCGTCACTGTGTCGGTGACGGTCGCCGTCGCGCGCGCGATCCTGCTCGAGTCGGCGCTCAGCTTCTTCGGCGTCGGCGTGCAGCCGCCCGCGGCGAGCTGGGGCAACATGCTGTACGCTGCGCAGGCGACCCTCGCCACAGAGCCCTGGCTCGCCATCGTCCCCGGCGTATTCATTCTGATCACGACGATGTCGGTGAATGCCGTCGGCGATCGCGCGTCCGCGCGATAGCGCTACTCGATGACCGCGCCTCGATCCGCAGGCAGCAGCAACTGTCGATGCGCCCACCACGGCGCGATGCCGTTGCTCATCACGCGCTCGTGGAATTCGCGCAGGTTGAACGCCGCGCCGCGCGCGGCGGCGTAGTCGCGCCGGAGCGTGAACGCCGCCAGCTTGCCGAGAAAATAGCCGCCGTAGGTCGGGTCGTACGTGGCGCGGACCGCCTCCTGCCGCGCGGCGGGCGCGGGCAGATGCGCTTCACGCTCGAAAAGCGCGGCCGCCCGATCGATCGTCCACTCGCCGCTGTGCAGCCGGATGCCGGAGAGGAGCCGGCAGATGCGCGTGAGCGCCTCGCTGATCTGCGCGAGGCGATAGCGCGGATCCTCCTGCTTGAACCCCTCATCGCTGATCAACTGCTCCGCATAGTGCGCCCAGCCGTCCTGCCCGGACGACGGCTGCGGAAACGGATTGAGGCCGATCCAGATCCGTCGAACCTTGCCCGGCGTCCGCCGCATGAACAAGCTGTGCACGTAGTGGCCGGGCGCGACCTCGTGAGCCGAGATGTCGGCGAGCGTCGCGTAGTTGAACTTCTGCAGCCACGCGTCCTGCCGATCCGCCGGCCAGTCGGCCTGCGCGTCGGTGATGAAGTAATAGCTCTTGACCGGATGCGGCTCGAGCGGCGGCGACGAGTGCATCGACGCGAGGCCGAGGTCGAACACCGGAGCGGCGGCGACGATGACGCGCTCGCCCTCGGGCAGATCGACGAGCCGCTTCGTCCGGATGAACGCGAACAGCTCGTCGACCGTTTTCTGCGCGGCGGCGACGAGCTCGCCGCGCTTCGGGTGATCCGTCAGCACGTCGCGCCAGACGTCGACGGCGCCGCGCGGCGGCTTGCCCGCGTTCACGCGCGCCGCGGTCGCGGTGAAATCGTCCTGCGCCTTCTTCAGCTCGCGCTCGCCAATCTTCAGCATCTCCGCGGCGGGCGTGTCGATCAGCTCTTCGGCCCGATACCGCGCTTCGACGGCGGCGGTGCCGAGCGCAAAGTTGCCATCCGCCTGCGGCAGCACGCGTGATTCCAGCTCGGTCGCGTACTCGTCAATCGCGCGGCGAGCGGCGTTGGCGGCAGCCTTCAGCGACGCCTGCTGCGACGCGTCGCCAACGGCCGAGAACGCTGCCGGCAGATCGTGCGCGAGCAGCCCGGAGGCGCCGCGGAACATCACAATCGCGCGCTCGACGAAGACCTTCGGCGGCCGACGGAGGTTCTCGCGTCCTGACGCGAGCAGACGCGGCACCTGCTGCAGCTTCGCCGCTGCCTGGCGCATTCTCGACTCGGCCGGCGACGACTCCATCGTCATGAGGTTGTGGACGCCGTCAGTAATCGCCGACGCGTAGATCATCGGGTTGCGCGTCCACGTCTGCACACGGTCGAGATCCAGCAGCCACCCGTCGATGATGCCCTGCAGAATCCGGTGATCGACGCGCTCGTCCGGTGTCAGCGGCGCCGCTTCGATCGCGTCGAGGCTGCGCCGCTCGCCCCGCAGCCACTCGATCTCGCGCGCAATCGCGGCGGCCGAAAAGTCTTCGAGCTGATCGTCGTGCGCGTGCAGGCCATTGCCCGCCGCGATGGACGGGTGCCGCCGTGCGAACCCGTCGAGGTACTCGTCGACGAACGCGGTGAACGTTCCGGCGGAGGGCGCGCCTCCGGGGTGGCCGCAGCCGGAGACGAGCGCCGACGCGAGCGTGGCGGCCAGCGCGAGTCGCGCCCGGGCATGCATGCGCGGCGATTCTACTTCACCCGCGGCACTTGATCCCGGCAATCACATGTGTCACATTACTAATGTGACACTGTTTCGGTTTGCGCTGAAACCCGGACTCTCCATCTTCGACCAGGTCGTCTTCGCCGCGACGAAGGCGTTCGTCAGCGGCGAGTTCGCGGCGGGGCAGCCGTTCCCGTCGGTGCGCACGCTGGCGGCGGAGTTGAAGATTCATCCCAACACCGCGCACAAAGTGGTGCAGCACCTGATTCAGGAGCGCTGGCTCGAGGTCCAGCCCGGCATCGGCACCGTCGTTGCGGCGCGGCCGCCGGCGCGCGCCGGCGATCGGCAGCGGCTGCTGCAGCACGAAGTCGAACAGCTCGTCGTGGAGGCGATGCGCGTCGGCGTCGACCTCGACGAGGTGATCGACGCGATCGAGGCGCGATGGGCGCGGCTCGCGGGCAGCGCGCGCGCGAGCGCGCGGGAGAGCCGCCGGTGATCGTCGAAGCCTGCGATCTCTGGAGGCGCTACGGCCGTTTCGAGGCGCTGCGAGGCCTCGCGTTCGGCATTCCCGAGGGAAGCGCGTTTGCCCTCGTCGGGCCGAACGGCGCCGGCAAGACGACCACCATCAAGATCCTGCTCAATCTGCTGACGGCGTCGCGCGGGAGCGCGCGCGTGCTCGGTGTCGATTCGCGTGCGCTGTCGCCGCGCGAGTTGGCCGACGTCGGCTACGTGTCCGAAAACCAGGAGCTACCCGGCCGGTTGACCGTCTCGCAGTACCTGGACTATCTGCGCCCGTTTTATCCGCGGTGGGACCGCGAGCTCGAGGGCTCGATGCTCCGCGAGATGCAGTTGCCGCCGGCGCGCCGGATCGGGCACCTGTCGCACGGCATGCGGATCAAAATGGCGCTCGTCTGCGGGCTGGCAGGTCGCCCGCGGCTGCTCGTGCTCGACGAGCCGTTCGCGGGACTGGACCCACTCGTGCGCGACGAGGTCATTGCGGGCCTGCTGCGCCAGGCAGGCGAGTTGACGATCCTCATCTCCTCGCACGAGCTGACGGAAATCGAGGGCGTCGCGACGGACGTCGGGTTTCTTCACGACGGGCGGCTGTTGTTCCAGGAGCCCATGGACCGGCTCGCGGATCGGTGCCGCGAGGTGTACGTGACGCTCGACTCGGCGGCGCGCATTCCCGATCCGCTGCCTCCGCATTGGCTGCATCCGCGCGCGGTGGGCAACGTGCTGACATTCGTCGATACGCAGTTCTCCGACGACAGCCTGAGCGGGCTCGTGCGCCTGTTGTTCGACGGCGTGCGGAACATCGACGCGAAGCCGATGAACCTGCGATCGATTTTCACGACGCTTGCGCCGGCGGCGCGTGATGGAGCGTTGCCGTGATGGTCAGGCACATTTTGCGAAAGGATCTCACGCTGCTCTGGCCGATCGTGGCCGGGTTCGCGGCGCTCTGCGGCCTCGTCGGGCTCGCGCGGTTTGCCGCCGGACGATTCCTGCAGGGCTTTCCCGGGACTCCGCTCTCGTTCCTGGTACTGCTCGCCGCGGCCACGGTCATGACACTCGCCGTCCATCAGGATCCGATTCCGGGCGTGCGCCAGGACTGGCTCGTCCGCCCGATTCGGAGGCGCGACGTGTTCCTTGCGAAACTCGGCTTCGCGATCGTCTTCGTTCAGGGTCCGTGGTTCGCCATCGACACGGTTCAGGGCGTGGCCAACGGGTTTCCGTTCGCAGAGTCCGCCGGCGCCGCCGCGGCGTGCGCCGTCTGGATCCTGCTCACGGTGACGCTCCCGGTCGTTGCGTTCGCCGCGCTGACGTCGACCACGACGGAAATGCTGGTCGGCGGCGTCTGCATTTTTGCGGTCGTGGTCGGTTTCCTGGCGGTCCCGGGATTCGCCGGCCTGACACGCCCGGCGGCGTTCACGGGATTCGCCTGGATCCCGGCGCTCGTGCGCGACGCTGTACTGCTGGCGGCGGCCGCCGCAGTTCTGCTGCTGCAATACCGATCGCGTCGAACGTGGGCCGCGCGCGCGTTGTTCGCCGCGGCGTTGATCGCCGGCCTGTCCTCGTCGTTTCTGCCATGGCGGGCGACGTGGCAGCTCGATCGACTGCTCAATGCGACGTCGAGTGACGCGACAGAGGTTGCTGTCGCATTCGCTCCGGACGCGGGCCGTTTTCGCGCGGCGCCAGGTCAGGGCATCGACGACGTGGTCGAGAAGCCGGGGAGGGGCGCGGCCGACGTCGCCGACGAAAACCAGCGCCGGCGCGCGGAGGGCGCGCGCACGGTGTTCGTGCCGGTGCGCGTGTCGGGCCTGCGCGCCGAGTCGCGTCTGCTCGCGGATCGAACCGACGTTGCACTCATCGGTCGGGATGGCCGCGTCGTCTATCGCGGAACGGGCAACGACTTCGAGGTTCACGGCCGTGTCGCGACCGCCGCGATCCATCAAGGCGTGCGCGTCCCGGGCGCGATCTTCAGCCGCCTCAAGAGCGAGCTGGTCGATGTGCAGCTCGATTACTCGTTCACCGTGTTCCAGGCCCGCGCCACGTACGCGTTGCCTGCGAGCGACGGCGATCAGCGGATGCCCGGCGTCGGCTGGTGCGCGACACGCGTGAACGAGCAGGGCAGCCGCGTGATGTTCGCGTGCATGCAGCCGGGTGAACGTCCGCCGTGCCTCGCGCTCACGCTCGAGGATCCGCGGACCGAGCAGCGCAATCCGGACGTGTCGCTCTGCGCGCCGGATTACTCGCCGTATCCGGGTCACGTGTTCGGCGATGCGCTCAGCCGCTTCGGCGGGTCGCTGCCGTTCTTCGATCCGTCCGGGCTGGTGCGCTATCCCGTGGGCGGCCCTCAACTCGCCAACGCCCGCGTCATCGTCACCGATTTCCGGCCGGCCGGTCATTTCGTTCGCCACATCACAATCCCCAGCGTCCGCATGAAGGACTGGGAGCCGCAGCCGCTCGTGCAGTAGAGTGTCCTCCGTTCAGGAGGTCTCGATGCACCATTCGGTTCGCCTGGTTGCTGCAATCGCGATCGTCTCCCTGTTCACGCTGGCCCCGGCGCGTGCAAAGACGCTCGAGTTCGACGCGGCGACGATCGCCGACATCAACGCTGCGTTCGACGCCGGCACGCTGACGTCGGAGGCGCTCACGAAGATGTGCCTGGCGCGCATCGACGCCTTCGACCGCAAGGGGCCGAAGCTGCACGCGGTGATCTTTCTCAACCCGAAAGCGGTGGAGCAGGCGCGCGCGCTCGACGTCGAGCGGAAGGCGAAAGGGAAGCGGTCGCCGCTGCACGGCATTCCGGTCGTCCTCAAGGACAACTACGACACGTTCGACATGCCGACGACCGGCGGATCGATTCTGCTCGAAGGCTCGATCCCGTCGAAGGATGCGTTCGTGGTCAAGAAGCTGCGCGACGCCGGCGCAATCATCCTCGCGAAGGTGAATATGTCCGAGTTCGCGTCGGGCGGGACGTTCAGCTCGCTCGGCGGCCAGTCGCTCAACCCGCACGACCTCGCGCGCGGACCGTCGGGATCCTCGGGCGGCACCGGCGTCGCCATTGCGGCAGCGTATGCGCCGATCGGCATGGGCACCGATACCGGCGGATCGATTCGGGGTCCAGCGACGACGAACGGGATCGCAGCACTGAAGCCGACGCACGGACTGCTCAGCCGCTCCGGGATCATCCCGCTCGCGCTCAGCTTCGACACCGGCGGACCAATGGCGCGCAGCGTGTACGACGTCGCCGCGGCGCTCGGCATCATGACAGGCATCGATCCCGCCGATTCCGCGACTTCAAAGAGCGACGGCAAATCGGTCGCCGACTATGTGAGGGGACTGAACGCCAACGCGCTCAAAGGCGCCCGCATCGGCGTGGCGCGCGATTTCATGGGCACGGACCCGGACGTCGACTGGGTGATCGAGGCGGCGCTGGCCGCGATGCGCAAGGCCGGCGCGACGCTCGTCGACGTCCGCTATCCGAAGTGGCTGCTGGACGCGAAAGGGGAGTTCTACACGGCGGTTCGCTATCCCGAGTTCGCCGTCCAGATTGCCGAGTACCTGAAAGGGACGGGTCCGAAGTATCCGAAGTCGCTCGCGGAAATGGTCGAGCGCGCGAATCAGTTCACCAGCACCCGCGACGATGGCGCGCGGCCGAACCCGAGCCGGTGGACGCTGTTCAAGCGCGAGCTCGAAGCACCGCCGACGTCCGATTACCGGTACAAGGCCGTGCACGATTACGCGCTGCCGCTCGTGCGCGCGACCGTCGACGGCATGCTCGACGCGCAGCAGCTGGACGCGATCGTCTATCCAACGTCGTCGCGGCGCCCGGGCCTCATCGCCGCGACGGCCGGCGCGGGCGCGACCGTCGCATCGGCGCTCGCGGCCGGCGGACTCTCGGCGACCGACATCGCGAACCTGACGGGCTTTCCCGATCTGATCGTGCCGGCGGGGTTCACGGGCGACAGTCTGCCGGTCGGCATTTCGTTCGTCGGGCGGGCATTCAGCGAGGAGAAGCTGCTGTCGCTCGGCTACAGCTTCGAACAGGCGACGAGGGCGCGCCGGCGTCCGGTGCACACTCCGGCGCTGCCCGGTGAGGCGGTGTCTGTGCCGGGGTCATAGAATGAAGACCATGAATGCCTTGATAACTGCGATTGCGCTGTTTTCATTCTTCGGTCAGGCGCAGGCACCCGCGCCGGCAGACGTCAAGCCGGGGAGCATCACCTGCGAAGACGTTCCGTATCCGTATCCAACGTCCTATCTGCCGCTGACGCTGTACGGGCAGGACGTCCGCATGGCGTACATGGACGTGGCGCCAAACGGACGTTCGAACGGCCACACCGTCGTCCTGCTGCACGGCAACAATTTCGCCGGCTTCTATTTCGGCGGCCCGATCGACGCGCTGCGTAACGAAGGCTTCCGCGTCGTCGTGCCCGATCAGATCGGATACGGCCGATCGTCGAAGCCGATCATTCCGTACAACTTTCTCGACATGGCGCGGAACACGCGGCTGCTGCTTCAGAGTTTGAAGCTCGATCGCGCGATGGTCATCGGGCATTCGATGGGCGGCATGCTGGCCGCGCGATTTGCGACCCAGTACCCCGACATCGTCGAACGGCTCGTACTATACAACCCGATTGGCCTCGTCGACGCGCGCTTCG
>Ga0310810_10008559_pt1 | contig 11781 bp, 13 predicted proteins | sample NCmetagenome_FD_207641 | JGI IMG/M metagenome (GOLD analysis project Ga0310810, IMG submission 207641) | Soil microbial communities from experimental microcosm in Duke University, North Carolina, United States - NC | ecosystem: Engineered > Artificial ecosystem > Soil microcosm > Unclassified ...
AGGTGAACGCGAGCCGCTGCCCGTCGTGCGTGAGGGTCGGATAGAGGTCGGAGAATTCTCCGCCCAGATCGACCCGTTCGGCCTCGCTCCATCCCGCTTCGGTCCGCCGGCTCCGGTAGATCCGGTAGTCCTCCGCCTGGGGATCGTCGGTCACCTTCTTGAAGAACCAGAGCTCGCGGCCGCCGGGCGCGAGCGTGCCGCGGTAGATTCGGCCCGAGTCGGCGAGCTCCGGCGCGAGCGCCGTCTCGCCTGCCGCCGCGGCGGAGCAGGCCGGCGCCGCCTGCGATTCGTGCCGGGTCGAGGGCGCGCATGCCGCGGCCACGGCCACCGGCAAGAGCGATCGAAATGAGATCATGAAGGGCTCCGGTACGGGACTGGACGTCCACTACCGTTCGGACGGCAGAGCGCCGGAGTTTCACCTCGCCGCGCCGAATGAACATACTTCGCCTCGGCGACGCCGCTCGTTCCGATTGGGCCAGGAGGCCGCTCCGTGAGATCGCTCGCTTGGCGAGGTCTGGTTCAGCTGGCGCTGGTCGTGATCGTCGCGGCATGCACCCAGGGTCCGCCCGCGCCGGTCCGGCCGCGCACGGTGGTCCTGGTGTCCCTCGACGGCTTCCGCCCCGACTACCTCGACCGCCCCGCCGCCGTGCGTCTGCGCGAGCTCGCCGCGCACGGCGTGCGCGCGCGCTGGCTCCGCCCGGTGGCACCGACGCTCACCTTTCCCAATCACTACACCATCGTGACCGGCCTCTACCCGGCGCACCACGGGATCGTCGGCAACAGCATTCGCGATACAGCTATCGGCTACCCGTTCAGCATCCGGGACACCGCGGCCGTCGAGGACCCGCGCTGGTGGGGCGGCGAGCCGATCTGGGTGACTGCCCAGCGTCAGGGACGCCGGACCGCGGCGTTCTTCTGGCCTGGCAGCGAGGCGCCGATCGGGGGAATGCACCCGACCTGGTACCGGCGATTCGACCCCACCGTCCCCAATCGGGCCCGCGTGGACCAGGTGCTGGCCTGGCTCCGGCTGCCGCCGGATTCCGCGCCCGCGCTGGTCCTGCTCTATATGGGCGACGTGGACCAGGCGGGACACGCGTTCGGGCCGGACGCGCCCCAGACGGATTCGGCGATCGCCCGGGTGGACAGCGCGATCGGCCGGCTGGAGGATGGACTCGCGGCCGGCGGCCTCACCGGCGTGGTGGACCTGATGGTCGTCTCCGACCACGGCATGGCGCCGGTGGACACCAGCGCGATGATCTACCTGGACGACTACCTCGATCCCGCGACCGTCGAGATCCCCGAGCTGGCGCCGACCCTGCTGATCTGGCCGCGTCACGGAAGCGCCGATGCCGTCTACCGCGCGCTCGCGGGCCGCAATCCCCGGCTGACCGTCTACCGACGAAGCGACCTGCCCGCCCGCTTCCATTTCGACAACACACCGCGGATCGCCCCGATCGTCGCGCTCGCGGCAGAGGGGTCGCTGGTGACGACCCATGCCCGGGCCAAAGGCTCGCCTCCGCCCCTGGGAATGCACGGATACGACCCCGACCTGCCTTCGATGCGCGCCATCTTCCTGGCCCGGGGCCCGTCGTTCCGCGGCGGCGCCGTGGTGCCGGGCTTGGAGAACGTGCACCTCTACCCGCTCCTCGCGGCGCTGCTCGGCGTCGAGCCGGCGCCGGTGGACGGCCGGCTCGACTCCCTGCCGCAACTCCTTGTGGAGGCGGTGTCTGCTCCGCCTCGCTGACCCCGGATGAGATCCGATTGAGATCGGAGTGAACCCTCTCGGCTAGTCTTGGCCCGTCGAACGGACGGCCCAACACAAGTCATCGAGGAGGTTCACCATGCGGTCCACGTTGCTCGTCGGCTTCGGCGCCTGGGCCTTCACCTGGGGCGCCGTCCTGGTCAACGGGACGCCCGCGCGCGCCTACCTGCCCGCCGGCGTGTTCGCCGCGACCGTCACCGGCGCCGTCGAGGCTCGCCCTCGGGGCGCGGCCGTGTTCGGCGCCGTGGCGCAGGACGGCGGGGCCGCCACCCTCAGCATCACTCTCACCAGTCCCGCGCATGACGGGGCCGTGGTGTTGACCGCCCGCTCGGGCGAGCGGCCCCGCCCGGGCCGGAGCTATCGCATCTCCGCCACCGGCGGACCCGGCACCTTCTCGGCGCTGTACGTGGCCGGCTCGACGGAGCGGCCCACCGGCGTCTTCCGCGCCACCACCGGCACCATCGAGATCCTCGGCGTCGACGCGGGCAGGATCGAGGCGCGCTTCCGGCTCGAGGCCCGCGGTTTCCTGGCTGCCGCGCCCGACGAGGAGGGGCGCACCGTCGCGGTGACCGGCTGGTTCACCGCCGAGTCCCACCCCGTGGCGATGAGCGCGACGTCCGGGGCCGCCCGGCTTCCCTGATCCACCATCACGTTCAACCCCCTGACCGGAGGAGACCCGACCATGTCCACCCCCCGTACCCTGCGACGCGTCCTCGGTGGCGCTACTCTGGCCGCGGCCGCGCTGCTCGGCGCCTGCGGCGGTGACGGCGGCGGCCCCTCGGGGCCGGATCCCGATCCGACCCCGCAGCCGCAGCCTCAGCCGAAGCCTCAGGTGGTGGGACGCGCCATCTTCGGGCTCGACTGCTACAACCACCTGGTGTTGTTCGGCAGCGGCAATCCCGGGACGCTGGCGCGACAGGTCGCGATCACCGGCATGTCGGCGGGCGCCGCGATGCTGGGGATCGATTTCCGGCCCGGTGACGGGAAGCTGTACGGGATCGGGAGCGACAGCCGGATGTACACGGTGGACACGCTGACCGGAGCCGCGACCGTGGTCGGCACGGGGTTCACCCCCGCGGTCGAGGGTGAGCACTTCGGACTGACGTTCGCCGGCGACGATCTGCGGCTGCAGGGCGTGGAGTCCAATGCGAATCAGGGCTTCGATCCGAAGACCGGCGGGACCGCGTCGTCCGATCCGGAGCTGGCCTACGAGGCGGGCGACCCCAGCGAGGGGATGAACCCGGCGATCGCGGCGACGGGCGCGAGGGCCGGGGGCGAGATCTACGGTGTGGACGCCTCGGCCAACTCCCTGGTGCGGATGGAGCCCGCGACGGGCGCCCTGACCACCGTCGGCGGATTCGGGTTCAACGTGTACCTCTGCTCCGGCATGGACATCGACCCGGACGGCACCGCCTACGCGGCGATGTCCACCGACAACGGTTCCGAGCTCTTTACCCTCGACCTCGGGACCGGCGCCGCCACCCTGTTGGGAGAGATCGGAGGCGCACCCATCCACAGCATCGCGCTCAAGCCCTGAGGCGGCCGCCGGATGCTCGATTCGCTAGGAGCTGGGCGGCCGCGCGGCGGCCGGATCGGAGCGCACCCTCCATCGTCGCATTGAGGCCTTCGCCGCAGGTGGCCTCACCGGCGAAGAAGAGGGTCCGCTCCACCGGGCGCGACAGCACCTCATGCGCCCGGGTCCCCCCGACGCCCACGTAGCTGTACGCCCCACGGCTGAACCGATCCGCGCTCCAGTCGTGCCACCAGTGCTCCCGGACCCGGCGCCGGACCTCCTCGTCGCCCAGGCCCAGTCCCGCCGCGAACGACTCGATCGCCAGGTGGAGCAGCTCCCGATCCGACGTCCCGGCCAGGCGCTGGGCCGCTGGCCCACCGGCCCAGCCGGTGAGCACCGGGGCGCCCCCGGGCGCAGTCCACCAGACCGGCAGAGGCTGGTCGGGAATCTGGAGGAAGAGCAACGGCCCGGGCGGCACGACATCGGTCCAGAACGGCCCGTCGAATCGCACCACCAGCTTGACCACCTGTCCCATCCGGAGCAGCGCGGCGGCCTGGCGGATTTCCGGGAGCTCCGGGGTGACGGGGAGCTGCCGCAGAATCGGGAGCGGAACGGTGACCACGGCGGCGTCGCCCGTCACGGAATCGCCGCCGGCTCCCGTGTGAACCTCGACCCTGCCCGGACGCCAGTCGAGGCCGACGACCTCGGTGTCGAGACGGGTGGCCTCCTTCACCGGGGCGGTGTTCAGCACGCTCAGCAACGGCGCGGTGCCGTCGAGGGAGCGGAGGTCTGCGTCATCGGCCGGCTGCTCGGCTTCGACCTCCCCCAGCCAGCGCGCGCTCAGCGTTCCCGGGTCGGCTGCGTGGAACCCGCGGACGTAGCCGAGCAGCCGGGAGCGATCGTCGTCCGACGCGTCCGCGCAGCACTCCGCGAGGGCATCGGTCAGGCTGCGGTCGGGCCCGGGCAGCCGGCGGATCCGCTCCACCAGCTTCGCGTTCCGCTCGGCAAGGTCGTCCTGGTTCTCCCAGCGGCCGGCCCGACGCCGCCAGCGCCTTCCCTCGGACGGCGACACTCGCGCACCCGCGCGAACGAGGACGTCGTGCAGCTCGCCGTCGGCGCTGAGCCATTCCGGACCGAGCTCGATCGGCACCCCGGCCGTGGTCCCCACCGGGCACACCCGTCCGCCGACCCGGTCGCGCGCCTCGAGCACGGTCACGGCGCAGCCGCCGTCCAGCAGGGCGCCCGCGGCGGACAATCCGGCGAGGCCGGCCCCGACGACGATCACATGCATGCGGTGAAGATAGCGGGCGGGGCGACGGCCCCGTGGCGGGATCAGCGGAAGGTGCCGGGGCTCACGCTGTAGACCACGTGGTGGGTGCCGACCTCGTCTTCGGGCGCCCAGAAGCCAAGCTGCTCCGTCCATCGAGCGGTCTGCAGCCGCCGGCCTCGCAGAGTGAGGAAGCCGCCGGCGCGATTGGCCACCACACCCAGCCGGGCGAGATCGCCCAGCCCGCGAAACCGGTTGTCCCTACGCTGCTCGACGATGCGCGCGGCGGCGACCGGTCCGATACCAGGCACCCGCAGCAGCTCCTCCGACGAGGCCGTGGTGACCTCGACAGGAAACCGCTCCGGGTGCGAGAGCGCCCAGGCGCTCTTGGGATCGAGGTTGAGCGGCAGGTTGCCCTCGGGCCCGTAGACCACCTCGTCGTCTCCGAAGCCGTACGTGCGCAGCAGGTACTCAGCCTGGTAGAGCCGGTGCTCCCGCAGAACCGGCGTTGCCCGCTCGTGCTCCATCGGGGTGTCGCTGATGGGCCGGAAGGCGCTGAAGTGGGCGTGATGGACTCCGCCCGACGCCCGAAGCCGGCTCACCGTGGACAGGATGCCCCGGTCGGTATCGGGACTCGCTCCGACGACGAACTGCATGGTCATCCCCGACGCGCCTCCCGGACGCAGCGGATCGGCCGGACGGCCGTGGGCCCGCTCCTCCCGCTCGCTCACCACCAGGCCGCGAACCTGCTCGAAGTCGCCCAGCGTGGTATCGAAGCTCTTGTCGGGCGCGATGCGCGCGAGGCTGGCACCGCAGGGAGCCTCGAAGTTGAGCGACACTCGGCTGGCCAGCTGAGTGACCCGCTCGATCTGCGCCGCTTCCGCGCCCGGCACCAGCTTGACGTGGATATACCCGCCGAAACGGTGGGTGAAGCGCAGCAGCTCGAGGGCGCGGATGAGATCGTCCATCACGTGCACCGGCCGGCCCGGAATGCCGGTGGTGATGAAGAGTCCCTGGACCCAGCCCCGCCGCCGGGCATCGAGAAAGATGCGGACCAGCTCCTCCGGCTTGAGCAGCGTGCGCGGCATGTTCCGGTCGCGCCGCATGGGACAGTAGTGGCAATTGAAGGTGCAGGCGTTGGTCATCAGGATGCGCAACAGCGAGGTGCGCACCCCGGGGCCGGTCTGCAGCGACCGGATGTTGAGGGGCCGGAGGGCGCCGGCGTCTTCGGCGTGCCGGAGGCGGGGCGGCAGGCCTTCCCTGTCGGCCGCGGCCAGGGACATGAGTGCGCCGAGCTTCTGCTCCAGATCAGGTACCCGTATCATTGCGCTCACCCCCGAGAGCCGGGATGAACAGTAGCCGAACAAACACCGAAAGTCAATGATACCGGCACCGCTGCTCCCGATCCTCCTCGCCACGGCCGTTCAGTCTCCGCCGGCGCCTGCCACGCTCGATTCGATCGACCGATATGTGCGAAGCGAGATCGCCCGGCAGCGGATTCCGGGACTCTCGATGGCGGTGCTTCAGGGCGACAGCCTCCTCCTGGCGCGAGGCTGGGGCGAAGCCAACGTCGAGCATCACGTCCCCGCCGCGGACAGCACGATCTACCAGTCCGGATCGGTCGGGAAGCAGTTCACCTCGGCGCTGGTGCTCCGGCTGGTGGCGGATGGCCGGCTCCGGCTCGACGATCCGATCAGCCGCTGGCTCCCCGAGGGGCCGCCCCGGTGGCGCAGGATCACCGTGCGGCACCTTCTCACCCACACGTCAGGTCTCCCCGACTACGCCGACAGCACGCTGGACTACCGGCGGGACTACAGCGAAGACGGCCTGGTCCGCCTCGCCGCGGGGCTGCACCCGCTGTTCGAGCCCGGCGCGCGCTGGAGCTACAGCAACACCGGCTACGTCCTGCTCGGCGTCATCATCCACCGGATCACGGGCACCTTCTACGGCGATCTGCTGCGGTCGCAGGTATTCGAGCCGCTGGGCATGCGCACCGCCCGCATCATCTCGGAGAACGACATCGTGCCCAACCGCGCGGACGGCTACCGGCTGGTCGAGGGGCGGCTGGAGCACCAGGAGTGGGTGGCGCCGAAGCTCAACACCACCGCCGACGGCGCGCTGTATCTCACCGTGCTGGACCTGGCCCGCTGGGCGGTGGGACTCAACCACCTTCGCTACCCCGGCGCCGACGGCCTGCGGCAGAGCTGGACTCCGGTGCGGCTCAACGACGGTGGGACTTACCCCTACGGCTTCGGCTGGTCGCTCGATCAGCAGCGCGGCTTTCCCCGCATCGGCCACACCGGGTCGTGGCAGGGATTCAAGGCCAGCATCCAACGCTATCCCGAGCAGGACCTCACGGTGATCGCGCTGGCCAACCTGGCCGAGGCGCGGCCGGAGGCGATCACCCTCGCGGTCGCCGGCATTCTCGAGCCGGCCTTGCGTCCACCGCAGATGATCGCGGAGCCGGCGCCAGGATCGGCCCCACCACACCCCATCCCTGACCTCCTCCAGGAAATCTCGGCTGGCCGGGCCGGCACCCGACTCACCCCCGGGCTGTCGCGCTTCGTGTCTGGTGAATTCCGGGACGGGCTCGCCGAGTTGCTGCGTCCGAGCCGCGAGTGGGATTCGAAGGGCTGCGACGATGTCTCCGCGCGGCGGCTGGAGCGGCTCGGCTCGGCCATCCAGCGCATCTGCTACGGCGCCGGCCGCGGGAAGGACGTCGAGTCCCTGGTGGAGGTGGACTACGCCGAGGACGGCCGGGCGGCGTTCGTGGACTGGTACGACTACTAGGGCAGGGAGACCGGCGCGAAGACGAACGAGCCGGAACATGAAGGACATGTTCCGGCTCTCCGACGGCCCGGGGAGGGCGGTTTCAGGGTGTGGTGTCGCTGACGGTGCTGTCCGGACTGCTCCCGCTGTCGTGCACCGCCGTCATCGCGCTGTCCATGGCCGGCGTGCTCGCCGGGCTCGGCTGATCGTTGTGGCCGCCACCGCAGCCCGCGAGCACCGCGACGAGCCCGAGCAGGAGGGCCGTCTTCATTGCGCACTCGTGGTGTCGGTCAGGGTGCTGTCGCTGCGCGGGCCCAGGGTGTCCTGCGGAACCGACGTCGCTGCCAGAAAGAGAATCTTCTTCATGCCTGCGCTCCCGGTGCTGGTGAGCCGTCCGATCCTGGTTCGCCAACCTAGGGGACGCCCGGCCGGTGGACTAGGTCGCAGATCACACCGGCCGGACCCGGCTGGCGCGGCGGCGGCGGGGCGCGCACCTTCCCTCCTGCCTGCTTCCCGCCGGCGCGCCGGCGCACCGTTCCGCCTCAGGAGCATCCCGCGATGCGCGCCATCTCGTTCCCGGCCATCCTCACCCTGGTCGCCGCTCTGGCGGGGAGCGCGGCCTGCGCCCCCGCGGTCACCCCCTCGGCCGATCCCACCCCGGCCGACGCTCCGGTCGCGGCGGGGGTTCGCTGCGAGGCGGGCGACACCGCGATGGTGCGGGACGTGGTCTACTTCGGCCGCAACCGTCCGGACGGCGGAACGGTGAGCGATGCCGAGTGGGAAGCCTACCTCGACTCGGTGGTGACGCCGAGGTTTCCGGCCGGGTTCACCGTCGTCGAGGCCGAGGGTCACTGGCAGGGCCGGAGCGGAGTGGTCGAGCGGGAGCGCACCGAGGTGCTGACCCTGCTGCATTCGGGCGACGAGGCCTCACGCGAAGCGGTCCGCGCTCTCACCGAGGAATACGTCCGCCGCTTCGACCAGGAAGCGGTGTTGCGCGAGCGCCTCCCCGCCTGCGCCCGCTTCTAGATATCATTGGGAGCACCCGCTCCAGGAGCACGTCCGATGTCCTCCGCCCCCGAGCCCGCCCCCGCCGCACCCTCCGGTTCCGATGATCGCGGCGCGTCCCGCGCCCTCGACGCGCTCCGGACGCTGCTGATCCCCGGCGAGACGCTGGAGAGCTGGGCCGTCCAGCGCCGCCTCTTCGCGCTGACGCACCGCCGGCGTCTCGTGGCCGCCACCAGCGGCCGGCTGCTCTCGGTCTCGCGCGGCCTCTTCGGCGGGTTCAGCACCGAGGACATCCGGTGGCAGGACCTGGACGACGCCCAGCTCCGCGTGGGCATCGTGGGCGCCACCCTGACGGTCACCGCCTTCGCCAGCACCGACCTCGCCAGCGCATCCCCCGGGACAGCTCATACCCTCGTCTTTCCCGGCCTCCGGAAGGCCGAGGCCCAGGCGGTCTACCGCGCCTGCCAGGCGCAGGAGCAGGCCTGGCGGGAGAAGCGCCGGGTAAGGGACCTCGAGGAGCTCCGGGCCAAGTCGGGCGGCATTCAGCTCGCGGGCGGGGCACCCGTGTCTGCCGGCGGCGACGACACCCACCAGCCGGCGGCGCGCCTTCAGCGCGCGCGGGAGATGCTGCAGCAGGGACTCCTGACCGACGCCGAATTCGAGCAGGTGAAGTCGCGGATCCTCGGCGATCTGTGAGCCGGCCGTGACCGGCTATGCCCGCCGGCTCGGGCTTTTCTCCGGCACCATGGCGGTGGTGGGCGGCATCGTCGGCGGCGGGATCTTCCGCACCCCGGCATCGGTGGCCGAGCGCGCCGGGAGCGTCGGCCTTACGCTGGCGGTCTGGATCACGGGCGGAGTGGTCGCGCTGGCCGGCGCGTTCTGCTTCGGCGAGCTGGGCGCCCGGCGTCCGCGGGCCGGCGGCGGCTACGTCTACCTCCGCGAGACCTTCGGCCCGCTGCCGGCGTTTCTCTACGGGTGGGCGCTCCTGCTGGTGATCGCCACCGGCGCGATCGCCGCGGTGGCGGTGCTCTTCGCGGACTACGCGGTCGCGCTGCTCGGCCTGCCCGAGGGATGGACTCTGCCGGTCGCCGTGGCCAGCGTGGTCGTCCTCTCGGGGATCAACTACCTCGGCGTGCGGCCCGGCGCGCTCACCCAGAATCTCTTCACCGTCCTCAAGCTGCTGGCCCTGGCGCTGCTCGTCGGCGTGGGCCTCGCCTGGGCGGCGCCGGCCGCCGCCACGGCGCCGGAGCCGGCGGCGCCCAGCAACGCGATCGTCGCCTTCGGCGCGGCCCTGGTCCCGGTGCTCTTCACCTACGGCGGCTGGCAGCAGACCAACTTCATCGCCGAGGAGATCGTCGAGCCCGAGCGCACTCTGCCCCGCGCGCTGGTACTGGGGGTGGTGATCGTGGTGGCGGTGTACCTCTCGGCCAACCTCGCCTACCTCCGCGTGCTCGGCCTGGGCGGGCTGGCGGCCAGCACCGCGCCGGCGGCCGAGGTCATGGAGCGGCTGCTGGGTCCGCGCGGCGCCGGCGTCATCGCCGCCGGCATCGCGGTCTCCTCCTTCGGCTTTCTCAACCTGGTGATCCTGGTGACGCCACGCGTCTTCCAGGCGATGGCCGCCGACGGCGTCTTCCTGCCGCGTCTGGCCCGGCTGCACCCGGTCTACCAGACGCCGACCGCGGCCATCCTGCTCCAGGCCTGCTGGGCGATCCTGTTGATCCTCTCGGGCAGCTTCGCGCAGCTGGTGGATTACGTGACCTTCGGCGACTGGATCTTCTTCGGCCTCACGGTCGCCGGACTCTTCGTCTACCGCCGGCGCGACCGGAGCGCGCCGGCGACCGGCTTCCGCACCCCGGGCTACCCGTTCACTCCCGCGCTCTTCGTGTTCGCCGCCGGCTACGTGGTGGTGAGCGCGATCGCCGCCAACCCCCGGAACGCCGCGCTGGGCACCCTGCTGATCGCGCTGGGTGTGCCGGTCTACGCCTACTGGGCCCGACGGGCCCGACTCGCGAGGGCCTCCCATGGATGAAACGATGACCTCGACCACGTTCGAGCTCCCCGGCTATCACATCGTCGAGACGCTCGGTCTGGTGCGCGGGGTGACGGTGCGCTCGCGCTCCATCTTCGGCACCATCGGCGCCAAGGTGGAGACCCTGTTCGGCGGCCACATCTCGATGCTGACCGGCCTCTGCGAGCGGGCCCGCGCCGACGCGTTCGACATCCTGCTCGCCCACGCCCAGAAGGTGGGCGCCAACGCGGTGGTCGGCATCCGCTACGACGCCACCGAGATCATGTCGGGCGTGACCGAGGTGCTCTGCTACGGGACGGCGGTGGTGGTCGAGCCGGCGTGAGCGGGACGGCATCGGGTGGGTGGCACACCCCGCGCCTCCTGATCCGCGGCTGGGCGCCGCCCGACGCCCCGGAGCTCAAGGCCGCGATCGACGGCAGCCTGGCCGAGCTGCAGCGGTGGATGGCGTGGGCCAGGAGCGAGCCGAGTGACCTGCCGGTGATCGAGGAGCGTCTGGCCCGGTTCCAGGCCGAGTTCGAGGCCGGCACCAACTGGGCCTGCGGCATCTTCCTGCGCTCGAGCGGGGAGGTGCTGGGCGGGGTGTCGCTCCTTCCCCGTATCGGACCGGGCGCGCTCGAGCTGGGGTACTGGCTCCGCAACGAGTGCACCGGCCGGGGATACGCCACCGAGGCGGCGGCCGCGCTCACCCGGGTGGGACTGGCGATGCCGGGAATCGAGCGGATCGAGATCCGCTGCGACCCGGAGAACCGCCCCAGCGCGGCGGTACCCGCGCGGCTGGGTTATCGGCTGCTCCGAACCTCGCTCGAGCCGGTCCCCTACTCCGATGGTGAAGTCGCGCCTACCATGGTCTGGGCGCTCGAGCGCGCCGAGTCCGAGACGGCGCTGGCGGACTGGCCTCCCCCGATTCCTTCGCGGTGAGAAAGACCCCGACACCATGGCGTCTAACCGGGCGAGATGAGCCGCGGACGGGGCGCTGCGCCACCTGAACCTGACCGCGTGGCGGCTCAAGGACGGGAGCGGAACTGAGACGACCCTGTGGCTCGAGGTCGGCGAGACCAGCCACCGCATCGCGACGCTGCCCCGGGGCGAGCGGTTCGGCCGGGCGGCCACGGAGGTGCGGCTCACGGGGAAGGGCGGCGCCATCATGGTGGAGGGCGTGGACGGTGCGGGCACGCCGATCCGGCTCACCGCGACCTGCGGCACCTTCGTGGAGAATACCGAGGAGAACGGCTGACCTACTCGCGCACCAGCGCGAGCTCCCAGGTCTCCGAGGTGAGATCGTGGCCGAAGCTCCGGTGCCGCTCCGTGCCGACCAGACGGAAGCCGGCCTGCAGGTAGAGCCGGCGCGCCGCATCCAGCACGGAGTTGGTCCAGAGCGTGACGGTGCGGTAGCCCGCCTCGCGGGCGAACTCGACGCACGCCTCCACCAGCGCCTG
>Ga0310810_10008561_pt1 | contig 11780 bp, 10 predicted proteins | sample NCmetagenome_FD_207641 | JGI IMG/M metagenome (GOLD analysis project Ga0310810, IMG submission 207641) | Soil microbial communities from experimental microcosm in Duke University, North Carolina, United States - NC | ecosystem: Engineered > Artificial ecosystem > Soil microcosm > Unclassified ...
TTATAGCCGGAGACCCGACGCGCGATCGGCGGGAAGTGTTTTCGGATCTCGTCCGCGTAGCGATCGCGCAGGGCGCGGAGACGCCGATAGATGTCGGCGACGCGTCCGCCGTCGGCCTCCAAGCGGCGGTAGGTGTCGTCGTCGGTCGGGCCGACCGACATTCGAAGCCCGTCGTAGGTGAGGATCTCCAGCGACTCGACATTGTCCGCCGTTTCTCCCGCCATCACCGAATGGACGCCGCAACTGTTGTTGCCGATCATCCCGCCGAGCGTGCAGTGGTTATGCGTCGACGGATCCGGTCCGAATGTCAAATGATGCCGCTCGGCCGCATTGCGCAGATCGTCCAGCACGAGGCCCGGCTGGACTCGGGCCCGTTTGCGATCGGGATCCAGTTCGATGATGTGATGGAGATACTTCGACCAATCCATGACGACCGCCACGTTGCAGCACTGGCCGCATAAGCTCGTGCCGCCTCCGCGCGAGAGGATCGGCGCGCCATGCCGCCGGGCGATGGCGACCGTCTGCACGACATCGTCGAGACTGCGAGGAATGACGACGCCAATGGGAACTTGGCGATAATTGGACGCGTCCGTGGCATAGAGCGCGCGGCTGCCCGGATCAAAGCGGACTTCGCCTTGCAGCGCCGATCGCAGATCGCGCTCGAGCGGCGCCGCATCGACGGCGGCACGGGCATCTGACTGAGCGCTTTTCCGTCGGCGATGAACAGTTAATTCTTTCGTCGCGATGAATTGTGACATGATCCCTCACACCTCATACCGTTGAGCATCTTGCCGTTTGAATTCCAGCCCCAATCCGGGACGTGATCGATCCGGATACAACATGCCATCGAGCGGTTCGATCACGCCATCGAACAACATCCGCTCGATCCTGACGTGGTCATAGAAATATTCGATGTGGCGTACCGGTCGCGCCGCGCAACAGGCGTGCATGTGGAGAGCGGGCGCGCAGTGGGCCGACAGGGGAAGGGGCTCGGCTTCGCAGAGCGCGGCCGCCTTGAGAAAGCCCGTGATGCCACAGCATCTGGTGGCGTCGGCTTGCAGCACATCGACGGCCTTCGCCTGCAACATCCGGCGAAAATACCATGGGTCGGAGCCATACTCACCGGCGGCAATCTCGACCGGCGCGGGCACGCGCTCACGCAAGAGATGCAACCCTTCAAGATCGTCGGACGACACCGGCTCCTCAAACCAGGTGACTCCGCGCTCCGCGGAGGCCTCGGCGACCCGCAAGGCTTCTTTCGCCGCATACCCGCCGTTCGCGTCGATAAAAATTTCCGGCCCCTCGCCGATCGCCTGGCGAACCGCATCAATGCGTTTCACATCCTGCACGGCGTCCTGGCCGACTTTCATTTTCACTCGGGGGATGCCTTGCTCGACCCACCCGGCCAACTGGCCGGTCAGCCGCTCGAGGTCGTAGCTAATGAATCCGCCGCTGCCATAGATGGGAACGCCGTCACGGACGGATCCCAGCAACGCGACGAGGGGTAGATTGAGCAGTCGCGCTTTCAGATCCCACAGCGCCGCGTCGACCGCAGAAATGCCCATGGCCACCGCGCCGGGGCGACCGATATTCCTGACGGCGTGGAGCATCGCCGACCAGCAATCCTCGACCGACAGGGCGTCGTGTCCGACCACGACGTCGACCAACAGTTCTTTGATGACAGCCGCCGATCCATACCCAGCATAGCTATAGCCCAAACCGGATTGTCCTGCGGCTCTGGCTTCGACGAGCAGCAGCAGCGTGTGGTGCCATTCGAGCGTGCCGTCGGATTCCGGGCCGTCCGTCGGAATGACATAGGCCGAGACGTCAAGATGCTCGATCGGCACCTGGATAGAGCGCGGACGCTCGTAAGGGCTGTAATGGTGCTGTTTGATCGGTACGCGGATCGTGCCCATATCTCTTGATGTCGTCGCATACTTCGTACCACCCAGCCGTTGAGACAGCGCAGAAATCCGAGGGCGGTTGCGCGCTGTGCGCGTTGTGCGGTTACTCACAGGTTTGATCGTTGCCGATGAGCGTGCTGCGAGGGCATCTGCCTTGCACTCTTTCACTGTTGTCGAAGAGACATGAGTGGGGAAAAAAAGGAGGCGTCATGGCGGACACAGTAGCCGATATTCTTGTTGACCGACTCGTGGACTGGGGTGTCCGCGTGATCTTTAGCTTGCCCGGCGACGGAATCAACGGCATTTTCGAGGCACTGCGGACGCGCAGTAAAGACATTCAACTCGTGCAAGTCCGCCACGAGGAAGCGGCCGCCTTCGCCGCCTGCGGCTACGCGAAATTTGCCCGCCGGCTAGGGGTCTGCCTGGCGACGTCAGGACCGGGAGGGATCCATCTCTTGAACGGACTCTATGACGCCAAATTCGACGGGCAGCCTGTGCTGGCGATCACGGGCCATACGTTCCACGACCTCATCGGAACGCACTATCAGCAAGACGTCGATCTTGACAAATTGTTCATGGACGTCGCGGCCTACAATGAGCGTGTGATGGGTCCTGAACACGTCTGCAACGTCGTCGATGAAGCCATTAAGACCGCCATTTCTAAACGGACGGTCGCGCACATCACGATTCCCAAGGATATTCAGGAGTGGACCAGTAATGGCTTGCGCTCCAAAGCGAATATCGCGCAACACAGCGGCGATCTGTACACCGACCCCCTTCCCTTGCCCCCGCAACGACAACTCGACCATGCCGCTCGCATCATCAACGAAGGATCCAGGGTGGCCATCCTTGCGGGACGGGGGTGTCTCACCGCACGGCAGGACGTGATTGCCTTGGCGGAAAAACTAGGGGCGCCGATCGTGAAACCGCTGCTTGGAAAAGCCGTCGTCCCCGATGACCATCCCTACACTACGGGCGGGGTGGGCCTTCTGGGGACGGCGCCGTCCCAAGAAGTCCTGCAGGAATGCGACACCTTGATTCTTGCCGGGACAAGCTTTCCTTATATGGAGTTTTATCCCAAGCGGGGACAGGCTCGAGCCGTCCAGATCGATCTCGACCCCGCACGCATTGGCCTCCGCTATCCGGTCGAAGTCGGCCTCGTCGGGCAGTGTTGGGATGTCATTCGGGCGCTGCTGCCCTTGGTCGAACAGAAGTCTAATCGGGACTTTTTGTCTCGAACACAGGAAAAAATGCGCCGCTGGAACGAGCTCATGGAGCAGCGCGGGAGCCGTTCGGACCGGCCGCTCAAGCCTCAAGTCGTGGCTCATCGGCTGAACGACTACCTGGCCGATGACGCGATTATCTGCTGCGACACCGGAACGATCACCACTTGGGCGGCACGCCACATCAAGATCCGTGGCACGATGGAGTTCTCCGCATCCGGCACGCTGGCCACGATGGCCTGCGGGTTGCCGTACGCCGTCGGCGCCGCCATCGCACACCCGGGACGACAAGTCGTGGCCTTTATGGGGGACGGCGGGTTCACGATGTTGATGGGAGAACTCGCCACCATCGTCAAATATAACCTCCCCGTCAAGATTGTCGTGATCAAGAACAACGTGCTCGGCATGATCAAGTGGGAACAGATCGCCATGGAGGGGAATCCACAATACGGGGTGCAACTACAGCCGATCGACTTCGCGGCCTTCGGACGGGCGTGCGGCGCCGCCGCGTACAGTGTGGATGACCCTGTGCAGGTTCCCGATGTCTTGCGGCAGGCGTTCCAGGTTCCGGGTCCGGCACTCATTGAGGCGACCGTAGATGCCGCCGAACCGCCGCTTCCCGGGAAAATTTCGATCGATCAAGCCTGGCAGTTTGCCAAAGCGCTCGGAAGGGGGCAAAAAGACCGGTGGGAAATCATCAAGACCGTCGTGGAAGACAAGGTCAGGGAAGTGGTGTGAGTTCGAAGGTGTCCTTCGGCAGAGGTTCTCGTCGGCGACCAATGGCCACTCACCGAGTAAAGGGCCTGGGGCAGATCTCGTGCGCACCTGAGTCCATCTCATGTTGAATCGCCGCTCGTTCCTGCGCTTCTCTGTGTCGTGGCCACTTGCCGGCTCGGTTCTCAGCTTTCCTTCTATTCTTCTGGCGACCGACGAAAGCAGACGGTTCCAGGAGACCTTGACGAAGACGCGCCCGACGAATGTCGAGAGCCTGGCGCATGCCATCGTCATGAAGAAGGATAATCTGTTCTTTTTGGCGCAGCCGGACGGCTGCGTCCCAATGACCGGCAATCACGGATTCGGCTTGTACTATCACGACTGCCGGTATTTGAACGGGTATGAGCTGAAGCTCGGCGGCCTCGCGCCGGTCGGGCTCTCGGCCTCTGCGGCGGTAGGCGCCGTGGGGATCTTTGCATTGACGAATCCTGAGCTTGAGATGCCGAACGGCGAGAAGATCCCTAAGGAAGAACTCGGCCTGACATGGCATCGCGTGCTCGCGGCCGAGACTCCCGCGTTGCTGGATGAGCTTCGATTCGAGAACTTCAGCCTCCAACCGGTCCAATTTTCTATCATCCTGTCGTTCCGATCGGCGTTCGAAGACGTGTATGTCGTGCGGGACTTGACCAAGCCTCGCCGGGGAGAATCCGAGCGCCCTCAATGGCAGGGGGACGTTCTCAGGCTCGCATACCACGGACAGGACCGCATCACCCGCGCCCTATCCATTCAAAGCGATCCGGCGCCGGATGAGCGCCGGGAAGCATCTGCAACATTCCATATTGCCTTGGCTCCGAGTCAACGGCACACCGTGCGTGTCTCGTTGACCGTGCATGAATCCAAGAGCGCCGGTCACGCATCGCCTCGGTCCCGCCCCGCGGGTACGGCTCACCGTGCTTCGGACGTCGCGCGCCACGCGAAAGGCTCAACCGACGACATCACGAGGATCTCGGGTGACGGCTCGGCGCTGGACCAACTGATGGATCGTTCGTTCCGGGGCTTGGACGTCCTCCGTTCCCATCTCGATGGCGACGAATACTTTGCCGCCGGCGTGCCGTGGTTCGTCACGCTCTTCGGCCGAGACAGTCTGGTGACCGCCTTGCAGATGCTGCCCTATGACAGCGGCATCGCAGAGCAGACGCTTCGATTGCTGGCCAAGTATCAAGGGCGCCGCGAGGATGATGAACGCGATGAGCAGCCGGGGAAAATCCTGCATGAATTGCGGATGGGCGAATTGGCGAATCTGAAGGCCATCCCCCAGACGCCGTCCTATAGCACCGTGGATGCCACGCCATTGTTTTTGATCGTGCTTGCGCATCACGCCCGATGGACCGGTTCGCTGCGCCTGTTTGAGGACTTGCGTCCCCACGTCATTCTGGCGCTCGAGTGGATTGACGCCTGTTTGCGGCGGTATCCGGGCTCGTACCTGGCGTATCGCAGCGAGACCGGAAAGGGCATGAAGTTGGCGAACAAGGGATGGAAAGATTCTGGAAATGCCATCGTCAACGTGGATGGCACTTTGGCCAAGCCGCCGGTGGCGTTGGTCGAAGTCCAAGGGTACGTCTATGCGGCCTGGCTGGGCATTGCGTCTCTCCTTGACCGGAGCGGAGCGACGACGCAGGCCGGACACTTGCGGCAACAGGCGGAGCAGCTCAAGGCGCGTTTCAACCGGGATTACTGGATGGAAGAGAAAGGCTGTTATGCGCTCGCGCTTCAGGACAATGGGCGCCCTGCCGCCGTCATCTCCTCCAATCCCGGCCAGGCGCTTTGGACGGGGATCGCCGAAGAAGGGCATGCCCGGCGCACCATCGACCGATTGATGGCGCCTGACATGTTTTCTGGCTGGGGCGTCCGCACGCTTTCCCACAAGGAACGAGCCTTCAATCCGATCGGCTATCACCTGGGAACCGTCTGGCCGCACGATAACTCGCTTGTGGCGGCGGGATTCCGGCGCTATGGAGGCGACCAAGAGGCCCTACGAATCTTTCAGGGGTTGTTCGATGCCGCGTTCCACTTTCACCTCCATCAGCTCCCCGAAGTGTTTTGCGGCTACGGGCGCGAAGCTTACGAAATTCCGATTAACTACCCGGTCGCCTGTCATCCGCAAGCGTGGGCCGCCGGAGCTCTTCCGTCCTTGGTTGGCACGCTGCTCGGCCTCGAGCCCGAGGCATTTGACCAGCGTCTGGACATTGTGCGTCCGCTACTGCCACGAGGGCTCGATCGCTTGAATGTCACGCGCCTGCGCGTCGGTCAGGCGGTGGTGGACTTGACCTTCCGGCGCGGCAAGCAGGGCGTCGAGGTCGACGTGGATAAGCTCGACGGTAAGTTGGACGTTCAAGTCCATCGGAGCTAAAGGATGACAGGACACACGGGACGCGCATGAACATCGTGACGGGACTGCTTGCGGTCACTCTGACCACCATCGCCTTTTTTGCCGCAGGTTATCCACACGTGGAACATGAAATCGGCGAAAGATCTGTCCGGTCACGCCCGTCATGGCCGGCGCGAATCTCGCCCTGAAACTGCGATACGGATGGAGAGCTAACGGTGGCCGTCACAGACGATATAAACAAGCGGATGTGACACTAGTGCAGCCATGCGACTGGAAGATTACGCGCTGATCGGCGACACGCACACGGCGGCATTGGTCGGACGCAATGGCAGCATCGACTGGCTGTGCCTGCCTCGCTTCGACTCGAGTGCCTGCTTCGCCGCCATCCTTGGGGACGAACGCCACGGACGGTGGATGGTGTCGCCGGCAACGCCTCATTACCGGGTCAGCCGCCGTTATCGTGCCGACACCCTGATCCTCGAGACCGAGTTCAAAACCGACGAAGGCGCCGTCCGCTTGGTGGACTTTATGCCGCTGCATCAGCGGTATCCGACCGTCGTGCGGATCGTGGAAGGGGTCGAGGGCGCCGTGCGCATGCGTATGCAACTCCTTCTCCGCTTCGATTACGGCTCCGTCGTGCCGTGGGTGCAACGGCAGGCCGGGCGCATCAATGCCATTGCGGGACCGGACGCCGTCAGTCTTTGCACGCCAATAACCACCCGCGGCGAGAAGTTCACGACGGTGGCCGAATTTCCAGTGCGGAAGGGAGACCGAGTGCCGTTCGTGTTGATCTGGCATCCGTCGCACGAGCCGGTTCCCGAAGCGCCGGACGCCGAGTCGCTGGCTTCCGACACGGCGGACTGGTGGTTGGAATGGACCTCCCGATGCGACACGGACGGAGAGTGGCGTGAGGCGGTGGTCCGTTCCCTCATCACGCTAAAGGCGCTGACCTATGCGCCGACCGGAGGCATCATCGCCGCCCCGACCGCCTCGCTTCCCGAAGAGGTGGGAGGCGTGCGCAATTGGGATTACCGCTACTGCTGGATCCGCGATGCCACGTACACGCTCTACGCCTTGCTGACCGCCGGTTATCAGGTGGAGGCCGAAGCCTGGAGAGACTGGCTGATCAGGGCGGTGGCCGGCGATCCAGCGCAGTTGCAGATCATGTACGGCGTCGGCGGCGAACGGCGCCTTACAGAGTATGAACTTCCTTGGCTGCCGGGCTATGAAGGCTCATCGCCGGTGCGAAGCGGCAATGACGCATGGCGCCAGGTGCAATTGGATGTCTTCGGAGAAGTGATGGACACGCTCCATCAAGCGCGCCGGGCAGGAGTCAAGACGGAGGCGCGCGGCTGGGCCGTCCAGTCGAACATGATGGAGTACCTCGAATCAAAGTGGAGAGAACCGGACGAGGGGATTTGGGAAGTGCGTGGTTCACGACGACAGTTCGTCCATTCGAAAGTCATGGCGTGGGTGGCGGCGGATCGAATGGTGCAGGACATCGAGACGTTCCGCCTGCCGGGCGACGTCGAACGTTGGAAGCGCCTTCGCGAAGAGATCCATCGCGACGTCTGCGCCCGCGGCTTTGACGGTAACGCCGGGACGTTCATCCAGTATTATGGATCGCGGCACGTCGACGCCAGCCTCTTGATGATCCCCTTGGTCGGTTTTCTGCCCCCGAATGATCCGCGGGTGATGGGCACTGTCCGAGCCATCGAGCGTGACCTGCTGCGTGATGGATTGGTGATGCGCTATTCTCACGACGACCATTGCAACGTCGACGGCCTTCCGCCGGGAGAAGGAGTCTTTCTCGCCTGCTCCTTTTGGCTTGCCGATACCTATACGCTCCAGGGCCGCCGGACCGAGGCGGTGGCCCTTCTGAGACGGCTGCTCGAGCTGCGAAACGACGTCGGTCTGTTGGCCGAGGAATATGATCCCAACGCGGCGCGCCTGCTCGGCAACTTTCCACAGGCCCTCTCCCATCTCTCGTTGGTGAATACGGTCTACAGCCTGATACAGCAGTCAGGCCCCGCTCAGCGTCGTCAAGGCAAGCAACAGGCGACGGAGCGGGAGGCGCGTCACACGGGAATTGTCTAGTCGATGGCACGGGTTTCGTATCGTATGCTTCAGAAACAATTTCTCCCGGCCCATGTGTTGGCCGGCAGGTGAGGCTCTCAGTGGACGTCAATACCGGCGATCTCGGCTTCCCGATCTGGCTGCGTCTCAACCACTTCGTCAATTTGTTTTGTATCTTCTTTTTGATGCGCAGCGGTCTGCAGATTCTCGCGGATCACCCGAAATTATATTGGAACGATCATTGCCGCCCTGGCAGCGAATGGGTCAAATTCGGCAAAAAAAAGATGCCGGCCAACCGGCTCTTTACATCGATGGATGAGGCCGAAGATGTGTCCCCCGTGTTTGCGATTCCAGGCGGGCATCACAATCTGGGCGCCGGACGGAACTGGCACCTCCTGATCGTCACCCTGTGGGTGCTCAACGGCTTGTCATACGTCGGCTTGTTGTTCGCAAGCGGCCAATGGCGGCGCCTCATTCCGACCAGCTGGTCCATCGTTCCCGAGGCCTGGCACAGCGCGTTGACGTTCGCGAGCCTGCACACGCCTCCGCCCTCGTCCTTTCATCCTTACGATCCGCTGCAACAGCTCGTCTATTGCGCCGTCGTGTTCATCCTCGGTCCGTTCATGATTATGACCGGCCTCGCGCAGTCTCCAGCGTTGATCGCGCGTTATCCGTGGTACCTTCGCCTGTTCGGCGGCCGTCAGGGCGCTCGCAGCCTGCATTTCATCGGCCTCATGCTGATGGTCGGCTATGTGCTGACCCATCTCGTCATGGTGATCATGGTGCACTTTCCGCGGGACGTCGATCGCATGTTCACGATGTTCAGCCCCCCCGGCTCATCGCCGGCCGTCGCTTCCGTCGTTGCCGCCGCCGCCCTCATCTTCGTCATCGTCTGTCATGTCGCGGCGACGCTGTATACGCGCAGGCGTCAACGAGGGTTTCAGAGCGGCGCGACGACGATTGTTGAACCTATTGTGCGGCTCTTGTTCGGGAGGCTCTGGTCTTATCAAGACTATGATTCGAGTGCCGTGACCGCGGAGCACCATGTGAACGGATACCCGCCCGAGAATGCCGACTACCGCCGGGTAGCTGCCAACGGCTTTCGAGATTGGCGATTGAGGGTGACCGGTCTGGCGGAGCGTCCGCTGGAATTGTCGCTGGACGATCTCAAGCGGATGCCCAAGCACGCGCATACCGCGATGCACAACTGCATCCAGGGCTGGACCGGGATTGCCCGGTGGGGAGGCGTCAGGGTGCAAGACCTGCTGCACATATGCAGACCGACGCCACAGGCCAAATGGATCGTGTTCCATGCCTTTGTGCAAGAGGAATATGCGCCCGAGCATTACTATGAAGCCTTCCGGTTGGAGGAGATGAGTGATCCACAAACGATTCTTGCGTACGAGATGAACGACCAACCCTTGCCGTTTCGGCACGGCGCGCCATGCCGATTACGTCTCGAGACCAAGGTCGGCTATAAGATGGTCAAGTATGTGCAGCGCATCGAACTGGTGGCCTCGCTTGACCAGGTGGGGTTCGGGCACGGCGGGTATCGGGAGGACCATCAATTCTACGACAAGGTTGCGTCGATCTAAGGGGCAATCAGAGGGACGACGGAATGGCGACCTTCTTTTTTCATGAAGAAACACTTCCTCCGGACGACGCAGGACACTCGACGCTCGTGCGCTATTACTATGACGACATCGCCGCTGAGGCGCTCACGCGTTCATTTCGGCTGCTTTCCTCGGGGGCGCGGATGGAATTCATCGACAACGAACGAATCCCGTTGGCCGACCTGCGCCCGGACCTCAAGGTGCTGGTACGAGATTCGTTGACTCAGCGGGAGCGGAGCGACCTCCGGCTGGCATCATGACAGCGATCTTACTCATGCTCGTCAGTGTTCCTGCCTTGTGGTTGCTTGGGCTCCTCTTTTACCTCCTGTCCTGGTTCGATTGGGACAGGAAACACAGCTACATTTCGAAATAACGCAGGGTGATGTCGTAGTGATCAAAGGCACATGTGATTGCTATTAGCGTGCGGATTACAGGTATTACCTATTGTGCTACCAGTTTGCTACCGGATCATGCCAAGCTACCAGGATTGACCGCGATCACCGTTCGCTCGATCCCTTGATCTTTCGTTTGGTTAGCTCGTCCTGGGTCGGCTCAGGTTGGGACTGATCTGAACTCTTAATCAGCGGGCCGTAGGTTCGACCCCTACACGGCCCACCAAATTTTCAATAGCTTCCGAATCAGCCTTCCCAATTTCCTCAGTTTGGTGCCAAGTCTTGGTGCCAACTTTTTCTGAATCATGGTCCACAGCATCCATGTACCGACGATCCTCGCTCGGAATATATTTGGCGTAGTGCTTTAACTCGTGGATGCGCATTCCAAAAGAAAAGGCCCACTCCATTTGGAGCGAGCCTTTTCTTCAAATCAGAGAGCAAGCTATGCTGTGGGATCAAGCCTTCTGAAGCATGACCTCTGTGGCCTTGAAGAGGGTCATAACTTGAATGTTGACGAGCCCAAATGGGTCCCTATCAAATCATGAAAGGTATGGCCGGTAATCGCCAGAACCGGCTGGCCGTCTGACTTCGCATCGTACAGACCGTTAGTGAGATGCAGCCCACAAGGGCCTGATGTGGCAAGGCAGACGCCTAGTCGCCGACTAAATTTGGCATATGCACAGGCGGCGAACGCTGCGGATTCTTCATGGCGGACTTGCACGAATCGTATCCGATCCTGACGAGTTCGGAGCGCTTCAAATAGTCCGTTGATCCCGTCTCCGGGAAGTCCGATGATTGTGGTCACTCCCCACTGGATGAGCCGCTCGACCACGCGGTCTGCCACTGTAGGTGCCATGAGTCTCCTTGGCCCTGAACGAACCTTCATTCGCTGGCGAATGCGATGGTGGTGAGTAACGCATTTGCGGCTTGACGCGAATCCAATCGCGTGTGCTGCACGACGATGGGAACGTCAGATTCAAACAGGCTCGCGTAGTCCGTGTGACGAGGAATCGGTTCAGGATCTGATAGATCATTGAAGCGAACATGTTTCGTACGTCTGGCCGGCACGGTGATGCAATACGGGCCAACGGGATCACGGTCCGCATAAAAAATTGTCATGGCCACATGGGCATCCTGCGAACCCGTATTCAAAATGCAGGCGGTTTCGTGGCTGATCATTTCGGGCTGAGGTCCATGACCACCTTCCGGAATGTAGCCCTCGGCAATCGCCCAATATCGTGAACCGATCGTTTTCATAGCACCCTCCTGAGCATCTGGAGCGACCCCTGAGTTCCCCAGCTCACCCCATGCTTCAACGCCTGCCTATCGCTGCACCTTTGAAAACTGAAGCATATGTTGGGCCACTCTTAAGTCATCTCACATGGTGGGGTGGCACAATTGAGGATAATGAATTCGTCGAGAAATCGGCCTAGGGGTCTCACCAGAAGAGGAGCGGCAACGGCGACCTC
>Ga0310810_10008562_pt1 | contig 11780 bp, 8 predicted proteins | sample NCmetagenome_FD_207641 | JGI IMG/M metagenome (GOLD analysis project Ga0310810, IMG submission 207641) | Soil microbial communities from experimental microcosm in Duke University, North Carolina, United States - NC | ecosystem: Engineered > Artificial ecosystem > Soil microcosm > Unclassified ...
CAACAAGCTGTACCTCGGCTTCCGCGATGCGCCGTGGTTCGTCGAGCAGCGCGAGCGCAACCTCGAGACCGCGAAGCGACTCGGGTTCAGTACGATCCCCGCGCTCAAGAAGGCCGTTGCCGAGCGGATGCGGCAGTATGTCGAGGGCGGCGGGTTCCTGTTCGCGATGTGCGGCGCGACCGAAACACTGGAGCTGGCGATCGCCGCGCATAACGCGGACATCGCGGCCGCGTACGCGGACGGTACGCCGATCGATGAAGACGTCGACTCGCGCATGGACTGGAAGCGCGCCATGGCGTTTCGCGACGTACACGTGGAGCAGTCGCCGTTCACGAACTCGATGAGCGACATCGACGGGCACCAGGTGAACGTTCCAGCGCGACGTCAGCCGCTCGGTCAGTTCACGCTGTTCGCGTTCTCGGCGAAGTTCGATCCGGTCGCGACGATGCTCGTGCAGAATCATCGCACGGTGATCCCCGATTACTACGGTGTGACGACGAGCTTCAACAAGGCGGTCATCAAGCCCGGGATCACGGTGCTGGCCTACGAGGAAGGCGCACCGTGGGTGAAGTACATCCACGGCGATTACGGGAAAGGCTCGTTCACGTACCTCGGCGGCCACGATCCGGAGGATCCGCAGCACAACATCGGGAATGCGCCGACGGACCTGGCGTTGCATCCGACGTCACCGGGGTATCGCCTGATTCTGAACAACGTTCTGTTCCCGGCAGCGAAGAAGAAGCCGCTGAAGACGTGAAGTCATCCCGAGCGGAGCCGCGGAGCGGCTCCGCTCGGGATGACATCGGTAGTCTCGTCGCGTAGCTTTGGCGGGTGCCTCCCACCGTCGTCTCCGAGCCACGACAGTCTCGCATGGCGTCGCCTGCCGCGGCTGCCATGCGCGCCGCCATCAGGCTCGCTGGTGGACGCGAGGTCTGCTTCGTCTGTACGATCGATGAGGATGCGGTCGTGCGCACCGCGCGGGTCGTCGCGCGCGGCGATGTTGCGAGTGTCCTCGCGTTGCCGGGCTTCGCGCAGCGCGGCGAGATGCTCGTACACAATCATCCGTCGGGGCTGCTCGAGCCATCAGGTGCCGACCTTCAGGTCGCCGCCCGGATGCACGACGACGGAATCGGGTTCGGCATCATCGACAACGACGCGCGCGAGCTGTACGTCGTCGTCGAGGTGCCACGCGATGATCCCGACACGCCACTGGACATCGCGTCCATCGATGCGGACCTGGGCCCGGACGGGCCGATCGCGCGGCTGCTGCCGAAGTACGAGGACCGGCCGGCGCAGCGCGAGCTCGCGACCACCATCGCGGCGCTGTACAACGATGGCGGCGTCGGGCTGCTCGAAGCAGGCACCGGGATCGGGAAATCGCTCGGCTACCTGATCCCGGCGCTCAGGTGGGCGGCGGCGAACGGGGAGCGCACCGTCGTCTCCACCAACACGATCAACCTGCAGGAGCAGCTCGTCGGGAAGGATCTGCCCTTTCTCGCGCGTGCGCTGTCGGATCAGCCGGTACGGTTCGCGCTGCTCAAGGGCTGGCGCAACTATCTCTGTCTGATGCGCCTCGAGCAGGCGCGATCGACCGGCGCGGCCCTCTTCGAGGAGTCGTTAGGCACCGAGATCGCGAACCTGACGGCATGGGCGGAGCGCACCACCGACGGATCACTCAGCGACCTGCCGGCGCCGCCACGGGGCGAGGTGTGGGATGAGGTGTCGGCCGAGCCGGACCTCTGCACGCGGATGCGATGCCCGCACTACGAACGCTGCTTCCTGTTCGCGGCGAGGCGGAAGGCCGCGCAGGCCGATGTGATCGTGGTGAACCATCATCTGCTCATGTCGGACGTCGCCGTCAGGCGTGTCTCGCAGAACTGGGACGACGCGGCCGTGCTGCCCGCGTACGCGCGGCTCGTCGTCGACGAGGGGCACCACGTGGAAGACGCGGCCGCCGCTCACCTCGGCGCCACGGTCACACGTCGCTCGTTGCAACGGCTGTTCGCGCGACTCGATCGCACGGGGAAGGGGATTCTGCCCGCGCTCATGGCGAAACTCGCCGAGGGGAAGGATCTGCTCAGCATCGCGAGCCTGGATCTCGCGCGTACCAAGCTGTCCCCGGCAGTTCTTGCGGCGCGCGACAGAAGTGGGCTCGTGTTCGATCTGCTCACGACGCTGCTGGATGAGACCGGGCTGCCGGTCATGCGTCTCACTGCCGATTTCGCGAACCACCATGTCTGGCGCAGTGGACTCGACCTCGCGCTCACGGAACTGCTCGGCGAGGTGGAGCTCCTGCACGACGGCCTCCGTGTGGTGCGCGAGCGCATCGAGACCGATCCGGAACGCGCGGACGCCGTCGCGCCGCTGCTCAACGAGCTGCGGGCGATCGCGCGACGCATGCAGAGCGCCGGCGACGCACTGCGGCGCACGTTGCGTCCGTCGGATGACGACGCCGACGCATCCGTGCGATGGATCGAGATTCGCGGCAAGGAACGCAATCTCGCGGTGACGTCGGTGCCACTCGATCTCGCTCCGGTTCTGCGCGAGGATCTGTTCCGTCGCGTGCGGACCGCGATCGTGACGAGCGCGACGCTCGCGGCCGAACAGCGATTCGACTTCCTCGGCCGGCGTCTCGGCCTCGATGATCCGGAGCTCACGCCGCGCACGGCCCTCTATCCGTCGCCGTTCGATTTTCCCGGCAACGCACGGCTCGCCGTCCCGACCAATGCTCCGGCGCCTAACGTGGACGCAGCGGCGCACATCCAGTTCGTCGTGCGGGTCGTGCTCGACGTCGCGACCGCATCCGACGGCGGCATGTTCGTGCTCGCGACCAGCCACCGCGACGTTCGACTCATCGCGGCGGAGCTGCGCGCGCGTGGAACGGAGCGCCGCTGGCCGCTGCTGGTGCACGGCGAGGACGGGCGCGATGCGCTGCTGCACCGATTTCGGGACAGCGAGCGGTCCGTCCTCATCGGGACAGCGAGCTTCTGGGAAGGCGTCGACGTTCCTGGCCGTGCGCTGCGCGGGCTCGTCATCGCGAAGCTTCCGTTCAAGGTGCCGAGCGAGCCCGTGACCGCGGCGCACTGCGAATCGATCGAGCGCCGAGGGGGGGATGCGTTTCGACAGTACATGCTGCCGCACGCGTCGCTGCGCCTGAAGCAGGGTTTCGGTCGATTGATTCGTACCGCGACGGATCGTGGCGTCATCGTTCTCGTCGACCCGCGCGTCATCTCGAAGTCGTATGGCCGCACGATGCTCGATGCGCTGCCGCCCGCACGGCGGCTCGTGGGTCCGTGGCCATCCGTCCTGGAGAAGATTCAGGCATTTTACGCCAGTCAGTAATCATCGCGCAGCAGCACCGCGCGCCACTTCACGCCTTCTCGCGAAATGACCTCACAACGCCCGTCGAAGATCGTCTGCGTCGGCCGCAACTACCTCGAGCATGCGCGGGAAATGGGCAACGACATGCCCAAGGAACCACTGATCTTTCTCAAGCCGTCGTCCAGCCTCATCGATGGCGGCGAATCGATCGTGCTTCCGCCGCAATCCCAGCAGGTAGAGTTCGAGGGAGAGATCGGCGTGCTCGTCGGCAGACGTCTGCGACACGCGTCCGAGGCGGAGGCAGTGGCGGCGATCGCAGGCCTCGTGGCCGTGAATGACGTGACCGCCCGCGATCTCCAGCGCAGCGATAGTCAGTGGACGCGCGCGAAGGGCTTCGACACGTTCTGCCCGGTCGGGAAGCCGCATGTGGCGTCGGTCACCGTGGATCAGCTTTCCGCACTCGAGGTAGTGACGCGTGTGAACGGCACGCAACGGCAGCACGGCAAGAGCTCCGACATGGCATTCTCGATCCCGTTCCTGCTGTCGTACATCTCGCACATCATGACGCTCGAGCCCGGCGACCTCGTGGCTACTGGTACGCCGGCCGGGGTCGGCAAGCTGGCCGAAGGGGATATCGTCGAGGTGGAAATCGTGGGGTTAAGTATGGTCACCAACCCTGTTGCGGCGCCTTCTGTATGACGAGATGAGGATTTTCGGTGGCGCGACCAATGCGCTGGACGTATCGTGGGAACTCCGGCTCTGAACCAGGGCTATAAGGCGAGGCGGGTGGTGGGAGAATGGACGGACATCCTGGGGGAACGCTGAGCCAACAGACGACCGACGCGAGACCGGAAACGGGCGTAAAGCGGCGTCCCTATCCCACGCGAGCTGCCGAGAAAGGCAAACGCCGGCTTTCCGGACCGGTCATTGTCTCGATCGCTGTCCACGTCGTCGTGGGGGCGGCGCTGCTCAGGGTCCTGCTCGTTCCGTATCCCTTCACGTCGCTGTTCGCCACGAAGTCGCAGTCGGTGGAGCCGGAGCGGATCAGCTTCCTCGCGCTCCCTCAGACGAGCCCTGTAACCACGCCAGGCAAGAGCGGTGGCAACGGGAGGCCGATCACCACCAAGGCGACGCCGGCCCCGCCGCTCGTGGCGCCGACGACTGTCCCAAGCACGCTGCCTCCGGCCGAACCGTCAGCGCCACCAACGCCTGCCCCGGTGGATGAGGGTACGGGTCCGCTCGTCGGCCGCGGTGGCCCCACCAAGGGCATACGGCCGTCCTACTCAGACCCGCGGATCTGGGTGCCGGCCGCTCCGGTCGTGAGCGCACCGAAGTCGGCTGATGCGCGAATGGACAGCGTGGTCGCGTCGGGTATCGAGCACGTCCGGGACTCGCTCGCGGCGAATACGTACAGCCCGAACAAGTTCGAGCGCGGCGACTGGACCGTGGAAAGGAACGGCAAGCGCTACGGGATCGATCAGCAAGCGATCCGCCTCGGCAAGCTATCCATTCCCACCGCGCTGCTCGGGCTGCTGCCACTGAATGCTCAGGGTAACCCCGTCGCTGCGGCGCGCGACCGCGAGATGGCGTCGTTGCGGGCGGAGATTCTCTACCAGTCGGCGCGCTCGCTGAACGAGGAAGAGTTCCGTCGCGCCGTGAAGCAGCTTCGCGAGCGGAAGGAGCGGGAGCGACAGCAGCAGGAAAAGGAACGCGCGCCGAAGACCATCGCGCAGCCCGACGGGGGTTCAGCCCGGACGCCGACTCCCTAACGCGGCTTCAGCACCGCCGATACCTAACGACTCGCGCCGAACTGGCCGCGAGTCGTTTTGCAGCAGGCAGGCATGCTTCTCACGGCTCGCCGCCGTCGTCCGGGGGCGCGCCTGCTTCGTCCGATTCCTCGGCCGCGTCGTGGAACGGGCGGAACACCGCGACGATCGTCCCGATGACGGCGAAGTCGTCTGTCGGTGAGATGACCAGCTCGCGCTCATCCGGATTCGCCGGCTCGAGCACGATCGTCGCGCCGCGGTGCTGTAACGTCTTGACGGTCGCTTCCGTGCCGACGCGTGCCGCGATGATGTCGCCGTCACTCGCGCGGGCCGATGGGTTCACGAGCACGAAATCGCGGTCGAAGATGCCGCGCCCGATCATGCTGTCGCCGGCAACGCGGAGGAAAAAGCAATCCTCGCTCGGGACAAACGCGCGGTCGAGCGTGATGAAGCGGTCTCGATTCTCCGGAATGAGCATGGGTTCGCCGGCCGCGATCTTTCCGTAGAACGGCACCGGCTGCATGCGCCCGACAGTCGAGTAGCCAAGCAGCCGAACCCCGCGAGATCGCGCCGGATCTCGCTGGATGTAGCCCTTCTCGGCGAGCGAGTGGAGCACATCGGAGACAGTCTTGGTAGACTTGATCCGAAATCGCTTGCCGATCTCGCGAATGCTGGGCTGATACGTGTGTTCACCCAGGAAGTCGAGCAGGTAGTAGTACACCCGCCGCTCCATTGTAGTCAGCTGGTCCGGCATGCAACCCCCCGGAAAACGGCGAGCCGGGCTGCTCGTAGAGCTCGCCCGGCGACCCTCGTTCTCCGCAAAATGTATCGGGCGCCTTTTACAGGTCAACCGCGTGCGGCCTCGGCCGCTACGGTGTTACACGCCCGGCGGACGTCCGATGTTAAACCGCGGCTTCACCGCGGAGGTTCCGCAGCGCTGCGTCGATCCGGCGCATCGAGCGGTCCCGACCAAGAAGGAGGAGCACGTCGAAGATCCCCGGGCTGATAGCAGAGCCCGTGAGTGCCACGCGAAGCGGCTGGAAGAGCTTCCCAGCACCGATGCCACGCGCCTCGGCCACAGAACGCAGCGCTTCCTCGAGCGGCCCGGCGGACCAATCGGCGACCGACGTGAGGGCCGAACGAGCCTCGGACAACATGTCGGCGGTGGCGGGATCCTTCCACTGCTTCGCCACGGCATCAGGATCGAGCGTGACGTCGTCCCCGAAATACGGCCCCGCCTGACGGACGACGTCATCCACCGTGCGAGCGCGAACGCGCAGCAACTCCAGCAACCGATCGTACCACTCGCGGTGCGACGCGAGCCAATCGGCCGTGGTCAGTCCAGCCGCGACGATGGCGGGCGTGATGATCGGCTCGACCTCGGTGAGCGGCAGCATGTTGAGATGCTGGCCGTTCATCCACTCGAGCTTCTTGAGATCGAACACGGCCGCCTTCTTGAGCAAGCCGTCGACGGAGAAGTGGCTGATCATCTCGTCGATGGTCATGACCTCGCGGTCGCCGCCGGGCGACCAGCCGAGCAGCGCGAGGAAATTGTCCATGGCCGTGGGCAGGATGCCGAGGTGTCGATAGTCGCCAACCGCCATCGCGCCGTGCCGCTTGCTCAGCTTCTTGCCATCCGTCCCGTGGATCATGGGCAGGTGCGCGAACATCGGGATCCGCGCGCCTAACGCCTCGTACAGCAGAATCTGTTTCGGCGTATTGGAGATGTGATCATCCCCGCGCATCACGACCGTGATGGCCGCAGCGATGTCATCGGACACGACGGCCATGTTGTAGATCGGCGTCGCGTCCGAGCGGAGGATCACGAAGTCCTCGATGTCCTTGTTCGGAAACGTGATCCGCTCGTGGACGAGGTCGAACCACTCGGTGGACCCGTCAGGCACGCGGAAGCGCAGCACGAACGGATCACCGGCGGCGACGCGGCGGTCCACCTCATCTGCCGGCAGTCGATCGCACCGTCGATCGTATTTGAACGCGTCACCGCGTGCCTCGGCTGCGGCGCGGCGCTCCTCGAGCTCAGCGGCGGTGCAGAAGCAGCGATACACGGCGCCGGAGTCGAGCAACCGGCGCGCGTCCGCCCGGTGGCGCTCCAGGTTCGCACCCTGATACGTCACCTCTTCGTCCCACGTTAGGCCGAGCCACTGCAGCCCTTCGAAGATGGCGCGCGTGCTCTCGTCGGTACTGCGCGCCCGGTCGGTGTCCTCGATGCGGAGCAGGAAGGCGCCGCCGTACTTGCGGGCCAGCAGCCAGTTATGGAGCGCGGTGCGCGCACCGCCGACGTGCAGGTAGCCTGTCGGCGACGGCGCGAACCTGAGGCGAAGCGGAGTGGGAAGTGTGGTGGTCATCGGCGGTCGGAGCGACGGGCGAGCGCGCGAGATTCGGCCAAGAAAAAGGGTGTCGAGGCGGGAGCCGCGCAGCGCCGGCACCACGATCCTGACACCCCGGGTAGAGCTGAATCTGAGCGAGCGGAATCTCGACGGAGAGAGAGGGATTCGAACCCTCGATAGGGGTTGACCCCCTATGCCGGTTTAGCAAACCGGTGCCTTCAGCCACTCGGCCATCTCTCCAAGTGAACACCGGCGTCGGGAGTGGTGTGACGCCGAGGCCGCGTTGCCACCGCGGCGGAGTCGCAACCTAGCCGTCGCGTACGGGGCAGTCAATCGGCTGCGGCGGCGCGGGTTCGGTGGCCTCTGTGCCGGTCTCGGTGATGAGCAGTCCTTCCCACACGAGCGCTTCACGCTTCCAGAGCAGGCGTTGGCCGTTCTCGTCCATCTTCGCCCAGAGGCGCACCTCGTAGAGGGCGCCGTCGAGCGTCACGTTCTGCTTCGTGCGCTGAATGAGGACCATGTCGCCGTCGCGGGGACCGCCGACGCATTCGTAGCGACTGGTCTTGCGAGGCATCTTCACAGGACGCGCATGGTGCGGGATCGAGTCGTGTTCTACGGGACCGCGAAACGCGGGGTGACACACTAGCAAACGCGCCAGAAAGAGGAAAGGGCACAGTTCAGGCTGTGCCCGGTATCGGGCGCTCCCGATGGCTCTTGCGCGCCCGCCTAGGTGCCTCCACTGTCGCGGACCGATGCGACCGACGCCGCCGGCGCGCCGCGGCGAACGAACCCAGGACAGGGCCAGGTATGACCATGCGTGACACTCGACGGTGGCGGATCTGGATCGAGGACCTCACGCAGGATCTCCGCTACGCCGTGCGCTCCGCCCGCCGTGCACCGCTGTTCTCGCTGCTCGCCGTCACCACGCTCGCGTTGGGCATTGGCGCGAACACCGCGATGTTCGGCGTCGTCAAGTCGGTCCTCCTCGACGCGCTCCCGTACACGGACGCATCGCGACTGGTTCGCGTCGAAGCCGTTCACGATGACCCCGTCCTCGGACGAGCGCCGCTCAGCGCAGGCGTCGTCGCGGACGTCCGGGAGCGTGCACGCTCGTTCGTACGGGTCGCATCGTTCCGTCAGTCTACAGTCGAGCAGACGTACGCCAGTCCCGATGGACCGCGACTCGTGTCAGCGGCAACGGTAGGCGGCGGTTTCTTCGGCGTGCTCGGTGTCAGCGCCGCGTTAGGCCGAACGCTGTCCGACGCGGACGCGGCGCCGAACGCGCCAGCCGTGGCCATGATCGCTTACGACACCTGGCAGCGGCAGTTCGCGGGCGACCGCGGCGTCATCGGTCGGACGGTGCGGCTCGACGGCGCGCCGGTGACCGTCGTCGGCGTGCTTCCGTCGGGGTTCGTGGGTCCGACGGGTCGTGCCGACTTCTGCCTCCCAATGGATCTCACGCCGTTCCTCCGCAACCCGATCGGAGCGCGGCGTGCCCGCATGCTCGGTCTGGTGGGTCGCCTGGCTTCGGGCGTCACGCCCGAGGCCGCGGAGCGCGAGCTCTCGACGATCGCGGCAGACCTGGCGCGCGAGCATCCGGAGTCTGACGGCAGCTTCTCGCTTTCCTCGCAGCCGCTCCGGGACGCAATGGTCGGCGATACGCGGAAGCCCCTGCTCGTGCTCGTGGCGAGTGCCGCGCTCGTGCTGCTGCTCACGTGCGCGAACCTCGCCGGCGCGCTGCTCTCGCGCACCGTGTCGCGACGACGGGAGTTCGCCGTGCGGGCGGCGATCGGCGCCGATGGCGGGCGGATCGTTAGGCAGCTGCTGACGGAGAGCCTGGCACTCGCGGTGGTGGGCGGCGTGGCGGGCGTTGCGCTCGCGGGGCTCGGACTCGCCGGGGCTCGAGTGTTCGCCACGCGTGCGCTGCCGTCGTATGCAGCGCTGTCGCTGGACCCGGGCGTGGTGATCTTCGCGTTCGTGCTCGCGCTCGTGACGAGCGTCGCGTTCGGCCTGGCGCCAGCGCTCTCGGTCAAGCGGGCGAACGCGGGCAACGCACTTCGCGAAGCGACTCGCGGCGTCACCGAGAGCCGGCGATCGCGGTGGCTGCGCGGGGTCCTCGTCGCTGCGCAGATCGCGCTTTCTCTCACCCTGGTGTCGGGCGCTGGTCTGCTCGCACGCAGCCTGTGGGCGCTCACGACGACGCCTCTCGGTTTCGACCCGGCCGGCGTGTTGACGCTCGACGTGCGACTGCCCGCGCGCGACTACACGCCGGACGCGCGCGCGAGCTTCTACGAGCGCCTCGAGGAACGATTGCGGGCGGTGCCCAGTGTGAGCGGCGTTGCGACCACCACCGCACTCCCGACGCCAGTCATGGGGCGCAGCGATGTTCGCATCGAGGGCGTGACCTGGCCGGCCGACGTGCAGCCGTTTGCGACGGTGGCCAGTGTCTCCAACGACTACTTCCGGACGATGCGGATCGCGCTGCGCGAGGGACGAACGTTCGGCGCGATCGACCGCGCCGACGGACCTGCAACGGCAGTGATCAGCGAAAGCATGGCGCGGCGCTTCTGGCCAACCGGCGGCGCGATCGGCGCACACATCCGGCTCGGGCCTAACGCGAATGCGCCGTGGTCCGAGGTCGTCGGCATCGTGGCGGACGTGCGGAACGATCCAGGGCGCGGAGCGCCGGAGCCAACCGCCTATGGGTCCGTTCGTCGGACGGTGAGCGGAAGCCGTACCGTCGTCGTGCGGCGCGCGTGCGCGCCGGAGTCCGCCGAATGTGATCCACTCGCCGTGCAGCGCGCGGTGCAACGCGAAGTCGCGGCGATCGACCCAACACTCCCGACGGACGGCATCGTCACGCTGGAACGGTTGGTGGCGGGCGGTCTCGCAGGTCGCCAGCTGCCGGTGGTGTTGATGGCTTCCTTCGGCGCGCTGGCATTGGTGCTCGCGTCGGTCGGGGTGTACGCGATGTTCGCGGCCATGGCGACGGCGCGCGAGCGGGAGCTCGGTGTGCGCGTCGCGCTCGGATCGAGTCGAAGTGCGATTGCCGCGCTCCTTCTCCGTCAGGCGGGCATCTGGGCGGCGGTCGGTATCGCGTTAGGCGCGGTGGGGGTCGTCGTGATCGCCCGGATGGTGCAGGGGTTGCTCTACGGCGTCTCGGCGTTCGATGCGATCACGCTCGGCCTGGCGCTCGCGCTTCTGCTGGTGTGCGCCGCGGTCGCGCTCGTCGTGCCCCTTCGCCGGGCCACGCGCGTCGATCCGATCTCGGTGCTGCGGTAGAGCGGCGCTGAGCCGTCGAGTCGGGTACCTGCAGCGTCGCAGGGGCACCGGCGTCTCTGGTTTCTGTTCTCGTCAGAACGACGTGAGCGTGTTCGTCTTCGCGGCGAACCAGCTCGCGATGGAGCTGCCGAACAGCGTCACGACTCCAATGAGGAGGACGGCGACCAGGGCGATCAACAGGCCGTACTCGGTTACGGCAATGGCTTCGTCGGATCTCACGAGCGTGCGGGCAAGCGAACGAGCGCGATCCATACAACCTCCTGGGGTCATCCACGGGTTCGAGCCGTGGGGGGTGCGGCATCAACCAGGGGGTGACTATGGGATTCCAAGTAACCGTATGCAAGCTGGGCGGTTCTGTCGCCGCTATGCCATCGACAGCGTGACGACATCCCAGTCGGCCCGATTGGAAACGCCCCGCCGATTAGCGGGGCGCGCGGTTCGTCTCGTGAGACCCGTTACACGACGGGCCTTAATAGACTTGGTCGGTCGTAACGACATGGCCTTCCGAAATTAGTGCCATCACGAGATCAGCTCGCAGACGTTCTGCTCGGGCCCCACACCCGACAATTGTTTTATCACCTCGCGGGTGGGGCTGATGATGACCGTGTAGCGGCCCACGATCAGGCTGAAGTGTAGCACGCCGGGAGGATTGTCATAGAAGACGGCGCTCCGGCCCACGAGCAAAACCTCAGTGTTGCCATCGGGCAGCGGATTGATGTGGAACGTGCCCGTCAGTACGAGGGTCACTGACTGGCCCGTGAGGCCGTTCTCGTACGTAGTCTTCGCCGCCGGGAAAATCTGGATCTCTCGGTCGCGAGGCAGGTCGATGGTCTTGACCTTCCCAAACGTTGTCGTGTAGACCGGGAAGCCGCAGATGGTGCTCGCAAGCTCGTCCAGGAAACGCTGGGCGTCCACCGGCTCCGGTGGCCCTCCTCGATCGGCGAGCGCGGTAGGCGGGACCGTAGGTGCGGTGGGGCCGTCCGGGGCATCGCAGGCGGCGAGGGCCGTGACGCATCCGAGGGTGAGTACTGCTGGGACGAAGGCAAGCTGGCGCATGAGGCAC
>Ga0310810_10008563_pt1 | contig 11780 bp, 9 predicted proteins | sample NCmetagenome_FD_207641 | JGI IMG/M metagenome (GOLD analysis project Ga0310810, IMG submission 207641) | Soil microbial communities from experimental microcosm in Duke University, North Carolina, United States - NC | ecosystem: Engineered > Artificial ecosystem > Soil microcosm > Unclassified ...
GTTTCGCCAGCAGCAGGTGATGCCGACGGTGCATGTGTCACGCAGCCCCTTCACCCCCGCAATCGCGTGCCTCAGTTGGGTTCGATTTTTTCCTGGCTGCGCCCGAAGGTCGCAGTCAATCCAACCAATCCGCGGCTTGCAAAGTCGATGGTGCAATGCGAGCTCTCACTCGACACGGTCAGGGTGGTGCGAAATGACCTCAGCGATAGCGACTTTGAAATTGTTCCGACAAAGGTACGTCCGGCCAAACCGGAACCTGAACTGCCCCGGCCCGCGGTGGAACAAACCGTGTCGCCTGAATCGGCCTGGAACCGCGTGACCCGGCAGTTCTTCGGGGCTGGCAAGAGCTAACCACGAGGAGCCGATGCGGCGTGTCCGATTTCGTCCACAAGCCAGTACTGGCGGCCGAGGTGCTGGCGGCACTGAAGCCGACCTCCGCCGGTTGCTACGTCGACGGGACGCTCGGTGGGGCTGGACACGCGGCAGCCATATTAGCGACGAGTTCACCGACTGGGTGGTTGTTTGGGTGCGATCGCGATGGCGCCGCAGTTGAGGCGGCACGACGGCGACTGAGCCAGTTCGAAGGCCGATTCGAACTGCGTCAGGGCAACTTTGCAGACCTGGAATCGTGGGTGCCGTTGGCCAGTTGTGATGGCGTGCTGCTCGATTTAGGCGTCAGTTCACCGCAGCTGGACCAGGCTGAGCGCGGATTCAGTTTTCAGCGCGAGGGCCCGCTGGATATGCGCATGGACCGACGTCAGCCCCTCACTGCGGCGGAATTGGTGAATACGGCGGCCCAGGAAGAATTGGCGCGGATTTTTTGGGAATTCGGTGGGGAGCGCGAGGCGAGACGTTTTGCGCGGGCATTGGTGCGTGAGCGGGAAGGGCAGCCGCTGACAAGCACGAGACAGCTCGCCGAAGTGATCGAGCGACTGAGTCCGGGCCGTGGCCGTAAGGTGCATCCGGCGACCAGAGTGTTCCAGGCCTTACGCATCGCGGTGAACGACGAAATCGGTTCTTTGGAACGTGGGTTGGCAGGTGGCTTGAAGCTGTTGCGGCCAGGCGGGCGCCTGGCGGTCATTACCTTCCATTCCCTCGAAGATCGGCTGGTGAAGAATTTCGGACGCGTGCGGGCACGGGATTACACATTCACCGGAGGAGTGGATGTTCCGGAGTTGCGTGAGCCGCGCGCGCCCGAGCTGAAATGGGTTACGCGGAAAGCCATCACACCGGGCGAGAATGAGCTCGCAGAAAATCCGCGAGCGCGGAGTGCGCAGCTTCGGGTAATGGAGAAGCTGGCCCGAGTGTGAGGCGGCAACGGTTGGATAGATTTAAACTAAATTATGGCACGAAATCGCAAAGCACAATCGATGGTGGTTCGTTTTGGCCCGGCGCTGAAGGCGGCGGTGTTGTGCCTGATGATTGGTGGTTCGGGTCTGGGTTATGTCTGGCAAAAAGAACAAATTGTCAGACTGGGGCAGGAGTTCAAGCGGCGGGAAAGCCTGCTGATTCTGCGCGAGAAAGACAACGAGAAGCTGCAAAAACAACTCGCGTTTCTACGCTCCCCACAAAACCTCGAAGCCCGGATCAAAGAATTGAAATTGGAGCTTGGCCCTCCGCAGGCTTCGCAAATTTGGCGCCTGACCGAACCGACGAACGACCTGCCGGAATCTGAAGCGGGCGAGCAATACGTCAACCGCAACGACCACACAGTGGCGGTGCATTGAGACTGAATTTTTTGCCGCCGCCCGTGTTGCTATCGGATGAGGAACCGATGGCCACGGGCGGCCGGCGAAAGTCAGTAACCGAAAAAACAATGGTATGGCAAAGCGATTACAATTAACCCGGCTGCTCTGGCTGGCGCTTTTGCTCTGCCTGGCCTTTGCCGGACTGGGCTACCGGCTCATCGACCTGCAGATCTTGCGTCACCGCGAGCTTAATGAACAAGCACTCCAAAATACGCAGCACGAATTACTGCTGGAACCACGTCGGGGCGATATCCTCGATGCCCGGGGTAATATCCTTGCTACAACGGTATTTGTTAAGACCATTTGTGCCGATCCGACACTCATCGGCACTCAACAAGTCGTGGTTGCTCGCGCCTTGGCCCCCTTGCTGGACATCAAGGAAAGTGACTTGGTTCAAAGTCTGACTCCCAAATTGCGACAGAACAGCAAGGGCGAAGTCTCCACCAATCGTTACTGCGTATTGAAGCGAAAGGTCCCGGTTGAAACATGGGAAAAGATTCAGGCGACCATGAGCAATCTGACCTTCGCCGCAGAACAACCCAAACCGCGTAAAACAGAAAGCGCTTTCTTCCGCGATCTGCGGCGCAAAGGAATTTTCGCACGCGAAGAACAGTTGCGCGTTTATCCGAATCAGTCGCTGGCGGCGCATGTGCTGGGTTTCGCCGGCTCCGAGGACTCCGAGATTGATGATATTCCAGTGACACGAATTATTGGCCGCGACGGCGTCGAGCGGACGCTGGATTCGCAACTAGCCGGCGTTTGTGGGTGGCGTGTAACGGAAACCGACCGCCGGGCCCGGGAGTTGGTGACACACCGCGAGCAGGATGTCGAAGCCCGCGACGGATTGAATGTCGTGCTGACGATCGATTCGGTGATCCAGCATATCGTAGAGACGGCGCTCGCCGAAGCGATGGAGAAACATTCACCGATCAGTATTTCGGGGATCGTGGTCCGCCCGCGCACGGGCCAAATTCTGGCAATGGCAACTCTGCCCACGTTCGATCCCAATAATCCGGGCGGGGCCAGGACCGACGCTCGCCGCAACCGGGTCATTTCCGATGTCGCCGAGCCGGGATCCACTTTCAAAATCGTCGTCGTCTCGGGCGCACTCAACGACGAGACCGTGCGTTTAAATGACGTCTTTGATTGCGAACATGGGCATTGGTTTTATGCCGGCCGCACACTCCATGACCACGAGGCGTACGGTGCGCTTTCGGTCGAAAACATTATCACCAAGTCTTCAAATATCGGGGCTGGAAAGATCGGCGTAAAAATGGGCGAGACGCACCTGTACGATTACATCCGCAACTTTGGATTTGGAACACCGACCGGCGTACCCTTGCCGGGGGAAGTCGGCGGAATCGTGCATCCGGTGCGTAAATGGAGCAAAGTTTCGATCGCGCAGATACCCATGGGGCAGGGCATCGCGGTGACGCGTCTGCAGATGATGATGGCGATGTGCGCGATCGCCAATGATGGCTGGTTGATGCGCCCAATGCTGGTCGAACGCCTCGAAGACGAACACCACCAGACCGTTGCGCAATATTCTCCCCAGCGAGTGCGGCGCGTGATTGGGAAGAGTGCCGACGACGCAATGGTGCAAGCGCTCAAGACGGTCGTCACACCTGAGGGCACTGCCCCCAAAGCGGTGCTCGAACATTACATTGTAGCCGGCAAGACCGGCACAGCGCAAAAAGTGGAGAACGGTGTTTATGTCCGAAAATACTTTTCTTCGTTTATCGGGTTTTTCCCTGCGAACAACCCCGAAGTATGCATTTCGGTGACTATGGATGAGCCCAAGCAGGGCTATTACGGCGGCCAGATTGCCGCCCCGGTCTTTAAGGATATTGCCGACCGAGCTGCCAACTATTTGAACATTCGTCCAGAGGACGGCGATGTCCCGCTGGTCCCGGATAGCATCGCGGCTCCCGCTGATAGCCATGCAGTTAAAACCGCTGCGGTGCGATCCCCCTGATGAAAGAACAAAATCCCAATCCCGCACAAACATGAGTTCACTGCCCTTCATCTCGCATCACCTATTCGTCGCGGCGGTCCGGCACGACCGCCGGGCCTCCGAAACCCTGCCGCCAAATCCAACCTGTCGGCAGAGCTCGGACGAGAAGCCAGTTCCGGCCAATACTTCCGTCTATAAAGAGGAGCTCGATCACGCGATGGCGAATTCGAGCGGCTCGTTGGTTGAGTAGTAATTGCTGACACCCGTGCAACCTGGGCTACATTTAGAGGCTGGGTGCGAAGTTGTATGGACCCACGCTCGTTAAATTATATTGCTGCAGCCTGCGGCGGAGAGCTTCTCAACGGTTCTCCGCTGAAGGAACTCTCCGGAATTTGTACCGACTCGCGCAAGATTCAGCCGGGCCAATTGTTCTTTGCCCTCGCCGGACCAAAATATAACGGCCATGACTTCCTGCCGGAGGTAATTCCTCAGGCCTGGGCAGTGGTCGTGGAGCGTGCGCGCGCGCCGAAGAGCCCCGGGAAATGCGCCGTTATTGTCGTGGAAGACACGTTGCGGGCTCTGGCTAAATTGGCTGCTCGGTATCGGGAAGATTTTGCCCTGCCGATTGTTGCGGTAGCCGGCTCCAACGGAAAAACCACTACAAAGGAATTGATCGCTTCAGTATTGCAAGAAGGTTTTCGCAGCCTCTGGAGCGAAGCCAGCTTCAACAATGGTATCGGAGTGCCTTTGACCTTGCTCCGTTTGGGGCAAACCCATCAAGCCGCCGTGCTTGAGGCCGGTACCAACCACCCGGGCGAACTCGAACCATTGGTGCGGATGATTCAACCGGCTTACGGCGTCATTACCTCGATTGGCCGGGAACACCTCGAGTTTTTCGGGGACCTAGCTGGAGTGGCGCAGGAAGAGGGGTGGCTTTCAGAGTTGCTGCCGCCGAACGGCAAACTCTTTATCAACGGCGATACCGAATGGTCCCTCCCGATTGCCGCACGTTGTCCGGGCGGCGTGGTCAAGGTCGGGCTGGCCGAGCACAATCATTGGCGTGTCACTCACCTGCGGCCGGACAAACAAGGCATTAGCTTCCGCGTCGAGGGGCCGAGCGCTTCATTGGCGGGAGAATATCGTATTGCTTTATTGGGCCGGCATCAGGCCGTCAATGCCCTGTTTGCGATTTGCGTCGGCGGTGAGCTCGGACTTGAGCGCGCCGAAATTGAACGAGGTCTTTCGCAATGCAAACCGGCCAAGATGCGTTTGCAACTTTGGGAGTCCAACGGTGTGCGTGTGCTGGACGACGCCTACAATGCCAATGCCGATTCGATGCTCGCGGCCTTGCGGACCCTCCAGGACTTGCCATGCAAGGGGCGTCGGCTCGCCGTCCTGGGGGATATGGGCGAACTGGGTGCCCAGAGCGAGGCGGCGCACGAAGAGGTCGGCCGGTGCGCCGCTGAACTGGGGGTCGGCCAATTGTTCGCGGTGGGAAAGATGGCGCCGGTGATGGCGCGCGGCGCCCGAAATGCAGGTTTGAACCGCGTGATGGAATTTCCCGATGTCACTTCGGCTGCTTTAGCTGTCAAGCAATTCGTTCGGGACGGGGATTTGTTGCTCTTGAAAGCCTCACGCGCGACTTGTTTGGAAAAGGTTTCCGAACAGTTGCGCGGCGGTGTCGCCAGAAAGAACTGAATGCTGTTCTACTTGAGCCAGCAAATATTGGATTGGTCCGCGGGCACAGCTTGGGCGGAGCGGCTCTCGGCGTTGCGCCTTTTTCGCTATATTACCGTCCGGAGCGCCGGCGCGGCGCTCACCGCGCTCGTTTTGAGTTGGTTACTCGGACCGAAGGTGATCGCTTGGCTGAAACAGATTAAATTCGGTCAGGAATACTCGGATAAAGCGGAGACCGCCGGTGATCTTAAAGCGCGGCTGCTGAGCAAAAAGGGCACCCCCACGATGGGGGGTATTCTGATTATAGTCGCTCTGAACTTTACAACTTTAATCTGGGCGCAGTGGAACACCTTCATTCAATTGACGCTGCTTTCGGTGGTCGTTCTGGCCGGCCTCGGCTTTTACGATGATTACGCTAAAATTGTTCAACAAAGCGGCGGTGGTGCGAGGTCGCGGGTGAAACTCTTGGTCCAAACCGCCTTGGCATTGTTTATTGGACTTTACTTATGGCGCCTGCCAGCCACCAGCAAACTGATTAGCGATATCATGGTGCCGTTTTATAAGTTCCCCATCGCCAGCGGCGCCGGTGTCCTGGGCCTAATCCTGACCACCCTCACCATTGTGGGGAGTTCAAATGCCGTCAATCTCACGGATGGCCTCGATGGACTCGCCGTCGGCTGCACTCTGATTGTTTCGTTTGTCTTCCTGGTTTTGACTTATCTCGCGGGCAATGCTCGAGCCGCCGTGTATCTGCAAATCCCATATGTTTTGGGAGCCGGCGAATTGACCGTCTTTTGCGCCGCCCTGATCGGTGCGGGCTTGGGTTTTCTTTGGTTCAACTGCCATCCGGCGCAAGTGTTCATGGGTGACACAGGTTCCCTCGCCTTGGGAGGCGCTTTAGGGATAATTGCAGTGCTGATTCATCAACCTTTTGTCCTGGTCATCGCAGGTGGTGTCTTTGTTATTGAGGCCGCATCGGTGATTTTGCAGACCGCCTGGTTCCGCTACACGAGACGCCGGCTTGGCACCGGTCAGCGCTTATTCTTAATGGCTCCTATTCATCATCACTTTGAGAAAAAGGGCTGGTACGAGTCCCAAGTGGTGATGCGTTTCTATATTCTAGGCGTTCTATGTGCGGTCGTCGCGCTCAGCACATTAAAAATTCGGTAGCCGGTTGGGCCGATCTGGCACTAGCGGCCTTGCCGGACTGCTGACAGCGGAAGAAAGGCACAACGAAATTCGATAACGACGGAAATCAACGCCGGCTAAAGTTAACCGCGCGAGGGCAGGCGACCCTCAGAACTCAGAAGAATGTTCGACCTGCAAAATAAAAAGGTGTTGGTGCTTGGCTTGGGTGGGCGCGGCCAGGCGGCGTGCGAACTGCTCTGCCGGCGAGGGGCGACGGTTTGGGGCGTCGATATGGCCGATACCACAGATTTGCGGCAATCCGCTCTGAGCCTGCGGGCTCAAGGTGCGGAGTTGGCACTGGGCGCAACTGCGCTTCCACCAGGGGAATTTGACCTTGCTGTGGTCAGCCCGTCAGTGCCTGCGGATTGCATTTTGATGCGGCAAGTCGTCGAACGAGGTTTGCCGATCACCAGTGAATTGGAGCTGGGCTTTCAGCAGATGAATTGCTTGGGGATTGCTGTCGCAGGCACCAATGGAAAGGCAACCACGGCCGAGTTGGTGAATCGTGTGCTGGTCAACAGCCATCGCAAGACACTCATTGCCGGCCATCGGCTGCGGCCCGTTTGCAGCGTAGTTGAAGAATCCAAGCAGTTGGATTATTTGATTCTGCAGGTCAACTCCTTTCAGCTGGAACATACCAAGTTTTTCCGGCCGGCAGTCGCCGTGCTGCTCAATCTGGCGCCCGACCATCTGGACCGCTACCGCGACGCCCAGACCTATATCCGCGCCAACGCCCGTTTGTTCCGCAACCAACAGGTCTTCGATTGGGCAATTGTCCAAAGTGAAGCTTTGGCACGCCTGCGGCAGCTGGAAGTGCCGATCCCTGCCAAGACAATCACATTCAGTGCGGCCGATACTTCGGCGGATCTATACCTCGATCGTGGGCTTATCATCAGCCGCATTGCCAATTGGTCTGGTCCCTTGCTCGATACCGATCACTGCCAGCTTCGCGGCCCCCATAACGCGGAGAATTTGATGGCTGCTTTGGCTGTTGGCCACGTGCTGCGTCTTCCGCTGGAGGCCATGCTGGACCCCATGAAGACCTGCACTGCCGGCCCCCACCGCTTCGAATTAGTCGCCGAGATCAATGGTGTCCAGTTCATCAACGACTCCAAAGCCACCAATCTGGACGCCCTGCAGAAAGCGCTCATGGCGACGCGTCCCGGCCCATCAGGCGAGCCCAATGTGTGGTTGATCGCCGGTGGACGCGACAAAGGTCTTGAATTTCACGATATCGGTCCGTTGCTCTCAAAACGCGTCAAACGCGCATTCGTGCTCGGCGAAGCCACTGAAAGAATTTGTGCTGCCTGGAGTCTTTTTACTCCTTGCACCAAAACCGAATCATTGCTAGAAGCAGTAGCCGAGGCAGCGAAAGCGGCTGCTTCAGGCGACGTAGTTTTGCTTTCACCGGCTTGCTCGAGCTTCGATCAGTTTCGAAATTACCAGCAGCGCGGTGAAAGCTTTTGTAGCGCGGTGAAATCAATAGGTAGGGGTGAGATGGCCGTACACCCCTATATAAATGGTAGTTAAACAATGATTTTGATTTTCAGCCAAACCGGCTCGGAAAACTCAACAGAATTTGCCTCCGGTTTTTTGAGGGAAAAAACCCGAGGTAAAAACCAATACAATCAACAATACCTCACAACAACGCCTCCACTGCCATCCACATGAACAATCCACTCGTTCCCCAAGGTTCCTTGCTCGAGCAGAAGAACAAAAGCCGTGCCCGTGTAAAGATCGCGGTTTTTGTTGTGCTCGGCATTCACGGCATCGGTTTGCTCGCGCTGCTGATGCAAGGCTGCAAAAAAGAGCCCGACTTGGGCGGCCAAACTGAAGCGACGAACAATGCTGCGCCGGCTTTTGTAGAGCCAACGAATGCGCCGTTGGCAATGACGAACGACCTCATGGCTGCTACCAATGTGACTTCGGCCGCGGTCGACACGCACGCACTGACGACGACCGGCGCAACCGAGTACATCATCGCCAAGGGGGATACCTTCAGCATCATTGCCAAGAAGTTTCATGTCACAACTAAAGCTCTGATGGACGCCAACCCCGGGGTCGAACCGACAAAGCTGAAAATCGGTGAGAAGATCAACATCCCTGCCGCTGCCGCTTCAACCACCACTACCTCTACGTCCGGGGCGACGACGACAGCCGCTGGAACTGGTGAGCAAAACTACACCGTCAAATCGGGCGACAGCCTTACAAAAATTGCGACCCAATTTGGAACTACTGTCAAGGCCATACGTTCTTTAAACAGTCTCAAGACCGATAAGATTGTTGTTGGGCAAAAGTTGAGAATACCGGCCAAGGGTTCGGGTGCAACGGCAACTGATACCAATCAGACGCCGGCGACCTCGACTGGCACCCCGACCGGCCAATGAAGCTCGCGCCGCGTGATGGCTATCTGATGTCTCTCGCCGCTGCACTCCTGTAAAAAATGTCATCGTGAAATTGGCTGTCACCGTTCTGGTTTTCTGCGTCGCTGCGCTGCTCGCGCTGGGGATGGTGATGCTCTATAGCTCGAGCATGGTCCAGGTAGGCTCCCGTTACCTTGTCATGCAAATGATCTGGTGCGTGCTCGGCCTGGTCAGCGCCGTCACGATCGCTTTCGTTGATTACCGCTTTTTAAAGCGGATTTGGTGGATTTTACTTGGACTTGCGTTGGTTCTGCTGGTGTTGGTTCTGGTCCCGCATATCGGCGTTGTGCGGGGGCATGCGCGGCGCTGGTTCAGTTTGGGGCCGGCCAGCTTTCAGCCATCAGAGTTCGCCAAAGTGGCGGTGCTGATCGCTTTGGCGTGGTATGGTGAGAGATATCGACGCCAGATGCCCAACTGGAAAACGGGGATTGTCATTCCAGGCGTGGTGATTGTCGTTGCGGCAGGATTGATTTTCAAAGAACCGGATGTCGGTAATGCTCTATTGTTGGCCAGTGTTTGCGGAATCGTCCTGCTGATCGCGGGTATTCGGCTCAGGTACTTTCTGCCTCCGGTCCTGATCGCAGCCACCGGCGTGGCGGTCTTTATTGCGCACAATCCCATGCGCTCCGACCGCATTTATTCGTGGCTGCATGTGGAAGAAACCAAGCAGGACAAAGGCATGCAGGCTTACCAGGCCATGGTCGCTCTGGGCAGCGGTGGAGTCACTGGCAAAGGCCTTGGTGACGGGCGTCAGAAACTGGGTTTTGTCCCCGAGCATCATACCGACTTTATTTTTTCGATTATCGGCGAGGAGCTGGGATTAGTTGCCACCATGCTGGTCGTGGCGGCCTTCGTCGCTTTCGTGATTAGTGGCCTTTTCATCTCAGTCAATGCGGCTGACACCTTTGGCCTCCTGCTGGGGTCGGGCATCACCTTTCTGATCGGTTTACAGGCATTCATCAATATTGGAGTGGTCACCAGCGCCTTACCTAATAAAGGACTGCCGCTTCCCTTCATCAGCTACGGTGGCTCTAATCTGCTGGTCATGCTTACATGCGTCGGCATTCTCCTGAGCATCGCCCGTCATGCCCGCCTGAGTGATTCCAAAGCCAACCGCTCGACCGATCCGGAGGAATCGTCGTTGTTCCGGCCCCAGCGAAATCCGTTCAAGCACCCGCGATATTCAACATGAGCGGTTTCCTTTATCCAAACCCGCATGTCGCCATCGCGTGTGGCGGGACCGGGGGGCACCTCTTTCCAGGACTGGCAGTTGCTGAGGAATTGATGCGACAGCAGTGCGCGGTAACATTGGTGATATCTGCAAAAGAAGTGGACCAGGAGGCGGTGCGCCCGATTAAGGGAATGGAAATATTGACGTTGCCTGCTGTCGGTCTAACTCGCGACTCCTTGTTCGCATTTCTGAGCGGGTTGTGGCGATCGTACCGTGCAGCCAAAACTAGTTTTCAGCAGCGTCCACCCCGAGCGGCTTTGGCGATGGGCGGCTTTACTGGCGCGGGACCTATCCTCGCAGCCAGACAGTTGGGTGCAGAAACATTTCTTCATGAGTCCAACACGATTCCTGGCCGTGCGAACCGTTGGTTATCGCGCATGGTGCGCCAGGCGTTTGTTGGATTCCCGGCCGCCGCGCGCCGATTGCACTGTCGAAGCACTACCTTTACCGGCACCCCGGTGCGCGCTCAGATTCATCCTCGTGATACCGGGGCCTGCCGCGCTGCTTTCGGCCTGGACCCGCTTCGCCCGGTCGTTCTGGTGACCGGCGGCAGCCAGGGAGCTAAAGCCCTCAATAATCTGGTCCTTGACTATTTGCCTCAATTCGCCAAGACCCACGCGCAATGGCAGTGGCTTCACTTGACCGGCCCAGCAGACTGCGAAGAGGTTAAACGCGCTTACGAGTCCCTAAAATTGGATGCGGTAGTTCGCGCGTTTTGCTCCGAAATGGAGCTTGCTTTGGGTGCCGCCTCTGCGGTGATCAGTCGCGCCGGGGCTTCATCCCTCGCCGAATTGGCCGCCATGCGTTTGCCGGCAGTTTTGGTCCCATATCCGGCAGCGACTGATAACCATCAATTCTATAACGCCCTTGCTTTTGCGGAGGCCGGGGCCGCTCGCTTGCTGCCCGAGAATAATGCCAAGGCACGTGACCTGGAGGTGCGCCTTGCTGACCTGGTGGAAACCTCGGAATCCCGCCAGAGCATGCAGCAAGCGCTAGCGCAATGGCATGCTCCGGAAGCCGCGCAACGAATCGCTGGCGCTATACTTAGCACTCTCGGCCTTGGGGTTCCACAGGTAAGCGGACTCGATCGGGCCCAAACCAAAACCTCCGGCTCCAATAACGCGCGAGGCGAACAATTACTGCGCGATGCTCTGGCTTCGCGCAACCACGCATGAACGCCGAGCCGCTCATTTCGTCCACCTCTGGCCGAGCTGGTCGCGACCTCGCCGCTGAGGTAAAGGCGCGTCTTTCACCCGAAGCGGTCGTGCGACCCGATGAACCGCTAGCTCGACGCTCCACTTTACGGGTGGGTGGACCGGCCGACGTTTACGTCGAACCGGCCTCCGAAGCCGATCTGCAGAGCACGTTGAAGTTTTGCGCCGGGCATAACCTGCCGTTATTCGTGCTGGGGCGTGGCTCAAATCTCCTCGTGCGGGATGGGGGATTCCGAGGTGTGGTGATCTCACTCGCGCAACGCTGCTTCTCCGCGATTGAGATCAAGGCTCTGCAGCTGCACTGCGGTGCCGGCGCAAAACTGAAAGACGTCGCTGTTGCGGCTA
>Ga0310810_10008565_pt1 | contig 11780 bp, 10 predicted proteins | sample NCmetagenome_FD_207641 | JGI IMG/M metagenome (GOLD analysis project Ga0310810, IMG submission 207641) | Soil microbial communities from experimental microcosm in Duke University, North Carolina, United States - NC | ecosystem: Engineered > Artificial ecosystem > Soil microcosm > Unclassified ...
TCGACTCTCGATAAATCCAGTCGATCCGCGGTTTGTTCCTCAACCAAATCTCATACTAGGGCGCGACCATTTTTCGTCGCCGTGGAATCAGTTCCCATACTCGATCGACATGCCGTGGCGGTTCGGCGATTCCGCCATCAACAGAATTTATCCTGGCCAATCGTCTCTCACCGTGACGCTTGGACCTGCTGAGTTCGGAGCTGCAACCGAAAATGAATGGTGGGGTCCGGCGATTAGAAATCCCGTTGTGATGAGTGACAACGCTGCCGGTTTCCCGCATGGGTTCATTCGCACGTCGCATCCTGTGAACACTTTCCTCGGCCGCTTCGATGCGCGGTGGATATGGGGATCGCTGGAAGAGTCGAAGTACTTCGACGTTTCGACTGACGATGACGAGCGATCACTGAGTGCACTCGCAATCACGTGGAAGCGCAGTCAGCAATCGGGATTGACACTCGGCTTCACTCGATCCGTGATCACATCGCTGACCGACGGCAGCAGTGCGTACGGCCATTTCTTTGACGCATTGAAAAACGTCGGCCATCCCGACGCGTTGTCGACCAGCGATCACACGATGACTCCTGGTAGCGACCAGCTGTTCTCCCTCTTTGCGCGATGGGTGCTGCCGGTCTATGGAGTCGAGAGCTACATCGAGTGGGGACGAGCAGATTTCCCAATCTCGGTGCGCGACATGCTCGAGCAGCCTGACCACTCGCGCGCGTATACCGCGGGACTTCAGTGGGCAAAAGCGCTCGGCCCTGATTCAAAACTTCGTGTGCAGGGTGAGGCGACGAACGAGGAGCAGAGCACGACTTACCGGTTTCGGGCGAACGGATCGTTCTACACCAGCCGTTCTGTGATTCAGGGTTTTACGAACAACGGGCAGATAATCGGGTCAGGGATCGGGCCGGGCTCGTCCGCACAATGGATTGCAGCTGATTATTACAAGGGCGGATGGACTGGCGGACTCTCGCTCGGCCGTCAGCGTTTTAACAATGACGCATACTTCCTGCTTCCGTTCGAGCTCTCGTTCGCAAATCAGTGCGCGCATGATGTCTCATTGTATCCGGGAATTCGCGGTGGATACTCGAACTCCTACTTCCGCTTTCGAATCGACTATCAGCACGTGAACAGGTACAACACTTTCTTCCAGAACAAAGTGAGCTGCGCCGCGGGCGGCGACGGCAGCGATCGTGTGAACAGGAATCTTCAAGTCACGCTGTCGACCTTTGGATGGTGAGCGGTTGTACGAGCGTTATTACGCGCAAAAGGGTGCAGATCGAAACGATTTACTCACTAATTCTGAAGTAACGTTTCAGGCTTTCGCCTTCGATCAGGCGAACACGCGTGCGCTAAGACGCATGCACCTCGACCGCAAGCAGGCCACGGTCCTCGACGTCGGATGCGGGACCGGAGCGAGCCTGCTGCAATTCATCAGACTTGGGTTTCGTCCCGAAAATCTCACCGGTGTCGACACAGATGCCGAGCGCGTGACGATAGCGCGCGAGACGTTTCCCAATGTGACTTTCGAATGCGCCAGCGGGGAGCATCTCGGGTTTTCAGATTCGACGTTCGACATCACGTTCGAGTCGACGTTGTTCATGATGCTCACTGATGAAGACGTCGCTCGTCGTATCGCTGCCGAAATGCTGCGCGTTACAAGGCCAGGCGGATATGTAATGCTATCGGATTGGCGCTACGCGCGCCCCGGAAGTGCAGACCATTCGCCCGTTACGAAAAAAAGAATTGCATCGCTGTTCCGAGTCGGCGATAAGACAGATGTGGTTGCGCGCGAGCGCGGCGCTCTCGTTCCTCCGCTCGGGCGATTTCTTTCGCGAAACATTCCGTCGCTTTACTTCGCTATTCAGTCGCTACTGCCTTTTGCGGTAGGTCAGTTCACTACCGTTCTTCAGCGACGCTGAGGATTTTCCTACTTCGCCCGGCGAAGTGAAAACTTGGGAGAGCGGGCGGAGATAAGCTCGGCGACGGCTTTCGCGATCGACGCCGCATCCATTCCGTATTCACGGCGAAGGTATTCCTGCCCGCCGACGATGGATGAGAAGCCCGCACGCAGACCGATCCGGCGGAAAAACTGAGGCGTCACGCCCGCTTCGAGACACGTTTCCGCGACTGCGCTGCCAAGACCGCCATCGATTGTGTGCTCCTCGATGGTGACTATTCCGCCGGTTTCCTTGCACGCACGTATGATCGCCTCGGTGTCGAACGGCTTGATGGTGTGTACGCTAAGCACGCGGCACGCGATGCCTTGTTCGACGAGAGCGTCGGCAGCCTCGAGCGCAGCGCCAAGAATCCCACCGGTCGCCGCCAAAGTAATATCAGAGCCTTCCCGGATCTTTCTTGCGCGACCCAGCACGAACGTGTCGGTGCTGCGAACGCTCGCCGGCGCTGACGACTTGTCCAATCGGAGATACGCGGTCCCGTTGCGCTCCACGAGAGCCTTCGTTGCCTCACGAGTCTCCCATTGATCTCCAGGCGCAACTACGGTGATGTCCGGCAGCGCACGCATGATCGAGAGGTCTTCGGTTGCATGGTGCGAGATGCCGAGCGGTCCGTAGCTGAATCCGCCACCGACTGCGACGACTTTCACATTTGCCTTGTGATAACAGGCATCGTTTCGAATCTGCTCGAGACAGCGCAACGTTGAAAAGTTGCCGATCGAGTACGTGAAGACCACGCGCCCATCGAGGGCCATCCCGGTCGCGAGGCCAATCATGTTCTGCTCGGCGATTCCCACATTCAGGTACTGTTTCGGGAAATCCGCTGCGTATCCGTCGAGCACGCGAAAGCCAAGATCCGCGGTCATCAGGAAAATTCGCGGGTCACTCTTGGCGAGCTCGGACAGCTGTCGAACGAAGTTGTCTCTCATTCGTCCGAGATCAGCTCGTTGAGCGCTTCATCGTATTCCGACCCGCGAGGCGTACGATAATGCCACAGTACCGTGCGCTCCATGAAAGAAACGCCTTTGCCCTTGACGGTGTGCGCGAGGATGCACGTCGGTTTTCCGTTTACCGCCGGCAAATCGGACAGATTATCGTAAAGTGCCTGGTGGTCGTGACCATCCAGTTCGATGACAGACCATCCGAATGCACGCCACTTGTCGGCGAATGGCTCCAGCGCCAGCGTCTCCGCGACAGTGGCAAGACTTTGAATTTTGTTGTAATCCACGATCGCGGTGAGGTTGTCGAGTCGGTGGTGAGAGGAAAACATCACCGCTTCCCACGTCGACCCTTCATCGCATTCTCCATCACTCAGAACAACGAAGACTCGTCTGTCAGCGCCATCGAGCTTGGCGCCGTACGCCATCCCCGCACCAACCGGCAACCCGTGACCGAGTGATCCGGTGGAGAGCTCCACTCCGGGAACGCCCTTGTGGCTGACATGCCCACTCAGCACCGAGCCATCAGCGCAGTGCTTTTCTAGCCATTCGATCGGGAAGAACCCGCTCTCCGCGAGTGCGGCATAGATGCCTGCGCCAGCGTGCCCCTTGCTCAGGATGAACCTGTCGCGGTTGGGTCGCTGCGGGTTCGAGGGATCCACCCGCATGATGCCGCCATAGAGAACGGCAACGATGTCTGCCATGGACAGAACGGACCCGACGTGCGAGCTGCCTCCAAGGTTCGTCATGCGAACTGCATGGCGCCTGATACGCTTCGCCAGCTCCTCGGTCGCGGTACGCGGCGCGTGGCGTGGCTTCTTTTGTGGCGCGGCGGCGGCTGATCGCTCCATTAAACCCTTTCGGAAAGTGACAAGCTATACAGACCCGGCTGTCCTAGGCAACGACAGCCCGCGTCCGAGCGATTTCGGATGCTCCCGGAGGAGGGGCTGCGGGCAGTGGTTGAGACCTGAGAATAATGTTCTGTAGCTGCTCGCTCGCTCCAAGGGTCGCTGCAATATCGCGAACGCCCGCCAGGGCCGCCGGTCGATTGACTGCTCCGTAAACAGTGAGCCAGATGATTCTGAAATCGGTCACCACTCCCGGTTTTGAATCGACGTAAAGAAGCCCGAGGCGCGACTTCCATGGTCTGATGAGCTGGTTGTAGCGAAGATCGGGATCTTCGCTCCCGCGCAAAATCTCGCCTTCATCGGCAAACACGATGGACGCGAGATCGGTAATTCCCGGAGACATCGTGAGCAATCGCTTCTCTTCATCGGTGTATAGAGCGGCATCTCGCTCGACCTGCGGCCGTGGGCCCACGAGTGACATTGTTCCTGACAGAACGTTCCAGAGCTGCGGAATCTCATCGAGCTTGAATCGCCTCACGAATCTTCCGAGGGCGGTGATTCGGCGATCGTCACCGGCAGTCGAGTCGACGCCGCTCTTGTCTGCGTTGATCACCATCGATCGGAACTTAACCATCCGGAAAGTTCCTCCACCGCGCGCAACACGCGGCGCGATGTAGAACGGATGATGATAATCCTGCAGATAAATCGCGAGCGCGAGCCCCGCGATGAGTGGCGAAAGCACGAGCAGCCCGAGGGCCGCAACCGTCACATCGACCACTCGCTTCATCGATTCATTCTTGTGATTGGTGGTCGCCTTATGCCGAATAGAATTTTCGAATGCGGTCGCAGATGTACTCGACTTCCTCATTCGTGAGAGAAGTGTTCATCGGAAGAAGGAAACAGCGCGTGAACATTCGCTCCGTGAACGGCAGGGTGGTCGGAGGAATGCCGAGACCGTCGAACTGATGCACGGCCTTGCCGGCCCACTGAATGATTGTTCTGACGCCATCCTGCTCGAGCGACGAACGAAGAGCGTCGCGTCGCGACGATTCGATCTCGTAATTCTGGTAGACGTCAAAGTGATCCGGGTCAGAATCCGGTCCGGGAGGCAGCACGAGATCGTCGATTTCTTCGAGGCCCTCGCGATACATGCGCGCAATTTCGCGGCGACGCTCGATTTCTGAATCCAGCCTTCTCAGCTTCACATTCAGGATCGCAGCCTGAAGATTGTCGAGCCGGGAGTTGATTCCCCACGCCACTACGAGTCCCGTCTCATCTCGCCCGTGATCACGCAAAAGATTGAGCTTGCGGGCCATGTCGGCGTCATTGGTCGTGATTGCTCCGCCATCGCCGAAACAGCCGAGCAGCTTGGCGGGATAGAAGCTGAATGCGGCAGCCGCTCCGAACGTACCGGCGTTCCGTCCCTTGAACTTTGATCCGAGCGCCTGAGCCGCATCTTCGATGATGAGAAGCCCATGTCGCTCGGCAGTTGCGGTGATCGCGTCCATGTTGCACGTGCGCCCGTTGAGCTGTACGGGCATGATCGCGGCTGTACGCGGCGTCACGGCCGCCTCTACCGCGGCAGGGTCGACCATGTGATCAGGACCGCATTCTACCAGTACCGGTGTGGCGCCGGCAAAATGCACCGAGGCCGGAGACGCAACGTAGGTGTGGGATGGAACGATGACTTCGTCTCCCTCGCCAATTCCGGCGGTGCGCAGCGCCATGGTCAGGGCATCAGTGCCGTTCGCAACTCCGATTGCGTATTTGGCCGACGTAAAACCGGCGAGCGCCGTCTCAAATTCGACCAGGTCGCTCTGGAGAATGAACGCCCCTCGTTCCATCACCTCAGTCATGGCCGCAAGTATCTCGTCCCGCTGCTGAGCGAACACATGCGGGTAGCGGAAAAACGGGATCGACATCGAGGTCGAGGGAGGAGAAGTCATCGCAATGTTCAGTTCGAGGATAGGGTTGCTGGAGGGTCCGTGAAATTTATTGAGCCCGATGGTCTGAAAGCCAGTGTTCGCAGGCAGTTACGCTTCGAATTTACCGACGAGAAGCAGCTCCGTGGTGGCCAACTCCTCTCTACTTAGTGTTGCAAATCGCGAATCGACGGAAAACCCATCATCGAGGCTCTTGAACGACCGTTCGTCAACGATCGACTCGACTTCAAGCAAGCTGACACCGGCTTCCCGGAAGATTTCAAGATAGTCGGGCGCTCTTAGCCTGTTCTGGTACATGAACCGATTTCCTGCGATCCGGGTCCATTCCTCGTCTTTGTATTTCAAGAAATGAACCGCGGAAATGCTGCCATCGTCGTGCGAGAAATGGTCGGACAGGTCGACGATGTGTACGACCATCCCGTTATGAGTAAGAACTCGTTTCGCCTCGCGTAGAATTCCTGAGAGCACGACGGGCGGAATGTGCTCCAAAACAGTATTGGAAATGTGAAAGTCGAAACTGTCCTCCGGGACCGGAAGTGCCGTGGCGTCGCATGGGCACAGATACCGGACGTTCATCATCGCCAGGAATTCGGTAGCGCTGCCAGAGAACTCCAACAGTTTTTGGAGGCGGCGCCGGAAATCTGAGTCGTGCGCCCGCGCGCCGAACAGCGATGAGACTTCCTCGACATGCCGTCTGAGGTATTCGGTGGACTCAGCCATCAACGTCTGAGAGAAATAACGGTTCACGTCGACCGTTACCGTTTCTCCCGCCCCCATCAGCCACAAGGCCGTCGGCACGTTCGCGAGATGGCCGGTGCCGACTTCTAGGAACCGCTTGCCGGTGATCGATTGTCCAGCGCGATCTATCGCTTCAACAATCCGTACTGCCGCGGCAAAACGGTCGACAGGATTGTTGCGCCCTTTTCGAAGTCCGCCAAACAGTCGCTGCACGGCGTAATAAACAGCTGCGGATCCGAACGGAAGGCCGGCGATTGCATTTTGAATTCGCGCTTTGTGCGTCCACTTCATCCCGACTTTTGAAGCGGGGGCCAAGCGCGAAATTGCCCGGCGCCGCTCCAAGGCTCGCGTGATTTCTTAACGGGTGCTGTACCGATCAGCAAACGAAACACGCCCGCGATGAGACCGAGTCCATGAAGAAAATGATAGAGAAAAAACGCGATCGGCAGTGTGAAGATGTGCCGAGGCTCTCGGTATCGAATTGCCTGCTGAATCGCCGAGAGAATTGCGAGTATCGCGTACAGCGCCATGACTGAAGCGAATGCGATGCGAACAGTTCTCGAGAATGGTGAGAGAACAATTCCCAGAATTACGCCCGCCGCAAAGAACCCGGTTATCGCGTGTCGGACGGCGAACGCATACGGCGCGACATACCATAGGTAAGCGTTGTAAGGCGCTTCCAGCACAACCTGTTTCCGCAGAAACGATTTCAGTGTTGCCGGCGGATAATACGCGACGTGAATGTTTGGATTGCGCCACACACATCCGCCGGAGCTGATGATGCGACGGTTCAATTCGTAATCCTGCGCGCGCACGAGACGCTCATCGAATAGTCCAATCCGCTCGAATAGTGCGCGCGGGAAAAAGCCGTAGGGTACAGTGTCCGCCGGGCCTTCCTGCGCGCCGAGTCGAAATCCCGAGTTCCCTACGCCGAACTTGTGTGTGGTGAGTGCCTGTACCAATGAAGATTGGTACTCGTCGTCGCGTCGCTGCGTTATGAACAATCCGCCGACGTTGTCGCAACCCGTTCGGACCGATGTCTCGATGAGAAGCGCGAGATATTCGCGCCCGTAAAGCGAGTGTGCGTCAAGTCGAACGATGTAATCGCCGCGTGCCTGTTCAAGAGCCTTGTTCAATCCGGTCGACTGGATTCGTCGCGGGTTATCGATCACGCGAATACGCGAATCCTTTTTTGCGAGCTCGGCGACTATTTCTTGTGTTCCGTCGGTAGAACCGCCGTCGATGACAAGGATCTCCAGCAGCTCGAAATCCGGAGGTATTTCAAACGCGAGAACGGAAGCCAGGCACCGATCGATGAATTTCGATTCGTTGAGGCACGGAATCAGGACGGAAACAGATTTCATTTGCGCGGACAAGTTGCTTGTTTATGGTCGGCAATGGAAGGACATTTCGGCGTGATTTCACCAGAGCCCGACAGCCCGTCGATTGAATTCTCCGTTGTGAGCGGATCCAACGAACAATTGATCGTCGATTGCATCGAGTCTCTCTATGAGACAATGCGCGAGTCGCGGTATTCGTGGCGAATTACGGCAATCTGCAATACACCGGGCTCCGAACTTCCGGAGCGATTGCGCAGCCAATTCCCGGACGTTCACGTCATCGTTAATTCAGCGCCGCGCGGATTTGCAGCGAATCATAACATCGTGCTCGCCAGCACACGCGCTGATTACGTCTGGGTTCTGAACGACGATCTCGTATTTCTTCCGGAGACCGTTGCCCGTGTCACGGAATTTCTCGAGGCTCCCGCGAATTCACGTGTTGGGGCATTGAGTCCAAAGCTTCTCAACACCGACGGATCGCTTCAGCCTTCCACTTACAGTTTTCCGTCGATGCCGCAGACGCTGCTTGCGCACTCGGGAATTCGCGACCATCCGATTGTCAGCCGAATGGTTGCCGCCGCCGCGCCTGTGCTTCGACGGAGACTCGGCTCATCGCGCCATTGGAGTCACGATCGCACTCTGGAGGTCGACACTTTCAGAGGTGCGTGCGTCGTCGTTCGGATGAAGGCCGTAAGAGAAGTTGGAGTGATGACCGAAGTTGCCATAGTAGGGGCGGAGGAAATCGAATGGCACCGGCGGTTTGTCCGTGCGGGATGGAGCGTTGTTTTCTTTGCCGAAGCCAGCGTCATTCATCACGGAAGCCAGACTGTCGACAATGAAGCTTCGCATCGTCCAGAATACCTGAAGGGCACACTCGACTATTTCCGTCGCGACAGCTCAACCGTGAAATACGGATTGTTCTCTGCTGCGCTGCTTGCAATGTTTGCGGTTCAGCGGGGAATCGCCGGCCTTCGCGGCGATGCGTCCGGTAGTCGTGTCGCTAAACAGAGTATGAGGGTGACTCTTGATTCACTCGGCCGCTAGCTGACGGCCTTGCGCGCGCCGCGGAGTCGCGGAAGCGCTCCACGAAACCTTTCACTCTCCGCGTCGCGACGTTCAAGTCGCCGCCTCATTACATCCGCAATTATTGCGACAAGACACAAGAAGGCAAAGCTCACTATTGCGGCGATCGCACTCTTTAGAATGATTCTCTTGCGAACCTTGGGGAGAATCTTTGGAAGTGGATCCTGTACGACTACGGTAGGCGTCGCCTCGAGCTCGTGAGCGAATGCGGCATCCCTGTCAGTCACCGCCTGCGTGTATACCTGTTCGGCGAAGCGTACGTCGCGTAAGAGGCGGTCTCTTTCAGTGCCGGATACTGAGTACGCGGGCGCTGCGCGATTACTGAAGTTGAATTCTCTCGCGCGATCCTCGGCTGCGCGGAGCTGTGACTCCGCATTTGTAACGCGTGCTTCCTGCGCGAGGCGAAGCTGCTGCGCCTGCGCTCGCGACGTTCTCACGAAAATCTGACTGGCGCTGTCTACGACTCTCGATGCGATAAGCCGCGCCAGCGCGCTGTCTTTGTTCGAAAAACTGACCGTTATAGAGCCGGTTTCCTTGTTTGCTCCAACCTTCATCAACTTGTTGATCTGCTTGGCGACACTCTCCGCATCATCAGATTCGTAGTGCTCACCAACGACGCGATCCACTACACGCTGGGATGAATTGGGAAGCTGTGAAAGTCCTACTCCGCCGAGCACAGCGCGGGACGACAAGAGCTCGGTCATTCGCGCCGGAGTAAGCTGGTAACCCATCTGTAATGCTGCCCCTGCGAGTGCGGCGATGCCGCTCAGCGCGGTGGGTGCGGTTCTGCTGCTCGTAACCGGCGTCACCGTGAGCTCAGCCTTGTACTTCCGCGGCTGCAGCGCGGCCCACCCAGCTACGAGGGCCGAAATGAGAATCGCGCCGGCGATAATTCGCCAACGATTCTCGAGTACGGGCGTGAGAAGGGTCAGTGCATCGATCCCTTCTTCGACATAAGGCTCGCGTAACGGCTGGCTGGTCATGCGCCACCTACAGTAGCGCCGGTGTACCGTGATATCCAGAAGCGGCCACGCCAAACTCGAATGGCGAACACGACGGCGATGATCGCGACCACGGTGGCCGTCAAGCTGTTGTAGAACCACAGCCACGTAATCGGCGTCCACATGATTGTCAGATAGGCAAACAACAGCAGCGCAATGCCACTCCATTTTCCGGCGGCCACCATGCGAAAGCCTGCTCCTCCAACAAATCCGAGCATTGCCAGAATCGTGAGCGCACCGGGAATAGTGAAGTCCTGAATCAGGGGGCGGAAACCCGTGTAGATGTTGCTCATCTCTCCGAGGACCAGATCGATAACCTGTTCGAACACGCCGGGGATTCGACGCGAGTAGCCGAGGAGCTCCAATGGTCCTGCAAACGTCGCCGTGCCTAAAGACGGGCTGAACGGTTGGTTCCAGTAGTCGGTCAGCCACTGAGAAAAAACACTCATGTGCCCGAAGGCTGAGCTCACTAATTTCGCGACGACAATGTTCAGTAGCGCGGCATCAGTTGAAGCGAGGCGAGCAAAACTCGTCGCAAAGAATAGCGCGAGCACGAACAAGCCGAGTCCGCCTGCCGCAAGAACGTGCGTCTTTGTGAAAACTGCGAGCTTGCCTTGTCTGAGACGCGTGGCGAAATACGCCGATAGCCACAAGCTCATTGCAAAAAGAACGGCTGCCTTTGTCGTTTGAAGAATCGTGACCCCGAGTGCGGGGATGAAGGTGAGCAACGCAACCAATTTCCAACGCCGTTCTCTTCTCAGCACAAAAAGAATTCCGCCTGCAAGGGGAGCGAGATAGACGAAGGGTAGCAGCGCCTGACTCAACCGCGGCGGCGGAGGTGGCAGGTCACCAAAGCGCTGGGCGTAGAATTGGTTCGAAGTGATGATCAACGTCTGGATATCGAACAAATCGGCGAAAGCAACGTTCGATCCTGCAACGAACGCGACATTCGACGCTACGCCGAAAACAGTCGACACAACGACGATCATGCCGAACACAAAAAGCTCTCGGTCTGTAGCGGGGGCGGGATTAGGGTTTACTCTGGTCTTGAAACCGAAATTTCCAGCTATAGCGCCCATGCTCACGGCGATGCTCGCAGCAATGACCCACAGCATTGCGTTGGGAGCAACGGGTTCCCTCGGTGCGAGAATCAGTGGGAGGATTCCGGCGAAGCACCACCAGAGAGCGAAAAAAGCTGCGGGGTGAAGCCATGTTCCAACCAGCAGACGAAGACATACGGCCCATGCGATAAGACAGACGCCCAATGCCAAGGCAAGGCCAGTAGCCATTATGGATGCCGCTCGAGATGCTCAGGGTGCGCGAGATACCATTCCACTGTCTTGCGAAGTCCGCTCGCGAAAGTCTCCTGCGGTTTCCAGCCAAGCTCCTCTTCGATGAAAGTGCAGTTTATCGCGTATCGGAAATCGTGGCCGAGCCGGTCGGTAACTGAAGTTAGAAGCTCGTCGTACTTTCCCGTTGCGCGTGGGCGCTCCTTGTCGAGGATCGCGCAAATCTCGCGAGCGATGTCCTTGTTACGGCGCTCACTCCGGCCGCCGACGAGGTATGTCGATCCAGCTCTTCCGCTCCGTACTACCATGTCGATTGCAACACAATGGTCCTTCACGTACAGCCAATCGCGAATGTTCAATCCTTCACCGTAAATCGGAATTGGTTTTTCCGCGAGAGCGGATCGAATTACAGTCGGAATAAACTTTTCCGCATGCTGATACGGCCCGTAGTTGTTGGAGCAATTGGTCATCGTGATCGGCAATCCATACGTATGGAAATACGCGTTCACTAGATGATCCGATCCTGCCTTGCTCGCCGAGTACGGAGAGTTGGGGTGATACGGGGTATGCTCGTTGAAGGGGGGATCTTTCTCAGCGAGACTTCCGAAAACCTCATCCGTAGAGACGTGATGAAATCTTACG
>Ga0310810_10008568_pt1 | contig 11778 bp, 12 predicted proteins | sample NCmetagenome_FD_207641 | JGI IMG/M metagenome (GOLD analysis project Ga0310810, IMG submission 207641) | Soil microbial communities from experimental microcosm in Duke University, North Carolina, United States - NC | ecosystem: Engineered > Artificial ecosystem > Soil microcosm > Unclassified ...
GGGTACCGTCTGGGACAACGGTCCGTCGCCCGCAAACACCGCGGCGACGTCGTCGGCGAGATCGGGCATCACGTACTAAGGTAGCGCGAAGGCGACGTACGTGCCGCCGGACGGCGCACCCCATTTCCCTCCGCCAGCGCCGATAACCACGTACTCCTTGCCTTCGACCTCGTACACCGCCGGCGTGGCATTGCCGGCAGCCGGCAGCGTCGTCTCCCACAGCAGGCGCCCGGTACGCGCGTCGAACGCGTGGAACTTGTTGTCGTACACAGTGGCGCCGATGAACACGAGGCCGCTCGCGGTGACGACAGGACCGCCGTAGTTCTCGCTGCCTGTGTTCGTCAGACCCGAGCCGGGCATGTCCCCGAGCGGCACCTGCCAGGCAATGGCGCCCTTCCCGAGATCAATCGCGGTGAGTGTTCCCCACGGCGGCGTGATCGCCGGGAAGCCATCGGGATCGTTGAAGCGGGCGTCGCCGTCGAGCGAGTACTTCAGATCGAAGGGCGACGGCTTGTCCGAGCGGACCGTCATCGAAGTGCCGTCGAGGACGTACCGCACGATGGCGCGGCGAATCGCGGAGTGCATCTCGCCGTATGCAGGCATGCGCCCGCCACCTTCACGTACCTTAGCCGAGATCTCGTCCACGTTGCGCCGCGCGCCAATGCCGACGAGCGAGGGGAACTCCGGCGGGTTGCCCTTCAAGTCCGCGCGATGACAAGCCGCGCAGTACTGCAGGTACAGCGCCTTGCCGTTGGTGGGTTTGCCGTCGGGCATCTTCCGCTCGGCCAGCTTCACGCGCCACGCCATCTCATTGGCGTTGACGTACATCAGGCCGGAGTTCGGGTCGAACGCGACGCCGCCCCACTCGCCGCCGCCGTCCATGCCGGGGAAGAGGATCGTGCCCTGCGCGCTCGGCGGATCGTACTCGCCGCGCTTTCTGAGCTTGAGCCACTCCTCGCGCACGGCCTGCTCGGCTGCGGGCGTCCGCTTCGTGATCAGGTCCTCCGTGAACTGCTGGCGCGTGAAGGGCGGCGGCAGCGTTGGCAGCACCTGCGTCGGCGCGGCCTGCTCGCCCGGGATGTCGGAGGCCGGCGGCGCCACGGTCTCCATCGGGAAGATCGGCTCGCCCGTCTCCCGGTCCAGGACGTACGTGCGGCCGTTCTTGCCAATCTGTGCGACGACGTCGCGCGACCTGCCGTCCCTGGTGATCGTGACGAGGGTCGGCGAGGCGGGGAAGTCGCGGTCCCACAGGTCGTGCTTCAGCGCCTGGAAGTGCCAGACGCGCTCGCCAGTCGCCGCGCGGAGACAGATGATCGAGTTGGCGAACAGGTTGTCGCCGTGCCGGTTCGCCCCGTAGAAGTCGTAGGAGGTGGACCCGGTCGCCGCGTAGACCAGCCCACGCTTCTCGTCGAGCGAGACGCCCGACCACGCGTTGGCGCCGCCGCTGTATTTCCAGGCGTCCTTCGGCCAGGTGTCGTAGCCGAACTCGCCTGGATGTGGAATCGTGTGAAATGCCCACTTCTCGACGCCGGTGTTGACGTCGAACGCTCGGATGTCGCCCGGCGCGGACGGCAACCCCTCCGGAACGACGGAGCCGAGGATCAGTAGATCGTCATAGAACACGCCGGGCGTGTTCACGCCGATGCTGATCGTGCGCGGGTCGCGGTCCTCGAAGCCGTCGCGCAGATCGATCCGCCCCTGCCGGCCGAACGTTGCGACGGGCTTGCCGGTGTCGGCGTCGAGCGCGTAGAACCAGTGGCGCGCACCGAAGTAGATTCGCCGCTGATCGCCGCGCTCCCGGTACATCAGCCCGCGGATTCGCGTGCGACTCGGCGGTGTCTCGCCTTCGAGGGGATTGAAGCTCCACTTGACCGCGCCGGTCGCGGCGTCGAGCGCGAACACCCGGAGTGTCGGCGACGTGGCGTAAAGGACGCCGCGCGCCACCACGGGCTGGCACTGCATCTCCGAGCCTTTGAAGGCATCGCCGGTGTCATATGTCCAGGCGACCTTGAGTGACGAGACGTTGGCCGGCGTGATCTCGGTGAGCGGCGAGTAGCGCGTGCGAGCCTGGTTGCCGCCGTAGTCGGACCAGTCTGCGGCCAGCAGCGTGGCGCCGAAGAGCAGACTGAGGACCGAAGCGCGCATCAGGCTGGTCGCGGTCCGGTTGTGCCGGGGCGTCAGAGCGGGAAGCGCGCGCAGAGCGCTTCGACTTCGCCCTTGATCTTGGCGAGCGCCGCGTCGTTGTCTGGCGCTGCCAGCGCGCGCAGGATCAGGTCGCCGATCTGGTCCATTTCTTGTTCGCCCATGCCGCGCGACGTCACGGCCGGGGTGCCGATGCGGATGCCGCTTGCCACCATCGGCGGGTTCTGGTCGAAGGGAATGGCGTTCTTGTTCACTGTAATCCCGGCTTTACCAAGCGCCGCTTCCGCCACCTTGCCGGTCAGACCCTTCGAGAACACGTCCACCAGCATCAGGTGGTTGTCGGTCCCGCCGCTGACGAGGCGATAGCCGCCGGACGCGATGGCCGTGGCCAGTCGTGCCGCGTTGGCCACGATCTGCCGCTGGTAGGACGCGAAGGCCGGTTGTGCCGCCTCCTTCAGACACACGGCCTTGGCGGCGATCACGTGCACGAGCGGGCCGCCCTGGACGCCGGGGAACACGGCGCGATCGAGGTCTTTCGCGTACGCCGCGCGCGACAGCACCATGCCGCCCCGCGGTCCCCGCAGCGTCTTGTGCGTCGTCGTCGTGACGAAGTCGGAGTGCGGCACGGGGCTGGGGTGGATGCCGGCGGCGACCAGGCCCGCGATGTGCGCCATGTCGGTCATCATCAGCGCGCCGACTTCGTCGGCCACAGCCCTGACGCGCGCGAAGTCGAACACCCGTGGGTAGGCGCTGGCGCCGACGATGATGACCTTGGGCTTGTGCTCGCGGGCGAGCGAGGCGAGCGCATCGTAGTCGAGGCGCTCGTCTTCCTTGCGGACGCCGTACGGCACGACGTTGAAGTACTTGCCCGAGAAGTTCAACGGGTGGCCGTGCGTGAGGTGGCCGCCGTGCGCGAGGTTCATGCCCAGGATGGTCTCGCCGGGCTTGAGCACGGCCATGAACACGGCCATGTTCGCCTGCGCGCCCGAGTGCGGCTGCACGTTGGCGTGCTCGGCGCCGAACAGCGCCTTCGCGCGCTCGATTGCCAGCGTCTCCACCACGTCCACGTATTCGCAGCCGCCGTAGTACCGCTTGCCTGGATACCCTTCCGCGTACTTGTTCGTGAAGACCGATCCGGTCGCCTCCAGGATGGCCTGGTTGACGAAGTTCTCCGAGGCGATCAGCTCGAGGCCCGACGATTGGCGCGTCCGTTCGTTGGCGATCGCTCTTGCGATCTCGGGGTCGACGTCGGTGAGTCGGGCGGGAATCGAGGCGGTCGTGGACATGGCGGCGGAATTGTACTATAGGCAGTCACCGGCGACGGCCGGAACTCAGGGCACATGACTGCGTCACTTCCGACCGTTCACGTCTCGCATCGCGGCGAAGATCGCCTGCGCCGCGGCCACCCGTGGATCTATCGCAGCGACGTCACGCGGGCGAGCGCCGCCTCCGGCGATCTCGTCAACGTGATCGGCCCGCGGGAGCGGAAGCTTGGCGAAGCATTGTGGAGCGATCGGTCGCAGATCGCGCTTCGCATGATGGCGGCCGGCGAGCAGTCCGTTGGCGAGAGCGGATGGCGCGAACGCCTCGCGGCGGCGATTGCGTTCCGCGCGTCGCTGAACATCGACGCCACGGCGTACCGCCTCGTCCACGGTGAAGCCGATCGGCTGCCAGCGCTGATCGTCGATCGCTACGCCGACGTGCTGGTGGTCCAGGCGCTGTCGCAGGGGATGGACAGGCGCCTCGACGAGCTGACCGGGCTTCTCGTCGACCTGCTGCACCCGAAAGGCATCCTGGCGCGGAACGATCCGAAGGTCCGGACGCTCGAGGGGCTCGAGCAGACGATCGAAGTCCGGTACGGCGACGTCCCCGAGACCGTCGAAGTCCGTGAAGGCGCGGTGACCTACGACGTCGACGTGCGTCACGGGCAGAAGACCGGCCTCTTCCTCGATCAGCGTGAGAACCGCGAAGCGGCCGCGAAGTACGCGCACGGCCGCGCGCTCGACTGCTTCAGCTACAACGGCGGCTTCGCGCTGTCGTTGGCGAAGCGGTGCGCCGCCGTTCACGCGCTCGATGCATCGGCGGACGCCGTCGCCCGCATCATCGCCAACGCCGCGCGCAACGGCCTGACCAACGTGACGGCAGGCGAAGCCAACGTCTTCGACGAGCTGCGGCACTACGAGCGGACCGGCGAGCGCTTCGACACAATCGTGCTCGATCCGCCGGCCTTCGCGAAGAACAAGGCGTCGGTCGAGAAAGCCATTGCCGGCTACAAGGACATCAACCTGCGCGCGCTGCGCATCCTCTCGTCTGGAGGAGTGCTGGTGACGTGCAGCTGCTCGTACAACGTCGACGAGCCGCTGTTCCTGCAGATCCTCGCGGAGGCCGCCGCCGACGCGCACGCGCACGCGACGATTCTCGAGAAGCGCATGCAGGCACGGGACCACCCGGTGCTCGTCACGGTGCCGGAAACCTACTACCTGAAGTGCGTGATCCTGAGGAAGGCGTGACAGTGGGACAGATCCTCTCCTGCTCCGCCACGTTCAAGCGCCAGTCCTCGACCGGCCGCGCCGAGCTCGAGACGGACTATGTGCTGTTCCGCGGCGACTTCCGCGTGAAGCTGCCGTTTGCCTCGGTCACGGCCGCCTCCGCGCGTGACGGCGTGCTGACGCTGAAGAGCACGGAGGGCGTGCTGACGCTGGCGATCGGCGCGAAGGCCGAGAAGTGGGCGGCGGCGATCACGTCGCCGAAGAGCCGGATCGACAAGATCGGCGTGAAGCCCGGTCAGCGGGTCTCGGCGCTGGGCGTGTCCGACCGCGCGTTCGTGGACGAGCTCAACGCCGCGGGTGCCGACGTCTCGGAACGGGTCCGGAAGGACAGCGACGCGATCTTCATCGCGGTGGAATCCAGCGCCGATCTCCGCCGCATCGCCAGCCTCGCGAAGTCGCTTGCACCCGCCGGCGCGCTCTGGGCTATCCGCCGCAAGGGCGTTGCCGACGCGTCTGAAGCGCTCACGATGGCTGCTGGCAAGGCCGCCGGCCTGGTGGACGTGAAAGTGGTCCGCTTCTCGGAGACGCACACGGCCGAGAAGTTCGTCATCCCGAAATCTCGGCGGTAGTCCTGTCCCGCCGTCCGGAGCCAGGAGTCTGACGCCTGGCGTTCAGCCCCCGTGACGATGGCCGTCGGCCATTCCCACACGGTTCGCCGTGTCCCCCTCGAAGTCGAACTCGATGACGACCGCCGGCTCGTTGCCGACGACCCAGCCATCGTGCCCGGGCTCGACAGCGATGACGGCTGGAGCCGCGTACTCACGCACGCAGCCGTCCGGGAAGCCGATGTGAATGCTGCCGCGCGCAAGGAAGCCGACGTGGGCGTGCATGCACTGGTCTGTGTGGACCAGCGGCTTCATGTCCGTGGACCAGCGGAAGCCGACCGGATAGATCATCCGCTTCACGCGGGCGGCGCCGGCGCGCACGACTTCGAGCTTTACGCCACCGACGTCTCGGCGATCCGCGCCAGGCACGGGTGCGAGAAGTGGATCGATTCCGCTCATGTGTTCCTCCCGCCAAGGCTGGCGCCGTGTGTAGACCGTCGAGCTTCCATTGCTCGAGGCAGAGTCCTCCGAAGTAAGACGGTCATGCGCGGGCCCGCTCGCGCGCGTCCTCGGCTTCAACCGTCTGGTAGCAGAGCCGCGCCCAGAGAATCCACAGCGACGCGTTGATCCCGAGGCCGAGCCACGGCTGCACGTACGCAAGCGCGGTGGCGGTGGTGTATACGAGCGGGCCCACCACATAAGCGCGCCGAACCCTTGCGATCGCGTCGGGCGTCACGTCGTCGCGGAAGAGATCGTCGCGCACGATGGCCAGGAACACCGTGCCCCAGGCCAGGCTGTTGACGATGAACGAGCCGCAGTAGAAGGTGGCGGCCGTGTGCGCGTCGCCTTCGGCGAGGTGCTCGGCGAGCACTGCCGTCGGGAACGGCGCGAACGTCACCGTGAGCAGGAGGAATCCGTTCGCGAACAGGAACGGATATGAAGAGGCCTTCACCATCCGCATCAGCTCGTGGTGGTTGATCCACATGATCAGGATCACGAAGAAGCTGAGCAGGAAGGCGACATACGACGGCCAGAGCCCGGCCAGCGCACGCCACAGAGCCTCGGGTCCATCGGCGTGTGGCACCTTGATCTCGAGGACGAGCAGCGTGATCGCGATCGCGAAGACGCCGTCGCTGAACGCTTCGATCCGCTGCGTGCCTTCTGCCACGGCCCCTCCGACGACACGAGAATACCAGAGCGTCTCAGCGCTTGATCCGGCCGCGAACGATGCGTGCGCAGGCCATCATGCCTGCACGCTGCAGCGACGCCCGGGAGCCGATGTTGCCCTGCCCGGTCCGAGCTCCAGGGACGTTCCCCCGCTCGTAGCAGATCCGCTTCAGCTCCTGGATCAGATAGCTGGCAAACCCTCGACGCCTGAAGGGCTCGGCGACTTCCATGAAGATGTCGCCGTACGGCGGGTTGTAGTGGTACAGCAGGCCGCCGGTCGCGACGATCCGGCCGTCGACCTCGATGCCCCACTCGCCGACAGGCTCCACGGTGTGCGTGAACACGATGTCATCCGACTCGTGGATCTGGCGGAAAAGCGCGCCAGGCGCGAGCGTCAGCTGCGTTCGCAGGCGATCGTCGAAGAGGATCGTGTCGCTCGTCAGGTCTTCGGCCCGGTCGAACAGGAGCACCGTGAGGAGCCGGTCGTTGGTCTGCGCGGCGATCGTCCTGGCATCCGCCGCGGCGACGAGTGCATCGAAGCACTCCAGCGCCGCGGCGCGATGCTCAGGCAGCAGGTAGATCTCCTTCACGGTGTCGCGCGAGTCGCCTGGTGAGCCGCCGACGGATCCGTAGCCGGCGATCTCGCCGTTGATGCGCAGGAGATACGACGTCACGAAGCCGCGGGCGTGCCACGAGTCGTGCACGATCTGGCACGCCATCTCCTTCCGATAGCCCTCGCGGTATTCGCGGATCGCTTCGAGCGTCGTCTCGATCGCGTCGACATGAGCCGGCATGGTCAGGTCAGTGCGGAAGCGTCGCGCGGATGGCGCCGTACGTCCACGTGCCGGCAAGCGCTGCAGCGATCGCGACGCCCATCACCGTGACGCCGCTTCCGAGCAGCGCGAAGAGCGGGCCCGGGCACGCGCCGGTCAGTGCCCAGCCGAGGCCGAAGATGGCGCCGCCGGCCGCGTATCGAATGCCGGACTCGAAAGGCTTCGGCCGGATTTGAATCGGCGCCCCCGCAAGTGTGTGGACGCCGTGGCGCTTGAGGAACTGCACCGAGAGGATAGCCGTCGGGAGCGCAGTCGCGAAGACGCCGAACATGTGGAATCCCTGAAACCGGAACATCTCCTGAATCCGGAACCACGAGATCACCTCGCCGCGCGTGATGACGACGCCGAAGAGCACCCCCGCCAGGAAGTACGCCCAGGTGCCCGGGCCGCGATGCAGGGTCTGCGGGTCCACGGCGCCTACACCAGGAGCGGTAACAGCAGGAACGTGCCCGCTATGCCGCCGGCAAAGAATCCGAGCAGCGCCACGAACGACGCGGGTTGCAGATCGGCGATGCCGGAGATGCCGTGCCCCGACGTGCACCCGCCGGCATACGCCGTCCCGAAGCCGATCAGGAAGCCGCCGCCGGCGATGAGCGCGACCCCGCGCACGGTGAGCAGCTGCTGCCAGTTGAACAGGTCGGCCGGCACGAGGCCGGCGAACTCGCGGACGCCGATCGCGGTCAGCGATTGTCGCGTCGCCTCGGCGATCGCGATCGGCTGCGGGTTCGCAAAGACGAATCCTGCGATCACGCCGCCGACCAGGATGCCTGCCGCGAAGGCGAGGTTCCAGCTACCCACTCGCCAGTCGTAGTGCAGGTACTTCTCGTTCGGCGCCACAAGGGCGCACATGTGGCGGAGGTTGGCCGAGACGCCGAACACGCGGTTACCGAGCAGGAGCAGCGCGGGCGCAAAGGCGCCAATCAACGGCCCGGCGACGTACCACGGCCAGGGGTGAGTCAGGAGATCACTCATGGTCCGTTGGGGGCGTTGGGGGCGTTGAGGGCTCTAGCTCCGGCAGATTGCCGTCCTTGTCCTCGGGATCCCGTGCCTCGGCGCGGCCCTCGACGATGATCTCGACGGCCTTTCGCGTGTCCTCGTTCAGCATGCCGTAAACAGTGCCCGCCGCAGCCGATCCGACACGGGGACGGTGACGCGACCGGCCTCCGGAGATCAGCAGCGCCAGCATGCCGAACATGCCGAGAAGTGCGACGATCCAGACGAGGGCGACGATCATTGTCGTATTGGGGTCAGACGCTGTTAAGGGGATCGGGGCGGCTTAACAGCGTCTGACCCCAACAGCAGAAACTCGCGGCTCTTCCTGATGTCGTCCGTCAGCGGCCGATCCTGTTCAAGGAACGGCACCACGGCGCGGTAGGCCTTGAGCAGACGCGAGCTGCCCCGACCCAGGGCCAGCGACGGCACGGCGCCACGCCGGAGATCCACCGCCTGCGCGGCGTGCATCAGCTCCATCCCGACGATGTAGTAGAGATTGTCCACCAGACGGCCGATGTGATCCACCACCAGCGGGGCGTTGGACGCCACGTCCTCGATGCCGCCCGCTGCCGTGGCCGCATCCGCGGACACCGGCTGGCTGAGCGCCCGGTTCTCCGCATCGAGCGCCAGATAGGGATATTGCGCCTCCGCCAGCGCCATGGCCGTGTCGTTCGGCGCGAGAAACGTGCTGAGGCCCGTCATTGCCGCCGTGCCGAGGCGCGTCATGCGCTGCACCGACGCGCTCGACACGTGTCGCAGCGCGATCCCGAACGCTTGCAGATCCACGACCCACGCCATGGGCTCGAAGTTGGCCGTCGGCATCACCGCGCCGGTCAGATCGCCTTCACGGACGTAGTACGACTGCACGACGGGCGAGGCGTTGTCAGGCGGCGTCGCGTCCAGGATCACTGCCGGGTTGTCGTCCGAGGAATTGAGCTGGATTTCCAGGTCCCGTGTCAGCGCGTCGAGCGCGCGGCGCGCGTTCCCGTAGGACTGGCTCGCCGTGCGGAAGCTGAGCGGATCCTGCAGCAGGCGCTTCGCATCGGGCTGCCAGAGATAACTCCCGTCGAGCGCCGTCCGAATCCGGCGGGCCGCCTCGGCCTGCGCGGGATAAGGCCTCACGCCCTGCACCGGATCGAGCAGCGGCGACACGTTCCCGTTCAGCCCTTCCAATCCCAGCGCCACGACCGTCTCGCCGGCGTCGAGCAGCCGCCTGGCATCGACGGCCACCAGCGCCGCCAGGCCCGCGGCGTAGGCGTTCGAGCTGAGGATGGACAGGCCATCTTTGGCGACAGGCGCCAGCGGCGCGATCCCGGCCTGCTGCAGCGCGTCGCGCGCCGGCATGCGCCGGCCCTGATAGATCACCTTGCCTTCCCCCATCATGGCGAGCCCCACGTGCGCGAGGATATCGATGTCGGCCTCGCCGATGGAGCCGCGCGCCGGCAGCACCGGGTGGATCCGGCGGTTCAGGAAGTCGATGTACGTCTGGACTACGGCTGGCTGCACTCCCGTCGCGCCGTACAGCATCGTGTTCAGCCGGGCCAACATTGCGGCTCGCACGTGCGCCTCCGGCGCCTCGGGCCCGATGCCCGCGCTGTGGGCGTAGAGCAGCGTGCGATTGAATCGCTCGGACGCCTGTCGCACCTCGGGGTCGAGTTCGCCGGCGCGGAAGACGGTCTTGTCCCGGTCGATGCCCACGCCGCGATTCAGGCCGTAGATGGGCAGCCCCTGCTTGGCGGCGAGCAGCAGCAGGCGGTACGAACGCTCAACTCGCACCAGTGCCGCAGGATCTGCGCGGACGGTGACCTGGTCTCGAGCGACGCGCCCGACGTCGACAACCGTCAGGTCATGTCCGGTGAGCAGGAGAGCGTCGGGCGGCGGCGAGGTCTGAGCGGCGCTGGTGGCCGCCGTGAGACAGAACAGCACGCCCGCCGACCACATCCGCCCCGACTGGATCATGCGGCAGGCCTCTTCGCAAGATGCGGGGCGACCATCACGAGCAGGAAGGCCCGCCACGCCAATCCGATGACCAGCACCTGCCAGTTCACACGCGCGCCGGCCGCGAAGAACAACACCAGCAGGCACGGGATGACGTATGCCACCACGCGGACGAGGCGGTAGCCTGACGCAATATCGGCGTCACTCTCAGCGCCGCCGTCCCGGCTGGCGAGCGTCAACGCGGCGGCCGCCAGCAGCGCGGCCACCACCACGTCAGCGATGCCGAGCCAGCGCGGGGGGCCGGGCGGAAGCCAGGCCGCCACCATCGGGAACAGGCTGGAGACGACGAACAACCCGCCCGTGATCCGCGGGAGCCCTCGCATCGGCCCGATGCTATCCTGACTGGGGGCAGTCCCCAACCCGAGATAGCGGGGCCTGTCCCCCATTCCTCCCATGCGGGGGACAGTCCCCGGTGCAACTGCTGCTCGCCGCTCGAGGCTGAAATGACGACTGACTACGGTACGGCCTTTCCCAATTCCCGCAAGGTCTACGTGGACGGCCATGCCGGTGGCATCAAGGTCACGGCGCCGATGCGTGAGATCGCGCTCGGCGGCGCTGAACCGCCTCTGCGCGTGTACGACACCAGCGGCCCCATCGGCGTGGACGTCCGCGACGGCCTGCCGCTCGTGCGGCGCGACTGGATCATCGGCCGCGGCGACGTCGAGGAAGGCCCGCGACGGATGGTGCAGCGCGCCTGGGCGCGCGAGATGCCGCCCGCGATCGCCGCCAGGACCGCGACGGCCCTCCGCGCGAAGAGCGGCGCCGCCCCGACGCAGCTGCACTACGCCCGCCAGGGCACGATCACGCCGGAGATGGAGTGCATCGCGCTGCGAGAAGGGCTCGACGCCGAGTTCGTGCGGAGCGAAGTGGCACGCGGCCGCGCCATCATCCCGGCGAACATCAACCATCCCGAGCTCGAGCCGATGATCATCGGCCGCAACTTCCTGGTGAAGATCAACGCGAACATCGGCAACTCCGCCGTGCGCTCGTCGATCGAGGATGAAGTCGAGAAGCTCCGCTGGGCGACCCTCTGGGGCGCTGACACGGTGATGGACCTCTCCACGGGGAAGGACATCCACGAGACGCGCGAGTGGATCCTCCGCAACGCTCACGTGCCGATCGGCACGGTGCCGATCTACCAGGCGCTCGAGAAGGTCGGCGGCAGACCCGAGGACCTGAGCTGGGAGGTCTACCGCGACACGCTCATCGAGCAGGCCGAGCAGGGTGTGGACTACTTCACCGTGCACGCCGGCGTCCTGCTCCGGTTCGTGCCCATGACCGCCCGCCGCGTCACCGGCATCGTCTCGCGCGGGGGATCGATCATCGCGAAGTGGTGCCTCGCGCATCACAAGGAGAGCTTCCTCTACACGCACTTCCGCGAGATCTGCGAGATCATGCGCGCCTACGACGTCAGCTTCTCGCTGGGCGACGGCCTCCGCCCCGGATCGATCGCCGACGCCAACGACGAGGCGCAGTTCGCCGAGCTGAAGACGCAGGGCGAGCTGACGCGCATCGCATGGGAGCACGACGTCCAGGTGATGAACGAGGGCC
>Ga0310810_10008569_pt1 | contig 11778 bp, 12 predicted proteins | sample NCmetagenome_FD_207641 | JGI IMG/M metagenome (GOLD analysis project Ga0310810, IMG submission 207641) | Soil microbial communities from experimental microcosm in Duke University, North Carolina, United States - NC | ecosystem: Engineered > Artificial ecosystem > Soil microcosm > Unclassified ...
TCGCGAATGAGACCGCACACGCAGCAGATCGGAATGATAGCTTCAACAGTCGGCATATGGATCTCCTTGGGCTAAACCCTAGGTCACACCATACGTCATGACCTTCACCAGGCATGCCTAGTAAAAGCCCCAGTTCATCTATGGAAGAGCCCCGGCCGTCAATAAGAAGGGCTCAGTGGCTGGCTGTGGAGCGACCATTGATTGCGGCCTCGATCTCCACATACAGCTGTTCCACGGCCATGTATTTGGAGATCAGCGTTGTCGCGCCCGCAGCAGTCATTGCGCGGCGATGCGCATCGCTGGCGCTGACAGAGAGGCCGACAATCACGACATGAGGGTAGGACGTTTTAATCCTCATCGTGGCATCGATCCCGTTCAGTTTCGGCATGTTGATGTCCATCACGACAACGGAGGGCGAGAGCTCTCGGACCAACCGCACGGCCTCTTCACCGTTTGAGGCTTCGCCGACGAGCGACAAATTTGGATAGCTCTCCAGCAGGTCCCGCAACGCGGCGCGCACGCGGGCATGATCATCCACCAACAGGACTCGAATGGTTGGTCTCATAGCCGGTTTGTCGTATGTCTTTATATACAAGTCCGACAACGTCTAATGAGGATGTCCTTTCCGCCTCAAAGCAACCCTCCACCTATATAAAAATTTCCTCCCTTCGGCCACTGGGAGTTTCCCCGCATGATCTCGAATCGATGTCGCGAACAAAGACATGCCGCGTTCGGCATGATTTATTAAATGAACGTCTCACTGATCGCGAAGGTTTGATGAAAGCGGCGGGGACCAGCTTAAGCCAGAGAACAGCCACAGTTTGGGCTGAAAAAAGCCAAAATATCAGAAAATGATGGCGGAGGGGGCGAGATTTGAACTCGCGGACCCCTTACGAGGTCTCCGGTTTTCAAGACCGGCACGTTCGGCCGCTCCGTCACCCCTCCAAACTCATCCTCATCTCAACTGTCATCCGCGGATAGCCCCGTATCTGTGTTACTCTTTCGTGATCCGCTCAAGCCCTCCCATATACTGCCGAAGCGCTGGCGGAATTACCACTGAGCCGTCCGGTTGTTGGTTGTTTTCTAGAATCGCGACCAGTGTGCGTCCGACGGCGAGCCCAGAGCCGTTGAGCGTGTGGACGAAGTCCGTTTTGGAAGGCTTGCCACTGCTCCCCTTATAGCGAATCCCGGCACGCCTGGCTTGAAAGGCCTCGAAGTTGCTGCAAGAAGAAATTTCGCGGAATTGCTGCTGTGACGGGAGCCAGACCTCCAGGTCGTAGGTTTTGGCGGCAGCAAACCCCATGTCGCCCGTGCATAACATCATCACCCGGTGATGGAGACCGAGCCGTTGCAGGACGGCCTCCGCATGGCCGGTCAACCGTTCGAGTTCTTCATACGAACGTCCGGGTTCCGTAAATGCCACGAGCTCGACCTTGTTGAACTGGTGGAGACGGATCAACCCTCTCGTATCCTTGCCGTATGAACCGGCCTCGCGCCGAAAACAGGGAGTGTAGGCGGTATACCGGATTGGCAACGTCGCCTCATTGAGAATTTCCTCGCGATGCAGATTGGTGACTGGAACCTCGGCGGTGGGAATCAGGAAATAATCTTCATCACGGAGGCGAAACAGGTCTTCTTCGAATTTCGGCAGCTGGCCCGTGCCAGTCATGGAGGCCCGATTTACCATAATGGGCGGCCAGACTTCCCGGTAGCCGTGCTCGCTCGTATGCAGGTCTAGCATAAAGTTGATCAGCGCCCGCTCGAGCCTTGCACCTGCTCCGGACAAAACGGCGAAGCGGGCGCCGGCGATTTTCGCCGCCCGGTCGAAATCCAGGATGCCGAGCGCTTCTCCGATGTCCCAATGACTCTTGGCCGGCGCAGGCAGGCTAGGCGGGTCTCCCCAACGGCGCACCTCAACATTGTCTTCGGCAGACTGTCCGATGGGCACTGAGGCATGGGCTAAGTTCGGGATGCGCAACGTGATGTCGGTGAGTTCGTCTTCAACCGTCCTGAGCGAGGCCTCGCAGGCCGCAATTCGCTCGCCGACGCGCTTCATGGCGGCCACGGCCTCGTCCGCAGGCTGCTTTTGCCGTTTGAGCCGCGCGACTTCCTCCGAGCCTTTGTTTAGGTCCGCCCGTAGCGCTTCTGCTTGCATCGTCAGCGTCCGGCGCTCATCCAACAATTTGCGCAATGCGTCCCATTGCACGTCCCGGCCTCGCGCGCCGAGTTGCTCGCGAACCGGATCTAGGTTGTCCCTGAGATGCCGCAAGTCGAACATGGACGCGCCTTTCTTGCTGAGCGCTGGAATCTAGCATCGAGGTTGAGTGGAGTCAATGAACGCGGGTTCGAGGCGGTTGACAGCGTCATTGATGAGGAGAGACGATGACGCCATGCGGTCGATATCCAATCCGCCGAATCCATTTGAGTCCAGGCATCGCGATCTGCTTGAACCGGCGCCGGTCGCCCGTCTTGAAATGTATGAGGATGCGAGCCGGGAAATTCTCAGCAGAAACGACAGCCCGGACCTGTCCTTTCGCTGGAGCGTCAATCCCTACCGTGGTTGCTTCCACGCCTGCGCCTATTGCTACGCCAGGCCCACGCACGAGTATTGGGGATTTGGTGCAGGCACCGACTTCGAATCGAAGATCATCGTCAAACGTGACGCTGCGGCGCTGCTCCGGCGGGCTTTTGACAAGCCGTCTTGGAAGGGAGAATTGATCGTCTTCTCGGGCAACACCGATTGTTATCAGCCCATGGAAGCGTCATTGGCGCTGACCCGGGCCTGTCTCGAGGTCTGCGCCGACTACCGCAATCCGGTTGCGATTATCACCAAAGGGATTTTGGTCCAGCGGGACCTCGACATTCTCCGGCGTCTTCACGACGAGGCGTGGGTCCGCGTGTACTTCAGTATCCCATTTGCCGATGATGAGGCCGCGCGGTTGGTCGAGCCGCAGGCGCCCACGAGCCGGAAGCGGTTCGACGCGATGGCCCGGCTTTCCGACGCCGGCATCCCCACTGGGATCTCCATCTCGCCGATCATTCCCGGTCTCAACGATGAAGATATTCCCGAGTTGCTCCTACGCGCGCGGCAGGCGGGGGCGCGCGAGGCGATGTCGACGCTGCTGCGTTTGGCGAAATCCGTCGAAGCGGTCTTCATTGAGCGCATGAGCGAAGCTTTTCCTGAACGATTCGGCAAGGTGAAGCATCGCATTCAGGAGGTCCGTCGAGGGGCCATGACGGACGGTGAGTTTTTCTCGCGGCATCACGGAGAGGGACCCTACTGGACGATGATCGAGCGGCTCGTTGATGTCGCCAAGCGGAAGGCGGGCTTTAGGGAGGCCGACGACGGCCCGGTTCCCGATACGTTTCGCCGTCCAGGCCGCGAGCAGATACGGCTGTTCTGACATGGAGACCAGAACGATGAAGCACAATGCCGGGTTTCTTAAATTGGTCGAGGCGGCACGCGCTCGTGTCAACGAATGCTCGGTCGCCGAGGCAAAGAGCAGGCTCGATCGCGGCGAGGTGGCCTATTTTGTAGATGTCCGCGAGGATCAAGAATTCTCGAAAGATCACGCGAAAGGCGCCAGGCACCTCGGCAAGGGCATCATCGAGCGCGACATCGAGACCGTAGTGCCGGACAAGCAGGCCTCAATTTTATTGTATTGCGGAGGCGGCTACCGGTCGGTATTGGCTGCAGATGCGCTCCAGCAGATGGGCTATACGAACGTGGTGTCAATGGACGGCGGCATCAAAGCCTGGCGAGAGGCGGGGTATCCTATGGAATCGTGACGGAACCTCGCCGGCGAAGTTCCGTCGGAGCCCGAGCGGCTATTTGCTGTTGACCCGGTCGAATTCCTTGATCACTTGATCCGTGAGATCGATGGTATCTTTACTGTAAATGACGATCTTGATCGTTTGCTCGCTGCCTTTGTCGACGACAATGGAAAATCCCCCCTTTTCAGCCACGGTCTGTGTAGCGGAAGCGATACGCTTCATGTAGTCGTCGACGAGCTCTTTCTGCTTGCCCTGGAGTTCCTGATTGAATTCCTGCGCGCGCTTTTGATATTCCTGGATCCTCGTCCGGAACTGCGCCTCCTTTTCCTTTTTTTCGCCCTCACTCAGCTTTGACGCCGCTTCCTTGAGCGTTTTTTCCGTGTTGCGCAACTCTTCTTCGTCCCGTGAAAGCAATTTCTGCCTGGTGGAGACGTATTCTTTGAGTCCGTCCAGCGCCTTCTTGCCGGCCTTCGATTTTTCCAACACGGCCTGGGGATCGATGACGCCCATCTTGAAAGCATCGGCGGCCCATGCGCCGGATGTCGAGATCACCACCCACGCGCCCGCAACCGCCAATGCCGCCCCAATGTGACCCAGCCGGGTCTTCGCCATAGGCATAGTATCCGCTCCCTTAATGGATGAGAAGCTGTCTAGTTGTGAAGAGGGGAGGATAGCGGCGGTTCCACGCACTGTCAAGGGAGCGGGCGGTGCTCGCCTTTCGCCGGTCTTGCGGGCGCCGTATCAGACGAAGTAACGGCTGGTGTCGAACTTACGCTCGGTGTTGTCGATAAGACGAACGATGTAGTTGCGGTATTCCCCGTTCTCGTTTTTCTCGCGGAGGTCGATTTCACGCCCGTCTTCGATCGCGCCGCCTTGGACGTCCGTGATGACCTTCACATAGGGATATTCCGCCTCAGCTGGATCCGTGGCTGGTTTCAATACGACGGCCAACTCATTGCTGTCGAGCAGCACGAGGCTGCCGATGGGAATGATGCCGACGCAGGTCATGAAGAGCTTCATGAGCGTCGCGTCAAAGGACTTCCCAGCCTTGCTGAACATGAAGCTCAGGACTTTCGACGGTGACATCGGCTCCCGCCGATAAACTCGCGAGGAGGTCATCGCGTCGTAGCAGTCCGCAATCATCAGGATACGGCCGGTCATCGAGAGCTTCCACGAAACGTTCAGCTTCGGATAGCCCGAAAAGTCGAGATTCATATGGTGTTCGAACGCCGCCGACGCCATGCGGCCAGGCAAATTGGTGATGCCGCGCATCTTCGCGAGGCTGAGCGCCCCCTCGGTCGGGTGGTTGCGCATGAGCGCCCACTCCTCCTCCGTGAACTCGCCGGGCTTGTTCAGCACTTCCATGGGAATCGTGGCCTTGCCCAGATCGTGAAAGAGCGCCGCCAGACCCAGGTCGGCGAGTTCGACTTTGGGATAGCCGGCGCGGTTTCCGAGGGCCATCGAGAGGAGGGCGACGTTCACGGAATGATTGTGCGTGTATTGATCGTGACAGCGGAGCGTTGTCAACCCCAGCAGCGACGCCTCGTCGTTCATCATGAGATCGACGATGCTCTGGATGGCCCGTTTCGCCTGCTTGAACCCGATCGTGCCTTTCTCGCGAGAATCTTGTACCAGGGTGCCGACGGCCGAGGCCGCGGTGGCATATCGGCTCTTGGCTGTTGCCTTGCCGTGCAGCACGCGTCGCTCTTCGAACTCGATGCCCTTCACCGCCTGCTCCTCGAGCGCGGCACGGAGGGTCGAAATCGAGCTGGTCGCCGCCTCAAACGCGAGCAACTGAAAAATCAATTCTCGGAAATCCCGGGACTCCACGTCCTTCGAAAAAGAGACGCCGCCGAGATGCCATTGGTTTAGCGTGTCGATGACCGTGGCAAACACCGGCATTTGGGCCGCGGTGACCTTCAGATGACGCTGGCCAAGAAACAGGAAGTCGTTCTGCAGGCGCACGGAGATCGGTTCGTCCTGGGCAAGCGTCTTGATCACCGTGAGCGCGCTGTCCACCGGCCCGTCGAGCGCCGTGTTGGTCCGGCCGTGCAATTTGGACATCTTGATGAGAATGCTGATCTGCATGACCAACTGGGTCCCGAGCATCAGGATCTGTTGGTCGTAGATGTCGCCTGCCTCCGAACCCTTCGCGACCTTTTTGGTCAGCGATTTCTCGTGCGTCAGGATCGGTTGGCTCGCTGCGATGTCGGGAACACGCACTGGATCAGCCATGAGGCGACATCCTCGGGTGCTTTCTGATGTTATGCCCGTCGTTGCTGTTTGACCATGGCGGCGATCGCCGCCGCACATGCTTGCTTGACGGCTGCCGTGCCCTTTTTTGAACCGGTGTCCATGGCAGAGAGCGCGGCGGCAGTTCCGAGCTTTCCGAGCGCGTCGACGGCCAACAATGCGAGATCTTCGCGCTTCTTCCGGTTGGTCCATCCCCATTCCGTCAGGAGGGTCGTCCAATAGGGCACCGCGTCGTCGCCCGCCGTCACGCGCATCGCATGGAAAATATTCCGCTTCTCCGCCGGGTCGCGATCATTGAAGTGTTCAGCGTTGACGATAGGCTCCCAGTTTGCAAAGGTCGCGGTGTAGCGGCCGGTCAACAGCGGCTTGAGTGTCGCAAGGCGTACGCCTTCGTCCGCATCGTTCAATAGGGGAATGAGCTTTCCCGCGCTGCCGCTTGGCTTGAGGCCGGCCAGCGTCCTGATGACTTCCCGTCGGATCAACGGATCCGGATAGCGAAGTATTTTTTCGACCCCCTCGGCGAGCTTGGGATTGTTCCAGCGAGTGATGATGCCGAGAAGGTTGCGGACAAGCGTCGGCCGTCGGTCGGTCAAATGCTTCAGCACCATGTCCGGCGTATCCTTGGCCAGTTCCACGAGCGCGTTGGCAATCAATCCCTGATGGGCAGGATGCTGGAGATCGCCGAGAAGAGCGCAGATCGCGGGAATGGCAGACCGTTTCATGGTCAGCAGGACGTTCTCGAGCCCATCCGTGCGGGGCTTCTCAGTGGTGTTGAGATAGTGTTGGATCAGCGTGATCAGCTCCTGGCTGCCCAGCTGGTCGAGCATGCTCTGAAGCTTGTTCTTGTGGGCCTCGGTCAGATCGGGTCGTACTGCCTCCGCTTCCGACAGCAGACCCAGGACATGCTCGACGATGTGCCAATGACCCCCTTGAAATAATGAGCGGAGAATGCCGTCGAAGACGTCGAACAGCTTGTTTAAGAGTTCCGGTGAGCGTTCCGAGGAAAGCACCGCGGTGAGGATGTCCAGCAAATAGAGAATGTTATCGCGGCTCGATTCCGCCTGAATGTCCCGGGCCAATGCGGTCATCTCGTCTTCCGTCACCTCATAGCCCATCACGCTGGTCGAGAGCCTTGATTTACGCTGTTGGTCCCCCTTGCCCTCCGTGGTGGTCTTGGCCTGGGCTTCGTCGAGAATTTCCCTGAGCGTGCCTTCGGGCGGAGCCTTTGCCTGCGGGGCCAGCACGTCTTCCACCTCCGACAGCTTCATCACTTCGTCGGCAGTGACGATCGAAAGGGTCGGCAGGTTTCTCGACCACAGCCGTGTCACGATATCGTCGTCCTCACTGCCCGCCACGCCGCTGGTGTTCCACATGGCGTCGAAAAAGAAGAGCACGTCGTCCTCTTCAATGCCCTGTTGTATCGTCAGTTCCCTGATGCCGTCGCTATACAGCTTGAAGGCAAAGTTCTCGCTCGATTCTCCCGCCTGCGAGCTGTACACGCATGTGTCCTTGAAGTAGAGGCCTTCGCGCTCGACGATGAACGTCAACGCGTTGTATCGCTCAACATGGTTGATCAGTTCGGTGTAGAATTGGTCAAAAAACTTCTTCGAGACGCTGTTTTCATGCCCGAACGTCCGGAGGTTTTTCGACGCCCGATCCAGGGACTTGAGGAGTTGAGCCACAGACCCCAATTCAGGGTCAACGGTAGGCTTGGCGGCTACGGCGGCCGCCATCATATCTTGAGCAGCTTTGAGGTCCGACATTACAGTCTGTCGTACCGGTAACCCTGCATTTGGTCAAGGAAATCAGGAGATTTGGATTCCGCTCTAATACGCACCGAGCGCATCGAGAAACGGCGCGCTTGTCCTATACGAACCGAGCCAGTACAATCGATCCACGTACCGAGGGTGTCGTCCCGCCTCCTGACCGCAAGTGTTGACTGTGACCATCATTTGCTTCGGCGACAGTTTGACGGCGGGCTTTCAGTCTCCGACGCAGGAACATCCGGCTGGCCAAGAAACGCCGTACGGCCTGTTTCTGCGGGAACGTCTGGGACCGACGGTCGATATCCGCGTGAGCGGAATTTGCGGCGAACTCACCGGTGAAATGGCGATGCGCTTCCGGCGGGACGTCCTCGATCACCAACCCGGTCACGTCGTCATCCTGGGGGGAACAAATGATCTAGGGTGGAATGCGCGGCCTTCCGACATCATGAGAAACCTCGTTAAAATGTACGAGCTCGCCCGCGCCTCTGGAATCACGCCGGTACCCGTCACTGTGCCGTCCGTTCGCATCGACGTCACCGGAGGAAGTCCCGATGCCGACACATGGCTCGGTCAGCATCTCGAGCGGCGCCGTGTATTGAACGCGGCCATTCAGGAGTATGCTGCCTCGAAACACCTGACCTGCGTCGATTTGTTCACGGCGACCGCGGATCCGGAGACGAGCCAGCTGGCGGCGCCGTATTCCAACGACGGGCTCCATTTGACCACGGCCGGCTATCGACTGCTGGCGTCCTTGCTCTGCGATCATGTTTTTGCGAAGGAGGCGGGTCCTCCCGGACGGGCGTGATGATTGCGGATGTCTCGGATCGTGACTTCGATCACATCGTCGAACGATCGACGGTTCCAGTGCTGGTTCTTTTTTGGAAACCGGGTTGCGGCGGTTGCCGTGCCCTGACTCGACAGCTGGAGCGGCTCGTTGCCGAGGTGGGGGGAACCTTCGCCGTCCTCAAAATGAACGTCGAAGACAATTTTCAGATCCCGTCCGAGTTGGAGATCACGGCATTGCCCGCACTGGCGCTCTATAGGGGAGGGCAATTTGAGCGGTTCATCGGCGGATTGGGCACGAAGGAGGAAATTCTGAAGCGCCTTCAGCCGATCGAAGGACCGGTCACAGAGGTCTCCAAGTCCGGCCGTCCTGCTGAATGAGCCGATCGGCTTCGACGGGACCGGAGCTACCGGCGGGATACTCCGGCAGCCAACGAGCGCCTTGCTGTTGCCATCCTTCAAGGATCTTCGTGATCCACGCCCATGAGGCTTCGACGGCATCGCGGCGCATGAATCGCGACGCATCACCGGCCATCACGTCCAACAGCAGCCGTTCATAGGCTTCCGGCGAAGGCCGGCCGAACACTTCGGCATATTTGAACGCCATCTCGACCGGATGCGTCTGTTCTCTGGTGCCCGGCACGCGCGAGACGATACGCAGAGACAAGCCTTCTTCAGGCTGAATGCGGAGCGCCAGGACGTTCGCCGGCTGAGGGTGTTGCGGATTGCTATTGAAGAGAATCTGGGGAATGTCTTTGAACTGCACGGCGACCTCACTCGCGCGTCTCGGCAGCGTCTTCCCGGTCCGCAGGTAAAACGGTACGCCCGACCAGCGCCAATTCTCCACAAAACATTTCACGGCGACATAGGTTTCCGTGGTCGAATCCGGTTTCACCCCGTGCTCGCGACGGTATCCGGGGACCGCTGTGTCACCTGCCTTGCCCGCGGCGTATTGCGCGCGAACGGTGTATGTCTCGACGTCTTTGCCGGTGATCGGCCGCAGACAGCGCAGCACCTCCATTTTGGCATTCCTGACGACGTCCGGGTCGAGGGAGTACGGCGGTTCCATGGCGACGAGGCACAGCAGTTGGAGCATGTGGTTTTGGATCATGTCCCGCAGCGCGCCGGCTTCCTCGTAGTAGGCCGCTCGTGTGCCGACGCCTTCCGCCTCGCTGACCGTAATTTGCACGTGGTCGATGTACTTGTGATTCCAAATCGGCTCGAAAATGCTATTGGCGAAGCGCACGACCATAAGATTCTGGACGGTTTCCTTGCCCAGGTAGTGGTCAATCCGAAAGATCTGTGATTCGTCGAAGACGCGCCCGGTGACCGCGTTGATCTGCTGAGCCGAGGCGAGATCCCGGCCGACGGGTTTCTCGAGAATGATTCGTGCGTACGGCCTTGTCGTGCGGACGGCCAGCTCCGCTTGTTCGAGGCCTTCACAGACGGCGGTGAATGAACTGGGCGGGATACTCAAATAAAAGATGCGGTTGCCGGGCAAGCCGAACCGGCGTTCAATTTCCTCGAGGCGCGTTTTGAGCGCGGCATACGTCTGCGGATCCTCATTCCCGCCCGCGAGATAGAAGAGGCGTTCCGCGAAGACGTTCCAGCGGTCCTCCTTCAGCGGTTGGCGTGAATGGGCCAGCACGCCTTCCCGAAGCGTCGCTCGGAATTCGTCGTCGGTCATCCGTTTTCTGCCGAGGCCGAGAACGGCAAAGTGTGCCGGCAGCAGGCCGTCGAGCATCAAGTTGTAGAGCGCGGGAATCAAGCGTCGACGCGCAAGGTCTCCGGATCCGCCGAAGATGACCAGCGTGCAGGCTTCGACCGGGGGAACGGCTTCCTGTGCGGGCGTGATATCGATTCGCTGGATCGGCGGCATGGGGTACTAGCGTCACGCTCAATCAATGCGTGCGGGGTTTGGGACATCCTTGAACAAGAGATTGACCATGTCCCTGCCGCAGTTCAGCCGTTCGGGCAGCGTGGTCGACAGAAGGAAGTTGGACGCGAGCTCGCCGATGGCCGCATCCCGCGACGCGATGAATCGAGGCACGTCGATCGGCGCGGTCAGCCACAGGCCCCGGAGGCGGAAGAACGCGTTGACGAAATCTTCGAAGAAATTCATCAGCAGAAAATGGGCCGTCGCCGGTTTGTCTGCCAGATCCTGCGCCTTGCCCAGCCAATGAAAACATTCGGCCTTCAGGCGTATTTGTTCGTTCATGTTCGCGGGAGGAGGTCCTTGGCGAAAGCGGTGACTGGCCCGCTCAATCAGCTTGGCGCCGATCGCGTCGTGGTCGTGAAGGATGCGGGCTTTTCTCAGCAGCGACGGAAGCCGGCTCGAATAGGCGAGCTCCTCTTCCACTTCCTTGTGGCCCCAATACCGGATGTCCGCCATGCGGTCGGCGACACGAACGATTTCGTGACTGTCGGCCTGACCTTTGACGAGCACGACCAAGTCGATGTCGCTATGCGCGGTGACGGCGCGTCTGGCGCCGGAACCAACCAGCAAGACGCTGACAAGATCCCCGCCACGTCGGCCCTTGGCGTGCCGTAGGGCGAGGGCGACAATTTCCTCGTACGCCGGTTCATTGAGCGGTTCCGGTGCTTCGAGGCGGTCCGGCACCGGGACAAGTTCGGACTGGAGCTCGTCCTTGCTCGGTAGGGTATTCGTCCGGTCGGCATCCATCAGTGCGTTCCCTGCAGCGATTGAATCTCATGCGGAAGCGACCCCAGCCACTCGTCAAACGGCCGGTCCGCATCGACGATGATTTCCAGTTTTCCATTGGGTAGGCGTCGGACGAGGCCGGGACGCTCTGGCGACAGCGGAATCTCGATCCATTCACGGTCGAGGCCGAGCGAATCGGTTAGTTCCAGAATACGGCTGATCTGTGTGAACGTCACAACGTCCATCGGGTTGCCTGTGTTCATGCCGGCATTCTAGCAGGATGTCCGAAAAGTCTGCCAGCCGGGAAACAGGAGCAAGTGCCGTGCGTCAGCGTAAGACCTGGGCCAACACTTCGGCGGCAACGTCGATCTGCTTCGTCGACACGTCCAGGTGGGTGACGGCTCTGAAGCTGTTCCCGCCTATGGCATTGATCAACACCCCTTCCCGCTTCAGCGAGGCGACGATCACAGGGGGCGAGAGCGTGCTCCCGATCACATCGAAGATGACGATGTTCGTATCGACGTGCTGCGGGCTCAGGGC
>Ga0310810_10008570_pt1 | contig 11777 bp, 13 predicted proteins | sample NCmetagenome_FD_207641 | JGI IMG/M metagenome (GOLD analysis project Ga0310810, IMG submission 207641) | Soil microbial communities from experimental microcosm in Duke University, North Carolina, United States - NC | ecosystem: Engineered > Artificial ecosystem > Soil microcosm > Unclassified ...
GAGGGCGGCAAGCAGGTCCGCGGGCTGATCGACCAGTACATGGAGAACGCGCGCATCCTCCGCGAAGGCCTGGAGCAGGCCGGGCTCACCGTGTACGGCGGGCGCAACGCGCCCTACATCTGGATCCGCACGCCGGCGGGGACGTCGTCGTGGGACTTCTTCGACCGCCTCCTGGCGGAGGCCCACGTGGTCGGCGTGCCGGGATCGGGCTTCGGCCCGAGTGGGGAGGGCTACTTCCGGGTGACCGCGTTCGGCTCGCAGGCCGACAGCGCCGAGGCGGTCGATCGGATCGCGGGCCGGCTCCGCGGTTAGCCGATCGGCAGGAGAGAGGGGGCACACCGTGACCGTCGACACGCCGCAGCTGGCTCGAATGCTCCGCACCATGATCCTGATCCGGGAGTTCGACGAGCGGGCCATCGCACTCCGGGTGGCGGGCAAGATCTACGGCGCGGTGCACCCGTACGTCGGTCAGGAGGCGGTCGCGGTCGGGGTGTGCGCGGCCCTGACGGGGAAGGACCGCGTGACCAGCACCCATCGCGGCCACGGGCACTGCATCGCGAAGGGCGCCGACATCCGGCGCATGATGGCCGAGCTGTTCGGCCGCGTGGACGGCTACTGCAAGGGCAAGGGCGGCTCCATGCACATCGCCGATTTCGCGGTGGGGATGCTGGGTGCCAACGGCATCGTCGGCGGCGGGCTGCCCATCGCCTGCGGGGCGGCGCTGGCGGCCCAGCTCGAGGGGCAGGGCCACGTGACGGTGTGCTTCTTCGGAGACGGCGCCGCCGCGGAGGGTGAGTTCCACGAGGCCCTCAACATCGCCTCGGTGTGGAAGCTGCCCATCGTGTTCGTCTGCGAGAACAACCAGTACGCGGCCAACAACGCGGTCGGCGTCCAGCACCCGCGGGCCGACATCGCGGCCCACGCCGCGTCCTATGCGATGCCGGGGGTCATCGCCGACGGCAACGACGTGCTCGAGGTCGAGGCGGCGACGCAGGAGGCGGTGGCGCGCGCGCGCCACGGCGACGGGCCGACCCTGCTGGAGTGCAAGACGTATCGCTGGCACTTCCACGCCATGCGGGCCACCCCGCCCCCGGAGACGCGTCCGGCCGGCGAGATCCTCGCCTGGAAGGCCCGCGACCCCATCGCGCGCCTCGAGCAGCACGTGCTCGGCCGGGGTCTGCTCTCGGCCGGCGAGATCGGCGCGATCCGCGAGGGCGTGAAGGCCGATCTCGACGCCGCGGTGGCCTTCGCCGAGCAGAGCCCGTTCCCCGATCCGAAGGACTTGCTGATCGACATGTTCGCCGACTGAGGCGACGAGGAGCCGCATGCGAGAGATCAGCTTCCAGAAGGCGCTCGAGGAGGCGGTGACCGAGGAGATGCGTCGCGACGCGCGGGTCATCACCATGGCCACCGATTTCACCGGCGATCCGCTCAAGGAGTTCGGCCCCGCGCGGGTGCGCTTCTCGCCCATCTCCGAGTCGGTGCTGACCGGCATGGGCCTGGGGGCGGCCGGCTGCGGCTTCCGCCCCGTCGTGAACTGGCGGATGGTGACCTTTTCCTTCGTGGCGATGGATCAGATCGTCAACCAGGCGAGCAAGATCCGGTACATGTTCGGCGGGCAGGCCGACTTCCCGGTGACCTATCGCTGCAGCACCGGCGGCGGCATCGGCCTCGCCGCGCAGCACTCCCAGAGCCCGTACTCGATGTGGATGCATCTCGCCGGCCTCAAGATCATCCTCCCGTCGACGCCGGCCGACGCCAAGGGTCTGCTCAAGAGCGCCATCCGCGACAACAACCCGGTGGTCTCCTTCGAGTGCAGCCGTCTGGCCGCGGTGACCGGTCCGGTACCGGACGGGGATCATCTGGTGCCGATCGGGGTCGCGGACGTGAAACGGGCCGGCACGGATGTGACCATCGTCGCGCTCGCCTACTACGTGCACGAGGCGCTCGCGGTGGCCGAGGCGCTCGCGGGCGAGGGCATCGACGTCGAGGTGGTCGACCCGCGGACGCTGGTCCCGCTGGACGTGGAGACGGTGCGCGCCTCGGCGCGGAAGACGGGGCGGGTGGTGATCGTGGACGAGGCCCCCGCCACGTGCTCGGCCGCGTCGGAGATCGCGGCGCTGATCGCCGAGGACCCGGAGACCTTCCGCGCCCTGAAGGCCCCCGTCCGCCGGGTCTGCGCCGCTCCGGTGCCGGTGCCGTACAGCCCCACCCTCGAAGGAGCCGCGCTGCCGAGGCGAGAGGACATCACGATCGCGGTCCACGAGGTCCTCAAGGAGTCCCTCTCGGCGAGGGTGTGACGGGCATGGCACGCGCCGGCTACCGCATCTTCGACGCCGACACCCACATCATCGAGCCGGTCGAGCCGGTGGAGGCCTACCTCTCCCGCGCCGATCAGGCCAGGCTCGCCGCGCTCGGCCCGCTGGTGCAGCGCTCGCCGGGCAAGGGGGGCATGTCCCGCTTCCGGGTGGGCAAGCGCCCGGAGCTGAACCGACGCCTGGGCTCCCGGGAGCGGGTCGACCTCGACGCGGCGGTCGAGCGACGCGTACGGGATGGCGGGACACCGTGGGACGTGAGGTGGCAGGGACCGCCGTTCCCGAGCGACCGCGTGAGCTTCGATCCCCACGCCCGCGTGAAGGACATGGACATCGAGGGCGTCGACGTGAACATGATCCTGCCCTCGGGCGGGATCCCCGCGTTCTGCGGCCTCGACGACGTCCCGCTCGAGCTGGCCGCGTACCAGGCCTACCATCGGTTCCTCGGCGACTACTGCGGCGCCTATCCCGACCGGCTCACCAGCGTCGTCCTCGCCTCGCCTCGCGACGTCGCGGCCTCGGTCGCCGAGATCCGGCGCTGCGGCCGGGAGGACTGGCCGGTCGCCGTCTTTCCCATCTGCCCGCCGGCCATGAGCCTGGACGAGCCGGCGTGGGAGCCCATCTGGGCGGAGGCGCAGGCCCAGGATCTCGCGGTGGTCGTCCACTCCTTCACCATGACCGCGCCCTATCCCCCCGGCATGTGGGACACCTGGGACAACGTCTTCCTCCAGCGCTCCGCGGGCCACGTGTGGAACGCCCAGCGCAACGTCGCCGCGCTGATCGGCGGCGGGGTGCTGGACCGCTACCCCGAGCTGCGGCTGGCCCCGCTCGAGTGCGGCCACGGCTGGCTGCCGTTCTGGGCCGCGCGCCTCGACGAGCACGCCGAGATGTGCCGGCACGCGATCGCCCCGCTGCGCCACCGGCCGAGCGAGTACATCCGCGGGCCGCGGTACTTCCAGAGCATCCAGCTCCACGAGGGCGAGCAGTCCCTGCGCCACGTCATCGAGGCGCTCGGCGAGGACACGCTGATGTTCGCCACCGACTACCCACACTCGGAGAGCTGGTTCCCGAAGTCGGTGGACGCGGTGCTCGGATGGACGTCGATCCCCGAGGCGGCCCGGCGCAAGCTGCTCTGGGACAACGCGTCGCGCTGCTATCGCCGGCATCGGGCGCGGGAGGGCGCGCGGTGACCGGGACCTGTTCCCGCCGATAGCGGTCCTGCTATAGTCCCCGCGTGGTCAAGGCGGTGTCCTTCTTCAGGCGGAAGGCCGGCATGCCGGTGGAGGAGTTCCAGGCCTACTGGCTCCGCACCCACCCCGCGGCGGTCGTGCGGCTGCCGGGGGTGCGCCGGTACGTGCAGTCGCACACGCTGCTCGCCGGGTACCGCAAGGGCGAGCCGATCTACGACGGCATCGCCGAGCTCTGGTTCGAGGACACGAAGGCGATGCACGCGCTCCGCGGCACGACGGAGATGGAGGCCGTCGCGGCCGACGAGGCCGTCTTCATCGACCGCGGGACGATGGGGCTGATCCTCACCGACGAGCACGTGATCAAGGACGGGCCCGCGCCGCCCGGCGGCGTCAAGAACGTGGAGTTCGTGACCCGGAAGCCGGGCCTCGCGGTGGACGAGTTCCGGCGCTACTGGCGTGAGGTCCACGGCCCGCTGGCGGCGCAGATCCCGGTGATCCGGCGCTACGTGCAGAGCCACACGCGGGCCTCCGCCTACGAGCGGGGGCGGACGCCGGCCTACGACGGCGTGGCCATCACGTGGTTCGACGACACCCGGGCGATGCGCGCCTCCGCCGCGAGCGCGCAGTACCCGCGGGTCCGGGCCGACGAGCCCAACTTCATCGCGCCCGGCGACGCGCCGTTCATCATCACCACCGAGCACGTGATCGTCGCGTGATGACGGCCGCCCGCACGCCCGTCGCGGACGCGCTGGTTGACTTCGTCCTCGGGCTCGAGCTCCGGTCGCTCCCCGACGCGGTGACCGAGGCCGCGGGTCTCTCGTTCACCGACTGGATCGGCGCCGCCATCCGCGGATCGACCGAGCCGCTCGCCGGCGCGCTCGACGCGGTGATCGCGACGACCGGCGGCGACCCGCAGGCGACGGTCCTCGGCCGCGGCCGCCGGACGAGCGCGCTGCTGGCCGCGCTGGCCAACGGCGCCCAGGGCCACGCTCTCGACTTCGACGACACGCATCTGGCTTCCATCGTCCACGGCTCGGCGCCGGTGGCCCCGGTGGTGCTCGCGATCGCGGAATGGCAGCGCCGGCCCGGTGCCGCCGCCCTCGCGGCGTTCGTCGCCGGCTTCGAGGTCGAGACGCGGATCGGGCGGGTCGTCGGGCCGATGCTCGCCGACCGCGGCTGGCACGTCACCGCGATCCTCGGTCACTTCGGCGCGGTCGCGGCCGCCGGGAAGCTACTGGGCCTCACCGCCGAGCAGCTCGGGCGGGCGCTCGGCATCGCGGGCACCCAGGCCGCCGGGCTCGAGCAATCGCTCGGCACCATGTGCAAGCCGCTCCATCCGGGCAAGGCGGCGATGAACGGGCTCCTGGCCGCGCTGCTCGCGCGCGAGGGCTTCACCGGCCCGACCGGGATCCTCGACGAGCGCGCCGGGCTGGCCGGCACGTTCCTCGGCGTCAGCGATCTGAGCCCCGCCCTCGCGGACCTGGGCAAGCGCTTCGAGATCCTCGACAACAGCACGAAGCTCTACGCGGCCTGCCACCTGCTCCACGCCACGATCGACGCGGGCCGGGCGATCTGGGCGCGCTCGGCGCCGGCCCCCGAGGCGATCGCCGACGTCGAGTGCCAGGTGCATCCGCTCGCGGTCAAGGTCGCGGCGATCCCCGAGCCCCGCACCGGGCTCGAGGCCAAGTTCAGCGCCGCCTACTGCGCGGCGCTGGCGCTGACCGGCGGCGAGGCCGCCGAGTCGGAGTTTACGACGACGCCCGGCCCGCCCCTGGTCGCGCTGGCCGGTCGGGTCCGGCCGGTGGCCGATCCGTCCCTCGGCATTCCCGAGGCCCGGATGCGAGTCCAGCTGCGCGACGGGCGCGTGCTCGACGAGACGGTGCGGGCCGCCCGCGGCACCCCGGGCCACCCCGTTTCGCGGCGGGAGGTCGAGGAGAAGTTCCGGCGGCTCGCCGGGGTGGTCCTGCCGGCCGGGCAGGTCGGCCGGCTGCTCGAGACGCTCGCGCGCCTGCCCGCGCTCGCCGACGTCGGGGCGCTGGCCGCCCTCACGTGCAAGGGAGGCCCGCCATGAAGTTCGGACTGCGCTACGCGAGCCTGGGGCGCTACAGCAACGGACCGGCGGCGGTGGAGCTGGCGCAGGCCGCCGAGGCCGCCGGCTTCGAGTCGATGTGGACGGTGGAGCACGTGGTGGTGCCGCACGGCTACCAGTCTCGCTACCCGTACTCGCCCACCGGGCGCATGGGCTCGGGGCTCGAGGACTACCCGATTCCCGACCCCCTGATCTGGCTGGCCTACGTCGCCTCGGCCACGCGCACCATCAAGCTCGGCACCGCGATCCTGATCCTGCCCCAGCGCAACCCGGTGGTGACCGCGAAGGCGGTGGCGACGCTCGATCACCTGGCCGGCGGCGGCCGGGTGCTGCTCGGGATCGGGGTGGGCTGGCTCGCCGAGGAGTTCGCCGCGCTCGGGCTGCCGTTCGCCGACCGCGGGCCGCGCACCGACGAGTACGTGGCGGCGATGCGCGCGCTGTGGAGCCAGGAGTGCGCAACGTTCAAGGGGCGCTTCATCTCGTTCGACCAGGTGTTCTGCCGGCCGCTCCCGCCCGAGCGCCGCATTCCCATCGTGGTGGGCGGGGACACGGTGGCGGCGGCCCGGCGCGCCGGCCGCCTCGGAGACGGCTACTTTCCCGCCCGGACCCCGCCGCCCGGCCTGCTCGACGAGATGCGGCGCGCTGCGGAGGCGGCCGGGCGCGACCCGAAGGGCATCGAGATCACCGTGGCGGCGCCGGCCGACGTCGCGGAGATCGAGGAACTGGCGCGGCAGGGCGTCGCGCGCGTCGCGGTGCCGGTCAGCGCCGCCGCGGGCCTGCCCGCCCAGGTGAAGACGCCGGACGACGTCCTGCGCTACGGCAAGGACGTGATCGCGCGGTTCCGCTGATGACCGGGGCCGCGCTGCCGCCGCTGATCTCGAGCGACGGGCATCTCGAGGTGCGGCCCGAGCGCTGGACCTCCCGGATGCCGGCCCGGTACCGCGAGCGGGCCCCGCGCACCGTGAAGCTGCCGGACGGCGGCGACGCGCTCCTGGTCGAGGGGCAGCCGCCCTATCCGGCGCCCTTCCTCGACCTCCGGGCGGGCCGGACCAACGAGACGTGGCAGCCGTTCGGCGCCACGGTCGACGACACCGCCGGGGTCGGGCCGCCCGAGCAGCGCCTGCGGGAGCAGGACATGGACGGGCTGCTGGCGGAGGTGCTCTTCCCCAACATGCAGGTGGGCCCGCGGCTCTGGCGCGGGATCGCCGACGACGACCTCTACCGCGCGACGGTGCGCGCGTACAACGACTGGCTCGGCGAGGAGTACTGTCCCGTCTCACCCGATCGTCTCATCGGTCTGGGAGTCATCCCGTGGTCCGGCCTCGACGACGCGGTCGCGGAGCTCCACCACTGCGCGAGGCTCGGGCTCCGGGGCGTGAACCTCGGCGTCTTCCCGAGCGGGAAGACGTACCCGACGCCGGAGGACGACCGGTTCTGGGCCGAGGCGATCGCGATGCGGATGCCGCTGACCGTCCACGTCGGCTTCGACCGGCTCAGCCCGCGCGCCACCCAGCCCACCTTCGAGTATCCGGGCGCCGATCCGGAGGTGCTCAAGAAGGTCGGCCCGCGCCGTATCGTGGACTGGGTGGCGCTGCCCTTCCTCGGCATTGCGCCCGCGCTGAGCCTGGCGCAGCTGGCGCTCTCGGGGGTGTTCGATCGCCTGCCCGATCTCCGGATCTTCTTCGCCGAGACCCGGCTGGGCTGGGTGCCGTTCTGGATGGAGGAGGCCGACTACTGGTACGAGCGGCACCGCTACTGGTCGGAGCGGCTGCTCGGCTTCCGGCCGCCCAAGGAGCGGCCCAGCGACTACGTGCGGCGGCACATCTCGTTCAGCGTGCAGCACGTCGAGCGGGTGGCCATCGAGCTGCGCCACCACCTGGGCGTCGACCACATCATGTTCGCGACCGACTTCCCGCACATCGAGTGCGACTGGCCCAACACGCGCCCGTTCGCCGAGCGGCTGCTCGCGGGCGTACCGGCGGACGAGGCGTTCCGGATCGCGAGCGGCAACGTGCTGGACTTCTTCCACCTGCGTGACACCGCGGTCGGCCGGACGGCGCTGGCCGCGATGCCATGACGAGGCGAGACGGGAGGCGTGGACCATGGGCCGGGCGGTGACGACGCGGTGGGTGGCCGGGATGAAGATCGAGGGGACGGTCGGGCCGCACCGCCTGGTGATGGACGCGCCGGCGGAGGCGGGCGGCGGGGACGAGGCGCCCTCGCCCGCGGAGATGCTCCTGGGCGCGATCGGCGCCTGACGCATCTCCAACGTTCGGCGGTTCGCCGAGCGCCAGCAGTGGCCGTTGCACGGCCTCCGGGCCCGCCTCACCGCGACGGAAGCGCAGGGGCAGATCACCGGCGTCGAGGGGGAGCTGCTCGTGGAGGGCACGTTCGACGACGCCCAGCTCGCGCGCCTGCAGGAGGCGGCCGAGGGCTGCCGGATCAGCCGCGCGATGAAGGTCCCGGTCCAGGTGCCGGTGCGCCGGGCGACCGGTGCGGAGTAGGCGGGATCAGCGCGTCGCCCGCGCGAAGCGTGCGGGCGAGAACGCCTCCAGCGCGAGCGAGGTCTCGCCGATCAGGATGAGGTCGGCCACCGCGCGGCCCATGGGCGGGCCGAGCAGGATGCCCTTGCGGCCGGCGCCGGTGGCCATGTAGACGGAGTCGAAGCCCGGCACCCGGCCGAGCAGCAGCAGGCCGTCGGAGGCCACCGGCCGCAGGCACGCGGTCTGGTGGACCACGTGGGCGTCGGCCATCGCGGGCAGCATCCTCACGAGCGCGGCCCCGATCTCGTCGCGCGCCTCACGCGTCGTCTCCTCGTCGAAGCCCGCCTCCTCCTCGGTGGTGCCCGCCCACAGCAGGCCGTCGGGCTTGGTGGTGGCGTAGTTGTGGCCCCAGCCGACCGAGCAGGGCACCGGCGGCCCGGGCGCCTGCAGGCGCAGGATCTGGCCCTTGAGGGGGCGGACCTCGATCGGCAGATCGAGCCAGGACGCGGCCTCCGCGCTCCACGGCCCCAGGGCCAGCACCACCGCGTCGCAGGCGATCTCGCTCCGCTCGAGGATCACGTGCGTGACCCTGGCGCCCTCGCGCCGGAGGCCGGTGATGCGCCCGTGGCGCACGCTCGCCCCCATCTGCTCGGCGGCGCGGGTGAGGGCGAGGACGAGGCGATACGGCTCGACGTCGGCGGTGCCGTCGATCGCCACCGCGCCGATCGCCTCCTCCGCGACCCGCGGCTCCACGCGCCGGGCCTCGGCGCCGTCGAGCCAGCGCGCGGTGCAGCCGGGCTGCTGCTGCTGCCAGGGGAGCGCGGCTTGCAGACGCTGCGCCTCCGCCTCGGTGAACGCCAGGGCGAGCGACGGGCGCACCCGGAAGTCGACGTCGATCCCGGTCTCCGCGACGAGGCGCTCGGCCAGCTCGCGGTGCAGGCGCATCCCGGCCTGCGCGACCTCGGCGAGGGGCCCCGGGATGCCGGCGCCGGTCACCGGGCTGAGCCCGCCATAGGCGAAGCCCGAGGCGTGGCTGCCGATGGCGTCGCGCTCCACCACGACGCTGGCGACGCCCGCCCGGGCCAGGTAGTAGGCGGTGACGACCCCTACGATGCCGCCGCCCACGATCACCACGCCCCTCGAGGCCATGGCTCAGATCACGCCGTCGGCGCGCCAGCGCGCGAGGTCCTCGCGCGAATGACCGAGCACTCCGACGAAAACCTCTTCATTGTGCTCGCCGGGCATGGGCGCGAGCCAGCGCACGCGGCCGGGCGTCTCCGAGAGCTTGAGCGGCGTGCCGGTGGTGGTGAGGGGACCGAAGACGGGATGGTCGCGCTGCACGAACATCTCGCGCGCGCGGACCTGGGGATCCGCGACCATCTCGGCCACGTTGTTGACCGGTGCGGCTGGGATGCCGGCCGTCGCGAGGACGCGGACTACCTCCGCCTTCGGGCGCGGGCCGGTCCAGGCCTGGATGATGGCCGCGATCTGGTCGCGGCGGTCGCGCCGGGCCGCCGCGGTGGCGAAGCCGGGATCGCGCGTCAGCTCCTCGCGGCCGATGACCGCGCAGAACCGCGCCCAGATCGCGTTGCTCGCCGAGGCCGCGACCGCCACGTGGCCGTCGGCGGCCGGATAGATCCCGGTCGCGGAGCCGGCGAACGAGACGTTGCCGGCGCGGCTCAGGATCTCGCCGCCCACCGTGTAGCGCTCACCGAGGTTGTCGAGCGCCACCACTAGGCTGTCGAGCAGGGCCAGGTCGATGCGCTGCCGGTAGTGCAGCGCGGAGACGATGCTGAAGGCGCAGAGCATGCCCGCGTAGTAGTCGGAGATGGACTGGCCCGACCGGGTCGGCGGCCCGTCGGGATCGCCGGTGATGCTCATGTACCCGCTGATCGCCTGGGCCAGCATGTCGTAGCCGCGCTGGGGTGCGTAGGGCCCGGTCTGACCGAACGCGGTGATCGACGCGTAGACGATGCCGGGGTTCACGCGGCGCAGCTCCTCGTAGCCGAGCCCGAGGCGCTCCATGGTGCCCACGCTGAAGTTCTCGCTCACCACGTCGGCGTGCCGGACCAGCTCGCGGAACAGCTCGACGCCGGCCGGGGTCTTGAGATCCAGGGTGACGCCGAGCTTGTTGCGGTCGCGGTACTGGGCGGCCGGCACCCGCTCCTCGACGCCGTCGCGCCGCCGCTTCACGCCGAGCGACACGCGCTCGCGCCCGCGCTCCGGCGACTCGACCTTGATGACTCGCGCGCCCATGTCGGCGAGCAGCATCGTGCAGAAGGGCATCGCGATGACCTGGCCCAGGTCGAGCACCGTGACGTCGTCGAGCGCCTGATCCACCACGAGGCGGTCCTAGCGGGGCGGGGCGGCGGGCGGCCCGGCAGACGGCCCCGCGGACGGAACGGGGCCCGGGGCGCCGGACCAGAGGCCGCCGGCCAGGTAGCCGCCGTCCACCGCGAGGGTGTGGCCGGTGACGTAGCTGGCGTCGTCGGAGGCGAGGAAGAGCGCGACCCGGGCCACCTCTTCGGGCTCGCCGAAGCGCCCCATCGGGATCCGCTCCACGCGCCGGCGCCGCGCACCCTCGGGCAGGGTCCGGGTGAGCCGGGTGTCGATCTGGGCCGGGGCGATCGCGTTCACCGCGATGCGATGCTGCGCCAGCTCCACCGCCATGGTGCGGGTCAGCTCGATGACGCCGGCCTTGGCCGCGTTGTACCCGACCAGGTTCTCGACGCCGCGGAAGCCGTTGATCGACGCGGTGGTGATGATCCGGCCGCCGTCGCCCTGGCGCACCATCTGGCGGGCCGCGGCCTGGCAGCAGAGGAAGACGCCGGTGAGGTTCACCCGCAGCACCCGGTGCCACTGCGCCTCCGGGTGCTCGAGGAACGGAGCCGAGTGGGCGATCCCCGCGTTGGCGAACATGACGTCGAGCCGGCCGAGCTCCCCCGCCACGCGGTCCACGAAGGCCTGAACCTGGGCCGCGTCGCCCACGTCCAGTCCGAGCGCGATCGCCCGGCCGCCGCGCCGGGTGATCTCCCGCGTCACCTCCTGGGCCGCCTCGAGCTGCACGTCGCCGAGGGCGACGGTCGCGCCCTCCTCGGCGAACAGGAGCGCGGTCGCGCGCCCGATGCCGAGCGCGCCCCCGGTGATCGCCGCCACCCGACCCTGCAGGCGCATCGCCGGGATCATAGCGCATCGTCCGCGCGGGGCCCAGAGCGGGCTCGGCCCCGCCCGGTCTCGAACGCCCCGCCGGTGCGAACGCGGTGCTCAAGGCGGCCGCGGCCCGCGACTTGCCTCGCGGAGGATCGCGGTGATCTCGTGGCGCCCGGCGGCCTCGGCCAGATCGAGCGCGGTCTTGCCGTGGAAGCCGGGGGCGCCGGAACCGCGAATCGACAGGTCGGCGCCCGCGGTTGCCAGGATGCGTACGATCGCGGGCTCGTCGCGAACGACCGCGAGCATGAGCGCGCTCAGGTGATACTTGGCGGTGTGATCGAGCGCCGCGCCTCGCGCGACGAGAAACGCGACGGCTCCGAGCGCGCCGCTCGAGACCGCGAGCATCACGCCGGTCTGACCGTGAGCATCTCGCGCGTCGATGTCGGCGCCCTCCTCCAAGAGGCGAGCGAGCGTGTCGACATCGTCATGCCGAACGGCTCGTTCCCAGTCTGGACGCATGGCGCTTCGGCCCCGGCGATCTTACCGGTCT
>Ga0310810_10008571_pt1 | contig 11776 bp, 7 predicted proteins | sample NCmetagenome_FD_207641 | JGI IMG/M metagenome (GOLD analysis project Ga0310810, IMG submission 207641) | Soil microbial communities from experimental microcosm in Duke University, North Carolina, United States - NC | ecosystem: Engineered > Artificial ecosystem > Soil microcosm > Unclassified ...
GTCATCGTCCCTGGTCTCGGGCTTTGCCCGCCGGATGTCAAGATCGATCTCCCGGGACTGCGCGCGATCGCGAGGGTTCGAGTCGACCTCGACGATCGTCGCTACGTCGGTCCCCTGCGGCGCGACACCGCCCTCCTCGCGGCGCGCATGGATCCCTCGGATACCGTCGTGTTGCTCGGCAGCCTCGCGACGCCCAAATACATCGAGCCGTTGAGGGAGATTCTAGGGGCCCGGCTCTGCTTTCCTGAGGAATTCATCGGGCGGGGTGATATGAGTCGTGGATCGCTGATGCTGCGGTGTGCCGCGGAGCGACGCGAGCTGACGTACGTCGCGCACGTGCCCGCGGACAGCCCTGCATGACGAAAGGCGCCCCCGCCTTTCCCATCGAGCCGCCGATCGAGCCGATGCTGGCGAAGGCGGCGGAGACGATCCCCGAGGCCGGTGTTTTCTTGTTTGAGCCGAAGTGGGACGGGTTCCGTGCCATCGTGTTCCGCGGCAAGACCGACCTCTACATCCAGAGCCGCGACCTGAAGCCGCTGGACCGCTACTTCCCGGAGGTCCACGACACCCTGCTCGAGCAGCTGCCGAAAGGGTGCGTAATCGACGGCGAAATCGTCATCGCCACGTCCGACGGACTCGACTTCGGTCTGCTGCAGATGCGTTTGCATCCCGCCGCGTCCCGCGTGGCGAAGCTGGCTCAGGCAACGCCGGCGTCGTTCGTCGCGTTCGACGTGCTCGCTGCGCAGGGCAAGAGCACGATGGACCTGCCGCAAACCGAACGGCGCGCGCTGCTCGAGAAGATGCTGAGCCAGGCCCGCCCGCCACTGCACGTGACACCGATGACCGATGACCGAAGACTCGCAGCGCAATGGCTCGAGCAATTCGAAGGTGCCGGCCTCGACGGCGTCGTCGCCAAGCCGGTTGCCGGGACCTACCAACCCGGCAAGCGCGCCATGGTCAAGATCAAGCACGTGCGCAGCGCCGATTGCGTTGTGGCCGGCTTCCGCTGGCACAAATCGGGGAAGGACGCGGTGGGCTCGCTGCTGCTCGGGCTGTACGACGCGCAGCGGCAGCTGCAGCACGTCGGCGTGACGTCGTCGTTCTCGATGGTGGTGCGCAAGCAGCTGGTGAAGGAGCTAGCGCCGCTGCGCAAGAACGCCCTCGCGCACCATCCGTGGCGTGGCTGGGCCGAGGCGGAGGCGACCGGCCGGATGCCCGGAGGCCAGAGCCGCTGGAGCCAGGGGAAGGATCTGTCGTGGGAGCCGCTGCGCATCGAGCGCGTGTGCGAAGTGAAGTACGACCACATGGAGGGCGACCGCTTCCGTCACGGCACGACGTTTCTGCGGTGGCGACCCGACAAGGACCCGGCCGATTGCCGCTACGACCAGCTCGAGGTCACGCGCCCGTTCGCTCTGAAGAAGGTGTTCGCCGCGAAATCACGACCAGGCCGATAACTCGGGGTCGTTGGGATCGAGCCGTCCCTGGCGTGGCCGGAGCTTTGCGGGAACGTTCTCCAGGTTGATGCGGATGCGGGTCCACGTCGTGAACCGTCCGCGCATCGAGTCCACCAGGACGTCTTTCGGTTTGAGATACGCAGCCACCTTGGCGTGACGTTGCTTCCACCGTTTCAGCCCCTCGAGCACCTCTTTCTTCAGCCGCGATCGGCCGATTTCGATCAACGGATGCTGCTCCGCCCGAGCCTTCGACGGCTGTACCCGTTTCGGCTCCCCGGGCTGCTTGCGAAAATGGGGCGGCCACGCGGCGTCGCCCAGTCCCGCGCGCTCGTCCTGCGCCGCCAGCTCGAGTAGCGCGTCGAGTGATCCCGCGTGCGTGTCGATTCCGGCGTGGCGGTCGCCGATCTCGGCGAAGCGCCGCGGCATCGTGGCAAGGGTGAAGTCGGTGGGATCGCACGTATCCACCTCGTCCCAATCGAGCGGCGCCGACACGCGGGCCTCGGGGGTGGGTCGCACCGAATAGGCCGAGGCCACCGTGCGGTCCTTGGCGTTCTGGTTGTAGTCGATGAAGACGCCGTGGCGCTCTTCCTTCCACCATTTACTGGTGGCGAGCTTGGGCGCGCGCCGCTCGACGTCGCGGGCGAGTGCCAGGGCAGCACGGCGCACGTCGCCGAACTCCCAGCGGGGCGCGATGCGCACGACGATGTGCATGCCGCGGCTCCCCGAGGTTTTGGGCCAACCGACCAGCCCCACGTCCGAGAGCGCCGCCTGGACCACGCGGGCCACCTGGCGCACCTGGGGCCACTTGATCCCGGGGACAGGATCGAGGTCCACGCGCAGCTCGTTCGGGTGATCGAGATCGTCGATGCGCACGGGGTGCGGGTGCAGCTCGAGGCAGGCGAGATTCGCCATCCAGGCGAGAGCGGCAGCGTCACGCGGCACGACTTCCTCGGCAGTGCGCCCGGAGGGGAAAGTGAGCGTCACCACCTCGATCCACGGTGGGCGCGACTCCGGCGCCCGCTTCTGATAGAAGAACTCCCCTTTGATCCCGTTGGGGTAACGCACCAACACGTTGGGGCGGTCGCCGGCGCCGCGCAGCGCCCCCTCGGCGACGGCGAGGTAATAGCGCACCAGGTCACGCTTCGAGTACTGGGGCTTCGGGAAGAGCACCTTGTCGGGATTCGTAATCGCGACTTCCCGACCCGACACGCTGACCAGCTCCTGCTCGCCGGTCGGCGCCTTCGCTCGAGGTTTCGCGGCTCGGGGCATTCGTGAAAGGATAGCCCATCGCTACGGCGAGCGCCCGTAGCGCAGCAGGACGTTGCCCGACGGGAACGGCTTGGCTTCGAGCAGCTCCAGTCCCACGCTCTTCGGCACCCCGGCAAGGAGCGACCGGCCGTCCCCCAGAAGCAGGGGGCTGACGATGAACTGATACTCGTCGATCAGCCCGTGCTGCGTCAGCTGTGAAGCGATGGAGCCGCTCCCGAAGATCAACATGCCACCGCCGCCCCCCGGCTGTTGTTTCATCTTCTCGATCGCCCTCGGGTCGAGCTCGCGCAGCAGGCTCGAGTTGCTCCACGTCACGTCCTTGCGCGTTCTGGAGAACACGATCTTCTTCGCCGCATTGATCCAGATCGCCATGCCGCGCATTTCCACGGACCGTTCCGGACCATGGGGACTCGGCGCGGTCCCGGAATTGTCGAGTGCGTGCGGCCAGAACGATTCGAATTGCTCATAGGTGCGACGGCCGAAGAGAATCGTGCCCGGGTCGGGCCCGTTCCCCATGGCCGCCTGGCGATCGGCATCGGCCATGATCGAGCGGTCGAGCTCGGGGTCTTGGACCACCCAACCGAGGCCTCCGTCCGGAGCAGCGAAGTACCCGTCCGCACTCACATGATTGAACGCCACGATCCGTCGCATGCGTCACTCCTTCCTAGTCTCGGGACACAATCGATTGTCCCACGGGGCGAATTTCGATGGCGCCACCGCCCACGACGATCGGGCAGGAGCGCGACAGCTCGACCGCCTGTGCCAGGTCGCGCGCCTCGACGACGATGAACCCCAGGACCATGTCCTTGGCTTCGGCGTAGGGGCCGTCGCTGAGGACGCCGTCCTTGCCGCGCACCATATGCCCCGTGGGCTCGAGCGGGAGTCCCGGGCTCTTCAGGTGACCCCTCGTCTCGAGGTCCTTGAACCAGGCCAGCATCGCCTGGATGCTCTGTTGCGCGCGCTCCGGTCCCATCGCCTCGCGCTGCTCGGCGGCCGACGCTCGAAACAAGTAGACGAATTGGCTCATTGTGATGGTCTCCTCATGAGCTCCCCAGTCGGGCCCGTGTGTTGCTACACGCTTGACGAACGAGCCGTCCTCAGCCGGACAATGGTATGGCACCGGTGGCGGCCCCTTCATTAGAGGCGCATCTTACTGAGCGTTCTCCCCCATGCAATGATCGACATGTTCTTCTCTCGGCGGGTCGCCACCGCCCTCCTGATCGCCCCTGGTGCGCTCGCGGCCCAGGATCCCGCCCGCGTTGCCCGGCCGGCGCGCATTGCCTCCGTGCCGCACATCGATGGACGGCTCGACGAAGCGGTGTGGCAGCAGGCAGAGCCCTTGACCGGCTTCGTGCAGCGGCAGCCCCAGGAGGGAGCGCCGAGCACGGAGCTGACCGAGGTGCGCATCCTCACCGACGGTGAGGCGCTGTACATCGGGGCGTGGCTGTTCGACCGCGACCCGGCGGCGATCGTCCACGGTGAACGGGTGCGGGACGTCGATCTCACCAACAGCGATTATGTCGCCATCATCTTCGATACGTTTGCTGACCGGCAAAACGGCTTCGTGTTCGCCACGACGCCGACGGGCATCGAGTACGACGGACAGGTGATCAAGGAGGGGGAGGGCGGCGGAGTGTTTCAGCAGGGGCAGAGCCGGGCGCAGGCCGGATCGGCCGGTGGGTTCAACCTGAACTGGGACGCGAGCTGGACCGTGGCGACCAGCGTGGACAGCCTGGGGTGGTATGCGGAGTTCCGGATTCCCTTCGCCACGCTGCGGTACGGTAATGCACGGGAGCAGACCTGGGGCCTCAACGTCGCGCGCGGCATCCGCCGCCGCAACGAAGAGTCGTTCTGGTCACCCATTCCAATTCAGTACAGCCTCTACCGGGTGTCGCGCGCCGGACACCTCGTCGACCTCGAGGTGCCGCGCCAGCGGATCGCCACCATCACGCCGTATGTCCTGACGTCGGCACAACACCTCTACTCGCCCGATTCGGTCGCCGCGGTTTGGGACTCGACCAACTTTCCCAACGAGATCGGGGTGGACGCCAAGCTGGGAATCACGCCGAGTCTCACGCTCGACGCCACCTACAACACCGACTTCGCCCAGGTCGAGGTCGATCAGCAACAGACCAACCTCACCCGGTTTCCCTTGTTCTTTCCCGAGAAGCGGCCGTTTTTTCTGGAGAACGCGGGCGTGTTTTCAGCCGGCACGCCACAGGCCGTGGAGATGTTCTTCAGCCGGCGCATCGGCATCGATACGTTGGGCAACCCCGTTCCCATTGCCGGCGGCGGTCGGTTGACCGGGAAGGTGGCCGGGCTCACGGTGGGAGTGTTGCAGTTGTTCACGGAGAAGGAAGCAGGAATCCAGCCGGCCAATTCGTATTCCGTCTCACGCGTGTTGAAAGAGTGGGGGAGATCGCGCATCGGCGTGCTCGCGGTGCACCGCCTCGCCACACGGGACGGCCGCGACCGCAACACCACGCTGGCCGCTGACGGTCGCCTCGCGCTCAGCGACCCGGTGACGCTCGACTGGTGGGTGGCGAAGACCAGCACACCGGGACGCACTGGCCGGGACGACGCGTTCAGCGGGCGCCTGGGGTTCAAGAACAGCCGGTGGGACAACGGGCTGCGATTCGCGCAGGTGGGGGAGGATTTCAATCCCGAAGTCGGATTCCTGAGCCGCAGCGGGTACCGGTATTACGAGCCCTCGGTCTTCTACACGATGCCGTTGCAGCACCGCTACCTGCGCTACTGGCTGCCGCATATCACCTACCGCGGCTACTTCGGTTTCGACGGCAGCGTGCAGTCGGACTGGCTACACCTCGATCTCGGTCAGGCTGAGCTCAACAACGGCGGACAGATCGGCCCGGAGGTGAACATCTATCGCGAGGGGCTCACGCAGCCGTTCGACATCGCGACCGGGGTGACGCTGCCGGCGGGCGTTTACCACTGGACCAGTCTGGGGTTCGACTTCGGGACCAACCCGAGTGCGCCGCTGGCGTTTCTGACCAAGATCCAGGCGGGGCAGTTCTACAATGGGACGCTGTACGGCTGGACCTCGACGACGACGGTGCGGGGATCATCGCTCACCGCGTCGCTGCAATTCGATTACAACCGGGTCCGGCTCGACCAGGGGAATTTCGTCCGGTCGCTCGTGGGCATACGCCTGGGATACTTCTTTACGCCGCGGCTGTTCGTTCAGTCGTTGGTGCAATACAACAACCAGGCCGAGGTGTTCTCGGCGAACATCCGCTTCGGCTGGCTCAACACGGCGGGGACCGGCCTGTTCGTGGTGCTCAAGACCGCCGACACCGCGACCGGTTTCTCTGCCTGGGAGCGGCCGATTGCGCGGTCGCTCCAAGTCAAATTCACCCGCCAGTTCGGTACCGGCGGTTAGTCTGTCGGGCCCGACGCGCTCCCCACCTCGAATGGCCTTGAATCGGGTCGTGCTGCGGCTGCTTGCCGTTGCCGGGCTCGCCGCCTGCAAGGACGACGTGACCCAGACCCATCCGCCGAATTCCCAATCCGTGTCGGTGCTCACGCAGCACAACGACAACACCCGGGCCGGATGGAACGCGCACGAGACCGTGCTGACCACGAGCAACGTGAACCAGCAACGGTTCGGCAAGGTGCTCACGCTCGCCGTGGACGACCAGGTGTACGCCCAGCCGCTGGTCGTCGGCCACGTCCACATCTCGGGCGGCGACCACAACGTCGTTTATGTCGCCACGGTCAACAACACGCTGTACGCGTTCGACGGCGACGACGGCACCCGGTACTGGGTCAAGAACTATTCGGCGCCCGGCATGCGGCCGCCGCGCAATACCGACATGACGGGGGCCTGTGGCGGCTCGTACGCGGATTTCAGCGGCAACATCGGCATCGTCGGCACGCCCGTGATCGATTCGGTGAGACAAACGCTGTACGTCGTGGCTCGCAGTACCGACGGCAACGCCTTCGTGCAGCACCTGCACGCCATCAGCATCATCGACGGGAGTGAAGCGTCCGGCAGCCCCATGCCGATCACCGCCACCTATCCCGGCAACGGTGACGGCAGCGTGAATAACGTGATCACTTTCAACGGGCAAACACAGAACCAGCGACAGGGGCTGACGCTCGTGAACGGCGTCGTGTACGTGACGTTTTCATCCCATTGCGACTGGGGGCCGTATCACGGCTGGGTCCTCGGTTACGATGCCGTCACCCTGCAGCAGCGCGTAGTCTACAATGCGACTCCCAACGGGTATGCCGGCGGTATGTGGGAGAGCGGTGCCGGGGTGGCGGCGGATGCCGCGGGCAACCTGTATGTGGTGGCGGGCAACGGTACCGTCGGCGACTCCGGTGATCCCACGAACCCGACGAATCGTGGGGAGAGCGCCCTGAAGCTCACTCCGTCCGGATCGACTCTGCAGGTCGCAAGCTACTTCACGCCCACCGACTACCAGTTTCTCAACGACAACGATGTGGACTACGGCTCCGTGGGTGCGCTGCTGATTCCCAATGCGAACTACTACCTCACCGGCGGCAAGGACGGGAACCTGTATCTCCTGAATAAGGACGCCATGGGCGGGTATCAGGCATCCTCCAACCAGGTGCAGCAGGTCGTCCAGCTGACCAGCAGTGAGATGCATTGCCAGCTGGCCTATTACAAGGGAAGCACTCAGGAATTCGTCTATGTGTGGCCCGAGAACAATCCACTGCGCGCCATCCCGTTCGATCGTGGCACCAACCAGCTCGATCGCCAGATCGAGCGTTCCTTCACCCTCGGTGGGCCGACGGGGCACAGCGGGGCCATGCTCACGGTTTCATCGGACGGCTCCAAGGATGGCACGGCGATTGTCTGGGCATCCTATGCCGTCGCCGGTGATGCGGAACATGACGTCAGCCTCGGCATTCTGCGGGCCTTCGACGCGAATGATATCACCCGGGAGCTCTGGAGCACGCAGCAGAACGTCAACCGCGACGGACCGGGGATGTATGCCAAATTCGCATCGCCGACGGTCGCCAACGGACACGTGTACCTGCCCACGTTTTCCAACCAGGTCGTCGTGTACGGATTGCAATGACGCCGAACACTCCCGACCGCCTCGCCGCCGTCCTCGCCGACCGCTATCGCATCGAGCGCGAGCTGGGGGTGGGCGGCATGGCCACCGTCTACCTCGCACGCGACGTGCGGCACGACCGTGAAGTTGCTCTCAAAGTGCTCCGCCCCGAGCTCGCTGCCGTGCTCGGGGCGGATCGGTTTCTCAACGAGGTGCGCATCACCGCCCGCCTGGACCACCCACACATCGTCACGCTCATCGATTCCGGGGAATCGGACGGCTTTCTGTGGTACGTCCTTCCCTACATCCGCGGGGAGTCGTTGCGAGGCAAGCTGGACCGCGAACGGCAGCTGGGACTCGAGGAGGCGGTCGCGATTACCCGCCAGATCGCCGGCGCGCTTGACTTCGCACATCAGCACGGCGTGATTCATCGCGACATCAAGCCCGAAAATATCCTGTTGCACGAGGGTGAAGCGATGCTAGCCGACTTCGGCATCGCGCTCGCCGTCAAAGAAGCGGGTGGCAACCGGCTCACCGAGACGGGGCTGTCGTTAGGCACGCCCCAGTACATGAGTCCGGAGCAGGCCACCGGCGACCGCCGACTCGATGCGCGTTCGGACGTCTATTCACTGGCCGCCGTGCTGTACGAGATGCTGGCGGGGGAGCCCCCCGTGACGGGCCCGACCGCGCAGGCCATGATCGCCAAGCTGTTGACCGAGCGGCCGACCCGGCTGCGGGTGGTCCGAGACAGCGTGCCGGAGGGCGTCGACATGGCAGTGGCCAAAGCACTGGCCAAGACGCCCGCCGACCGGTTTTCCAGCGCGGGGGATTTCGTGGCCGCGCTCCGGCACGCGGTGGCTGCAGCCCCGCCTTCGATCATGACCTGGCGCCGCCGCAATGTGTTGTTCGGAGCCGCGGGAGCGGTAGCTGTCGTCGTACTGGCGTTCGGTGTCTGGCGTCTGGTGCGGCCTCGACTGCCGGGCCTCGCACTCGGCCGCTCGCAGCAGGTCACCGCCGACCCGGGCCTCGAGATTCAGCCCGCCCTCTCGCCCGATGGCAGGGTCGTCGCTTACGCCGCCGGAAACTCGGCGCGGATGCGGATCTTTCTCCGGCCGGTGGGCGGCGGACGAACGCTTCCGTTGACGGACGATTCCACGGCCATCGAGGCACAGCCACGCTGGTCGCCCGATGGCAACAGCCTCCTGTTTCTGACTCGCGGCGGCGTGTCCATCGCGCCGGCTCTCGGTGGGGAGTCCCGCCCGGTCGTGCCACCCTCGGCGACCGTGAACGTCGCCACGGCGGCCTGGTCCCCGAATGGTCGCGAGATCGCCTTCGTCCGTGCCGAATCCCTGCTCGTGGTTCCGGTCGACGGCGGCCCGGCCCGCCTTCTCGCGACCACCCTCGACCTGCATTCCTGTGTCTGGTCGCCGACCGGCAAATGGATCGCGTGCGTGGCTCTGAACTCCGAGTCGGTACTGCCTGGCACCACGTTCGGCAATCTGGCGCCGAGCGCCCTCCTCCTATTTCCCGCAACCGGCGGCGCTCCGATCCGCCTGGTCGAGGCAAAGGCGTTCAACCAGAGTCCCGTATGGACGCCCGACGGCGGGCAACTCCTGTTCGTCTCCAATCGCGATGGTCCGCGCGACGTTTACGCCATGTCGCTCTCGTCGTCGGGGCGGTCGCGCGGAGCGTTGACCCGTCTCACGACCGGGCTCGGAGCGATATCGATTTCACTGTCGGCGGACGGCCGGCGGCTCGCGTACGCTGTGTACACAGCCCGCGCCAACATCTGGTCGCTCCCCATTCCTTCGGGCGCTCCCATCACCGCGGATCGCGCGGTGCCGGTCACCAGCGGCAATCAGGTGATCGAATCGATGCATGTGTCGCTGGACGGCCGCTGGCTGCTGTACGATTCGGATCTGCATGGAAACTCGGACATCTACCGCATGCCCCTGTCCGGGGGCTCCGCCGAGCAGCTCACCGACGACCCGGCCGATGAATTTGCTCCGGATCTGTCACCCGACGGCCGTGCCATCACGTATCACTCGTGGCGCACCGGGACGCGGGACATCGAAGTGAAGCCGCTCGACGGCGGGCCGGTGCAGCACGTTACCGCCACGCCGGCCCAGGAGAGCTACCCCCGCTGGTCACCCGACGGACGGACGATCGCGTTCATCAATCAGGTGACCCCGTTTTCTCTGTTCCTGACGCGGAGGGAAAGCAACGGGCGTTGGTCCACGCCTACGCTGCTCGGCTCGAACGCCGTGGGTGATGCCTGGTCGCCCGATGGGCGCAGCATCGCCTCTGTCCAGGCCGAATCGGACAGGCGTTCCGGCGCCATCGTGGTCGTACCAGCCGACGGCGGCACACCGCGCCGCGTGTCCGATCTCTTGCCGACGGTGCCCCTGGTGGAGGAGGTGGAGTGGAGTCCGGATGGCCGGACGCTGTACTACAAGACGCACGATGCACAGGGGCGGGCATCGTTCTGGGCGGTGAACGCCGCAGGCGGACGTCCCCGCCTGCTGGTCCGGTTCGACGACTTGAGCCGGCTGTCTTCGCGCCGGGACTTCGCGACGGATGGAAGGCTATTGTATTTCGCGATCCAGGACCGGCAGAGCGACGTATTCGTGGCTGAATTGTTCGCAAGGTGACTATGGGCCCAAGAGAAAGTCCTCAGAAGCGGCGCGTGGCGCACCTGGCGCTCCTAATGATGTGCACGGTCGCGCCGCTGCGTTCCCTGGTCGCCCAGTGCCCGGACGGCTCACCGCCGCCGTGCGGGCGGCCCGCGCGCGCGCCCGCGCCGCCACCCAACAGCGTGGCCGTGCTCTATCTCGACAACCTCTCCCGCGACACCGCCGACGCATTCCTCGCCGACGGCCTCACGGAGGAGATCATCATCCGGCTGGGGCAGGTGCCGCGCCTGGAAGTGAAATCGCGCTATGAGGTGCAGCGGTTCCGCGGCCGCGCGGCGCAGGATCTGCCGGCCCTCGGCAGGGCCCTCGACGCAGCCTACCTGGTGACCGGGAGCGTGCAGCGCGCCGGCGACCGGGTGCGCATGCGGTACGAAGTGATCCGCGCGGCCACGCGCGCGCAGGTCGCCGGCGACGTCATCGACCGGGCCTCGAGCGATGTCCTGACGCTCGAATCCGACATCGCGTCGGTCGTCGCGACGGCCATCACCGGCCACCTGTTGCCGGACGAGCGCACCCGCCTCACGCGGCCGCTGACTCGGAACCCCGCCGCGTACGAGCAGTACCTGCGCGGGCTCCAGGCGGCACACAACTTCGGCGACGAGGCGGCGCTCCGCAGCGCCGTGGCCTATTTCAATCGCGCCATCGCACTCGATTCCGGATTCGCCGCCGCCTACTCGGGCAAGGCGGTGGCGTGGAGCATGCTCGCGGACGGTTACGTGACGCCGCTCGAGGGGTACGGGCAGACGCGCGTGGCCGCGAACCAGGCACTGGCGCGCGATTCCTCGCAGGCCCTGGCGTGGGCGATGCTGGCGAATGCGGCGTTCGCGCTGGACCTCGACGCGCCCCAATGCGCGCTCCTCGCGCGTCGCGGGATCGCGCTCGATCCGCACGGCGGGTGGTCGCGTCTCTTCCTGTCCGGGGCGCTGTGGGCGGAGGGCAAGACCGATTCCGCCCTCGTCGAAGCGCGGCGCGCGTGGCAGAACGACTCGTTGTTCGTCATCATGAGTGTCAGCTACATCAACATGCTGGTCGAGAGCGGCCACCTCGACACGGCCGCCGTGATGATCCCGCGCATCCGGGCCATCCTCCCGGCCGCGGACGCCGACGCGCTCGAGGGGATGCTCGTCGGTGCGCGGGGTAACTGGCGCGATGCGGTCCGGCTCCTGGGGTGGCGCTACTATGGCGGCGCGTTCGACGCGGGGATGTACGTGCGCGCATTGCTCGCGCTGGGGGACACCGTCGCCGCGCGCGCCACCGTCGATTCGATGCTGGCAGCGCGCACGCCGGGCTACTACAACCCCGTGGCACTGGCGCG
>Ga0310810_10008573_pt1 | contig 11776 bp, 8 predicted proteins | sample NCmetagenome_FD_207641 | JGI IMG/M metagenome (GOLD analysis project Ga0310810, IMG submission 207641) | Soil microbial communities from experimental microcosm in Duke University, North Carolina, United States - NC | ecosystem: Engineered > Artificial ecosystem > Soil microcosm > Unclassified ...
CGGATGACTGACACCGAGCACGAAGACGTCGTGAACCTCGGCGGGCTCCATATCCTTGGCACCGAGCGCCACGAAGCGCGTCGCATCGACAATCAGCTGCGCGGTCGTGCCGGTCGCCAGGGGGATCCCGGCTCCTCACGCTTCTACCTGTCGCTCGAAGACGATTTGATGCGCATCTTCGGGTCGGATCGAATCGCGGGCCTGATGCAGCGGCTCGGCATGGAAGAGGGCGTGCCTATCGAACACGGGATGGTCAGCCGCGCAATCGAGCGCGCGCAGAAGCAAGTGGAGGCGCAGAACTTCTCCGTCCGCAAGCATCTGTTGGAGTACGACGACGTGATGAACAAGCAGCGTGAGAGCATCTACACGCTGCGCCGCGAGGTTCTCGTCGGTGCGGTACACCTGTCCGAGGAGGAGCTCGTCGACACGCGCGCGTACCTCCTGGCGCTCTCGGAAGATCTGCTCGACGAGCAGATTGAACGGTTCGCCGGCAAGGATATGGATCTCGAGGAATGGGATCTCGAGGCGCTTCGACGCGAGGTCTCGCGCATCTTTGGTCTGGAGCCGGCGCAGCTCGATTCGCTGAAGCTCGACGATCTGAACTCGGACGAGATCGGCGACGAGATCTGGAAGCTGATCAAGGCGAACTACGAGGAGAAGGAAAAGCTCGTAGGGCCTGAGCTGCTGCGGCGCGTCGAGCGCGACATCATGCTGCAGATCGTCGACGCCCAGTGGAAGGATCATCTGTATTCCCTGGATCACTTGAAGGAAGGCATCGGCCTTCGCGGCTACGGCCAGCGCGATCCGCTCGTTGAATACAAGCGCGAGAGCTTCGACCTGTTCACAGACATGAAGACGCGGGTCGAGGAAGAGATGGTCCGCTACATCATGTGGCTGCGTCCGGTGCTCAACGACCAGGCACCGGCGGCGCCGCGTCCCGTCGCCCGCCGCGCCATGCCGATGACGATGAACAAGGCTGAAGCGGCGTCCGCATTCGGGACCTCGCGCGGGACGGCTGCTGCCACGATGCCTTCGCCAGGGCCGTCTTCATCGAGGCAAGGCCCGGTCCCGGCGCGCACTGGCGGCGATGATGTGATCAAGACCGTCCGCCGCGAAGAGCCGAAGGTGGGCCGCAACGATCCGTGCCCCTGCGGCAGCGGGAAGAAATACAAGAAGTGCCACGGCCAGGCAGCATGATATGGAATTGAAAACCGGCTCCCTCACGCTTCTCCCCACCAGCACCGAACTCGCCACCGCCCTGACATTCGACGACGTCCTGCTTGTGCCGCAGCACTCGACCGTGCTGCCAACCCAAGTCGACGTCTCGACCCGCCTGACGCGCAATATCAGGCTGAACGTGCCGCTCGTCAGCGCCGCGATGGACACGGTCACCGAATCCGCGCTCGCCATCGCGATGGCGCAGCACGGCGGCCTTGGCGTGATTCACAAGAATCTGTCGATTGAAGAGCAGGCCTCGGAAGTCGACCGGGTGAAGCGTTCCGAGAGCGGCATGATCGTCAACCCCATCACGCTCGGGCCGGGCAACCGCATTTACGAAGCGCTAGAGCTGATGAAGAAGTACCGCATCTCCGGCGTGCCGATCACTGACGACGGCAGCAAAGAAGGACGGCTCGTCGGCATCCTCACGAATCGCGATTTGCGGTTTGAAACCAACGTGAATCGGGCGATCGACGAGGTGATGACGAAGAACCCTCTGTATACGGTGCCCGTGGGGACGACTCTGGATGAGGCGCGCGAGATTCTGCATCAGCACAAGGTCGAAAAGCTGCTCGTCGTCGATCGCGATTACCGGCTGAAGGGACTCATCACGGTCAAGGACATTCAAAAGGCCGTGAAATATCCGGTCGCGTGCAAGGACGCTCTTGGACGGCTGCGCTGCGGTGCCGCCATTGGGGTCAGCCGGGACGCGTTCGAGCGCGCGCAGGCGCTGGTGGCCGCCGGCGTCGACGTCCTCGTCGTCGACACGGCGCACGGGCACTCGCAGGGCGTGATCGACATGATTGCGCGCGTGCGCCGCGAATTCCCCAACACCGAGCTGGTCGCAGGCAATGTGGCCACACCCGAAGCGACCGAAGCACTGATCGATGCCGGGGTCGACGCGGTCAAGGTCGGCATCGGCGCCGGCTCGATTTGCACCACGCGCGTTGTCGCCGGCATCGGCGTGCCGATGATCAGCTCAATCATGGATTGCGCGCGTGCGGCGTCAGCGCGCAACGTGCCGGTCATCGCCGATGGCGGTATCCGCTATTCGGGCGATATCGTCAAAGCGCTTGCCGTCGGCGCCAGCTGCACGATGGTCGGAAACCTGTTTGCCGGCACCGACGAAAGCCCCGGCGAGCTGATTCTCTTCCAGGGCCGCAGCTACAAGGAGTATCGCGGCATGGGTTCCATCGGCGCGATGCGCCGCGGCAGCCGGGACAGATATTTCCAGGACGAGTTCGATCTCGAGGGCGGCCGCGCGTCGGACAAGCTCGTGCCCGAAGGAATCGAAGGTCGGGTCGCGCACAAAGGAAGCGTGGCGGCGATGATTCACCAGCTCGTCGGCGGTCTCCGAGCGGGAATGGGGTATTGCGGGAGTGCGACGATTTCCGAGCTGCAGCGCAAAGCAAAGCTGATTCGAATCACGGCCGCCGGCGCTCGTGAAAGCCACGTCCACGACGTGCAGATCACCAAAGAAGCGCCGAACTATCGGATGGAGTAAGGCCGGCTAAAGCCGGCCTCTACGTGCGATCGTAGGGGCGGGCTCGAGCCGGCCCGATGCTGATGCGGCGCGATGCGTCGTCCACCACATCCAGCCTGACCAACGTTGCTCCCGCCAACTCGTGCGTCAGACGATCCGGCCATTCGATGGCGAGGACACCATCCTTCACGCCGATCTCCTCGAGCCCGAGATCATCGGTCGCGGCGCGTTCAAGTCGATACAGGTCCGCATGGTAGAGGGTCAGCCCGTGACCGCGGTACTCATGCACGAGCGTGAACGTCGGGCTGCTGACCTCTCGCGGATCGATTCCAAGTCCCTCCGCGAGACCACGCACAAACGTCGTCTTCCCCGCCCCGAGATCGCCTGAGAGCAGGACGATATCGCCGGCTCGGAGTGTCGTGGAGAGTTCGCGCGCAATAGCCTGCGTTTCCTCCTCCGACGCCGTCATGCGATCCGCAACCACCAATCACCAGCGGTTAGCCTTGCGTTGCTTCAGGATTGCAGAGCCGATTGAGAGCAGCGCCAAGATTCGCGATGACATCGGTGGCCGTCATCGCGACCTGCCCTTCTTCCGTCTCCGCAAGGTCGCCGGCGGCACCATGCAGGAACACGGCAAGCCGGCAGGCCGCTTCGGCGTCGAGGAGCTGAGCGAGCCATGCGGCAATCATCCCGGTGAGGACGTCGCCCGTACCTCCCGTCGCCATCCCGGCGTTGCCCGTCGGGTTGATGTACACACGCCCCTCCGGCGTCGCGACGATCGTGCGGTGCCCTTTTAGCACTACGTACACACGATGAGTCGTCGCGAAATCGCTTGCCACGTCGATGCGATTTGCCTGCACGTCCTCGATGGACGATCCGATGAGACGTGCCATTTCTCCCGGATGCGGCGTGATGATCACGTCGCGCTCTTCCCGGCCGACGAGCCGACCCGGGTCGTCGGCCAGCACAGTGATCGCATCGGCGTCGAGGACGAGCGGCAGCGCGGCCCGATCGAGCAGCGACCGGACGAATTCACCAACGGCGGGACCCCGGCCCAGACCGGGGCCACACGCGATCACATCCTGCTTGAAATCGAGCAGGCGATCGATTGCCGCGGAGGCAAGGGTCCCTTCGGCCGACTCCTCGAGCGGCTCGGTCATGAATTCCGGCGCCATCGAGGCGACGATCGGAAGCACCGAACATGGTGTCGCGACGGTCACAAGGCCCGCGCCGGACCGCAGCGCACCCATCGCGGCGAGGTGTGCGGCGCCCGTCTTCCCGCGCGAGCCGGCGACGATCGTGACCCGTCCGAAGTCCCCCTTGTGAGAATCCGCCGCGCGCGGCTCGACGACCTCGCGGAGCTGCTCGGGCGTCAAGAGCTCGATGTGCCGTCCTTCGACGCCGTCGATGACGTCGTGCGGAATGCCGATGTCGGCGATCACGACGTCACCGGCGTGCTCCTCGCCAGGAGGAAGAACGAGCGGCAGCTTCGGAGCGGCGAGCGTCACGGTCATTGATGCGTCAATGCAGTCGCCGATGACGTGCGGTGTATCTGCGGACAACCCGCTCGGCAGATCGATCGAGACGATGGGAATGGACGAGGCGTTCACATCGGCGACGATCGTTTCCATCATGCCGCCCAGCGCCGACTTCAGTCCTGTTCCGAAGATGGCGTCCACGATCAGCGTGCACTGCGAAATCTCCGAAAAATGCAGTTCCCAGCTCTGTTCGTCGTTGATTTCGACAACCGTGACGCCCAGGCGCCCGAGGATCTCAAGATTCGTTTTGGCGTCGCCGCGAACATCTCCCAGCGAGCCGATGACAAAGACGGCAGCCTCGACGCCGCGCTGCAGCAGCGTTCGCGCGACGACGAAGCCGTCGCCGCCGTTGTTGCCGCGGCCGCACAGGACCGCGACGCGGCCGTTGAGGCGTGCCTCGTAGGCGGCTTCGATCGCCGCGACCACCTGCCGTCCGGCATTCTCCATCAGCACGAGCGAGGGAATGCCAATCTCTTCGATGGTGAAGCGATCGGCCTCGCGCATCTGCGCCGCGTTCAGAATCCGCATTCCGATGTGATACATACCACTACATATGTCCGCAACGGTCAACGTCAATGGGCGCATCACCCCGGAGTGCGAGGCGGTGATCTCCGTGTTCGATCATGGCTTTCTGTACGGCGAGGGGATCTACGAAACGATGCGCACCTACGACGGGCGGCCGTTTCTCTTCGACCGCCACATGCGGAGGCTGCGCCGCTCGGCGAACATGATCGAACTGACTCTTCCCTTCAGCGACGACGAGCTTGCCTCACAGATTCGATCCACGCAGACGGCCGCAAAGCTCGAGGGCGAGGCGTACATCCGTGTCCTGGTCACGCGCGGCGTCGGCGAGCTTACCTACGATCTGAAAGCCACGCCGAAACCGTCAGTCGTGATCATCGTCAAACCGCAGATTGATCCCGCGGCAGAGGTGTATGAGAAGGGTGTCCGGGTCGTCGTCGTGGATGTCGTCCGCAATCACCCGGCCACGGTGAACCCGATGATCAAGAGCAACAACCTGATGAACAGCGCGCTGGCCATGCAGCAGGCGCTGCGGTCGAACGCCTTCGAGGGCGTGATGCGCAACTACAAGGGCGAGCTGACGGAGTGCACGACTGCAAATCTGTTCATCGTGAAGAACAACGTTGCCCTCACTCCACCTCTCGACGCCGGGTTGCTGCCCGGCATCACCCGGGAGTTTGTCTTCGATGTCGGAAAGGACGTCGGTGTGGAGGTGGTCGAACAGGCCCTACGCGATGACGACCTATTCAGAGCGGACGAGGCGTTCCTCACGAGCACGACGCGGGAACTGGTCCCGATTGTCACGGTGAACGATCGGACGATCGGCAACGGCAGGCCCGGTCCGGTGACCGGGAAGCTCCTGAACGCGTTCCGCCGCGCCGTGAGCGCGGGCTAACGGAAGGCGGACCTCGAACACGGTCCCGCGGCCCTCGGCCGCGCGGCATGCAATCGAGCCACCGTGTCGTTTGACGATTTCCGAGCTGATGAAGAGGCCAAGACCGGTGCCAGGAATCGCACCGACGGTGTTTGCGCGATACCCCCGTTCGAAGACATGACCACGCTCCGACTCCGGTATGCCGATGCCGTGATCGCGGATCGAGATCGCCGCGTCGCTGCCGTCGGCGCGGATGTTGATGTCGATGTCTCCGCCGTCCGGTGAGTATTTGATCGCGTTGCTGATCAGATTCTGCAGAACCCGCTGGATGCGGCGCTCGTCGTAATCGACCATCACCGATTCTCCCGAACCGGTGTAGCGAAGCGCGTGGCCTCGCGCAATCGCCTCCATTTGATCCTTCGCGGCTTCAACGGTGCGGCGCAGATCGGCGGGCCGACACTCCAGCGCGATTCCACTGCCGTCGAGCGAATGCAGATCGGAAAGTTGGTCAACAAGCGACGCCGCCTGTAGGGCCGCCGATTCGATGCGTTGGAACACGCGCGGGTTGTCGCCTCCCCGATCACGAATCGCCACGCGCGCCGAGCCGAGAATGACTGCCAACGGGTTCTTCACGTCGTGTGAAATCGTTGCGAGAATTGCGGCACGCTCGGTGCGCAGCTGGCGTTCGCGTCGCGCGAGGTCCTCCGCCTTGATCTGCTGCTTACGCTTGGCGGAGACGAGCAGGCCGACGGTAATGGCAATCGTGCCGAAAATAACCTCGTCTTTCCACTGCTCGAGCGGAGGCAGTCGCCCTGAGAGCACGAGGTCGTCGCCAACGACCACGGTGATGGCGACGGTCACCGCCGGCCCCGTCCCACCGAGCAGCGCAGCCATGACGACGAGCAGCACGGCAAACATGACGTAGACGTTGTCCGAGGCCCCGGTCGCCGACGCCAATACCGCAACCGCGACGCCTGCAACAATGCCCGCCGTATAGGCCAAGACAATGCGCCACGCCCCTCGTTTCAGCGGTGCCGATCCCTCAACGTCCATGGCGTGATGTGCTTAAGACGGATCGCTCGCCCAATTAGTTGCGATTTCCGGTCCAAAAGCGAGGCGCGAATATCACGCGAACGCCTCGAGGGGCGGGCACGAGCAGAAGAGGTTGCGATCACCGTACGGATTGTCGATGCGCCCGACGCTTGGCCAGAACTTGTTCGCCCGGACAAACGGTAGAGGGAATGCCGCTTCTTCACGTGAGTAGGAGTGTGACCAATCCGCCGCGGCGATCGCCTCGGCGGTGTGCGGGGCATTCTTGAGCACGTTGTCCACCCTGTCCACCTTTCCGGAGACGATGGCTTCGATCTCGTGGCGAATTTGAATCATCGCGTCGCAGAAGCGATCGAGCTCCGCCTTGTCCTCGCTCTCGGTCGGTTCGACCATCAGCGTCCCGGCCACCGGGAACGACACAGTCGGCGCGTGAAAGCCGTAATCCATGAGGCGTTTTGCCACGTCCATCTCTTCGATGCCCGCCGATTTGAAGCCCCGCAAATCGAAGATCAATTCGTGCGCGACGCGGCCGTTCGCACGCGCGTACAGCACCGGATAATGCTGCTGCAGCCGCGCCTTGATGTAGTTCGCGTTCAGGATCGCGTATCGCGTCGCGTCCGTCATTCCCGCCGCGCCCAGCAGCCTGATATACGCATACGAAATCAACAGAATGCTCGCACTGCCCCACGGCGCTGCCGACACTGCGTGGATGGCGCGATCCCCTCCAGTTTTCGTCAACGGATGCCCCGGCAAAAACGCGGCCAGATGTGCGGCGACCCCAATCGGGCCCATCCCAGGCCCGCCGCCGCCATGTGGGATGGCAAACGTCTTATGCAGGTTCAGATGACAGACGTCCGCACCGATCGCCGCGGGGCTCGTCAGCCCGACTTGCGCATTCATGTTCGCGCCGTCCATGTAGACCTGGCCGCCGTGTTCGTGGACGATCGCGCAAATCTCCCTTATGTCGTCTTCGAAAACGCCATGCGTCGAGGGATAGGTGATCATCAGCGACGCAAGGTGATCGCGATGCTCCGCGGCCTTCCGGCGCAGATCCGCGACGTCCACATTGCCGTTGGCGGCGGTCGCGACAACGACCACGCGCATGCCGGCCATCGCGGCGCTGGCTGGATTGGTTCCGTGGGCGGACGCGGGGATCAGGACGATATCCCGATGTGAATCGCCGCGGTCGCGGTGGTACGCCCGAATCACCATCAAGCCGGCAAATTCCCCCTGCGCGCCGGAGTTCGGCTGCAGTGAGACCGCCGCAAAGCCGGTGATCTCCGCCAGCGCCTGCTCCAGCTCCGCAATGACTTGCGCGTACCCCTGCGCCTGGTCGATGGGGGCGAATGGATGGATGCGGGAAAAGTGCTCCCAGGTGACCGGTAGCATCTCGGTCGCGGCGTTCAGCTTCATCGTGCACGAACCGAGCGGAATCATCGACGTATCGAGCCCGATGTCCTTCCGCTCGAGCGAGCGGATGTAGCGCATCATCTGCGTTTCCGATCGATGCGTATTGAAGACGGCGTGGGTCATGTACGGCGATGTCCGCCCAAGTGGCGGGTCCAAAAGGACCTTCCCTACGGCATCCGTTTGCCGACCGTGTAGGCCGGGTCCTGTCGGATCCGGCTCGTCGAGTGGTCCTTTCGGACCCGGCTTGCCGAGGGCCTTCGCGAACACGTTCACGATGTCCTGGACATCCGCCGTCGTCACGGTCTCGTTCAGCGAGATGCCAACGGTGCGGTCGTCGATGTACCTGAAATTGATGCCCGCTTCCACCGCTGCGCGGCGAACCGCCTCCAATCCTGATGGGACCTCGAGGCAGAGCGTATCGAAATAGGCCGGATTCGTTTGCGTCACACCGATGGCCGCGAGCTCACGCGCCAGCACCCGTGTCAATACGTGGACGCGATCCGCAATCGATTTCAGGCCATCAGGACCATGGTAGACGCCGTACATCGCGGCCATGTTCGCCAGCAGCGCCTGGGCCGTGCAGATATTCGATGTCGCCTTCTCGCGGCGGATATGCTGCTCACGCGTGGCCAGCGCCATTCGGTAAGCCTTCCGTCCGTGCACATCGACGGACACACCGATGATTCGTCCCGGCATCTGGCGTACGTAGGCGTGACGCGTCGCGAAAAACGCCGCGTGCGGGCCGCCGTAGCCAAGCGGAACACCGAATCGCTGCGAGTTGCCGAAGACGACATCGGCGCCCATCTCCCCGGGTGGCTTCAACAGCGCCAGCGCAAGCAAGTCGGCGCCAACCGCAACGAGCACCCCTGCCCGATGCGCGCTGGCGATAAACGGCTCGAGATCGATCACCGCTCCGTACTGGTCAGGGTACTGAAGCAGCACCCCGAACACACGCGGCTCGAAGGTCATCGCCTCCATCGGGCCAACGTGCAATTCGATGTCGAGCGGTTCTGCACGCGTGCGCAGTACATCGATCGTTTGCGGAAGACAGCGATCGCTGACGAGAAAGAGGCTTCGCTCGGCTCCCGGACCAGACGAGGTTCGCGCTGCACCCGAACGTGCGCGGTGCAGCAGCGTCATCGCTTCAGCCGCCGCCGTTGCCTCGTCGAGCAACGATGCGTTGGCGACTTCCATCCCCGTCAGCTCGGCGACCATCGTCTGAAAATTCAGCAATGACTCGAGACGCCCCTGCGCAATTTCGGCCTGGTACGGCGTGTACGGCGTGTACCAGCCGGGGTTCTCCATGACCATGCGCAGCGTCACGGCAGGCGTGATCGTGTCGTGGTAGCCGAGCCCGATGTACGAGCGGAATGTCTTGTTCCGGCGGGCGATGCTCGACAGGCGCCGCAGATACGCGTACTCGCTTTCAGCCGGCGGAAGGTTCAGCGGCCGCTTCACGGCTATCGACGCTGGAATGGCCTCGTCCATGAGCGTATCGAGCGACGCTGCGCCGACGGCGGTAAGCATCCGATCGCGATCGTCTGGCGAGGGACCTATATGGCGGCGGGCAAACCTGTCGGTCGCGTCGAGTCGGTTCATCCGAGGTGTGATTGATACTGCGACGCGTCGAGCAGTGCGCCCGAATCGGTCGGCGTGGCGAGCTTGACTTTGATCATCCACGTGCCGTGAGGATCGGTGTTGACGACTTCCGGATGGTTCTTCAGCTCCTCGTTGACGGCCGTCACCTCCCCACTCATCGGCGCAAAGAGTTCGGACACAGCCTTCACGGATTCAATCGATCCGAACGACTCGCCCGCCGCGATTGTGCGGCCGACTTCCGGCAGTTCGACGTACACGACGTCGCCAAGCTGCTGCTGGGCATAATCGGTGATGCCGATTTCGCCCGTCTCGCCGTTGACCCGAATCCACTCGTGGTCCTTGGTGTATTTCCGGTCCGCCGGATACGCCATGGTGCTCTCCGGGCGGTCTCAAGACCCCGCCCCTACACGTTTTCTAAAAGACCCGCCCCTACATTTGCCGTTTATAGAACGGCAGCGGGACGACAGTCGCCCGCGACATGCGGCCTCGCACATCGATCGTAATGTCCGATCCCGAGGTCGACAGATCGAGCGGCACATACGCCATCCCGATCGATTTCTTCAAAAATGGCGTCTGCGTTCCACTGGTGACGACGCCAATCGGCTTGTCCCCGCGAACGACCTGATAGCCGTGGCGTGCGATGCCGCGATCCAGGAGTTCGAACCCAACGAGTTTGCGCGTGATGCCCTGTTCCTTCTGTTCGCGCAGGCGTTCATGCCCGATGAACGACTCCTTCTTCCAGCCGACAATCCACGCCAGGTCCGCCTCGAGCGGCGTGGTGGTTTCGTCGATATCGTTGCCGTACAACCGCATCGCCGCTTCGAGGCGCAGCGTATCGCGTGCACCGAGGCCACAGGGAATCACGTCGGCCGAGCGACCCGACTGCAGAAGCGCTTCCCAGACCCGATCGGCGGTTGCGGGAGGAACGAAGATCTCGAATCCATCTTCGCCGGTATAACCAGTCCGCGAAATCAACGCACGGGCACTTGCGACCTCGCCATGCGCGAACCAGTAGTACTTGATAGCGGACAGATCGACCGTGCACAGCGGCTGCAGGACGTCGACAGATGCGGGACCTTGAATCGCAATAAGGGCATAGCGGCTGCTCGAATCGACGGCCGCGGCTTCACCGGCCTGGCGAACCTGCGCCGCAATCCACGCGTAATCCTTGTCGATGTTCGACGCATTGACGACCATCATGAAGTGATTCGGCGCCATGCGGTAGACGAGCATGTCGTCGACGAACGTTCCTTCGAAGGTGGTCAAGGCTGAGTAGTGTGCCTGCCCGACCTGCAGCCGGCTCGCGTCGTTGCTCGAAATCCGCTGCACGGCCGCCAACGCATCCGTGCCAGCGATTTCGATCTCCCCCATGTGGCTGACGTCGAACACACCTGCGCGGGTCCGCACGGCCATGTGCTCGGCCGTAATGCCCGAGTACTCGACCGGCATCTCCCAGCCGCCAAAGGGAACCATGCGCGCGTTTGACCTGCAATGGCGGGCGTGCAGCGGCGTTTTCTTGAGGGCTGAAGCGATCGTCTCGGTCATCGGAAGTCGACGCGGGGCGATCCGAGTTTACTGTGAAATTCGCTCTCACGGAACGTTACGACGCGGTGCGAAGCGGCGCCGACGCGTCAATCAGCAGATGATCCAGCACGTTGGCAAGCACTGCGGCAGTGACCGGTCCTGTAGACGAGAGCTCGTGCGCCTTGAAGAGCGAACCGCGTCGATTGACCAGGAATAGATAAAGGTCGCAGGCGCCGGCAAGTTCGCTCGGATCGTGCGACGCGAGCACCACCGCGGCGCCCCGATCGCGCTTGGCTTCGATGGTGCGCGACAACCAGCGCGCGCCGTCCACGTCGAGCCCTTCCCATGGCTCGTCGAGCACAACCAGTCCGAGGTGAGGACGCGAGAGCACCGTCCGCAGGCCAAGGAGTTGGCGCGTGCCGCGCGACAGGGTTCGGATCCGGCGCTGCTCCGGCGTGATCGGATTGCCGGTCGCAAGACTACCCCAGTGCCGGGCTCGGACGGAGCCCAGCAGCGTGAAGTCGCCGGCGAAATACGCGACGTTGACGCGGGCGACCG
>Ga0310810_10008574_pt1 | contig 11776 bp, 9 predicted proteins | sample NCmetagenome_FD_207641 | JGI IMG/M metagenome (GOLD analysis project Ga0310810, IMG submission 207641) | Soil microbial communities from experimental microcosm in Duke University, North Carolina, United States - NC | ecosystem: Engineered > Artificial ecosystem > Soil microcosm > Unclassified ...
TCTTCGCCCTCGGATGGTGCTGTGCATAGACGTTCTTCAGCCGGTCGAGCGCGACGTGGGTGTAGACCTGGGTGGTCGAGATGTCGGCGTGGCCGAGGATCGTCTGCACGGTGCGCAGGTCGGCGCCGCGCTCCACCATGTGCGTGGCGCAACTGTGACGCAGCATGTGCGGGCTGGCGCCGCGTCCGGTTCCCACCCCGGCCGCGTGCGCGATCTGCCACACGCGCTCGCGCGTGATGCGCTTCGCCCCACGCGCCACGAAGAGCAGCGGCGAGGTCTTGTCCTTGCACAGCGCCGGCCGCGACTCCGCCAGGTAGCTCCGCAGCGCGTGGATGGCCTCCGCACCCAGCGGCACGATGCGCTCTTTATCCCCTTTGCCGCGGACGAGCATGTAGCCGAGGTCGAGCTTGAGGTCTTCGAGGCGCGCGCCGGTCAACTCTGAGACGCGCAGGCCTGCGGCATAAAGCACAGCCAGCATGGTGCGGTCGCGCTGAGCGAGTGCCTGTGCGGACGCGCGCTGGTTGCGAGGCTGCGGCGCCGCGACCATGGCGTCAACTTCCGTCACCGCGAGCGACTTAGGCAGCACCTTCCATTGGCGCGGTGTTTCGATGTTGAGCGTCGGATCGTGATCGATGTGGCGATCGAGAATCAGGAACTTGTAGAAGTGCCGCAGCGCGGAGAGCTTGCGGGCGGCCGAACGGCCCACGTCGGACGAGCCGCTGAGATAGTGGCCGAGAAACTCCTTTACGTCTTCACGGCGCGCATTCAGCAGGTTTCGGCGGCGCAACCCGGAGAACTCGGCGAACTGCGCCAAGTCGCGCGCGTAGGCGGCCAGCGTCAGGCGGGCAAGTCCCTTCTCGATCTTGATGTAGTTCAGGAAGAGATCGAGGACGCGCTGGTCGGCGGGGCGCAGGGAGTTCTGTGGCACGCCGCTATGGTCAAACGTTATCGGACGTTGGGGAATAGCAAGGTAGGTTCAGCGATTTCAAATTTCAGATCTCAGATTTCAGACTTGGGCACCCTTCAGCAACTCTTCCGCGTAGATGGCGCCTAGCGGCGACTCTTCGTGTTTGAAAAATGCGAAGACGTCGCGCCCCGCGCGCGCGTGCATGGCCACGCGCTTCTGCAATTCCTTGCGCTCGGCGGGCGTGTACTCGCCCATGCGAAACCGGTAATAGGCGAAGTCGGCGGTGGCGACGTCGGGGATGGTGAGCTTCTCTGCCTCGGCGACGCACAGCGCAACGTTGCGGTTGCGCAGTGCCTCGAAGACCGGGCCGGTCAGCCACGATTCGTGCCGGAACTCGAAGGCAAACCGGCAGCTCTCGCCCTGCGGCAGCACGGCGAAGAAATTCTGCAGCAGCTCGAGGTCGCACTTCAGGTTCGGCGGAAGCTGGAACAATACCGGCCCAAGCCTTCGCGCATTAGCCAGCGGCGACACGGCATTCAAGAAACGCTTCACCGGCTCCTCGCACTCTTTCAGCCGCTTGATGTGGGTGATGAACTGGTTTGCCTTGGCGGCAAAGCGGAAGGTGTCGGGCGTGGACTCAATCCACTTCACCAGCGTCGATTCCTTCGGATGCTGGCGGAAGGTGTAGTTCACTTCGACCGCATTGAGTCGCGAAGCATAGTGCTCGAGAAACTTCGCGCTCGCGAGCTTCTGCGGATAGAAGTCGGGCTTCCACGCGGGGTAGGCCCATCCGGAGGTGCCGGCATAGATCATGACAATTTACGATTTACGACTTCGTCATTTACGAGTGTCAATCGTAAATCGGCAATCCTAAATCGTAAATCCTTCTAGCCGTGTCCCCGCTTTTGCGAGGTCTCGCGCTGCGGCATGCGTGACGGGTCTTTGGTGTCTCGCGCGGGCGGCTTGGCCTGTTCGAAAAGGCCGCTGCCCGCGAGTTTCGTGACCGCCGCTTCCAGCTTTTCGATGGGCGGCAACTTCTGTTTCAGCTTGAGGACGGGCGCGAACAGGTCGCCGTGCTGCTCGACGCGCCGCAGCACCTCGTCGTACTCGAATACCAGTAGAGAGGCGTCGCCCTTCTTTCGGCAGTTCTCGACTTCTTTCCACTCGAGCGGCGTCGAAACCGTGGGCTTCTCTTTCGCGCGCATGGAGTAGACGCAGACGGTGGTCTTGTAGTCGTCATTCTGGCTCCAATCGACGAATATCTTGCCCACGCGCAAAGCCTTCTTCATGTCGGAGACGACGAAATCGGGCCGCTGGTTCTCGAGCAGGCGCGCCACCGTCCTGGCGAACGGCTTGGTGTCATCGTAGGTGACAGCGGAATTCAGCGGGCAGTAGATCTGGAGGCCTTTCGATCCCGACGTCTTGGCAAAGGTCTTCAGGCCGAGCTTGGCGAAGATCTCGCGCACCCAAATCCCTACCTCGCAGCACTCGACGATGTTGGCCGGCACGCCTGGATCGAGATCGAAGACCAACATGGTCGGCTGCTGCATCTTCTGCGCCCGCGAAAGCGAGGTGTGCAACTCGATGTCCGCCAGGTTCCCCAGCCACACCAGCGTCGGAAGTTCATGGACGGTGCAGTAGTCCATCCAGCGGTTGTTGCCCTCGCTCCAGATCTTCGCCGTCTTCACCCACTCCGGGCGGTGCGCCGGGCAGTTCTTCTCATAGAAGTGAAATCCGGTGACGCCGTTGGGATAGCGCTTGAGCGTGAGCGGCCGATCCTTAAGGTGCGGCAACAGGACCGGCGCGATCCGCACGTAGTAGTCGATCAACTGTCCCTTGTTGAATCCGGTGGGATACAGAACCTTGTCGAGGTTCGAGAGCGTCAACTGCTTGCCGGCGACTTCGACTTCCGTCTTGGATGTGCGCGCCACGGGAACCCTCCGCAGGAATTAGATGCCGTGCCACCCGCCGCGGCGGGAGGCTTCCGGGAAGGCGCAATTTAGGCAGGCTGAGCCGCAACACCGCGTCAACTTGCGCCATCCAACGGGTGTGGCTGAACAGGACAAACCGTTACCGGTAAGCAGTTCCGAGCGTCCGCAATTTCCTCGCGAACAGAAGCAGCTGTTCCGGGAAGTGCTGGAGCACATGAACGGGTCTGGCGTTCCCTACGTGGTGTCGGGCGCGTTTGCGTTGCAGGCGCACACCGGCATCTGGCGCGACACCAAGGACCTCGACCTTTTTCTCGAGCAGCGTCACGTCGGCGAGGCACTGGATTCTCTATCGGAAGACGGATTCGAGTGCGAAGTCTGCGATCCGGTGTGGCTCGCCAAGGCGCACCGCGGCGACTTCTTCGTCGACCTCATCACCGGAATGAGCAATGGCGTGATCTCGGTGGACGCCTCCTGGATCGAGCGCGCGCTGTCACGCGACGTGATGGGCGTGCCGTCGCGAGTGCTCAACGCGGAAGAGCTCATCGCGTCGAAGGTGTTCGTTACGCGGCGCGAGCGCTTCGACGGCGCCGACATCTGCCACGTCATCTACGGGACGAAGGGTAAGTTCGATTGGCAGCGCCTGATGGGGATTGTCGGCGAGCATTGGGAAGTGCTGCTCTGGTCGCTGCAACTGTTTCACTACATCTACCCGCAGCAGGCCAATTACGTGCCCGCGGCAATCTGGGATGACCTGCTGGGACGTTTCCAGCGCGAGCTGCGCGACGGCAGTAGCGCGCCATTCCGCGGCAGCCTGATCGACGAGAACATGTTCGCCATCGACGTGAAGGAGTGGGGCCTCGGCAACGAGCTGGCGCGGTATCGCGAGCTTCGGCTAGCGAGGGCCGGAGCGCCATGCGATGTCGAATGCGCCGGCGAGCCCGCCGCATAAGCCAACGCAGAGCTGCTTCGGAACGTCCTATTGAAGCTGGCGTCGGTGGCGCCCGAACGAACGATGAGAATCGCCGCAACCGCTGACCTCCATTTTTCTCCGCAGAGCTACGACCGCTTGCGCGAGCCGCTTTCGCACGTGCGCGATGAAGCGGACGTGCTCGTTCTCGCCGGCGACCTCACCAACTATGGCAAGCCGGAGGAGATGGAATCGCTGCTCAACGCGCTGGTGCGGCTGCGTATCCCTACCATCGCGGTGCTTGGCAATCACGATTACGAGTCGGGCAGGCACGAAGAGCTGATCAAGATGATGTCCCTCGAGGGCATCAAGATTCTGGACGGCAGCAGCTACGAGCGCGACGGCGTAGGCTTCGCCGGGACGAAGGGATTCCTCGGCGGCTTCGGCCGCGGCGTACTCACGGCATTCGGCGAGCCGGAGGTGAAGGCGTTCGTGCAGGCCTCCATCGACGAGGCCATGAAGCTGGAGCGCGCGCTCTCGCTGCTGCGCGCCGAGAAGCGCGTCGTCATCGTTCACTACGCGCCGATCGCGGACACAGTCAGAGGCGAGCCGCCTGAGATTTCGCCGTACCTCGGCACCGCGCGCCTGGCGGAGGTCGCGGACCGTCACGGATGCAATCTCATCATCCACGGGCACGCGCACCACGGCGCCCCCGAGGGGAAAACCACCGGCGGCATTCCTGTCTACAACGTCGCGCTGCCGATCCTCCTGTCGCAGACGCCGCCTGCGGTGTACCGAGTGTTCGACGTCTAAGACTCATTTACGATTTCCGACGTGGCCATTTACGAATTCTTTCCGTCGAGCAGGCATTTCGTAAATCACCATGTCGTAAATCGTAAATCTTCCGCGGAGAAGCCCGAAGCTGCGTTTCGCAACTTGACGTCGCAACGAGGGGTAGCGTAGCGTCACCGGAGCGCATAGGGGCGCATCCAGTCCGCGGAAAGGGCCGTGCCCACCCACACAAACTTAACCAGAAGGTACGAACCTTCTTTCAGCCTGATCAGTGCGGACTCCAGGCGTGCGATGAAAGGAGATTCGTATGTTTCCCAATCCGCAAGACGCCCTTCCGTTTCCGAAGAAACCCAACCTCGAACAATACAAAAAGCTCGCAAAGGAATTGGTGCGCGCAGCTAAGAAAGACGACGACGCACTTATCCAATGGTCGAGCCAATGGGTGAGCCTGCTCATGCGGCGGTCCGGGGTCGAGATCACCAAAAACCTGCCTGTCCGGACCGACCGATGGATCCGGCAAGTTGCCAACTTCGCCAAGCGAGAACTCGTCGCGGCGAAGAAATCCGCCACGCTGACCAAGGCGCAGTTCGTGATCGCGCGCGCAGAAGGGTTTGAGAGCTGGCCGAAGTTCGCCCAATATATCGACAAGGTGGCGAACTCGAGTTCGGCAGTGGCGCAATTCGAAGAGTCGGCCGACGCCATCGTTACCGGTGACATCGCGAAGCTGAAACGTCTGCTGCGCGACAATCCCAAACTCGTGCGCGCGAAGTCGAGTCGGGAACACGGCGCGACGCTGCTGCACTATGCGGCGGCGAATGGGGTCGAAGGCTATCGCCAGAAGACACCGAAGAACATCGTCGAGATCACCAATGTCCTCCTCGATGCGGGCGCAGATGTGAACGCAACCTGCGACGTCTACGGCGGCGACTGCACGACTCTGGGACTCGCGGCGACGAGCGTTCATCCGGAGAATGCCGGCGTCATGAACGACCTGCTCGGCGTTTTGCTGGATCGCGGCGCCAGCATCGATCAGCACAACTCCGCCGGCAACGATCAGGACATTGTTTTTGCGTGTCTCGCGAACGGCCGGCTGGGAGCCGCGAGGTTCCTCGTCGAGCGCGGCGCCAAGCTCGACTTCGTCTCCGCCGCCGCGCTCGATCGTCTCGACATCGTTCAACAGCAGTTCAATCCCGACGGCACTCGCAAGAAGAGTCTGTCAAAGGAACTCATGCAGGAGGCGTTCCGTTATGCCTGCGGGTATGGCGGAACCCGCGTCGTCGAATTCCTGTTGGAACGCGGCGCTGATCTTGCGGAACACAGTGGCGACGGGCAGACCGGAACGCACTATGCCTGCATCTTCGGCCGTCTCGACACGCTGAAGGTGCTGCTCAAGCACAACCCGCCGCTCGAAGCGACGAACCAATACGGCGGTACGGTACTGGGCCAGTCGCTGTGGTCGGCGGCGCACGGCGGCGATCCGGAGGTCTACTCGCAGATCATCGAGACACTGATCGCCGCGGGAGCGAAGGTTCCTGATCGCCATGTGCCGGTGAATCCGACGATCGACAAGCTGCTGGAGAAGTACGGCAGCCATCCCGAACCCAACTGGTGGTGGTACGGCGAAGAGCCTGTGGAGAAGCGCTCGCGTTGACACCCTTTCGGCGGCGGGCGTAGCTTCGAAGCTTGGCTTCGCCGCGCCCGACCGTCCGTAGGGCGTCTTCATCCTGGAGGTCTCATGAGGAAACACGTTTCGCGGATCCTCGTTACGATCGCGATCCTTTTCTGTTCCACCGTCGCCTGGCCGCAGGGCACGTCGACCGCGCAGTTGCTCGCGCAATTCGAGAAGAAGGTCGTGGTCAAGAAGCTCGCCAACGGGCTGACAGTGGTGGTCTGCCGGCGTCCGGAAGCGCCGGTGTTTTCGTTCTTCACCTACGTCGACGCCGGCGGCGCGCAGGACCAGGACGGCGCCAGCGGTCTCGCGCACATGATGGAGCATGAGGCCTTCAAGGGCACGCCGACCATCGGCACGAAGAACTGGGCAGCCGAAAAAGTGGCGCTGGAGAAGATCGAAAAGGCGTACGCCGCTTACATTCGCGAGCACGACAAGCGCGTCGGCCAGGATGCCGAAAAGCTCAAGGCACTGGAAAAGGCGTGGATGGACGCGCGTGAAGAAGCCGACAAGCACGTGGAGCCGAACGAGTTCTCCAAGATCCTCGACGCCAACGGCCAAGTCGGCATGAACGCATTCACCGCCGAGGACCAGACCGGCTACTTCTACTCCATGCCGGTGAACCGGCTCGAGTTGTGGGCGTACATGGAGTCGGAGCGCCTGCTTCATCCCGTGATGCGCGAGTTCTACAAGGAACGCGACGTCGTCATGGAAGAGCGCCGCATGCGCACCGACAGCTCGCCCGTCGGACGCCTGGTGGAACAGTTTATCGCCACCGCATATCTCGCTCACCCGTACCATCGCGAGCCGATCGGCTGGATGAGCGACTTGCAGCATATCTCGGCTACCGAGGCGGAAGCGTTCTTCCACACCTACTACATCCCGTCGAACATGACGATTACGGTGGTCGGCGACGTTACGCCGGAGCAGGTTTTCCCCGTCGTCGAGCGCTACTTCGGACGCATTCCCAGCGCGCCCAAGCCCGATGAGCATGAGACCGTCGAGCCGCCGCAAACCGCCGAGCGCCGCGTGGTGCTGCGCGAGCAGGCGCAGCCGTTCTACCTCGAGGGATATCACCGGCCCGACTACCGCGATCCGGATGACAACGTCTACGACGTGCTCAGCTCGATCCTGAGCGATGGCCGGACCTCGCGGCTCTACCGGTCGCTCGTCCGCGATCAGAAGATCGCGCTCGGCGCGGCAGGATTCAACGGCTTGCCGGGAAACAAGTATCCGCAACTGTTCTCGTTCTACGCCGTCGCTACCTCCGGCCATACGCCACAGGAACTCGAGACCGCGATCCGCAAGGAGATCGATCGCGTTAAGAACGAGGATGTCACCGACGAAGAGCTGAAGTCGGTGAAAACGCGCGCCAAGGCAGGACTGATCCGCAGTCTCGGCAGCAACGATGGCCTGGCACAGAATCTCGCCACCTACCAGGCGCTCTACGGCGACTGGCGCGAGCTGTTCCGCCAAATCGACAAGTTCGACAAGGTGAGCAAAGCTGACCTCCGCCGCGTCGCCAATGCGATCTTCAACGACAAGAACCGCACGGTGGCGATCATCGAGACCACAACCCAGGCGAAACCGGCCGCGCCTCCCGGCGGCGCTCCTCCGAAGTCGGATGACAACAAGGGAGGTGCGCAATGAAACGCGCTGCCCTGTTGATGACCATCGTTCTCCTTGCCTCGGCGGCATTCGCGCAAGCGCCCAAAGCGAAACAGGGCGCGACCAAGGCCGATGACACCAAGCCCGCCAACCAGGGCGTTGCCAAACCGGCAACCCCGACCGCGCCGGGATCGACGGCATCCGGCCAGGCGGCTCCGCGCGCCGGTGTCGCGGCGAAATGGTCGCAGGTCAAGATTCCGCCACTGCCGGCATTCAAGCCTCAGGAACCGAAGCGCATCGCGCTGTCGAACGGCATGGTGATCTTTCTCCAGGAAGACCACGAGCTCCCGATGATCGACGGCTCCATCACGATCCGCGGCGGAGGCCTGGAAGTCCCCAAAGAAAAGACCGGCATGATGGGAATTCTTGGCAGCGTCTGGCGGCTCGGAGGCACCGAGAAGATGACCGGCGACCAGATGGACGACTATCTCGAATCGCGCGCCGCGCGTGTTTCCACCGGCGGCAGCATGGAGAGCACGTCGCTGAGCTGGTCGTGCCTGAAGGAAGACTTCAACGACGTCTTCAACCTCGCCGTCGATCTGTTGCAGCATCCGGCGTTCCGCGAAGACAAGCTCACTCTCGCCAAAACCCAGGTGCGTTCGGCCATCTCGCGACGCAACGACGATACCGACAGCATCGTCGGACGGGAGATGGACAAGATCGCCTACGGCCCCGACAGTCCCTACGGCCGCACCGCCGAGTACGACACCATTGCCGCGATCACGCGCGACGACCTCGTCGCCTTCCACAAGGCGCACATCTATCCGAACAACATGCTCGTGGGCGTCAGCGGCGACTTCGATTCCGCGCAGATGGAAGCGGCGCTGCGCAAGGCCTTCGAGTCGTGGCCGAAGGGCCCGGCAGACAATCCCCCGAAGGTCGAGTTCAAGGACCCGAAACCCGGCGTGTATTTCGCTGAGAAGAGCGACGTCAACCAATCGGAGATTCGCCTCTTCCACCTCGGCATCCAGAAGAACAATCCCGACCTGTTCGCCATCGACGTGATGGATGAAATCTTCTTCAGCGGCGGCTTCTCGTCGCGCATGATGAACGACATTCGCACCAAGCGCGGGCTGGCCTACGCCGCCTATGGCGCGATGACGTCGCCCTTCAGCCATCCGGGCACGTTTTATTTGTCCGTCGGGACCAAGAGCCAGAGCACGGTCGACGCCATCCAGGCCGTTCAGCAACTGGTCCGCAACATGGATAAAGAGCCCGCGACCGAAGCCGACTTGCGGCGCGCCAAGGACTCCATCCTTAACGCGTTTATCTTCCGCGTCGATTCGAAGGACAAGATCCTCTCCGAGCGCATGACGTACGAGTACTACAACTTCCCGCCGGATTGGCTCGAGCGCTATCGCGCGGGGATCGAGAAGGTGACACTCGCCGACGTCGCGCGCGTCGCCAAGCAGTATGTCCATCCCGACAAACTGGCGACGCTGGTGGTCGGCAACTCGTCGGAATTCGGCAAGGGGCTGAGCACGCTCGGGCAGGTCACAACGCTCGACATCACGATTCCGCCGCCAGGCAGCCTGAACAAGAGCGCTGGCGGCGCGGCGGCGCCCACGGCGCCAGCTAACTCGGCGGAAGCGAAAGCGCTGTTAGCGAAAGTGATCGAGGCGCTCGGCGGCGCGGCGAAGCTGCAATCGGTCAAAGCCATTCACCGGATTGCGGCGGAAAACCGAGTCACCCCGATGGGCGAGATTCCCATCACCACCGACGCCACCATCGTTCTGCCCGATCAACTGCGGCAGGTGATGCAGACGCCGCAGGGTGACGTCATGATGGTGGCCACACCGTCGGCCGCGTTCATGGCCGGTCCGATGGGCACGCAGGACCTGCCCGCATCGGCAAAACAGCAGATCGGCCAGGAACTGAAGAAGAACATGATCTACGTGGCGCAGCACGCGAACGACGGCAGCGTCTCGGTCGCGCTCGGGCAGGCGCAGAAGATTGGCGACGTCAACGCGCAGGCGCTCGACATCACCAGCGGCGGCGCCAAGATCACCTGGTTCGTCGATCCGTCGAGCGGCCGCATTCTGCGCACACAATCCCAGCAGGAGACGCAGCAAGGCCCGGCGGAAGTCGTGACCGACCTCTCGGATTGGAAACCCGTCGACGGCGTCATGTTCGCTTTCACCACCAAGTCGACGCAGAACGGCCAGCCGTCGTCGAGCGGCACGATCAAGGAAATCCAGGTCAACCCGACCGTCGATCCCAAGCAGTTCGAGAAGCCGAAGCAGTAGGGGTGAGCGCCTCATCGGAGTGCACCAGATTGGTGTAAGATGGTGCAATGAGCAAAACAAAACGTGCCGCGAAGCCGGTTCGCCGAAGCGTTACGTTGCCGCCAGAGCTCGCAAATCGGATCGATTCCATTGCGCAACGGAGGCGGCTCCCGAATCAAAGAGTCTTGGTTGAATTGATCGAACATGGCATCGAGGCGAGGAACAGGGCGGAACGCGAGTTTTTCGAATTAGCGAAGCGTTTTCGCGAGGCCTCGGACCCTGATGAAGTGAACAAGCTCGGCGACGAACTCGGCAAGTTCGTTTTCGGCGACTGATGCCCCGCATCGCGAAGTGGTCCGCGCTGCCGCCGGCTGTACGCGCACACCTCATCGAGCGAATGCGCGACAGGCGAGTCACGATCGAGGACCTTAATCGCCTCCGTATCTGGATCGAAACCGAACCCGAGGTCCCCGAAGGCCGGTGGTACAAGGATTTCGGGTCTTTCAAGATCTGCGGGGAGGCCGAACTGCCCAAGACCTTTCTAAGCGCCGGACAGGCTGCCGACGGTCAGCGGCTTTGAATCGGTATTGACAACTCCAGGCATCCCGCCATAATCTAACCACCCTCTGGCGAAGAAAAAGCGAATATGCCTGCCTCCCTTCCCAAGCTGTTCGATACCTCGCCGGAGTCTCCGCGCCTGGTCGGAATCGCCAAGCTCGCCGCCGAGGGTGCGGCGCTTTCCGACGGACACAATGTCGAGTACCTCACCATCGGGACGCGCTCCATCCTCAACCGCTGCACGGCGCGGAACATGCCGTTCACGTGGACTGTGAACCCGTACCGCGGCTGCGAATTTGCCTGCAAATACTGCTACGCGCGTTACACCCACGAGTACATGGAACTGCGCGACCCGCTCTCGTTTGAGCGGCAGATTTACGTGAAGCAGCACGTGGCCGAGCAGACCCGCCGCGACCTCAAGCGGGTGAAGCCCGGCGAGGAGATCGCCATCGGCACGGCAACCGATCCTTATCAGCCCGCCGAGCGGCGCTATCGGACGACGCGTTCCATCCTCGAGGTGCTGGCGGAGTGTCGCGGCCTCAACATCGGCATCATCACCAAGTCGAACCTGATCCTGCGCGACGCCGACCTGCTGCGTGAGATCGACTCCCGGTCCGATCTTGGTGTAACGCTCACGATCACGACGCTCGACACCGACCTGGCGCGCATTCTCGAGCCGCGAGCGCCGCGTCCCGATCTGCGCCTGGAGACGGTCAGCAAGTTGAACCTGCTCGGCATCCGCACCGGCATAAGCTGCGCGCCGGTCATTCCCGGTATCACCGACTCGCCGCGCAACCTCGAAGCCGTGATCCAAGCGGGGAAGCAAGCGGGAGCGAGCTATCTATTCGCCAATCCGCTCAATCTCCGTCCCGGATCGGCGTCCGTGTTCCTGCCGTTCATCGAAGAGCAGTTTCCCGCGCTGGCGGCGCAGTATCGCCAGCGTTATAGCAAACGCGTCTACGTCGAAAAGGCCTACCAGCAGCGGATTTCGAGCCTTGTACGCGCCCTGAAGCGGAAGCACGGGCTCGTCTCACGCCATCGCGAGGTGCGCCACGACGAAGAGGAGCCGCCGATCATCGCGGCTGCACGGGATCAGATGTCGTTGTTCTGAAACAACAA
>Ga0310810_10008575_pt1 | contig 11775 bp, 11 predicted proteins | sample NCmetagenome_FD_207641 | JGI IMG/M metagenome (GOLD analysis project Ga0310810, IMG submission 207641) | Soil microbial communities from experimental microcosm in Duke University, North Carolina, United States - NC | ecosystem: Engineered > Artificial ecosystem > Soil microcosm > Unclassified ...
CACAGGCGGGGTAGGGTTGAGGTTATTCCGTATCCGGTTCGCGATGGCAGCGCTGACGCTTTCCGCGTCCGAAATCATCTGCCGCATTTCCAGAATGTTGCGTTCGGATCCGCCCGAATTCCTATACAGAGTTAGAAGAGTTTCAAACTGTCTAGAGGAATCTTCTAAATAGTGATTTGTAATTTTATTACCTTGCAGGTGCGCCAGCTGTATGGCAGAAGTGAAAGTTTGTAGATGGCGATCTATTTCTTCGACGATATGAATTTGTTCGCTCTGCCTCGATATTGCCGCGGATTTGATCAGATGGGAGCCCAAAAGATAGAGCGAGGCTCCACCGACGATTAGAAGCAGCACGAAAAGTGAGATATAAACAAAGCTCAGGCGGCGATCTATTCGCCCGGTGAAATCACTTTGCGATGAATTCGTCTGCGGCGGGCACTCGCTGTTCGTACTCCTCAGTAACTGATTTGGCACGGACCACATCGCGCCACAACTATAACATACGAAATCGGGTGAACCAGAGTGGGCGGGAGTGAGGCGAGGCTAGATTTTTTTGACGAGGTTGGCCATTACCCTGCCGGCGAGGAAGGTTTGTAAACGACGCGGCGTAAGCTTCAGAGTATAGACCAGCAAGCGATTGTGCCAGCCGGGTATAGCCACAAGCTTTTTGCCTAGGTTTCGCAGTGCGAATCTAACCACGGGTTCTACGGGCATTGCCGCCACCGCGGCTGAGCCGGCGATTTCATGAAATTCAGTATCGGTGGACCCGGGGCACAAAGCCAAAACCTGCACGCCCTTATTTCGTAGCTCGTAGCCAAGGGCGTCTGACAAATAGAGTTCATAGACTTTGCTCGCCGCGTACGTCGCCTCAAACGGAGTCGCGATAAAAGCGCTGACGGATGAAACGAAGATGATGGCGCCTCTTTTACGCTTTGCCATCTCCCGTCCGAACGCGTGCGTCAATATCAGTGGCGCGCGGCAGTTGACCGCCAGTAAGTCTAGCTCTCTTGCGAGATCGTGATCCAAGAATCCTCCGGCAATGCCGAAACCGGCATTATTGACGAGTAAACCGATCTCGAGTCCATTGGTGGAGGCTAAAATTGGCGGCAAAAAGTCTGGCCGGGATAGATCTACGGCAAGGATTCGAACTTGAATTCTATTCTTAGTTTGGAGTTCGCGCGCTAGTTCTTCGAGCTTTTGCCGCCGGCGCGCAATTAGAACGAGATTTAATCCATGGCCAGATAATTGCTTGGCAAACTCCGCCCCAATTCCGGCAGAGGCGCCGGTGACAAGAGCCCACGGGCCATAGAGCTCTTTAAAAGCGGCCATAAAAGTTAATTCAGTATTGCCGAGCGCGTAGGGCCTCGGCTGTACGGGCGCTTACAGTAACGCATATTCTGAATACACGCACAAATGGTATGTCAACGCGGTATGGTTATGACTTAGAGAGGGAAATCAAAATCGTGCCGGCGACGACGAGAAGGGCGCCCATCATATGCGCGGGGTTATCCCTTCAACGTCGCGCAGAAAAATGTTTCCGCCAAGCACGACCCACAGCGGCAGAGTCGCGGTCAACGGCGTGACGAGAATCACCGGACCGAAGCTGAGCGAATAGAGCACCAGCAGCAGGCCGAGGGATTCGAGGGTTCCACCGGCGATAAAATATCCGAGCGAGTTGCGGTTAGAGTTTTGCCTTCGTTGTGGGCAAGCCGAGATAGATACAAACGCAGAGCAGGCCGACGTTGCCCATGAAGGCGCCGAAGTAGAACGGTTCGTCCGAGTAGCGGAGCGCGTAGCGGCGCAGCGGATAGACGACTCCACCGAGAATCGCGGCGAGCAGCGGCGCGGCGACGTACCACCATTTGAAATCCTTCACTGTCCGATCGGCGCGCAAGGAGATCAGCACGATGCCGGCGCAAACGAGCAAGGTGCCGGCCGCGATGGTCGCGGTCATTTTCTCGCCGAGAAAACCGATCGCGATGGCCGCGCTCCAGAGCGGCACCGAGGCACGGATTGGGCCGCTGCGCGCGGCGCCGATTTTTTCGATGCCGATGTAAGCCAACTGCCGGACAATGGCTCGGAGCACGCCGGCAACGATGAACAGCGTCAGCACGAAACCCGGTGTGACCGGAATGCCGGTGACGAGGAAGACGAGCGTAAACACCGCCACAGTTTGAATCAGCAGCGAGACGAAGGTGATGGTGATCGGCCTCGAATAGCGCAGCCCGCGCTTGGAGAGGATGAAGCTCAGCGCATAAGCGATGGCAGCGGCAAGCGCAATCGTTTGGGCAAGCATGACTACAGCAGGAATGCGACGACTGCGCTTGAAGAGACCTCACCACGAAGAACACGAAGGTCACGAAGGGGTTGCAGCCAATCTATCTAAACTTCGTGCTCTTCGTGACCTTCGTGGTGAGCTGGCAGTTTCAGGAATGCGATCGGTAGCGCGCTATTTTCGCGTCACGCGGCCTTGGCCGGCCTGGCCTCGTCTTTGACAACCACCAGCAACAGCATTCCGGCGATATACGTCGCGGCGGCGATGTAAAACGCGGCGGCGAAGCCGCGGTGCTCCATCACGTAGCCGATGATCAAAGTCCAGATTGGGCCCGAGATAAAGCCCACGAAGTAATAGATCGAAAACGCCGCATCGGTGAGTTCCGGCGTCGCAAAATCGCCGATCATCGTCTGGGTCAGCGCACCGCGCGCCTGAACGAAGGCGCCGTAGAGAATGAGATTGATATAGAAGAGCAGGGTCAAGCCCGAGTGCTGCACCAGCAACACCGTCATGACCGCGGAGAGCAGGAGCGTTACCTGAGTGATCGCCGTGCGTTTCCCGGTGCGATCGGAAAACCACGCGATCAGCATCGGTCCGACCAGCCCTCCGGTTTGCATGAGGGTCAAAATAAATCCGCCGCTCGAGGCGCTGACGCCGAACTGCTTCATGAAAAAAGGCACGAGATAGGTCATGTTCACGCCGGTGCCGCGGCCCGCGGCGCCGGCCATCAGCACCAGAGAAGTGAAAACGATATTGCGGTTCTTGAGGCACTGCAGATACGCGTCGAACCCGGTCTGCGCCCGCTTCTTGGAGCCGACCGAGTCGCTGGCCTGATCGCGCACGATGAAGAGTGCCAAGCCCATGATCAGACTCATGGCGCCGAAAAGCACGAAGGCGCTGCGCCAGCTCATGTAAAGCAGAGCAAACGAAGCCGCTGCCGGACCGAGGAAAGATCCCAGGTTGCCCGCTGAATGATGAAACGTCAGCGCCCAACCGCGCGCTTTCGGAAAATAGCGCGACAGGATGCTGGATCCGAGCGGATGCTGCGGACTGGAGCCGGCATCGATGGCGACGCGCGCGACCACCAGTTGCGGAAAGCTGCCGACAAAATATTGCGACATGGCGGTGACGCCAACCACGGCGTTGCCGACGGCGAGCATGGTGGTGCGTTTGAAAAAATTCGAGAGGAAGCCGTAGATGACTTGCAGTCCTTGGCCGACAAAGCTCGACAGCGCCGAGATGAATCCCAAACCCACGAGGCCGAAGCCGAGCTCGGTCATCATCACCGGAAAAATCACCGAGGTGATGCTGTACTGTAGATGGTTTAGAACGTGGCAGCCGCTGATCAGACCGAGAGCGAGGCGCTTTTGTCGAAGGGTCGCTTCCAGCGAGGCTTCGCCGGTTTCCAGCTGGGCCGTCGCGGCGGCGACACTGGCGGGTTCATTCATGGCGGTCTACTTCCTGGCCGAGTTTCTTTCTACGGGTCTCAATTCTTGTACAGGCAGGAAGTCTGATCTGTCAAATTCGCTGCCGCTTCCCGCGCGCTACACGGAAAAACGGCGTCATTCCGAAGGCGCCGCCGCTTTTGCGGGTTCGGCGGGCGAATCGGCGGACAGGAAAAAGCTCAGCAGTACACCGCAGAACATGAACGCGAAGCCGGTAACGAAAGCGTACCAGATCGAGTCACCGAGGATTTTGGTCATCGTCGCCAGCAACTCCGGTGGAATTTGCCCGCGCATGACTGGATCGAGAAGATTTTGCGGATGCGCAAGTTTGGCGAGCAACTCGACCGGGTAGTTGCTGCCCAGCGCGTTGAGACCGTTTTGCATATGATGGAGCAGCACCGTCCCCATCAAGCTCACGGCAAAAGCGCCGCCGAAGGTGCGAAACAGCATCATGGTCGAGGTGCCGACCCCGATGTGATGATGCGGCACCGAATTCTGCACCGCTACCAAGGTGGTCAGATTGGCCAGGCCCATGCCGGTGCCGATGAACGCGCCGCCGACAATAACTCCAGGCACAGTTAGACCGGAGCCGAAAGCTACGAACAAGCTGTAACCGATTGCCAGCAGCGCCATTCCCGTCATCGCCACCGCGCGATAGCCGAAGCGATTGAGTATCTGCCCGGCGAGAAGACTCCCGCCAGTCCAGGTAAGGCTGACGAAAAGCAAAACCATGCCGGCGCGTGAAGCGGCGAGCCCGGTGACACCCTGAAGATAGAGAGGCAAATAACTGATGGCGCCGAACACGCCCATGGCAGCCAGGGTCGTGACCCCAGTCGACGTGCGAAACAATCTGTGGTGAAACAAATCCGGCGGCATGATCGGCTCGGCGGCACGCCGCTCGATAAAGAAGAAGACGATCAAGGCCAAAAATGCCAAGGCGATAACGGCGACGATCTCCAATGTCATCGGTCGCGTTGCGAAGCTTTCGGCGGAGAGGGCGTAAAAAAGCAGCAACAACGCCGATAGCAAGGTGAAAGTCCCAGCTATATCGAGTTTGTGAGCGCGCTTCTCGACCTGCGTCTCCTTCAGACCGGCGACAATCAATCCGATCGACACGGCCGCCACCGGTAGGTTGACGAAAAACGCCCAGCGCCAGCTCCAGTTTTCAACGATGATACCGCCGGCGAGCGGACCGAGGACCGAAGCCACGCCCCAGATGCTACTGATGACACCCTGCATTCGGGCGCGCTCCTTTGGCGCATAAAGCACACCAACGAGAATAAAGGACAGCGAGTAAATGGCGCCGCCGCCGAGACCCTGAATCGCGCGAAAGATTACCAGAGCTTCCATGCTCTGCGCCGCGCCGCAGAAAGTGGAGCCGATTACGAAGATCGCAATGCCGATCAGCATGAGCCGTCTTCGGCTGTAAAGATCGGAGAGCTTACCGAAGAGCGGCGTCGCCAGCGCGGACGTTAGCATGTAAACGGAAAACACCCAGCTATAGAGTTCCAGTCCGCCGAGGCGCGCGACGATGGTCGGCATCGCCGTGCTGACGATGGTGGCGTCGATGGCAAAGAGAAAGATCACCAGCATCACTCCGAAGGCGGCGAGATTGCGCTTCGATGGCTTGGACTCAGGCGAAGATGAAAGAGACAATGTAGAGGTCGCTCCGGTGCGATGATTCAAAATCGAACTTCATGAGTTGAACTGTTTCCCACCGGGAGTCAAGGCGGCGGGAAGAAAGTGCCGCGCGTTGACGCGGCTTTGCATCGGCGTTAGAAAAAGGCGGACTATTTTCGCGGAGGTGATGATGTTGGTCAGGTTGTTTCGGATCCCGGTGTTGGCTCTGGCGCTGGCTTGGTTGATGCCGGCGCGGATTCTCCCGGCGCAGATTTCTCCGGATCTGATCGAAGCGGCAAAGAAGGAAGGCGAGGTGATGTTCTACGGCGCCATCACCATCAACTCGTCCAAGGCCGTAGGCGACGCCTTCGAGAAAAAATACGGGATCAAGCTCAAACACTGGCGCGGCGACGCCACCGAGCTCATCAATCGCTCGCTGGCCGAAGCGCGGGCCGGCAAGCCAGCCTTCGATGTGACCCTCGGCAATGAAGTGGTCATGACCGCGCTCGACGAGCGCAAGCTACTCGGTGTCTTCGATCCGCCGGCGGCGAAAAATTATCCCAAGCAGTTTCGCGATCCAGATATGCGCATGACGCCGTGGCGCGTGCTGCCTTACGGCATCAACTACAACAATCAGTTGCTCAAGGCCGACGAAGCACCGAAGAACTTTGAAGAATTGCTGCTGCCCAAGTGGAAAGGCAAATTTGCTCTGGCCAATCCGGGCATTCACGTGACCACGCTTCAGTTCGCGCTCAGTTTGGAAAAAATCCTCGGGCCCAAATGGCTCAAGGTTGTGGAGGGTTGGGCGAAGCAGGAGCCGCGCCTGGGCAAAGGACTGTCGGATCTGATCCAGCCGTTGACCACCGGTGAAGCACCGGTGGCGATCAGCTATATCAAGGATAAGTTTCAATATCCCGGGCCCATCGACTATGTGCGCATGAACAAATATCTCGCATCGCTCAGCTTCGTCGCGATCAACCGCCAGGCGCCGCATCCAGCGGCGGCGAAGTTATTTACGGACTTCTTTCTCGGCGCTGAATCGCAGCGGATCTTTGGCGATCTGGGCGAATACGTTTTCAATCCCGAGGTCGATCACAAATTCAAGAAAGACGTGAAGGACGACCAGATCGTCGTTATGAGATTGCCGAGCAATGAGGAATTGGAAACTTGGAGCAGGAAATTTCGCGATATGTTCAGATGAAGATTGCAGTGATGGAGTAATGGAATGATGGGTATTGGGGGGGTCCGGCCCGTCACTCCAACACTCCACTACTCCATTCCCCCTGGAGGTCCACCATGTTCGAGCTGGCCAAGATTCCGTTTCCCGAAGTCGCGCGTCTTGCCGAGTCCGGTAAAGCGCTGGTGATTTTGCCCGTCGGCGTGGTTGAAGAGCACGGCGCGCATCTGCCGCTCGGCCTCGATTCCTTCGCGGCGGAAATTTACGCGGGGTCCGCGGCGTCGCATCTCGAAGACGCCGGCTACGAAGTACTGATGGCGCCCACGATCAATTACGGCGTCGCGCGGGCGGCCATCGATTTCCCCGGCACGCTTTCGCTCGAGCCCGGCACCCTGCGTTCGATGGTCGTGGAGATCGGCCGCTCGCTGGCGCGGCATGGCTTTTCACGCCTCGCGATTCTCAATGGTCACCGCGACCTGGAGCATATGAAGGCGCTGGACGAAGCGGCGGCCACACTTAACGAAAATTTAGTCCGCGCTATCTGCCTCGGTTTTGCCAGCGATCCCACCGTCACCGCCGCCTGTTACCGCGAGGGCGTGCGCCAGTTTTATCGCAGCCCGCGCGCCGACCGCGAAGGTCACGGCGGCGAGTCGGAGACCTCGGTGGCGCTGCACGGCTTTCCAGATCTGGTGAAAACCGAAGTCATCAAAGACCTCGATCCAAACTTCGACTACGACACGGAAGCCTTTAGAAATGAAACAAAAGATTATGGAAGCCTGAGCGGCGGCCGAGGCTATTTCGGTTGGCCACAGGCTGCGACCGCAGAGACGGGAGAAAAGCTTATCGAAGTCCGCGGCCGAAACATCGCACAGGTGATTCTAAAAGCGTGGGGCAAGCTGGAAGGAGCCGGCTGATCGCTTCCGAGTGCTTGTGTCTTCGAACAACCAAACACCGAGCAGAAGGAGATTCTACATGGCCTTTCGCATCAATCATCTTCATCTCAAAACCCCGGACCCGAAAAAGACTGCTGATTTTTATGTCGAGTATACCGGCGCGAAAATTCTAAAGGAAAACATCAGGCCCGACGGCAGCAAGAACTACCGGCTCGATCTGCACGGCGTGGAACTCAACGTGACGGAATTTCTTACCGAGCAGAAGCTCAGCCAATTCTACGGCCTGGAGCATGTCGCCATCGACACCAACAATTTCGACGGCGAAATCGCCAAAATCAGATCCGCTGGATTAAAAATTCTCGAGGAGCGCGTGTTGCCGGATGGTCGCCGGGTCTGCTTCTTCGAAGGGCCTGAGGGTGTGCGGTTGGAGTTCTTAGAATGGAAACAGTAGAGCGCAACTAGAAAATGAATGCTCCCTATACTGGTTCTGCTCCCGGGTTTAGATGGAACAGGTGACTTGTTTGCACCTTTTCTTTCCTGCCTGAAGGCGGCGATTGAAAAAAAGGTTGTCCGATATCCGGCGGACAGCCGGCTTGACTATTCTGCACTGATTGACTTAGCAGGGCGGCAGTTGCCGGAGGACCGACCTTTCATTCTCTTGGCGGAGTCTTTTTCTGGACCGATTGCGATTTGTCTCGCTGCAGCCAAACCTAAAAACCTGGCCGGGCTGATCCTGTGCGCAACATTTGCGCGACATCCGTATCAACGTTTACGCTATTTGGGACCGTTACTAAACGTGATTCCGCTGCGATCCCTCGCTTTTTGGAGCGTGAAAAGGTTTCTCCTGAGCCGTTTTGGAACGGAGGATCTGGAAGAAAATATTAAGAGAGTTGTTGGCGCACTCGATCCCAAGATGTACGCGAAACGTCTTCAGGAGTCGATCCGTGTCAATGTTAGCGGAGAGCTGGAACAGCTTAGTGTTCCACTGCTCTATCTATCTGCATCGGACGATCGGTTGGTTCCGTATTCGGCAGCCAAGGTGTTTTCCCGCCCAGAGCGAGAATGGCAAGTGAAAAAAATCGTGGGACCACACTTATTGTTGCAAGCCGTACCTGCTGATACCGCCGATGAGGTTATGCGATTTTTGCAATCGTTCGAATAGAAAGTTTCTCGGCTCTTCCACTATTCCATCACTCCAATACTCCATTACTCCAAGCCTCTATTTCTCCTTCAGCACTTTCTCCAGCGGCCCATTTTCCCGAAACGGTTCTGGCCAGCCGATATACTCTTTGAAGTCGGGACGGGCTTTGACCAGGTCCTGGATCACGTTTTCGATGCCTTTGTCGGGAACGAACGGGCGCGGTTTGAAGAGCCGGGCATAACTCTCCACGGTTTTTTTCGTAATCGCCGGGTCTTGCTCACGCATCCATTTGGCGAAAACTTTTTCTGCAAAGCGCAAATCTTTTTTCGCCAGCTGAATGCCGGCTACATACGCGCGGAGAAAATCGTGAGTGGTCTTGGGCTCGGTCCGAACAAACGCGCGGCTGCTGGTCACGCAGGAAGACGGATAGACGAGATCGGTGTTGCTGAGATCGACGAGTACCGGCCAGCCGCGCTGCAGGAACGGCATGGCGTATCGCGTCGTCAGCGCGGCCGCCGCGATCACACCGCGGTCCAGTGCGACGACAATCTCCGGTCCGGCGCCCATCTGCAGGATTGTCATGTCCTTGTCGGGATTGAGGCCAACTTGTTTTAGCGCGGCGCGCAAATAGAAATGAGTCGTCGAGCCGTAACGCGTCACGGCGCTCGCTTGACCTTTGAGGTCTTGGGCCGATTTGAATTCCGGCCGCGTGATTAAATAAACCGGATCGGCGTCTACCGGACAGGCGAGTAGCACCACGTCGCCGCCGGAGGCACGGGCGGCGACCACGGACTCGGCGCCTGCGCCTGAGAAAGGCAGGTTTCCCGTGATGATCGCGAGGGTGATAAGCGAGCCGCCACGGATGTGCACGGGCTCGACGTTGAGTCCATTCTTTTCAAAGTAGCCGGCTTCTTTGGCCACCCAGAGCGGCAAATGCGACGGCGATGCCGTGGTGCCGTAAAGAATCCGGTGCAGCTCTTCGGCGCGAACGATTGGGACAACGAGCAGCAGTGCAACAAAGATGACGCACGGTAATGAAACCGATTTCATGATTTCGGCAAGGCGCGCTCCAGGGGGCCGTTGTCGCGAAACAATTCCGGATGGCCGAAAAATTCCTTCGGCACCGGACGCTGCACCGCGAGATCTCTGAGAATGTTATCGATGCCTTTGTCCGGCGCGTTGGGCACGGGCTTGAACAATCGGGCAAACGCCTCGATGGATTTGGTCAAGGTCGGCGATTCTTTTTCCTTCATCCATTTGAGCAACGATCGCTCTGCAAGCTTCGTGTCTTTTTTGATCATTCGCAGCGCGGTCACGTAGGCGTTCAGGAAGGCATTCACGGTCTTGGGATCGGATTTGACGTACGCGCGAGTGCTGGTCACGCACGACGAAGGATAGACGAGATCGGATTTGCTCAAGTCGGCGAGCACCGGCCAGCCGCGCTGCATGAACGGTAGGGTGTCCTTGATGGTCAACGCCGCGGCGGCGATTCGGCCGGCTTCCAGCGCTGCGGTGATCTCAGCGCTGCCGCCCAATTGCAATAAAGTCATTTCCTTGTCGGAATCGATGCCGACCATTCTGGCCGCGTTGCGCAGATAAAAATGGATCGACGAGTTGAGTCGGGTGACGCCGGCGGCCTTGCCTTTGAGATCGGCGGGCGATTTGATCTCCGGCCGCGCGATCAAATACACGGGTTCCAAGTCGGCGGGGCAAGCGAGCAGGACGATGTCGCCGCCTTCGACGCGCGCCGCGACCACGGAGCCGGCGCCGACCCCGGAAAGCACCGACTGGCCGCTCATGATCGCCATGGTGCTGACCGCGCCGCCGCGGATTTGCACCGGCTCGATGTTCAAGCCGTTCTTGGCGAAAAGGCCCAAGTCTTTGCCGACCCACACGGGCAGGTGCGAGATCGATGTCGAAACACCGTAAAGAATCCGTTTCAGCTCCTGCGCGGAGGCCGGTGCGACGTTCAGCAAGACCAACAATGCAATCAGAATAGTTCGAGTCATTTTCATGATTTTGATAACGCTTTCTCGAGTGGATTGTTATCTCTGAACAATTCCGGGCGGCCGATGAATTCCTTGGGCACCGGCCGCCGGCTCGCCAGGTCTTTTAACACGGTTTCGATGCCCTTGTCGGGCACATAGGGCGGCATTTTGAAAATCCGGGCATACGACTCGACCGTTTTCTTGATCAGGTACGGATCTCTTTCGCGGAGCCATTTGGCAAAGGTCTTTTCGGCGAAGCTTTGATCCTTCTTGATCAATTGGATCGCCGCCACGTAGGCGCGCAGAAAATCGTCAACGACTTTAGACTCGGCTTTAACGAAGCTGCGGCTGCTCGCGACGCACGACGACGGATAAACCAGATCGGTGGTGCTCAAATCGACGAACATCGGCCAGCCGCGCTGCAGCAGCGGTATGGCATAGCGATTGGTCAGCGCTGCCATCGAAATCCGCCCGCCCTCCAGCGCCGAGACCGACTCCGTGCCCGTGCCGAGTTGGAGGATCGTCACATCCTTTTCCGGATCGAGTCCCACCTGGCGCAGCGCCGCGCGCAAATAAAAAAGCGTCGTCGAACCGAGTCGGGTCACCGCCGTCGCTTTGCCTTTGAGCTCGGCAGGAGATTTGATCTCCGGCCGCGCGATCAAATATACCGGATCGGAATCGACCGGACAGGCGAGCAGCACGATGTCGCCGCCTTCCACCCGTGCGGCCACGGTGGACTCCGCACCGGCGCCGGAAAACTGCAGCTGCCCGCTCATGATGCCCATGGTGATGAGCGCGCCGCCGCGGATCTGAATCGGCTCCACGTTCAGACCATTTTTTGCGAACAAGCCGGCGTCCTTCGCTACCCAAACCGGCAGATGAGCCGTGGAGGTAGTGGTGCCGTAGTGGATGCGGCGAAGCTCCTGCGCCGCAGCAGAAAAACTATACAGGAGCGAAACGGACAGGACCAATGCGAGACGTAGCCCGCGCATAAATGGAGCGAAGTTTCGAGGCATCCGTCCGGGTTTACTTGCTGAAGTAAGACGCTTCGGCTTTCTCCTGATCGTAGGGAACGAATTGGTTGGTGCCCGGCCCGCGGATTTCCGGTTTTTCCCCTTCGTCGAATAGCGCCGCGGCGCTGTCTCCGGCGCGGCCGCCGATCAGTCCTGGCGCGTGCGCTTCAGCAACGGTGGCATCTTTGTCCGAGCGGTTGAACGCCCAATGAACCGTGTTGGC
>Ga0310810_10008576_pt1 | contig 11774 bp, 11 predicted proteins | sample NCmetagenome_FD_207641 | JGI IMG/M metagenome (GOLD analysis project Ga0310810, IMG submission 207641) | Soil microbial communities from experimental microcosm in Duke University, North Carolina, United States - NC | ecosystem: Engineered > Artificial ecosystem > Soil microcosm > Unclassified ...
ACCCCTGGCTCGCGCTTCCGATTGCGTTGTGGTTTTGCGGCTACCTCGCGCTGCTGCGCGTGATCGTGCCGCGCATGCGCGACCGTTCAAAGGAGGTGTCGGAGGCGCGCTCGGCGCTGACCGGCCGCATTGTCGACAGCTATACGAACATTCTCACGGTGAAGCTGTTCGCGCGCGCAAGCGATGAGGATGATTATGTCCGGGAGTCGCTTGAACACCACACCGGGAGATTTCATCGCTCGCTGCGGCTGAACACGCTGTTCGGCTTCAGCCTTTCGACACTCAACGCCATGCTGGTCACCGGCACCGGCGGAATGGCGATGCTCCTGTGGTCGCAAGGCCGTGTGGAGGTCGGCACGGTCGCGATGGCGCTCCCGCTCGCCTGGCAGATCGTCAGCGTCTCGGGCTGGGTCGCCTATCAGGTGACCACGATCTTCGAAAATGTGGGCGTCGTGCAGGAAGGGATGATGACCATCGCGCGGCCGATCACGCTGATCGACCAGCCAAAGGCGCCGCCGCTCGCGGTCACGCGCGGAGAGATCGCGTTCGATGACGTGCGTTTCGGCTATGGCCGCGCGCCGCGCGTGGGTGCCGACGGACGCGTGAAGCACTTCCCGGTGATCGACGGGCTCACGCTCACGGTCAAGCCTCGCGAGAAGGTCGGGCTGGTTGGCCGCTCCGGCGCGGGCAAGTCGACGCTGGTCAATCTGCTGCTGCGTTTCTTCGACGTCGAGGGCGGGCGCATCCTGATCGACGGCCAGGACATCGCACACGTGACGCAGGAAAGCCTGCGCGCCCAGATCTCCGTGGTGACACAGGACACTTCGCTGCTGCACCGCTCGATCCGCGACAACATCCGCTATGGACAGCCGGACGCGACCGACGCCGAGATCATCGCGGCGGCGAAGCTCGCGCATGCGCACGAGTTCATCCTCGATCTCGAAGACTGGAAAGGCCGGCGTGGCTACGAGGCGCAGGTCGGCGAGCGCGGCGTGAAGCTCTCGGGCGGACAGCGCCAGCGCATCGCAATCGCGCGCGTGATCCTGAAAGCTGCGCCGATCCTGGTGCTCGACGAGGCGACCTCAGCACTCGACAGCGAAGTCGAGGCCGCGATCCAGCAGAGCCTCGGCACGCTGATCGCGGGAAAGACCGTGATCGCCATCGCGCACCGCCTCTCGACGATCGCGCGCATGGACCGGCTGATCGTGCTCGACCACGGCCGCATCGTCGAGCAGGGCACGCATGGCGAACTGTTGCGCGCGAACGGCCACTACGCGGCGCTGTGGCAGCGCCAGTCTGGCGGCTTCATCGATGCCGAGGATCTGCGCGCGGCGGAGTAGCGCCGCTCGCGACGCGCGCGGTTCAGCGGGCAGATAGAAGGTCGCAAGCACGAATGGGTACAGGCCAGGATCCCGAACTGTTGCGCCGCCTGCTGCGCGCAAAGGACCGCATGGATGCGGCCTCGCACCAGAACTGGCCGGTCCCGCGGCTCGCGCGCGTGAGCGGCGTCTCCGAGGCCCACTTCGCGCGATCGTTCAAGGACGCTTTCGGCGTCCCGCCGCACCGATACCTGCTCACACGCCGGATCGAACGGGCCAAGGCTCTGCTCCGCGACACGGAACTCTCCATCACGGAGATCGCATTCGAGACCGGCTGGAGCAGCCTCGGAACTTTTGGCCGCACATTCCACGACGTCACCGGCACAAGCCCGGGCGACCTCCGTGCTCGCGAGAAGGCAACTGCCTATCAGCTGGAACGGGTGCCGACCTGTTTCGTGCGCGCCGCACACCGGCCCGACCTCACAATCGCAGTTTCGGAGAAGCGGCGGCGCGAGACAGGGGTTAGGAGGGATGAGTCTCGAAAAGAAGCGGAGGTTCCATGAGTCAGGGTATCCAAGTCGTCGGTCTTTATGTTCGCGACCAAGACGAGGCCTTGCAGTTCTATGTCGGAAAACTCGGATTTCGCGTCCACACCGATGTGCGGAACGGCGACTATCGCTGGCTGACTGTGCAGCACCCGGATCAGCCGGACTTTCAGCTCGGGATCTTTACGCCTCAGTCGCCGGTGCTCGACGCAGCGACCGCTCAGACCGTACGCGAAATCGTGGCAAAGGGCGCCATGCCACCACTCGTGCTCGTTGTCGACAACTGCCGCGCCACCTATGACCGGCTGCGCGCTAGCGGGGTTGAGTTCACGCAGGAGCCCATGGAGCGCTTCGGCAGCGTCGATGCGGGATTCCGCGATCCGGCCGGCAACGGGTGGAAGATGATAGAGGCCCGGCGAAGTGCGGCGTGAACGCGGCACTCCAACAACCACCCGAGCAGCTTGCAACAATACGATGACGGAGCAGCGCCGATGGCGCTGCTCCGCGCGGCTTCAGGCTACACGAGTCCCGTCATCGCCTGCACATCGCCGCTGCCCGGGAACACATTTGCGGCGAGCGCCTCGTCGGTCACGCGCAGGTGATCCTTGAGCAGGCCCTTGAGCACGGCGCGCAGGTCCGTGGTCGCGGCAAGATCGCGGCCCTCGTAGAGGTTCGCCGGCTTCACCCCCGGCCAGTCGGCGATCACGCGTCCGCCCTTGAGCGCGCCGCCCGCGAGCAGCGCGACCGTGCCGGTACCGTGATCCGTGCCGTTGGTGCCGTTGATGCGCGCGGTGCGGCCGAACTCGGTGACAACCGTCACGATGGTCTCGCCCCAGGCATCACCCATGTTCTTCTCCGCCGCCGCAAGCGCACCATCGAGCGCGCCGAGCAGCATCGCGAGCCGGCCGGAGTCGGCACCTTCGTCGACATGCGTGTCCCAACCGTTGAAGGCGAGCGCGCCGATGCGCGGTCCGTCCTCGCGCGCGAGGAATTTTGCCGCGGTGCCGGCCGCATCGGCGAAGAAGGCGCGCACCTGCGCCGGCAAGCCTTGCGGCATCTGGCGTCCCTCGGTCGGGGCCATCACGGTTGCGTCGCCCGCGCGCGCGATCGTTGCGAGGTCGCGCCGGCCTTCCAGCGCGCGCGCCAACTCCAGATCGGTGTGATGATAGAGGTCGATCAGCCGCGCCATCGTGTCTTCGCTCGCCGGCTGAATGCGTGTCGGTGTCCAGGACATCACCGGCGTCGGACCGCGCACCACCAGCGGCGTGACCGGGCCGACCGCGAAGGCGCGGCCATCGCGGCGGACGCGCGATTCCGGCGCGAGGCCGCCGAGCGCGCGGTTGAGCCAGCCGGTGTCGGCGCGGCCCGGGTTGGGCAGCCCGCTTTCCAGCACGTCCTGCCCGTCGAAGTGGGAACGCTCGCGGTAAGGGGTCGCCGCCGCATGGACCACCGTCGCGTGACCGAGGTTGTACATGCGGTGGAAGTTCGGCATCGCGGGATTGAGCGCGAAGAAACTATCGAGCGGCAGCGCAGGGGTCTTGCCGTCGAGCAACAGCGCCCTGTCGCCGCGCAGCTTCACCCAGTCGGGATCGCCGACCGGTGCGACCGCCGCGAGGCCATCGAGCGCGCCGCGCAGGATGATCGTGAGCATGCGCGGATCGCGCCCCTCGGCGCGCGCGAGCTTAGGTAGGAACGGCCAGGCGAACAGCACGCCGGCTCCGCCGAGCAGTTCGCGGCGCGTCGATGCGTGAACGAAATTCTTCATGACATCACCGCCTTTGGAATTCCGGCGCCATCAGTGTGAGCGTGATCGCCTGCTGCCGGCTCTCGGCGCGTTCAATGGCCTGCCGGGTGTCGGCCGACGCAAGCGAGCCGAGCGAATTCTCGAGCAACGCGTCGGGCTCGACCCGCGCCACCACCAGTTCGCCGATGCGGTTCGCGATATCGAGCCGCTGCGCGAGCCCGTCGACCCACGCCGACTGCTCGTCGGAGAATCCTTTCGGAGCGCTCGGGCGCCAGAAGCGCTCGCCCAGATACCCATGCGAGTCGAAGATGCGGCGCGCCTCGGGCGCGACACCGATCGCACGCCAGCACGCGATTAGCCATTCGCTTGGCCGCTTCAGCTTCAGGCGCTGCTCGTCCCAGGTTTCGGGCGCCTCGATCAGCGCTTTCGCCATCTCCTTCAGGTCGCCATCGGTGTCGAGGAAGCGCTTCGACAACCGCTCCACCAGCGTGGGCGAGGGCTCGTCGGAGGAGAAATGGCGCGCGAGCTTGAATGCCACATGCGCGGCGGTCGCCGGATGACGCGCGAGATCGGCCAGAACGGCGCGGCCCTGCTCCACTCCCTCCTGCGGATAGGTCTTGCCGAGGATCGTCTGCGGCCCCGGTTCGTGCCGCCGATCCATAAACACGAACTCGTTGCCGTGTTCGGCATCGAACGCCATCGGCCGGATGGTCCAGCCCGTGATGGTCTTGGCGAAGCGGTAAACGTCCTCCTGCGTATAGACGGTGCGCACGCCGAGCGTATGGAGCTCGAGAATCTCGCGGCCGAGATTTTCGTTCAATCCGATCTTGTTGATCAGGCCCGCGACCGACATGGGCCCGATCGAGCGGAAATTGTCGAGATAGATCAGCATTGCCGGATGGGCCTCGGCGGCGAGCAGCAGGTCGCCGAAGCGGCCGAGCACGTGCGGACGGATCGCCTCTCGCTCATACCCGCCGATCATGTTGAGCACGACATCGGCGGAGACGCAGAAATGGTTCGCCCAGAACCACACCAGCCGTTCGACGAAGCCGATCTCGGCGTTCATCGCGGCGGCGGTGCGTGCCTCGACTTCGCGGTTGACGTTCCGCTGCGGCGGCGTGGGCTGCCTCGGGGCTGGAGGCTCGGGCACCGCCATGGTCGTGGTATCGTCCGGTTTCGGCTCCTCCGCCGGCATCATCACCGCGGTGGTGCCCTTGCGCTGCTCTTCGCTGATGCGCGCCGCGATGCGCTTTGCCTGCTGTTGCTGGTTGTAAGCGAAGTTGAGCCGCGCGCCCGCTGCGCTGGTCAGCAGTTCGGCATTGACGATCTGGCCTGCGCCGGGCGTGTCGAGTTCAGCCAGCAGCGCGCCGCGCGGATCGGAGGCGATCGCAGCGATCGAGCCAGCGCGCGGACCAAGGCCGAACCGATGCAAGGCCAGCGCGGCCGCACCTTTCGCGTCCAGAGACATGGTCGAAATCCTCAAAGGGCTGCCGGCCCGGAATTTCAGGGGCACACGGGTCACGCGGCAGCGCTGCGGCAAAATAGCTCAACTTGCCCGTGGGGAACAGGAGACCGCACAATCAAATTTGTCGATCAGTCGTATGCGGGCCGCTTAACTTTAAGTATTGTTTCCATTCGCGTTTTGGCTTTCCCACCACGCGCTGTATTGCTCACGACTGATGACTTCCTGGCTCTCCCGCCTCCGCTTGTCGCTGCGCAGCCGCGTGCCCGATTCCCTGCGCCATCTCGCGCGCCTCGGCCGGCATGTCGTCCCCAAGGGGCAGCCGTCGCCGGGAATTCCCGCGGAGTTGCTTGCGGACTGCCGTGTCTGCGCATCGCGCAACGAACTGGTGAAGAACCTGCCGCGCCAGGCGCGCGCCGCGGAGGTCGGCACCTATCGCGGCGAGTTCGCGCGGCACATTCTGGCCGCCTGCGATCCGGCCGAGCTGCATCTCATCGACATCGATGTATCGCTGCTAGATCCAGCCGTCGCGAACGACCGCCGCATCTCGATCCACCGGGGTCGTTCGCACGACATGCTGGCGAAATTTCCCGACGAACACTTCGACTGGATCTACATCGATGGCGACCACTCCTACGAAGCCGCAAGCGGCGACGCACGCATTGCGGCGAGCAAGGTGAAGCCGGGGGGCTATCTGGTGTTCAACGACTTCGCGCACGCCGATCCCTATCTCGGCGCCTATGGGGTGCACCGCGCGGTCGTGGAATTTGCGGTCACGCGCCGCTGGAAATTCGCGTGGTGGGCCTATGAGCCGAACGGGCTCTATGACGTCGCGCTGCAGAGGCCGAACGGCCCTTAGCAATCACTCCAGTCCCGCGCGCCGAAACCCTTCCAGATAGTGCGCACGATCGCTGTCGAGTTTGATCGGCATGTAGTCGGCGATCCAGGCGAGCGAGATGTTGGGCTGTGCACGCCGCAACTCCCGCAAGCCAGCGGCCGCCACGTCCGTTTGCCCTTCCATTCCGGCTGCTGCCGTGAGCACGCGATGCGCCCCGACGAAATCGGCGCGCTGGCGCAGCGCCTCATGAGACAACCGGATCGCCTCGTCGTAGTTGCCGCCAAGGAATTGCGCATAGGCGACGATCCCCGAGTACACGGCCGAGTATGGATCGCGCGGACTCAGGCGCAGCGCGCGGCGGGCTGCCTCGTCCGCTTCCACCCAGCGCCCGCTGTAGGAGAGCGAGAGCCCGTGGAAGGCCTGCGCCAGCGCGAAGTTCGGATTGAGCCGCAGCGCCGTCTCGAATTCGGCGAGCGAGTCGTCGAAGCGGCGCGCGAAGAGGTAGACGTGTCCGAGCGCGTGATGCGCCCATGGATCCTCGCTGTCGGCGCGGATCGCGGCCAGCGCGGCGCGCTCGGCTGTCGGCATGGCCGCCCCCATGTCCATCCAGCCCATGTGCGCCGTGAACATGTAGCTGGTGGCAAGCAGCCCGAGCGCCTGCCCGTATTGCGGATCGATTGCGATCGCCTTTTCGAGCAGCGCCTGCGCCACGACATTATCCTGCCGCGTCACGCGCCAGTAGTGCGAGAGCGCGCGCATCACCAGGTCCCAGGCGTCCATGCTGTCCGGCGGCTTGCGCTGCGCTCGGGAGCTCTCGGCCGCGTAAAGCTTAGGCTGAATCGCCGCAACGATGTTCTCGGTGATCTCGTCCTGCACGGCGAACACGTCGGCAAGCTCACGGTCGTAGCGTTCGGCCCAGAGATGGCTGCCGGTCGCGACATCGTTGAGCTGTGCCGTGATGCGCACGCGATCGCCGCCCTTGCGCACGCTGCCTTCGAGCACATAGCGGACGCCGAGTTCCTCGGCGATCTGCTTCAGGTGCACGGCCTTGCCCTTGTAGATGAAGGACGAGTTGCGCGCGATCACGAAGAACCAGCGCAGCTTGGAGAGCGCCGTGATGATGTCCTCGCTGATGCCGTCGGAAAAATACTCCTGCTCCGGCTCGCCGCTCAGATTGGTGAAGGGAAGCACCGCGATGGCGGGACGATCCGGAAGCTGCAATCCGGATGGCGCCGGGGTGCCGCCCTCTGAGGAGGCGGCTTCCTTGTCGGTGCTTCCGACTTCGCCGACAAAGCGCACGCCCTTGCGCGCGACGGTGCGGATCAGCCGCTGCTTCTCGCCGGTGTCGTTCAGGGCGCGGCGGGCCGCATTGATGCGGCTCGCCAGTGTCGATTCCGACACCACCCTGCCGTTCCAGATCGCGTCGAGCAGATCGTCGCGCGTCACGACGCGTTCGCGATTACGGACCAGATAATCGATCAGGTCGAAGACCTGCGGCTCGACCGCAATGAGGTCGCCCGCGCGGCGCAGCTCGCGGCGCTCGGCGTCCAGCACGAAATCCTCGAATGCAAACGGCAAAGGTTTTGCCTCTGAAGGCGCTGCGAAGCACCGTGGCGGCCTTTTGTGAGAATAATCAAGGGAGCCTCATAGCAAAATCAAGGCGCTCTCAAAGCGGCGGATCGGCGCGCCCGATACCCTTCATGCACCTGCAACCAAGGGAGAACCCCCATGTCCGCAACCGCCATCCTCGAAAAACCCGCCCCCGCTCAGCCCGATCTCGCCGCCGTGAAGCAGCGCCAGCAGGGCGCCTGGTCCTCCGGCGACTACGCGGTCGTCGGAACCACCCTGCAGATCGTCGGTGAGCAGCTTTGCGAAGCGCTCAACCTCCGGCCGGGCAGCACGGTGCTCGACGTCGCGGCCGGCAACGGGAACGTCACGCTCGCGGCCGCGCGCCGCTTTTGCGACGTGACCTCGACCGACTACGTGGGCGCCCTGCTCGAGCGCGGGCGCGAGCGCGCGACCGCCGAGCGGCTCAGCGTGACGTTCCGTGAAGCCGACGCCGAGGCACTGCCGTTCCCGGATGCGAGCTTCGACGTGGTCGTGTCGACCTTCGGGGTGATGTTCACGCCCGACCAGGACAAGGCCGCCGCCGAGATGATGCGGGTCTGCAAGCCGGGCGGAAAGATCGGCCTCGCCAACTGGACGCCGCACGGCTTCATCGGCCAGCTGTTCAAGACGCTCGGCAAGCACCTGCCGCCGCCGGCTGGCGTGAAGTCGCCAGCCTTGTGGGGCACACCGGCGCGCCTTGACGAGATGTTCGCCGGCGCCAACATCGATGCGCAGCCGCGCATGTTCGTCTTCCGCTACAAGTCGCCGGAGCATTTCCTCGACGTGTTCCGGACGTACTACGGCCCGATGTACAAGGCCTTCGGCGCGCTCGACGCCGAGAAGGGCAAGGCGCTGGCTGCCGATTTGATCGCGCTGGTCGGCCATTTCAATCGCGCCGACGACGGCACCATGGCGGTGCACGGCGAGTATCTCGAGGTCGTCGTCACCAAGCGCTGAGCGCGAACTCTCGCGGCCAGGTCTGCAATCGGCCTGGCCGCAATCTCGTCACGCCAAGGAAATCTCCGCCATGCAAGTCGATTACCTGGAGGCTGGCACTTCCGGTCCGGTCGTCATGCTCGTGCACTCCAGCATTTCTGGCGCGCGGCAGTGGCGCCGCTTGATGGATGACCTGAAGGACCGGTTCCGCGTCCGCGCGGTCAATCTGTTCGGCTACGGCAAGACGCCCGCCTGGGCGAACGAAAGACCGCAATCGCTGGACGACCAGGCACATCTCGTCGAGGCCGCAGTGCCTGCGGATGCGCACGACATCCGGATCATCGGGCACTCGTTCGGCGGCTCGGTCGCGATGAAGGCCGCCGCCCGGCTCGGTTCGCGCGTCACCAAGCTGATCCTTTGCGAGACCAATCCGTTCTACCTGCTCGCGCAGGCGGGCCGTACGCAAGCTTATGCCGAGGCGATGGCGTTGTGCGGCTGCGTCAAGGAGTGCGGAAGCCGCGGCGACTGGTTCGCCGCCGCCGAACGGTTTGCCGACTACTGGAACGGCGCCGGGTCGTGGCGCGACATGTCGGCAGAGCGCCGCGCCGCTTTTGCGGAGGCGATCAAGCCGAACTTCTTCGAGTGGGACGCGGTGATGAGCGAGACCACGCCTGCGGCCCAATGGGCTGCGGATCTGCCCACCGCAACGCTGATGATTTCCGATCCGCAGACCGTGCTGCCGATCCGCGAGATCGGCGCGATCCTGCGCGGTGCCTGTCCTGGATGGACCTATGAAAATATAGACGGAGCGGGTCACATGGCGCCGCTGACGCGGCCAGAGCGCGTCAATCCGATCATCAGCGCGTTCCTGGCTGCCTGAGAGAAAAGCCGGCCGTTGCCTCAATCCGGCTTGAGATTCCCGCCCCGGATCACCTTGGTCCAGTTCTCGCTATCGTTCCTCAGCATCGCGGCGAACTCGTCCGGCGAGTTGCCGACCGGCACGAATCCGACCGTTGCAAAGCGCTCCTTGACGTCCGGGTATGTCAGGGCCTTGGCGATCTCGCGGTTGAGCACGGCGATTACCTCCTTCGGCGTATGCGCGGGCGCGAACACGCCGACCCATTGATCGCCCTTGGTTTCGGCGAAGCCCGCCTCCGCCATGGTCGGTACATCGGGGAGCGATTGCGAGCGCGCACTGCCAGTGACGGCGAGCGCGCGGAGCGAGCCTTGATTGATGTGCGGCACTACCGACGGCATGGAGCTGAACACAGCCGGCACATGGTTCGCCAGGGCCGCCGCAACAGCGGGGCCCGCACCCGGATAGGGCACGTGCACGACCTCGAGCCCGACCGACTGGCCGAACTGCGCACCGACGAGATGCGTCACCGACCCCGCGCCGCCCGAACTGAAGGTGAACCGCGAACCCTGGCTCTTCGCGTACGCGACGAACTCCGCGACGGTTTTCGCCGGCACCGAGGGATGCACCGCGAACACGACGTCGTTTCGCGCCGCCAGCGTGATGAACTCGAAATCCTTGAACGGATCGTAGGCGACCTTGTCGAAGAAGATCGGGTTGATCACGAAGCTGTTGACGTTGAACAGGATCGTGTAGCCGTCGGGCAGCGCTTTCGCCACCTGCACGGTGCCGATGCTGCCGCTCGCGCCGCCGACATTCTCGATATAGAACTGCTTGCCGAGCTGCTCGCTCAGCTTCTGCACGATCAGCCGTGCGCAGATGTCCGTCGGCCCGCCCGGCGCGAACGGCACGATCACGCGCACCTGGCGCGCTGGATAGGATTGACCAAGAGCGATGCGCGGCGCGGCGAGCAAAGCCGCGACACCCGCACCGAAATGCAGAACCGTCCGACGCGGAAGCTTCATGAGCGCCCCCTCCGCTGCATGGAAAGGATACGCCCGGCCGGTCAGCCGCTCAAATACTTCTTTGCCAGCATCACATGGATGCCCTTGTTGCCGTTGACCACCTGCGTGACGCGCAGATCGGCGGCGAGCGAGCAGAGCGTATAGGCCTGCTCGCGCGACAAGTTCGTGCGGCGGCAGATCAGCGCAATCATGTCGCGCAGCGCGATCACCACGCAGTCGTCGAGGTCGGGATCGAACGCCATGGTCATCAGGTGGGTCGGCGTCTCGGCCATCGGCCAGTCGAGGCTCATGTCGCCGCGCAGATGCAGCTCGAACGTGCCGATCAGCCCGGTCTCGATCGCGGTGACGCACACCTCGCCGTCGCCCTGCACGCCGTGGCCGTCGCCAACCGAGAACAGCGCATCATCCACCATGATCGGCAGATAGAGCGTGGTGCCGGCCGTAAGCTCCTTGTTGTCGAGATTGCCGCCGTTCTTGCGCGGCGGCAGCGTCGAGACCATGCCCCAGCCCGGCGGCGGCGCCACCGCCATCACGCCGAAGAACGGCGCGAGCGGCAGATCGAGCCCCCATGGCAGCCGCCCGGTATTCTTCGCCCTGTCGAGCGGGATGTGGATCAACGTCGGCGTGTCGAAATCGTCTGGCAGCGCACCCGCGAGCGGGCGGATCATGTTGTAGCCCCAGTCGTAGTGGAGCTGGATGTCCTTGATGCGCACCTCCAGCACCTGGCCCGCCTTCGCGCCCTTCACGGCGACCGGCCCGGTGCAGATGTGTCCCGGCAGCTTCTGCTGCACCTGTCTGTGGATCGCAGCGAGTGCCGGCGGCACGGTCAGCGGCGCGGCTGGCATCTGGCTCGCCATGCCGGACACGGTCGAGATCGTGACCGTGTCGCCACTCGCAACGGTGATGAGCGGCTTCAGCGCCGCATCGAAATAGCCCCAGTGCACCGTCTCCGGCGCGGCATCGAGCCGATGGTGTGCCATGCGGTCCCCCAGAAGTTCACCGCTACCATTTCTGAAAAATGAAATACGCGCCAGCGCAAATGAAGGCGAAACCGATGAGATGATTCCAGGCGATGGCCTGCTTGAGATAGACGATCGAGAACACGGAGAAGATCAGCAGCGTGATCACCTCCTGCATGGTCTTGAGCTGCGCCGCCGAATAGACGGCGCTGCCGTAGCGGTTTGCCGGCACCGCGAAGCAGTATTCCACGAAGGCGATTAGCCAGCTCGTGAGGATGACCTGGATCAGCGGGACTTCCTTGAATCGCAGATGCCCATACCAGGCGAAGGTCATGAACAGATTGGAGCAAATCAAAAGAAGGATCGGCAGCAGATAGGGAGACGTCGGGTGGAAGGGCATGGGATGATTTTGCCTGGTGAGGAGTTGGAGAATCTTGGGACACAGAGCGGGCCGGAACTGTGAACCACGCCCGGGTGCGGCG
>Ga0310810_10008577_pt1 | contig 11774 bp, 10 predicted proteins | sample NCmetagenome_FD_207641 | JGI IMG/M metagenome (GOLD analysis project Ga0310810, IMG submission 207641) | Soil microbial communities from experimental microcosm in Duke University, North Carolina, United States - NC | ecosystem: Engineered > Artificial ecosystem > Soil microcosm > Unclassified ...
CGGTTGCGCACGACGGCGATGCCGACGCGCTTCGAGACGGTGAGCCCGACGCGACCGCCCGCCCCCGTTTCTCCTCGGGAAACGAGCGCCACGAAGTGCCGGGTGTTGACCTTTGTCCCCGCGCTCTGCACGGCAAGGAACTCACGTCGACGCCGCAGCCGCATGGACTTGGTCATGCGCTGCGCCACAGCTGCTCGCTACTTCTTCGCGATCGTGACCGAGATCCGCTTGCGCCCCTTGGCGCGCCGACGACGGAGCACCTCGCGACCCCCGCGCGTCTTCTTGCGGGCGCGGAATCCATGGGTGCGCTTGCGGCTCTTGTTGTGCGGCTGATAGGTGCGCTTCACGGCTGTCGTCCTCGGCTGGCTACGGAACGCCGATCGATACTCGACGGGACCTTGCTTGTCAACGACACCTACGTACCCGAACGCGCTCCATCATCTTCGCGTCCGCGCGGCCCTTCGCATCGGACTGTGCCGCGTTCAGCGCGCGGGAGCGCCGATGACATCGGGCCTGCAGCGCGTTCGTCACCTGCGCGGACGATTTCTTCATTCCTGTCACGCGGTTCCGAATCTCGCTCCACAGGCTCACCCAAATCTGTCCGAAATCCGGTCGAATCGAGCGTCGGGAGTGGCTGTGAGATCACAGGCTTCTGATTTCGTTACAGGTTTGACCTTGCCCGCGGCTTTCTCACTCTGCTAACGAGAGCCCTCGCCGACGAAGATCTCGCCGCGCCTCGGGGGGGCGGCGCCATCAACGCTTCGGCAAAGCTCTGGGAAGCCACGGTTTCTCGGGGTCAAGGCAAGGAGCAGCGCTGCTGCTCCTGTGGATAAGCTCTGCATTCGCATCGGTATCGCCTGTGGGTTCATTTTCATACAGCCATGATTTCACAGTTCAAAACGCAGTCCTCAGTCGTCCACAGCTCGGCCTGGACGGAGGCGCCACGATGAGCATCGCCGCGTCTGTTTCGCGCGACCTCTGGTCGGACGCGCTGGGCCGCCTCGAAGGCCGGCTCTCGCCGCAGAACTTCGACATGTGGCTCCGCCCGCTCGAGTGCGTCAGCTGCGAGCGCGGCGTCGTCCGGCTCCGCGCTCCGAACTCGTACGTCCGGCTCTGGTTCGAGTCGAACTTCGCGGACACCGTGCTCGCCGAGCTCCGCGCGGCGTCGGGCGACGAGTTCGCGATCGAGTTCGAGCCCGACGGCCCGGAAAAGATCGAGCGAGAGGTCAGCACGCCGATCGCGGCCGCGGTCGAGCTCGCGCCGGCGCCCGTCCCGACGGCCGTGCCCGCGCCGGTGCCGTCGACGGTCGAAGAGACCTCCGACTTCCCGGCGCCCGAGCTCGCGTCGCTCAACCCGCGCTACACGTTCGACACCTTCGTCGCGGGCCCGTCGAACCAGCTCGCGTTCGCCGCGTCGCAAGCCGCCGCGTCGACCTACCCGCCCAAGTACAACCCGGTCTTCATCTGCGGCGGCGTCGGTCTCGGCAAGACGCACTTGCTCCACGCGATCGGCCACACGCAGCTGTCGATCCGGCCGAACGCGCGCATCGTCTACATCTCGTCCGAGAAGTTCATGAACGAGTACGTCAACGCGATCCGCAGCGGCAAGATGCACGACTTCCGCCGCCGCTATCGCGATGGCATCGACGTCCTCCTCGTCGACGACGTGCAGTTCCTCGCCGGCAAAGACGGCACGCAGGAAGAGTTCTTCCACACGTTCAACGCGCTGCACGACTCGCACAAGCAGATCGTGCTGACCGCCGACCGCAAGCCGCACGAGATCTCCGACATCGCCGATCGTCTGCGCACGCGCTTCGCGTGGGGCCTGCTCGCCGACATCGAACCGCCCGAGCTCGAGGTGCGCATCGCGATCCTCCGCAAGAAGGCGGCGTCCGAAGCGATCCACTTGCCCGACGACGTCGCGATGTTCATCGCCTCGTCGATCAAGTCGAACGTGCGCGAGCTCGAGGGCGCGCTGATCCGACTCGCCGCGTACGCGTCGCTGTCGAAGCGGACGATCGACGTCCACTTCGCGCAGGAGACGCTGGGAGGCGCGCTGTCGCGTCCCCGCGAGCACATCACGGTCGACACCGTGATCAAGGCCGTAGCGAGCTACTACGGCGTCAAGCCGCAGGACATCAAGAGCCCGCGCCGCCACAAGTCGGTCGCCGGCCCGCGCGCGGTCGCGATGTACCTCGCGCGCCAGCACACGAAGGACAGCTATCCCGACTTGGGCCGCGCGTTCGGCGGCAAGCACCACACCACCGTCATCTCCGCCGTCGAGAAGATCATCGAGAAGCTCAAGGATGATCCTTCGCTCCGCGGCGAGGTCCACGCGATCGAGGCGACCCTCAACCGATGAGCACCAACAACAAGAACGTGTCGGATCCTCGTGCTACGCAGCGCCTGTGGAGAGGGCTGTGGCCAGACCTGTGGGCGCACCTGTCGACACCGGTGTGGAAACGAAACGCCCACAGCTCGTCCAGACTCCGTCACAGCTTCGACGCACGCGAATCCCGACTGCGCGACGTCAAGAATCGCGGGACGTCCTCGTGACTTACCGAGTTGCCCACACTACCCACACGCTCTACTGCTATCTCTAATTTCTTTTTGATCTAAATCTCTCGGAGAAGAGAGAGGGACCCATGGAGTTCAGAATCTCGAAAGCGGAGTTCGTGCGCGGCCTGCGCCTCGCGCAGTCGATCGCCGATCGCAAGAGCACGATGCCGATGCTCGCGAACGTCCTCCTGCGCACGAACGGCAAGAACAAGCTGCTCGTCGCGGCGACCGACTTGAACGTGTCCCTCACGGCCGAGCTGAAGAGCACGAACACCGGCGAAGGCGGGCTGACGGTCAACGCGAAGGCGCTGCACGACATCGTGACCAGCGTCCCCGGCGACGAGCTCACGCTCAAGCGCGCGGACAACCACTGGGCCGAGATCAAGAGCGCCAAGGTGAACTATCGCGTCGTCGGCATGCCCGACCGCGACTTCCCGAAGGTGCCCGACCCGCGTGAGGTGCCGTTCGCCGACGTCGACGCGAACGTGCTGCGCGAGATGATCGACCGCACGCTGTTCTCGGTCTGCAACGACGAGACGCGCTTCCACCTCAACGGCGTCTTGTTCGAGTCGAGCGGCTCGAAGGCGCGCATGGTCTCGACCGACGGCCACCGCTTGTCGAAGGTCGACCGCGCGCTCCCCGGCGGCCCGCAGCTCTCGGCCGGCGTGATCATCCCGAAGAAGGGCCTGCTCGAGATCAAGCGCGTGCTCGAAGGCGCGACCACGGCGAAGCTCGCGGTGAAGACGCCGTACGTGTTCCTGCAGCACGACGACCTGTCGCTCGCGGTGAAGCTGATCGACGCGCAGTTCCCGCCGTACGAGCAGGTCATCCCGAAGGAGCCGAAGAAGACGGTCGTCATCGACCGCCTCTTGCTCGTCGACGCGCTCAAGCGCGCGCAGCTGATGTCGTCGGAGACGCGCGGCGTGAAGATGGCGCTCGCCAACGGCGCGCTCACGATCGCGAGCGACAACCCCGACCTCGGCGAAGTGCGCGAGGAGATCGACAGCGACTACGCGGGCGACCCGATGGCGATCGGGTTCAACCCGAAGTACGTCATCGAGCTGCTCGGCCAGATGGCGACCGACCAGGTCAGCTTGTCGCTCGGCGGCGAGCTCGACCCGGGGCTGTGGAAGCCGATGGGCGCGGACGACTACGTCGGCGTCATCATGCCGATGCGGATCTAGCGTCGTTCGGAGCTCGTAACGTGCTCGTCGCGGCGTTGCAGTTCGCCGGCGTTCGCAACCTCGCGAGCGCCACGCTCGAGCCGGCGCCGCGCTTCAACGTGTTCGTCGGCGAGAACGGGCAGGGCAAGACCAACCTGCTCGAGACGGTCTACCTCGCGGCCACGCTGCGCTCGTTCCGCACCGCGCGGCTCGCGGAGGTGATCGCGCACGGCGCCGCGCAGGCGCACGTGAAGGCGCGGGTGTCGCGCGCGGGCGTCACCCGCGTGTACGAGGTCGCGATCGAAGCGCACGCGCGCAAGGTCCGGCTCGACGGAAAGGCCGTGCGGCCGGTGTCGCGCTACTTCGGCGAGTTCAACGTCGTGTTGTTCGCGCCCGAGGATCTGCAAGTGCCGCGCGGCGCGCCGGCCGAGCGCAGGCGCTTCCTCGACCGCGCGGTCTTCAACCGCCGGCCCGAGCACCTGCTCGTCGTCGCCGATTACGACAAGGCGCTCAAGTCGCGCAACGCGATCTTGCGGTCCGTCAGCGACGGCGTGAAGTCCGCGCGCTCCGTCGAGGACATGCTCGCGGTCTACGACGCGCAGGTCGCTTCGCTCGGCGCGAAGCTCGCAGCCAACCGGCGCGCGTACCTCGACGAGATGCGCCCCGACGTGCAGGCCGCGTTCGAAGCGATCACGCGCACCGGGTTCGCGGTCGACGCGCGCTACAGCGACGGGCCACGAGACGAGGAGGGATTGAAGCTCGCGCTCTCGTCGACACGTGCGAAGGACTTCGCGCGGGGCTCGACGTCGGCCGGCCCGCACCGCGACGATCTGCACTTCGTCTTCGAGGGCCACGACGCCGGCGCGATCGCGTCGCAAGGTCAGCTGCGCGCGCTGGTGCTCGCGTGGAAGACGGCGGAGATCGATCGCCTCACGCGCGTGCACGGCGAGCCGCCGATCCTCTTGCTCGACGACGTGTCGTCCGAGCTCGATCCCGCGCGCAACCGATACCTGTTCGAGTACCTCGAAGCGCGCCCCGGTCAGTGCTTCATCACGACCACGCACGCGCAGTTCGTGCTGCTGCGGGAGAATCGCGTGGATCATCAGGTGGCAAACGGCCGGATTCTCTCGTGATTCCGATGTACTAAACCCGCTCTCCAGCCCTTCCGGGACCCGCCTGGATATGGTACGAACCCGACTCCCTCCGCGCGGGCCCTCGAATGGCAGAACCTACCGTCAATTCACAGAGTTCGAGCGACTACGACGAAGGGTCGATCGGGGTCCTCAAGGGCCTCGAGGGCGTCCGCAAGCGCCCCGGCATGTACATCGGCGACACCGATGACGGCACCGGCCTCCATCACCTCGTCCACGAGGTCGTCGACAACTCGATCGACGAGCACCTCGCCGGCCACGCCACGCGCATCGACGTCATCGTGCACGTCGACAACAGCGTCACCATCGACGACAACGGCCGCGGCATCCCGGTCGGCATCCATCCCGTCGAGGGACGACCCACCGCCGAGCTCGTGATGACCGTGCTCCACGCCGGCGGCAAGTTCGGAGGCTCGGGCTACAAGGTCTCCGGCGGTCTGCACGGCGTCGGCGTGAGCGCCGTCAACGCGCTCAGCGATTGGCTGCAGCTCGAGATCCGCCGCGACGGCAAGGTCTACTTCCAGGAGTACTCGCGCGGCATCCCGACCAGCGAGTTCAAGTCGACCGGCGTCACCGATCGCCGCGGCACGAAGATCACGTTCCACCCGGATCCGGACATCTTCAAGAACGTGCTCGAGTTCAGCTACGAGCAGCTCGCGCAGAAGCTCCGCGAGCTCGCGTACCTCAACTCGGGCCTGCTCATCGTCATCACCGACGAGCGCACCGGCAAGAAGCAGGAGTTCAAGTTCGAGGGCGGCATCGCGAGCTACGTCGTCGACATGAACGAGAACAAGACGCCGATCGGCGAGGTCGTCTCGTTCATCGACGAGAAGGACGGCATCTCGGTCGACATCGCGATGCAGTGGAACGACGGCTACTCCGAGCTCGTCACCTGCTTCACGAACACGATCAAGAACCGCGACGGCGGCACCCACCTCACCGCGTTCCGCCAGGCGATCACGCGCACGATCAACAACTACGCGACCGAGTACAAGCTGCTCGGCAAGGAGAAGGACGCGAAGACGCTCTCCGGCGAAGATCTGCGCGAAGGACTCACCGCGGTCGTCTCGGTGAAGTGCCCCGATCCGAAGTACTCGAACCAGGCGAAGGACAAGCTGGTCTCGTCGGAGGTCTCGACCGCGGTCTCGGCCGTCGTCGGCGAGAAGCTCTCGCAGTACCTCGAGCTGCACCCGAAGGAAGCGCGCACGATCATCGCGAAGGCGTCGCTCGCGTCGAAGGCGCGCGAGGCCGCGCGCAAGGCGCGCGAGATGGTGCAGCGCAAGGGCGCGCTCGATCTCACCTCGCTACCGGGCAAGCTCGCCGACTGTCAGGAGCGCGACCCGGCGAAGTGCGAGCTGTTCATCGTCGAGGGCGAGTCCGCCGGCGGCTCCGCGAAGCAGGGCCGCGATCGCACGATCCAGGCGATCCTCCCGCTCAAGGGCAAGATCTTGAACGTCGAGAAGGTGCGCTTCGATCGCATGCTCTCGTCGCAGGAGATCACGACGCTCATCACCGCGCTCGGCACCGGCGTCGGCGACGAGAAGGACATCGAGAAGCTCCGCTATCACAAGATCATCATCATGACGGACGCAGACGTCGACGGATCGCACATCCGCACGCTGCTCCTGACGCTGCTCTTCCGTCACTTCATCGAGCTCTACGACCGCGGCAACATCTTCATCGCGCAGCCGCCGCTCTACAAAGTGAAGAAGGGCAAGAGCGAGCAGTACCTCAAGAACGAGGCCGCGCTGCAGAAGTTCCTGCTCGACTCGGTCTGCGACGAGACGATCGTCAAGGGCCGCGCGCACGGCGATCCGGTCACCGGCGAGAAGCTCGAGCAGCTGATCAAGCGCATCAACGAGGCGCGCTCGATGCGCGATCAGCTCGATCGTCGCGGCGACGGACGCATCATCGCCGTCTTCGCCGAGGCGGGGCTCTCGCGCGAGGACCTGCACGACAAGACGCGCCTCGAGGGCAAGCTCGCCGCGGTGAAGGGCGAGCTCGGCCGCCGTCACGGCGAGCTCGGCAACGTGACGCTCGAGCTCAAGGAAGACCGCGAGCACGGCGGCTTCTACCTGCGCGCCGCGCCCGGCCTGCACGGTGTGCGTCGCGAGACGAACATCAACCGCGATCTGATCGACAGCGCCGAGTTCAAGGCGGTGCGCGACGCGACCGCCGAGCTGCGCAAGCAAGTCGGTGGGCCGTTCGAGATCATCCACGAAGGCGGCGAGCCGCGCGTCGTGAACACGTTCGACGAGATCGCGACGGCGATCGACGAGATCAGCCGCAAGGGCCTCCAGATCCAGCGCTACAAGGGCCTCGGTGAGATGAACGCCGAGCAGCTCTGGGAGACGACGATGGATCCGACTCGACGCAACCTGCTCAAGGTCCGCGTCGAGGAGATGGAAGAGGCCGACAAGATCTTCACGAAGTTGATGGGCGACCTGGTCGAACCACGGCGCGAGTTCATCGAAGAAAACGCGTTGAACGTACGCAACCTCGACGTATAACGCGCGCGATGAGCGAGCATCGCAGCCGTATCGCCGGCGTGGGCATGTACGTCCCGTCGCGCGTCGTCACGAACAAAGATCTCGAGAAGCTGATGGAGACGACCCACGAGTGGATCGTCGAGCGCAGCGGCATCGAGGAGCGTCGCTGGGTCGAGCCGGGCGAGGGCGGGGCGGAGATGGCGGCCCACGCGTCGCGCGAAGCGATGGAGAAGGCCGGTGTCGGTCCCAAGGACATCGACATGGTCATCTACGCGACCTTGTCGCCCGACTACAACTTCCCGGGCACCGGCGTGTTCGTGCAGCGCTTGCTCGGCCTGCGCGAGGTGCCGTGCTTCGACATCCGCCAGCAGTGCACCGGTTTCATCTACGGCCTCTCGATGGCCGACGCCTTCATCAAGACCGGTCAGTACAAGAACATCTTGCTGATCGGTAGCGAGGTGCACTCGACCGGCCTCGACATCTCGACCGCCGGGCGCGACGTCACGGTCCTGTTCGGCGACGGCGCGGGCGCCGCGGTGATCACGCGCGCGACCGACGACCAGCACGTCGTCCTCTCGACGCACATCCACGCCGACGGCGCCGAGGCGGAGATCCTCTGGACCGAAGCGCCCGCGTCACGCCACCACCCGCGCATCACCGCGGAGATGATGGCGGAGCGGAAGCACTACCCCGCGATGCAGGGCAAGAAGGTCTTCAAGCACGCGGTCACGCGCATGCCGATGGCGATCATGGAAGGCATGGTCGCGAACGGCCTCAAGCTCGACGACATCGACATGGTGATCCCGCACCAGGCGAACCTGCGCATCAATCAGTTCGTGGCGAAGACCATCGGTCTCCCCGAGCACAAGATGCACAACAACATCCAGAAGTACGGGAACACGACCGCCGCGACGATCCCGATCTGCATGCACGAAGCGATCGAGCTCGGGAAGATCAAGCCCGGCTCGCTCGTGTGCCTCGTCGCGTTCGGCGCCGGCCTCACGTGGGGCTCGGCGTTCTTGCGCTACTAGGCCGCGGCGGCGCTGAAGATCGCGTCGATCTCTTGGCCGACCTTGATCTCGTCGGCGCCCTTCGCGAGCGCGATCTCTTTGATCAAGAGCGAGCGCGCGGTCTCGAGCATGCGGCGCTCGCCGAAGGAGAGGTCCTTGGTGGCGCGGAGGACGCAGAGATCGCGGAGCACTTCGGCGATCTCGAAGACGGAGCCCGTCTTGATCTTCTCCATGTACTCGCGGTAGCGGCGGTTCCAGGTCTGCGTGTCCTTGGGCACGTCGCGCGACTTGAGGATCGCGTAGACCTCTTTGACCTGCTTCGACGAGATCAGCTCGCGGAGCCCGACGGCGCCCGCGTTGATCGTGGGCACCATGATCTTGAGACCGGTCTCCAGAATCTTGAGGATGTACACCGGAGTCGTGCTGCCTCCGATGTCTCGCTTCTCCAGCGCGACCACCTCAGCAACGCCATGGACGGGATAAACGGCTTTGTCGCCGACCTGGAACGGTTGCTTCAACAGATGTACCTCGACTCCGAGGATAGCAGCCGACCACTATACCGTCAAACCCTCTCTGAGGGTCAACGAGTTGAAATCACGTCAAAAACGGTTCGTTTCAACGGTGCGTCAAGTGCTCGACCAAGGTCGCCACGGCGAAGCCGGTGCCGCCCCGAGGCTGCGACGGACGCGGCGTCGAGACCGACGCCGGACCGGCGATGTCGACGTGCACCCACGGCGTGTCCTTGGCGAACGTCTTGAGGAAGAGGGCCGCGGTGATCGCGCCGCCGAAGCGGTCGCCCGTGTTCCGCATGTCCGCGATGTTGCTCTTCAACTGCTCGCGCAGGCGCGGGAGCATCGGCATGCGCCACATGTCCTCGCCGGCGCGCTCGGCGGACTGCATGAACCCCTTCGCGAGCTGCTCGTTGTCCGAGAAGACTCCCGCGGTGTAGGGCCCGAGCGCGACCATGCACGCGCCCGTGAGCGTCGCGAAGTCGTAGATCTCGTCGGGTTGGATCTTGGTGCGCGCGTAGGTGATCGCGTCGCCGAGCGTGAGCCGGCCTTCGGCGTCGGTGTTGTTGATCTCGACCGTCGTGCCGTCCATCGAGCGCAGCACGTCGCCGAGCTTGTACGCGCGCCCCGAGACGAGGTTCTCGCACGCGGCGCTGATCGCGTGGATCTCGTACTCGGATCCGATCGCCGCGATCGCTTCCATCGCGCTGATCACGGCGGCGGCGCCCGACATGTCGACCTTCATGTCTTCCATCGACTGCGACGGCTTCAGCGAATAGCCACCGGAGTCGAACGTCACGCCCTTGCCGATGATGACGATCTTCTTCTTCGCCTTCTTCTTCGGCTTGTAGGTCAGGTGGATCAGGCGCGACTCCTGATCCGAGCCTTGCCCGACGGCGAGGAACATGTGCATGCCGAGCTTCGCGCACTCCTTCGGGCCCAGCACCTCGACGGAGAGCGACGGATTCTTCTTCGCGATCGCCTGCGCCTCGGCGGCGAGCTGCGCCGGCGTCATGTGCGCGGCGGGCTCGTTGATCAGATCGCGCGCGCGGTTCACCGCGGCGGCGACGGTGCGGCCGCGCTCGATCGCGGCGGCGATGCCCTTGGCCTGCGCGGCGGTCGGCTTCTTCCCGCCCTTGGCGTCGGTGATGATCCCGAACGTCTGGACCGAGTGCGCCTTCTTCGCGTCTTCGCTGGTCTGGTACTTGTGGAAGCGGTACGCGCCCTGGAGGACGCCTTCGACCGCGAGCTGGATCGCGGTCGCGTCCTTGCCCGCGCCGACCGTGGGAAGCACGAACGCGACCGACTTCGCGTTCACGCGATTCGCCGCGCTGGCGACCGCCGCGGCGAGGTCGCGCAGCGAGGTGAGCGAGAAATCGCCCTTCGCGCCGGCGCCGACCGCGACCACGCGGCGGGCCTTCACCTTGTCGCCGCGGTTGATGAAGATCAGTGTTTGCTGGGGTTTGCCGTCGAAGGACTCCGCCTGAGCGTGCTCGGCAAGGTGACCGTCGACGGCCGCGTTGAACAGCTTGAACCCCGCGTCTTTGCTGGGATCTCCGAAGACGCAAAAGGCGACGACGTCAGCGGTCGCGGCGAGCGCGGCCTCGGTAACATGACGGAATTCCATGGCTGTGCGCCATTTATAGGGAACGTCAGAGACGAAGTAAAGGAAGGGCGGCTCACACATTGACAGGTTCGCGGCTGGACCTTTACGCTCCGTAGAGCCGTTTCGATCCGGGGGGATCCAGATATGGCGAACAAGAACAAGACCGCACGCCCGGCTGCTCGCAAGCAGTCGCACACCAAGACCAAGAAGACGGTGGCCACGCGTAGCGCGACCGCCGCCACCAAGCGCGAGCCGATCACGCAAGTGGTCGAGAGAGCGCAGCCAAGGCTCGTCGTCGAACCGCCCAAGATGAAGGGCGAGCTACCAGTCCCAACCGCGACCTTCTACTTCTAGTCGGCTAAGACTGAACGAGCTCGCGGACGCGCTTCGCGTCTTTCCACGCGTCGGCCGTCGCGAGCACGATCCAAGTCGTCGGTTGCGCTTCCGAGAGCGCGGCCAAGCGATCGAGGTGATCCGGGGATAGCGGGCCTTTGCGTCCGAATCCCGACGGTCGCCAGTACATCGCGTCGGCTTCGACGGCTTCGTACGTCTCCGGAGGGACGGTGAGATCCGAGAACGGATCCCACGACAGGATCGCGCCCGCGTCGGTCGCGGTCTTGAGCGCGGTCGCGAGGTCCCACAATCCGCTCGGACGCCACACCTTCGGCGCGTCGCTCGTGATCGAGCCGACGACGCGCTTCAGCGCTTCGCGGTTGTGCGCGGATGGACTGAACGCGGGCGGCGTCGCGAGGATGATCGCGCCGACCTGCGGCGCGAACGCTTCTGCGAACGACGCGAGCGCGTCATCGAACGCCTTGCCGGGACGCATCGCACACACGGCCTTCGGCGCGAGCAGACCGAGCGAACCTTCCGGACACTCGTCGAGCCAGCGTTTCCACGTGGCCGATTTCACGGGGCGCTCGTACCAGAGCGCGAGCTCGAGGTAATCGAGCTTCGCGAAGTATGCGGCGCGCGACACGCGCATGGGCAGCGCACCGCATCCGACGTGGATTGACCGTGTCATGGTGGCTGCGTAGAGTGCGCGCGGACGCTAGAACGTCGCCCGGCTCATCGCAAGCGGAGGAGACATGAAGTTCTTCATCGACACCGCGGACATGAAGGAGATCAAGGAAGCCGCCGCGATGGGGCTCGTCGACGGCGTGACCACGAACCCGTCGCTCGTCGCGAAGACCGGCCGCAAGTTCAAGGACGTCCTGTTCGAGATCTGCGACGTCGTGAAGGGGCCCGTCAGCGCCGAGGTCATCTCGGTGCACTACGACGAGATGA
>Ga0310810_10008579_pt1 | contig 11773 bp, 10 predicted proteins | sample NCmetagenome_FD_207641 | JGI IMG/M metagenome (GOLD analysis project Ga0310810, IMG submission 207641) | Soil microbial communities from experimental microcosm in Duke University, North Carolina, United States - NC | ecosystem: Engineered > Artificial ecosystem > Soil microcosm > Unclassified ...
TCTCGGACCAGAGGATGCGGAAGCCGTTGTCGGGCAGCGGCGCCACGCCGAAGTAGTCTCCGCCGGTCGTTGACGCGACGAACGTCCCGTCGGCGCACGGCCGGACGGTCGATATTTGTTGGACACCAAAAAAGGTCAATCCGCCATCCTGAGACGCGCCAGCGCTGACGCTCTGTTCGCAGGCGCGTCCGGGTCCACCCCATCCATCTATCCATGCCACCAGCAGCACTCCACCACGGTTGGTGGAGATGGCCGGAATTCGTTCCTGTGCAGCGGGTGCAGTCGCCGTGGGTGCAACCGGGGTCGTCCATGTTTCGCCACGGTCGGCTGACGCGCCCACCACGATTGCACCACCGCCGCGCTGACGGCAGGCGAAGTACAAACGGTCATTCGTCGGGTCGGCTGTCAGCGCCGACAGGCGATATCCCGGCGGCGGTCCGCACGCATCGTTCACGAACTTCGGAATGGAGAACGCGTGGCCGGCATCCGTCGACAGGGCCGTCCATGAACGTCGTCGGTCGAACGTTTCCTCCTTGCGATCGCCCGTTGGATACCCTGCGTCCACATACGAGACGACGAGGCTGCCGTCAGACAGAACGACGGGCATCTCGGAGAGGTTGTGCAGGTTGTTGGGGACCACCGTGACGGGATCGTCGAACGTCTTCCCATCGTCGCGCGACCGTGCCACATAAGGCCCCCAGCGGCGTTCTCCGTTTTCGTTGCGTGTGGGCCGATGCGAGGTCACGTAGATCCACCCGTTCGTCCTGCCGCCGGTGAAATCGACTACCATCACGGAGTGATCGTGGTTCCGGCCCAGACTTGCGGGCGGATCCGGCCACGTGCGTCCGCCGTCCCCCGACCTGAAAATCAGGAGTTCGTCCGGGAGAGCTGCCTGCCGCTTCGCAAGGACCGACACCACCACGGTACCGGCTGGCGTGAAGACGACCCACGGATCGAAACACTCGATCGGTTCGAAGTCATGGGCGGTGAACGTCTTTCCGTCGTCGAAGGTGGAGACGACCTGGCACGTCTGCGCGGCGGTCCGTTCCTTGAAGGTTGCGCCGCGGGCCGTGTGTATGGCGACGGCAACCCAGTGGCCCGGCGCTTTTGGATCTACAGCCAGCGATGGCTCGTAAAGGGCGCGGCCCGGTTCGGCCGTCGCAATCACCTGCCTGGTCCCGACTTCGAGCGTCTGCGTCTGCTGGATCGGACTCGAAGCGAGGAGCGCACTCAGAGCGGAGACGAGCACCGATGTGACGGAACGCATCGAGTGGAGCATACTGAATTGTCAGGGACTCCGCCGCGGAGGACACACATGTCCTCCCGCCGGACGCCGGCCGTCGATTTGCGCGAGTTTTGCCGCGGAAATCGCGGGGGATCGATTGGCAAAGGCATTGATTAGGTGGAACACATGACTCCGAAACGGTTTGTCTTCTTGCTCGTGTTCGCACTGGCAGTTGCGTCGCCGGCGGCGGCTCAGAGCCGCGGCGGCCACGGCGTGGCCGTCTCGCGAGGTGCCGCCGTCGCGCGGCCCGTGGCCGTTCCGCGCGGCAGCGTGGCGGTGAGTCACGGGCATTACGGGGGGTATCACTACGGATCGTATTATTACCGCCCGTACTATCCTTACTACTACCACCCGTACGCACACCCGTACTACAGCTTCCTTCCGCATTTCAGCATTGGTGTCGGGATCTCCGCCGGCTACCCTGTCGGCTGGCCGAGCTACGGCTACGCGTACGCGTACCCCTACGGCTATGCGTATCCGTACCCATATCCCTACCCCTATTCGGGGTACTACTACCCGTCGTATCCGCCGCCCGCTCCGGCCCCCGCTCCCCCGCCCGGGAACTACTCGTACGGCGGTTCTGCCCCGTACCCATCATCGGGTTATTCCAGCGGATACCCGGAGCCGGGTCGCACGCAGCCATACAATGCCCCTTCGAACTCCGTCAGCGTCGATCCGGGATCTCACTCGAACAGCGGCGGCGTGAGCTTCGAAATTGATCCGCCGACTGCGTCGGTGTTCGTCGACGGCAAGTACATGGGGACTGGCGCGGAATTCGGTCCGACGACACAGCCGCTCTCGCTGACGACCGGTCGGCACCGGGTCGACATCCGCGCCGAGGGTTATCAGTCAGTCAGCTTTGACGCCGACGTTACGGCTGGCCAGGTGACCCCGTACAAGGCGTCGCTCGAGCGTCGCTGACTTTCGGTGGGGCTGCTCCGCCCGCGACGAAAGGTACCCGGGAGGTTGACTAATTCGGCCTCACCCCTGAGTTTCCGGCCGATTTTTGCTGATCGTCACGGCAACCCCCGTGCACAACCGACGGCGTGCGTATCGCGCGCGCCGTCCTCGCCGTCTTCATAGTCCTGCAACTCGCAGACGGTCTCATCACGTTTGCGGCAGTGCAGATCTTCGGCCCCGCAGCCGAGGGCAATCCCATTCTCGTCGCCTGGATCGCTGTCGTCGGACCGGCGGTGACGCTGGTACTCGCGAAGGGCGTCTCTTGTGCGCTCGCAGTCCTCCTTTACAGCGCGGGCCGCTTCAAGACGCTGAGCGCACTTACGGCCGTCATGCTGGTCGGCGCGATCGGTCCCTGGCTGAGCGTGCTGACCTCGATCCCCTGAGGACCGCGAACCGGCGGACGAGCGCCGGCGGTACCGGTGTTAAAATCGCCTGCCCCACCACGCACCCCAGGGAGACGTCCATGAAGAAGGTCGCGATTGGCTGTCTCGTCGTTCTCGTTCTCTGCGGCGTTACCGCCGCCGGCGTTGGCTACTACCTGTACGGCAAAGTGAAGTCATCGGACACATTCAGCAAAGCGAAGGCATCGTACGCACAGTTGACGACGACGGCGACGCAAGTTGCGGAGCTTGCGAAGATTCCGCAGATCGAAGGCGATGTCGAAATCAAGACGCCGTTCGTGATCCCCACCGGGGGGACCTTGACCCAGAGCCAGGTCGACAAGTTCGTGCAGGTGCAGACGCGCGTGCGGGCGCGGCTCGGGCAGAACTTCGAACTGCTGCAGCGCAAGTACAAGGCGCTCGCCGATAAAAAGGAAGCGACCGTTGCCGATCTTCCGCAGCTGATGGCCGCGTATCGGGACCTGGCCGAGAGCTGGCTGGATGCGAAGCACGCGCAGGTGCAGGCGCTGAACGAAGTCGGTTTGTCGATGTCGGAGTACCGCTGGATCCGAAGTGAGGCCTACAAATCGCTGAACCTGCCGCTGGTGGACATCGATTTCGCGAAGATCGCGGAGCAGATCAAGGCCAACCAGCAGCCCAGCGAGGAGATCATGCTGGGCGGTGCGTTCAGCGGCCGTCCGTCTCCGGCGAACGTAAAGCTGGTCGAGCGCTATCGCAAGCTGCTCGAAGACAACATGCCGATGGCGACGTTCGGGCTCTGAGGCTGACAACGACCAGCTGCCGAAGCCATCGGCTCCGCGAGATCTGTTGATTGAAAGGTCGTACTCGAGTCGCTTGCGGTAGTGAATTTGAGCACTCGCCGCGCGAGCTCACGTTCGTTCCAGCGAGCCCCGATTCCACCCCGCCAGCGTTGCCGCCTGCGCGTACGTGCTGTCGACGAATGCGTGCAGGTCCGCTTCCGGCGACCTCGAGGTCCTCACTGCTTCGTACGGCAGGATGAACTCCCCGAGTTCGTGGTGGTAGTACGCGGCTTCCGGTTTGATCGCGGCAGTCTTCAGCCCCTCCGGTTCCGGGACGGCATAGGCATAGAAGGCGGGCTCCAGCACTGGAGCGCTGCCGGGCCAGAATCCGTGGCTGATCACTTCGCGCGAATAGGATTCGCGCATGAACGCCGGACCGTCGCGCGGAGGCGCAGGCCTGCCCGAGAATCTGGATACCGCGAGATCGAACCCGCCCCAGAAGAAATGCACCGGGCTGCACTTGCCGACGAAGGATGCCCGGCACGCGTTGAAGACGCGGTCCACCTGCACGAGGACGGTCCAGAAGCGATTCGCCATCACCGGGTCGTATTCGCAGTGCTCGCGGTCCTCGGTGAACCTGATCGGTGACGGCACTTCAACGGGCATCGTCCAGATTTTCACCGGCAGGTGCATGGCGTCGAGCTGCACCATCAGGTCCCGATAGAAATCTGCCACGCACTGCGCCTCGAGCGGCAGCGCGCGCTGGTCGCCGTCGGACGTTCGGATGACGAACTGGTGATCGACGAAATCGAATTCAAGAGAGAACGTCCGCGATCCGTGAGGCAGGAGCGGCGTGATGAGACCCCGTGACGACACGTGCAGCGCGACGCCCCACGAGTGATTGATCGGCGGCGCCAGCGCCAGACTGATCTTGCCCGCTATCTGGGACCACATGTGCAGCGTCGCGTAGGTGTTCTTCCACCGATCGTACGGAAGCGCCGGCCACTGGTCGTGAGTCATGTCCGTCTCACACGTCGAGTGCCGCATCGGTCGCGACCGGTGCCGCGCCCGCAATCGCGACGCGAATCCCCGTTCGACGTATGACGTTCGACGAGTTGCTCATGGTTGCTTCCTCGACGCACTGAACGAGATGGCTATTGTGCGGCCGAAGGCCGGAATCTACAACCGGCGCAGCTCCGAGAGTTCGCACTTGAGCACGGGCTTCGCGGGATCCGACAGATCGAGCTGACGTGAAGTCGCGACGTACCCCTTTGGCTTCAATCCGAGGATCGCTCGGACGATGTGCAGACGTTCGAAGAGACCCGCAAGGCCGATGACGTACTCCATGACGTAGTACGGTGTACCGGTGCAGCGCAGCTCCTCGAGCCGTCCGACCGGAGTGCCGTTTCGGGCGTGCACCTCGCGCCCGAGAAGCTCGTCGAGCCGAAATTCACGTGGAGCCGATTCCGTCATCATCCCGTTACCCGCCAGAGAGGCGCTTGACGAATGGACGGAGCCGCTGCTCGACGGCAAGGGCGGCCGTTTCTCCTGCGGTGAGATCCAGCTTGACCGAGTCCTGGATGTGCTCGATCCGATCGACCTCGACGCGGACCGGACGCCCTTCTTCCAGCCGGAAGATGTGTTCGAGCGCGCGCGCAATCCGGCCAACGACCGGGTGTAGACGCGCGCCCAGAGCAGAGGGACCGATCTCGATTGCGAGGACGCGCGGCGGCCCGCCGGGTGTTTCACCGAGCACGACGCGATCGACTCGGCCCAGCTCGCGATTGTTGCGATCGACGACCCGCTTGTCTTGGAGGTCGCGCGCCAGCGCCAGCTCACCCACCGAGCACCTCCAGGGGTAGAACGATGATCGCCAGGAGCGCGCCGAGCAGCGTCAAGCCTGCGAGGAACGCGTTTCCAAACGCGCTGTTGGTGTGCGTCTTGACGTACCGATCGTCGTTCATCAGCGCGAGAAACGGCAGCACGATCACCGGCATGATCACCACCGTCAGCGCGAGCGAGATCATCGTCAGGCGCAATGGATCGAACCCGAGCAGGGCGATCAACGTGCCGGCCAGCGTGATCAGCGTGAACGCCGCCGAAAATCGCGCCGTGTCCGAGCGGGCCTTGTTCGCACCCCACGACCAGCCGAGCGCCTGCGAGAACGCGTACGCCGCGTTGATGGCGATCTCCACGGCCGCGCCGAGGCACCCGACCCCGAGCGAACAGGCGAACAGTGCGATGCCCCAGCGGTGAAACACAGGCACCAGCATGAGCGCCGCCTGGTCGTACGAGTCCACGATGATCTGTTTCGGTCCGAGCACCATCGCGCTCGTCACGAGGACACCCATCGACACCACGCCTCCGAAGCAAATCCCGAGGTACGCGGTCGTCCGGTTCACCCACAGCTCTTTCTCGGTGAGCTTCTCTTCAATCGTGCCGGACGAATAGAAATTCAACAAATACGGGCTGACGGTTGCGCCGAGGATGCTGACGCTCAGAAAGGCGTAGCGCACGAGGTCGTGGTGCGGCATCGACGGCGCGAGGGAGCGCACGAGATCGTGCGTTGGCGGCCGGAGGTGATACGCGGCGTACACGAATGAGAGGGTGACGAGTCCCAGCAGTCCGAAGCCGTACTCGATCACGCTGAATCCGAACAGCATCAGAATCAGCCAGACGAGAAGGCCGACCGGCGCGACCCACCAGAGGAACCCGATGCCAGTCAGGAGCTTCACCGCAATCGCCGCGCCGCCGATCTCCGCCGACAGCAGCAGCGTGTCGATTCCCAGTTCCGCCGCGAGCGGCACCCACTGAAACGAGATGCCGAAGCGCTCGCGGACCGCGGCGTCGATCGTCCGCCGGCTCACCGCCGCAAGGCGCCCCGACATCTCGATCATGACGGCGAGCATGACCGTGGCGATCGCGATCGCCCACAGCAGCTGGAAGCCGAACTCGGCGCCCGCCTGGGCCGACGTGGAAATCGATCCCGCTTCGATGAAACCGCCGATGCTCGTGACGATGCCGAGAACGACGTCGACGATCGCGCTCATGGTGAACCCCGCGATCCCGCGACGTCCGCGAGGTGCCTGCGCGCGGACGCGTCGTCGCCATGATGCGCGTCGTCGATCAGCGCCGCGAGTACGCGCGAGAGGTGTTCCGCATCGCGGGATACGGAGGCGCCGCGCGGGTCGAGCAGCAGCCTTGGAGATGCAGTAAGGGTTGCGCGTTCCTTGTCGAGGAGCTGGAGCGTCTGCTGCAAGGCCGCCCTGGCGTACCTTTCCGACACCTCACCCTTCAGCCACGCCTGGCCGATCGTCTGCGCAGTGGCTCTCAGTCCCTCGATTTTCTTGTCCGACTGCTCGAGCTGCTTCTCGGGGCTGCTGCACGCCCCAAGCGCGGCCGTGATGAGCAACGCGGTGAGCGCCCGCGGCGTAGCCGAAGTGCGTGTGCGCACGCAGCGAGCTGAGCAAAATCCGCGCCCGCGCGGTCCAGCGCGTCGCGACCTTCGCTTTCAACTCACTCAGGAAGTCGGCAGATGTTTCCCTTTACTTCGTGACAGTCGTCAACTGGACGGTTGCGACCTTCCACATCCCTTGCTGCTTTACCCAGACGCTCGTGATCATGGTGGGCTTGTCCTCCACCGTCGTCTGAACCGTGCTGATGGCGGTCGTGGATCCGTACATACGCCAGTTCGGCTGCGGAGACGCCGAGGGGGCGCTTGACGGTGAGGATTTCGCTGCGTTGATCTCGGTTATGCGCTGAGCCTTGGTTTTCGCGACCCCGTCCGTCCCGATCACCATGAAGTCGTCGGTCGTGTACTTACCCCAGGCGGCGCCATCCCCGCCGGTCATGGCTTGTGAACGGGCCGCTACCGCATCCAGCAGCGCTTTTTCGGGTTGTGCCTGGGCGTACGAAACGGATGCCGAGGCAAGAACGATCATGGCCGCCGAGAGAATGGTTCGCATCGCCGGTTACCTCCCTCTTCGCGCCGCGGGCATTCGCGGCGGAGCTAGACATCATACGCTTGAACGCGGGTCCCGACGAGCCGGTGCCCTCCGTGTCTGACAGGACGCAGTCGGCGAGGCCGTCGATGAGCCGACGCCGAAATCGCAGCCGCCCAGACGGCTCCCTGCGCTCAGCATCGTCAGCGCTTTTGTGCCAGCCAGATGTCGGACTGGGCGCGGACGGCGCCGTAATAAATCGACCGCCCGTCGCGGCTGATGGCGAATACGTCGCTGATGGAGGGGCCGGGCAGCTGCACGGGAATGACCGTGCGCTGCTTCGACGCGCTGTCGAGCAGCACGAGCTGAGTGCCGTTGTGTGCGAAATACACCAGCCGCTGAGTGCCAGGCACCCATCGGACCGCTGCCGCGTCATCGCCAGAAATGGCGGTGATCACATGACTCGCGAGGTCATACACTGCGACGCCAATCGAGCGGCCACTGTCGGAAGCCAGCGTCCCCGCGATCTTCTTCGCATCAGGAGACCACGCCAGGGGGGAAAGCTTGCCGCCGTTGACCTTGGTGCCCGGCAGCCGCTGCAGAACGCCGGTATTCAGCGACACCACGTAACTCGCCTGGTCGCCGACCGTTTCCATGAAAGCAATCCGGTCGTCCACCGGAGAGGGGATCGGGTACGCGAAGCCGGCAGCGGGATTCACAATCTTCCGCAGCGCACTGCCGTCGGTGCGCATCGTCCATCCGCTCCAATTGCCGCCACGCGTCGAATAGAACACGACCGACTTGCCGTCGTTCGTGAACATGGGGGCACGGTCGCGCGGCGCATCGTCCGTCAGTCGATGCATCGCGGAACCGTCGATGCGGCTGAGGAAGATGTCTTCCTGCTTTTCGCCAATGCTGTAGAGCGCCAGCTGAGTGCCGTCAGGAGAGACGTCGCTCGGCACGCGGATGTTGTTCGATTCATCGAGCACTCGCGGCACACCTGCCGTTCCCGCGATCGGGTCGAGGGGGACAGCCACCGGATTGATCGAGTTGACGCGCGAGCGGAAGACGAACCGGTCGCCTTTCGCCGACAGTCGTGCGAGTGCTGCGGAGGCCTGCACTCCGTTGGTCACCGGCTCGGGCGGACCCTTCGGTGCTCCACTGTCCTCGTCTACGGCGATGCGCCAGACATTCATCTGGCCGCCACGGTCGCTCGAGAAATACACGAACCGTCCATCCGGCGACCATTGCGGGGACCAATCGATGGCGGGGTCGTTCGTCAGTGCCGTGCGCGCACCGCCGGCGGATGGCATCGTGTAGATGTCACGCTGCCCGTTCGTGTTGCTCCAGTAAACGATGCGCCGGCCCGACGGCGACCACGATGGCGCGATCGCATCGTCGTCCTTCGTGAGCCTCCTGGGCGCGCCGCCGGCGGCATCCACGATGTACAAGCTACTCGTGGTGAGACGGTTCGACGGATCGATCTCTTCTTCCGTGGTAAACGCGATTTGTTTGCCATCGGACGACCAGGCGGGGTTGAAGCCGCCGTCCGTCAAGCGTCGAACCGACTCGCCCGTTGCACCGGCCACGAAGATTCCGCCATCGCTGTCCGACTCGTGAAAAGCGATCGACGCGCCGTCGGGCGAGTACGCGGGTCCGCCGAGGTCGCGTTGCGGGTCTGTCACGATGGGAACCGCGTTGCGGCCTCCGACGCGCTGGGCGTAGATCCCCCAGCGTCCGTTCAGCCGCATGACGTAGGCCACCGTCGTGCCGTCGGGCGAGATCGTTGGAGTCGTTTCCTCCCCCGCCGCATCCGTGAGCTGCGAGAACTGCTCCCATATCGCCGTGTCGTGCGGCGCCGGCCTCAGGAGCACGGCGGCACCTGCCCCAAGGAGCGCCAGCGCGGCAATGAACCATGGCAGCCACGCGGGGCGCTGCCGACCGGTGGCCGCGGCAGGCGCGATGACACCCGCGGACGCGGTGGATGTCGTCGTCAGGTTCTCGAGCGCGAAGGCGAGATCGTTCGCCGATTGAAACCGGAGTTCCGCCGGCTTCTCCAGGCAACGGCGGACGATGCGATCGAGTGCCGGAGAGATGACCAGTCTGGCAATATCCAGGTCGGGCGGATCCTTCGTGAGGATTGCCGTCATCGTGTCCGCGGCTGTCTCGCCTTTGAACGCCCGCTCGCCGCTGAGCATCTCGTACAACACCGCGCCAAACGAAAAGATGTCGGCGCGGTGATCGACGATGAGCCCGCGGATCTGTTCGGGTGCCATGTAGCCGAACGTGCCCAGCACCGTCCCGGCGGTCGTCTTCACGTTGAGGGCACGCGTTTCGTCGCCGCCGGCCGCGACGCCGGCGATCGGCTTCGCGAGCCCGAAGTCGAGAATTTTGATGTGATCGTCGCGGGTGATCATCACGTTCTCGGGCTTGAGGTCCCGATGAACGATGCCCCGCTCGTGCGCGGCGGCGATTGCGTGCGCGATCTGCTGCGCGTAGCCGACGGCGCGCCGCGGTTGGAGCGCTCCCGAAACCAGCCGGGCCCGCAGTGTTTCGCCGTCGATCAGTTCCGTGACGACGTACGCGGCCTCGTGTCCGGAATCGGGGAGCCGCGCGCGGCCGAACTCGTAGATGGCGAGGATATTTGGATGCGAGAGCTTCGCGATGCTCAGCGCTTCGCGTTCGAAACGGGCGGCCGCGTCGGTATCGGATGCGAGCTGCGATGAAAGAATTTTCAGTGCGACGTCGCGATCGAGCCGCGGGTCATGGGCTTTGTATACGTCGCCCATTCCGCCGGACCCCAGCGGCGCGACGATTTCGTACGCGCCGAAACGCTGACCGGGATTCATTTTTCTAGAGCCGTCTGCCAGTTCTGCACGACCGTGATCGAGCCGATGCCGCTGCGTTCCGGCGCGAGCGCGAGGTACTTCTGCAGATCGGGCATCGCCGCCATCCAGACGATGTCGGGCGGCAGGTCCCCCATCTTCACCGGCGCGCCTGGCGATAGGGTCGAGCCCGGTCGCAAATCGACACGCCACAACGATCGGAACTGATCGTCGAGGTAGACCAGCCGCGACGAGTCATGGGCCCACCACATCTGTACGGCTCCTCCGCGGGAGATCTGAACGGCGTGGCCCGGCGTCGGAAACGATTGCACGTAGAGCTCGTACCGCCCCGTCTGGTCGGAGACGTACGTGATCCAGCGGCCGTCCGGCGAGATGGGGCCGGCGTTCTCGCGCGTCGGTCCGGCGTAGAACAGTTTCATCGATCCACCGCCCGCCGGCAGAAGCCACACGTTCTGGGCGGTCATCGGGTCGAGCTGCGTCATCGCGATCCAGTTGCCGTCCGGCGACCAGGCAGCGGGATTCTTGAACGGGACATCGGACCGGTACAGAACCTGTTCGGGGCTCGGGTCGCCGATTGTCTTGAGATACACGCTCTGACCGCCGTCGCGGTCGGCGGCGAAAGCGATGCGCGAACCATCGGGCGACCAGATCGGGCTGTCGTTCCGGCCGGGCGCTGATGTCACCGGGACCGCGCTTCCGTTGCTCAAATCGACCAGCCACAAGGCCGATTCGGACGGTGACGTGGATTTCACGAAAATGGCGCGGGTGCCGTCTGGAGAAATGTCGACGTGTTCATAATGTCCCGCCGGGATTTCGAGTGTGCCGATCTGATGTCCCGCGGCGTCGTACCACTCGGCGACGGTGTTGATCGACGGAGACGAGAAGTAGGCGAGCATCCCCGTTGTGGAAACGGAAACCGGACGGCCCGCCGTGTACGACACCGTCGGATCGAGCACCATCGAGGGTTCGTCCGGCATCGGCGTCGCGTCGCCCCGTGTTTTGAGCGATGCCGGATCGAAGCGCTGCGCGACGAGTACGCCCTGGCGCTCGTAGAGCAGCCACCCGGGATCCACGTAAACGGGCGCGCTCTCCATCGGTCCGATCGGCACACGTGCTGTGACGCCGCCGGACACCGATCCCACCGAGACGTCGAAACGTCCGTTGTGGCTCGGGAGTGCTGCGAAGGTGAAATGGTCCCCGTCGGGAAGGAAGCTCGGGAACCGGTGACTATATTCTTTTTTCGACGCGTCGAGTGCCGTCACAACGGTCGGAGTGCCGCCGCCGGCCGATACGCGGTAGAGAGGGCCGGACGCGTCGGGCGCGAACACGATCACGTTCGACGCGTTCCACGCCGCGCCGCGGGCCCCTGGCGCGTCGCACACGATTTCTGATCGGCCCCCTGAGGCCGCAATCGTTTTCAGCTTGGTGTTCGTGAAGAATCCGATCCGACGGCTGTCAGGCGACCAGAACGGTAGATTTCCTCCGTCCGCATCATCCAGCCGCCGTGCTGTCATCGAGGCAAGCGACCGAACCCAGATCTGCGAATCGGAGCGGGTGACGCCGCCAACGACGAAGGCGACCATCGTCCCATCGGGAGATA
>Ga0310810_10008581_pt1 | contig 11772 bp, 11 predicted proteins | sample NCmetagenome_FD_207641 | JGI IMG/M metagenome (GOLD analysis project Ga0310810, IMG submission 207641) | Soil microbial communities from experimental microcosm in Duke University, North Carolina, United States - NC | ecosystem: Engineered > Artificial ecosystem > Soil microcosm > Unclassified ...
CATCGAGCCCTACCGGCTGCGAAAAGTTCGATTGCTGAACGGTGCGCACTCGTTGCTCGCGCCACTCGCGCTTCAGTGCGGATTCGAAACTGTCTACGACGCCATTTCGGATGACGTCGTCGGTGCATATGTCCGACGCACGATGTTCGATGAAATAGTCAGCGCGCTCGATGTGCCGAATGCGGGAAATTTTGCGCGCCAGGTTGTGGAACGGTTCTCGAATCCGTGTCTGGCCCATTCATTGTTCGACATCACGCTGCATGGGACCACGAAGATGAAGGTTCGCGTGATTCCATCGATCGTCGAATTTGTCGAAAAAGAGCATCGCGCTCCCGAGCTCATCGCATTCGGATTTGCTGCGTTTCTTCTGTTTCTTCGTGGTGATCTGCAGGAGCAGCGGAGGGCTTCGCGTCTCCCTGTGCCGGCCGACGAACACGCCGCACTAATCCGCGATCTATGGAAAGGCGCTGACCCGGAGAACGCAGCCGAAACAGTTGCCCGTAATGCATGCAGTGATGAAACTCTGTGGGGCGTGAATCTCGCTTCGTTCGCCGGCTTCGAGGAATCTGTTGCGGGACATCTGACCAGAATGACCGACTCCGGAGTGCACACGGCATTGTCGCAGCTTCTATTTCGATCGGGTCACGTACACGATGCCGCATTCGCGAGGAGCGGCAAATGAATCGCTCGGAGATAGTCTCACTACTTCGACAGCTGCGACTCGTTCCTGTGATTGTCATCGACAATCCCGCATCCGCTCCCGCACTCGGACGCGCGCTCGCGGACGGCGGACTTCCCTGCGCGGAAGTCACGTTCCGAACTGCCGGTGCGAGAGAAGCGCTCGCGCGATTGGCCGGTGAATGTCCCAACGTCGTCGCCGGCGCGGGAACGGTGTTGACTCCGGCCCAGGCAAAAGAAGCGCGCGATGCAGGCGCGCAATTTATCGTTGCTCCCGGACTCAATCCGCGCGTCGTCGAATATTGTCTCGAGAACAGCATCCCGATTTTCCCCGGCGTAGCAACGCCCACAGAAATCGAGAGCGCGCTTTCTCTCGGATTGGACTTGCTGAAAGTTTTTCCGATCGAGTCGCTCGGCGGATTGACGTATCTGAAAGCGATGTCTGCGCCCTACACCGGAATTGAATTCATGCCAACGGGCGGCATCAGTCTGCAGAACCTCGGCTCATACCTCGCGTTTCCAAAGATTGTCGCGTGCGGCGGTTCATGGATCGCACCGACCGATGTGATCGCAGCGGAACGGTTTGATCGTGTGACCGAGGAAGCCAGAAAGGCAGTCGCGCTTGTCAAATCTCTTTCAACTGCGAGCGCGGCATGACTCGAGTCGTGACGTTTGGCGAATTGATGCTTCGACTCAAGTCACCGCAATTCGAGCGGCTGATGCAGTCACCAATGCTCGAAGCAACCTTTGGCGGCGCCGAAGCGAATGTTGCGGTGTCGCTCGCGCAGTTTGGTCTTCCAGTTTCATTCGTCACTGCGCTTCCCGAGAATTCACTGGGCGATTCCGCGATTCAATCCGTTCGCGGATTTGGCGTCGATACGAATTTCATCAAGCGCTCCGGTGATCGCATCGGAGTCTATTTTCTCGAGACCGGCGCCAATCAACGCCCCTCGAAAGTCACTTACGACCGATCCGCATCGTCGATAGCGACTGCAAAGCCCGGCGATTTCGATTGGAGTGCGATTCTCGAGGGCGCAACCTGGTTTCACATCAGCGGCGTAACGCCTGCGATCAGTCAGAGCGCAGCGGACCTCACTCTTGAAGTCGTAGCCGCGGCGCAATCTTCCGGCGTGACCGTTTCGTGCGACTACAACTATCGCGCGAATCTCTGGAAGTATGGAAAGAAGGCGCGTCAGGTAATGCGCGAGGTCGTGAAGTTCGTCAAAGTCGGGATTGCGAACGAAGAAGATTGCGAGAAAAGCCTCGGTATTGTCTCCAACGTCGATGTTCACACCGGTGATCTCGATATCCAGAAGTATCGGCGCATCGCTGAAGAAGTCTTCGATGCGTTTCCGAATCTCGAGAAGCAGGCGATCACACTGCGCGAGAGTCATAACGCTGATCACAACGGCTGGTCGGCCGTTCTCTTCAACGGGCGCGAGCTCATGGCGAGCCGACGCTACGAAATTGAAAACATCGTCGATCGAGTTGGCGCCGGCGACTCATTCGCCGCCGGGCTGATCTATGGGTTGATCACGTACAGCGAGGATCAAAAGGCCCTCGAGTTCGCTACCGCTGCGTCCTGTTTAAAACATTCCGTGCCCGGCGACTTCAATCGCGTGACCGTCCGCGAAGTTGAAGCTCTCATGAAAGGGGAGGCGAGCGGTCGTGTCCAGCGCTGAAAAAATGGACCGCATTGGACGCTATCGGTGGGTAATCTGCGCGCTGCTCTTCTTCGCAACGACGATCAACTACATCGATCGCCAGGTGCTCGGCATTCTTGCTCCGACACTTCAGAAGGATATCGGTTGGAACGAAGCGCAGTACGGTGCAATCGTTTCCTGGTTCACGTTCGCGTATGCGCTCGGCTACCTCGGTGCCGGTCGCATGATGGACAAGCTCGGCACTCGTCTGGGGTTCTCGTTGTCCGTGATCGTCTGGAGTTTGTCAGCGATGGCGCATTCGCTGGCGAGAACCGTTACCGGATTCAGCGCCGCGCGCTTTGCGTTGGGAATTGGTGAATCGGGAAACTTTCCTGCATCGATCAAGACAGTTGCGGAGTGGTTCCCCGCGCGCGAGCGCGCGCTAGCAACAGGAATATTCAACGCTGGCTCGAACATCGGAGCGATCATCACTCCGATTGTTGTTCCGACGATAGCATTGAAGTTTGGATGGCGTGCAGCGTTCATTGCAACAGGACTGCTTGGCTTTCTCTGGCTCGCATTCTGGATTCCCGTTTATCGGCGACCCGCAGAGCATCCGAAGTGTTCGCAGGACGAGCTGGCCTACATCCAGAGCGATGGAATGGATGAGCCGGCAAGAGTGAAGTGGACTACGCTTCTTGGTCGGAGAGAAACGTGGGCTTTCGCGATCGGAAAGTTCATGACTGATCCGATCTGGTGGTTCTATCTGTACTGGCTGCCGAAGTTTCTCGACGCGCGATACGGTATAAAGCTCGCGCAAGTCGCTGCGCCGCTAATCGTGATTTATGTGCTCGCGGACGTCGGATCTGTCGGCGGCGGCTGGCTTTCCGGCGCTTTCCTGAAGCGTGGATGGACAGTAAATCGTGCGCGGAAGACAACGATGTTGATCGCCGCACTCTTGATTGTGCCCACTGCATTTGCTCCGACAATGTCAGGGTTGTGGGCCAGCGTGCTCATCGTAGGGCTCGCAGCCGCAGCGCATCAATGGTGGTCGGCAAATATTTTCACATTGTCGAGCGACATGTTTCCACGACAGGCCGTCGGCACCGTTGTCGGTATCGGTGGCTTTGCCGGAGCGATGGGCGGCGTTCTCTTCCAGAGAGTGACCGGACTCGTGCTTCAGTCGAACGGGAATAATTACGTCCCGATCTTTGCAGTCTGCGGCTCGGCGTATGTCACAGCACTCCTCGTGATTCATCTTCTAGTGCCCAGAGTCCATCGCATGGATCTCTCGGTGATCGCGGAAGCGGCGTGAGACTGATCAAATTTGCCGCGTCGGTCGCGGCTCTAGCGACGAGCGCCATCGGATGCGCGCACACCGGCGTTGCGCAAGCTCCCGCACCCTCGCCGAAGCCGGCTCCGCTGCTGAGCGAAGCGCGCATAAGATCGCTTGCGAAAAATCCTGATGCGTGGCTGCAATATCTGGAAAGATCGCGAGAACAGCGGGCGAAGGATTCAGCGGTGATGGCTGCCGAGCTCAATGGGCTGGGCAAGACCGAGATGATCCCGGCACCGTACGCGCACGGCTTCGAGATAACTCGCGAGATGACGCCGGCATGGCTCTCGTCCGACCACGCGCGCGTTTTCGCCGAGAACCTGCTTTCGTTTCAGACGCCGAATGGTGGATGGTCGAAGCACGTGGAGTACTCGAAAGGTCCGCGCGCGCTGGGCCAGAGCTGGTTTTCAGAAAGCAATCAGTGGCAATGGATTGCCACGATAGACAACAGCTCGACGACCGAGCAAATGCAGTTTCTCGCGATGATCGACAGTGTCAGCCCGAGCCCGCGTTACAAGGATGCCTGGATGCGCGGCTTTCGTTATCTGCTTGCCGCTCAGTTTCCGAACGGATGCTGGCCGCAGGTGTGGCCGCTAGATGGTGGATATCACGATGCTGCAACTTTCAACGACGATGCGATCACGAACGTTCTTTCAACTCTGCAGCGCGCATCGAACGGTGACCCGGCGTTCGTGACTGCTGCCGATCGAGAGCTCGCGCGGAAAGCTGTGGATCGCGGCATCGAGTGTGTGCTCGATGCACAGTTCATTGTGAACGGAAAGCCAACGGTGTGGGGACAACAGCACGATCCGCTCACGCTACAACCAACCAGCGCACGGAGCTACGAGCTTACTTCACTCACCGCGCAGGAAAGCGCGAACCTGCTGCGCTTCCTCATGAAGCAGAAAAATCCATCGCCGCGTCTTGTCGCGGCAATCAACGGCGCCGCAGCATGGCTCCACGCACACAAGCTTTCGGGATACACCTACGATTTCGAAACAGGACGCCACGATGCGCCGGGTGCCGGCCCGATCTGGGCGCGCATGTACGAGATCGGAACCGACAAACCGATATTCAGCGATCGAAATGGAATCAAGCTGTACGACTGGAATCAGCTCAAGGATCGGCGGCTTGGTTATGCGTGGTACACGTATGCTCCCGTTCTCGCGTTGAAACAATACGAGACGTGGGCGAGGCGGAACAAACAATGAAACGCCGGGAATTCATTCGCGATCTCACTATCGGAGCGACGGGACTGGCCGCCGCGCCTTCGCTGCTTGCTCAACGCGACCCAGAGCCGACAGGATGGGATCTGGTTCCAACAATTCTTCACCGGATAAAACCACCACATTTTCCGCACCGTGAGTTTTCGATCACCAGCTTCGGCGCAATTGGAGACGGCAAAACCGATTGCACCGCCGCTTTCGCGTCGGCGATCGCGCAATGCAATAGCGCTGGTGGAGGCCGGGTAATCGTTCCCGATGGGCGATTTCTCACGGGTGCGATTCATCTGCGAAGCAACGTGAATCTCCATCTGGCCGATGACCACGCAACGATTCTTTTCAGCACCGATCCCGCGAAATATCTGCCGAATGTTCTGACGCGATTCGAAGGCGTAGAAGTGATGAATTACTCGCCGCTCATCTACGCCATCGATTGCGAGAACGTCGGAGTAACCGGAGCGGGAACGCTCGACGGGCAAGCAGGTAACGCGCATTGGTGGCCATGGAAGGGCAGCGCGGATTTCGGTTGGAAAACCGGAACACCGAGGCAGAACGAAGCGCGACAGAAACTGTTCGACATGGCTGAGCGGGGCGTGCCTCCCGCGCAGCGCGTGTTCGGTAACGGCGCGTACCTGCGACCGTCGTTCATTCAGCCATATCGCTGCAAGAACGTAATCATCGAAGGTGTGAAGATCTTCAATTCGCCGATGTGGGAGATTCATCCCGTGCTTTGCACAAACGTTACGGTGCATGGCGTTTCCATAAGATCTCACGGTCCGAACAACGATGGGTGCGATCCCGAATCGTGCCGCGATGTTCTCATTCAGACATGTCACTTCGATACCGGTGACGACTGCATTGCAATCAAGAGCGGTCGCAACGCTGATGGACGCCGGCTCGCGACACCGAGCGAGAATATCGTGATCCGCAAATGCGACATGCGCGATGGACACGGCGGTGTCACGATCGGCAGCGAAATCTCCGGTGGCGTGAGGAATGTTTTCGCCGAATCCTGCTACATGGACAGCCCGCATCTGGACATGGTTCTTCGTCTCAAGAACAACGCTGCGCGCGGTGGAACGCTCGAGCACATCTACATGCGCGATGTGATGGTCGGACAAGTTGCGAATTCCGTTCTGCAGATCGATTTCCAGTATGAAGAGGGTGCAAAAGGCGCATTCACTCCTGTCGCGCGTGATGTCGAGATGCGCAACGTCAAAAGCAAGAAGAGCCAATACGCTCTTTACATGCGCGGACTCGAGCGTGGCACCATCGCTGACATTCGAATTATGGATTGCACTTTCGACGACGTCGCAAAGCCCAACGTCGTGGAACGAGTACAAGGCCTGCGAATTCAGAATACGCGCATCAACGGAAAGATGGTGAACGCGTGAGGCGATCGTTCGCTTTAGCGTTTGTTGTACTGCTGCTTTCTTCACCCGGCCAGGCGCAAACATTACAGCCTTGGTCGGTACGCTTCGCTCGAAGCGTGATCGCGCATAATCCGGAAGTGGCTCCGCGATGGGATTACACGGCGGGGGTCGTTCTTCTCGCGATCAATCGCGTTGCGACAAAGCGGAACGACGCAGCGATGCTCGACTACGTCAAGCGAAACATTGATCGCTTCGTTCAGCCGGACGGAACCATTGTCGGATACAAGACCGACGATTTCAATCTCGACCAGATTGCTGAAGGCCGGCTTCTCTTCCCTCTTTTCGCGACAACGAAGGACGCGCGTTATCGAATTGCGGCGCAGCACCTTCGCGATCAATTGAGCAAACAACCGCGCACGCCCGAGGGCGGTTTCTGGCACAAAGGCGTCTATCCGCAACAGATGTGGCTCGACGGCTTGTACATGGCTGAGCCGTTTTACGCGGAGTTTGCCCGCACCTTCAGCGACCCAAGCGCGTTCGACGATGTTGCAAAACAATTTCTCCTGGTTGAGCGACACACGCGCGATCCGCGAACCGGGCTGATGTACCATGGATGGGACGCAGCGCGCGCGCAAAAATGGGCCGACCCGAAAACCGGTCTGTCCAAATCATTCTGGGGACGCGCGATGGGGTGGTACATGCTCGGCGCCGTCGATGCGCTCGATTATGTCCCGCGTAATCACCGCGATAGAACGGCTTTGATAAAGACAATCAAGCAAGCCGCTGAAGCTGCAGCGAAAGTTCAGGATCCTCAGTCAGGACTGTGGTGGCAGGTCCTCGACCAGCCACATCGAAAAGGCAATTACCTCGAAGCATCCGCATCGAGCATGTTCGTATACGCGCTCGCTAAAGCCGCCCGACTCGGCTACATCGATGACAAATACCGAGCTGTTGCAACCCGTGGGTTCGACGGTTTGCTAAAGAATCTCGTGAAAACCAATTCCGATGGAACTGTGTCACTGACCAATATCTGCCAGGTCGCCGGACTCGGCGGCGCACTCCGCAAGGATGGATCATATCGCGACGGAACTTTCGAGTACTACGTGAGCGAGCCGGTTGTCGCCGACGATTACAAAGGAGTGGGTCCGTTCATCATGGCAGCAGACGAGCTCGGTAGATGAATACGCGCGCACTCTTTTCTCTCGAAGGCGCGAACGCTCTCGTGACGGGCGCCAGCCGCGGGCTGGGCAGAGCAATCGCGATCGCGTTGGCGGATGCAGGTGCTAATGTCGGATGCGTCAGCTCAACAGCGGGGGGCGCGGAAGAGACCGCTTCGCTCATTCGATTGTGTGGACGAAAGGCCTGGGAGTTTGCGGCAGATCTCAGCAATCGTAACGCGGTAATCCGCCTTGCTGATGAAGCCGGAGAGCAGATGGGTGCGATCGACATACTCGTGAACAATGCGGGTACGATAAGGCGCGAGAAAGCGACCGATTATTCGGAAGATGACTGGGACATCGTGATCCGAACCAATCTCGATTCCGTTTTTTTTCTGTCGCAGATAATTGGCCGGAAAATGACGCAGCGAAAGAAAGGAAAGATCATCAACATCGCTTCGCTTCTGGCATTCAGCGGAGGCATCACGGTCCCGGCGTATACAGCAAGCAAGCACGGAGTTGCGGGATTAACCAAAGCGCTCGCCAACGAATGGGCGCAGTTTGGAATTCAGGTGAATGCAATCGCTCCGGGGTATTTCGAAACCGACAACACGGAAGCGCTGCGCAATGATCCGAAGCGAGCGGATGAAATACTTTCGCGCATTCCCGCTGGCCGCTGGGGTCATCCGGAAGATCTCGCCGGCGCGGTGATTTTTCTCGCGTCGCGAGCGTCGGATTATGTGAACGGACACGTCCTCGTCGTCGATGGCGGCTGGATGGCGCGCTGAATCGAATTACAGGAAACCAAATGCACTATTCCCCAACAGCTGCTCACGCGAAGACTCTCTCGACTCACGAGCTCAGAACTAATTTTTTGCTCACTGATTTGTTCGTCGACGGCCGGGTTACGCTGCGTGTAATCGATCTCGATCGCGCGGTGATTGGGGGCGCGGTGCCGACGAAGGGGCCGCTCAAGCTGGAAACTCCAGAGGAGCTGCGCGCGGAATTCTTTGCACAGCGGCGGGAGATTGGGATTCTCAACGTCGGCGGCGGCGGAACAGTTACAGTCGACGGAAAGTCGTTCGATCTTGGCGCACGCGACGTAGTGTACGTTGGTCGCGGGAGTCGCGACGTGACGTTCGATAGTGCAAGGGCGAGCGAGCCCGCGCGATTCTACATCATCAGCTATCCAGCGCACGCGGATTATCCAACGACGCTTGTGCGCGCCGCTGATGTTACGGGAAACGAGATTGGATCGGCCGAGCGTGCGAATCGAAGACGGATTGCGAAGTACATTCACGCCGATGGTGTGCGCAGCTCGCAGCTCGTGATGGGTGTGACCGTGCTCGAGCCGGGCAGTGTGTGGAACACGATGCCCGCGCATACGCATTCACGGCGCAGTGAGATCTACATGTATTTCGATGTGCCGGCGGACGCGATGGTCGTTCATTTGTTGGGAGAGCCGGACGAGCTGCGTGCTCTGATAATACGCAACCAGGAGGTTGCGCTTTCTCCAGGCTGGTCTGTTCACTCGGGATGTGGAACTGCGAGCTACTCGTTCTGCTGGGCAATGGGTGGAGAGAATCAGGATTACACTGACATGGATCCTGTTTTAGTGGAGATGATGCGATGAGTCTGCTACGTCAGACTTCGATGCATGCGGTCGCATTGGCGCTTATCGCAGCCGGCTCCAGAGCCCAGCAACCCAACACAAGACTTATCGTTGCTGAGAACCCTCTCGCCATCGAGAGGCGGGATGAAATCATAAGCGTGCCGTGGAAGGACGTGCTGCTTTCCGTTCCCAATGCGCACGACGTACGAGTGCGAGATGCGTCCGGAAAGGAAATGGTTTCGCAAATCGTTGATAACGACGCTGACGGTAAACCTGATGAGCTGATTTTTCTTGCCGACTTCTGGCCGAAAGAGACAAAGAGTTTTTCAATTGTTGCGGGCGCACCGGCGAAAGCAGAGCCGAGGGTTTTCATTCGGCACGATGATCCACGCGATGATATGGCGTGGGAAAGCGATCGCATCGCCTTCCGGATTTACGGCGAAGGACTCAAGAAAACTTCGTCCGCAATGTCGAGCAACGGAATCGATGTATGGCCGAAGAGCGTGCACAGGCTTGTCGTGGAGAAGTGGTACACGAAAGGTCACGACGAATACCATATAGATACCGGCGAAGGCGCCGATTTCTTCGACGTCGGCGAAACGCTCGGCGCGGGCGGTACGGCGATCTGGGCGAACGACACCATTTATCGCGGCGACAATTTCAAAGCGTGGAAGATCATCGCCAACGGACCAATTCGCGCGATCTTCGAGCTCAAGTACGATCCGTGGACTGGCGGCGGAATCACTGTTTCCGAGACAAAACGCATCACGATCGACGCGGGTCAGAATCTTTACCGCGCGGAAAGCATCTTCCAATCAAAGTCACCGCAGATTCCTTATGCGATTGGATTGGTGAAGCGTAAAGGAATGCGCGGCACCGAAAGTAATGATAAAAGTTGGGCATGGCTTACCGGCTGGGGGCCCGTAGATCCGAAGAACGGCGGGCACGGCGAGCTTGGAACCGCAGTCATGATTCCGCGAGCGACGCTCAAGGATTGGAAGGAAGCGGTGAATCATTATCTCGCGATTGGAACTGCAAAGTCCGGAATTCCAGCAGTGCACTACATTGGGGCAGGATGGACTGCGAGTGGCGACTTCCCTACTCCTCAGTCGTGGTGGGCATATCTCGATAACTTTGCCGATCGATTAGCTAACCCGATCAAGATCAACATCGGGATGTTTGAATCTCAGCGCTCAAAATGATTGCGATCCTGGTCGGCGCGCTCGCGCTGGCTCTCACGTCCGGCCAGCAGCCTCGGTACGCTGCGATAGTCGATTCCCGATTTACCGGCAAAGAAGGCGATTCGATCGCTGGCGCCCCGGTTTATCGGAGCATCGGGGCAGCGATGAATGGTATGACTGCGAACGGCGGCGCACGCGCCGTTGTTTTCATCAAGAATGGTCGTTACCGCGAAAAGCTCACGATCGATCGCCCACGGATAACACTACTCGGCGGGAATCGCGATTCGACGATTATCACTTACGATGCAGCAGCGGACACACCATCACCTGGCGGCGGACGCTACGGAACTCGAGGAAGCTTCACGCTAAGAATTGTCGCGCCGGACTTCCGCGCGGAAAATCTTACGATTGAAAATTCTTTCGACTACGCCGCTAACGCGGCAAAGTCCGATTCCGATTCCACCAAATTTCGAAACCCGCAAGCCGTCGCACTGATGACCGACCTGGGCAGCGACCGCGCGGTGTTCGTCAACGTGAAAATTCTTGGGAACCAGGATACGCTGTTCACCAACTCGGGCCGGCAGTATTTCTATAAGTGCTACATCGCAGGTCATGTCGACTTTATTTTCGGCGCCGGCAAGTCAGTGTTCGACGATTGCGATATCGTCTCACTCGATCGCGGCAGCAAAACGAACAATGGATACGTCACCGCGGCGAGCACGCCCACCAAAGAGAAATTCGGTTTTCTGTTTCTAAGAAGCCGTCTGAAAAAGCAATCGCCCGCAATGGCAAAGGGATCAGTGACACTCGGCCGACCATGGCATCCATTCGCAGATCCGGATGCAGTTGCCAGTGTAGCATTCATTGACACCTGGATGGACGATCACATCGGCGAGAAGGGATGGGATCGCATGTCATCTATCGACTCGACCGGAAACAGGATATGGTACGAGCCGGCGAGTGCGCGGTTTGTCGAGTTCGGTTCGAAGGGACCCGGCGCGGTACCGAGTCCATCGCGAAGAACTCTCACCGCAGCGGAAGCGCGGAGTTACACTCCGCAAGCCGTGCTCGATGGTTGGACTCCAGCTCTGGAGAAACGATGAGAAATTTTGTCCGCGTGTTCACTGGAATTTTTTTCGCACTGACCGCCTGCGCGAAGAGCGTGCAGACACGTCCTGAACCCGAGGAGCCGAATTCGGTCAACTCGAACGGCACCACGATGACCGAGCTTTTCGAGGGACGGTTTCCGGGAGTCGAGGTTCTGAAGGGAGCGTCGGGAGGAATCAGCATCCGGATCCGGGGCACCTCGACTGTGCTCGGCAGCAACGAGCCGCTCTACATCATCGATGGTACGCGGGTTCAAAGCGGCGCCGGCGGTTTGCTTTTCCTGGATCCGGCGGAGATCGCGAACATCAAGGTCCTCAAGGACATTGGCGAGACAGCGATCTATGGCTCCGAGGGAGCCAATGGCGTGATCATCATCACGACCAAGCGAGCGCTCAAATAGCTATCAGCTATCAGCTATCAGCCATCGGCTATCAGCTATCAGCTATCAGCCATCGGCAGCGC